>Ga0179593_1613690_pt1 | contig 24992 bp, 37 predicted proteins | sample CZODoug2_1_08_16_FD_185931 | JGI IMG/M metagenome (GOLD analysis project Ga0179593, IMG submission 185931) | Vadose zone soil fungal communities from Angelo Coast Range Reserve, California, USA - CZODoug2_1_08_16fungal (PacBio error correction) | ecosystem: Environmental > Terrestrial > Soil >...
AAAAATAGACCGAAACCAAGGAGGTTCTCAGATCAAGTCTAATTAGATTTAGGGAAGAGGAGGAGGAAAAGTAGGAAGAGTGTAAGCTCGTCCGAAGGGTAGAGGAGGAAGGAAAGAAAAAAAGTCCTTAAGAACTAAGGATAGAAAAGGGGATAAATCCAAATTCAGAAAGGAGGAATCCGAAAGAAGCACGATTAAGAGAGAAAGACGTAGGAGTGAGGAATGGAATCTTCTAACGAGTGGTTGAAGAAAGGGGGAGAAGTAATATGTAGTATAGGGAGAAGAAAGAAGACAAAAACGGAGGGAGAGGTACTGGGTCTTGCTAAGGGGTAAAGAGAAGGAGATATCGGTCTGCGAGGAAAAGGGAGAAGACCTCGTCTGTCCTCTTATCCGCAGAGAGGGGAAAAGGAAAAAACCTATCTAACGAGGGCCTCTTCAGAAGGAAATTTAGAGTTGCGGGGGAAATGATCGATCATTTTATTGGAGAGAAAAAGGGAAACGGAGGGTCATGCTCCTATGACGATATAATAAGGGGAGGGGAAAAAAAGGGGGGAGAAAATGAAGGCTCCCAATCGTGGATCGTCCTCGACGGAGATGAAAAAAGATTCAAAAGACGGTCAAGTAATAGGGGAGGAAAGGGAAAGGTGCACCTTCGCAGTTGGGAAAAAGGGATCCAAGGGGTGACGCGTTATGCCGGACGGATCAAAGGGGGATTCATGCATGTCGTCCACCTGATGGCACGCTCGAGTGCGCGGAAAAGAAACGCTACTGGAGGGAAAAAAAGTGTGAGTGCTCTCTGTTTGGAAAGAAAAGAGGGTGACAGTACTATTCTGGTAGCCCGGAGGAAGGAAGTTGGGGGATCTCTCTATAACTGCAAGGAAAACGAGAAAAACAGCACCAGGGGGGGCGGTGGGAAAAAAGAGGGGAGTTATGCTATCTGCGTAAAACTTGGATGGAAGTCAAGGGGCTCCTCTCGTCCAAAGCGGGGGGGGGCGATCTTTGTCGGGCGGCGGGGCGAAAGACAGGTTCTTTCCCAGAAAGGCAATAGGCGCTTCCGTTGGTACGGCTAGGAGACGGCGGCGATCTCGGGGAGGGGGAGGAAAAAAAAACAATCTAGGTAACGATGCTGTTTTCGCCGCCTTCTGGGATAAGAAGCACGACGTAGGGCGTACACGCAGTCCGCTCGTGATTCCGTAAAATAGAAGTGCTGATCGGGGCAAGACGGTCGTACGTTACGCGGCGGCAGAGCACTCGCGTTACCACCGGAAAGTTGAAAGCGGACTTCTTTAAACGTATCAACAGGGAAGGGAAAACGGGAAAGAACATCGTACAACGTAAGGTGGAGCCACGGAGGAATTTCTACTTATAAAGCTCCGGGAGAAAGGTCTCATCACACAACTTTTAAAGGTACGGTGTGGAGAGATTGAGTGGAAGGGGCATTCTCGGACCCCCTGTGAAGAATAGAATAAGGCTCATTAACATGATAGAGGAAACCGGTGGTCATTTCCTTTATCGTCCACTCCGTAGCAAATAACCACCTTCTCGCGCACGAGGGAAAAAGAAATGGTGAGCTCAAAAGAGGGTCTAACTTCTTCGGATCTAACTGCAGCGTATCTCTCTGCCGACGTGAGAGGAAGGGGGGGGGCACCGCAATCCCTAAGCAGAAGGGGAGGAAACAACTGAGGACGGTAAGTGCTTTTTTCCAATCCTAGTGGCGAAAATCGACGACGAAGGCGTGTCCCAAACCTTACCAACAGAAAAAAGGAAAATAATGAAGCTTAGTTGTCATATTCCAAGTGAAGGAAAGTCCTTCGTGTAGTAAATAAAAGAAAGGTGAGACTAAAAAGAAAAGCCCTTATGGCAGAAGAAAGGTCTATCAATGTGTGTGAGACTACTTGTCTCATCTCGATCAGAAGACAGAGAGACCGTCAAGGGATAGTTAAACCTGTTATTTTTTAAATAACAACGGAAGCTAGAGAACTCCAAAAAAGAAGAGGTCTCCATGAACGCAAACGTAGTCGGGGTTTGTGGAAAAGGGGGAGCGCCACCCAAAGAAAGCACGGCACAGAGAGAATTGAAAAAAGGAAAACACGTTTTGCGTCAGGCAAAGGAACCTCAGAAGGTTGGAGACGCGGTTTCGAAAAAGAAGAAAGGCAAGGAAGCTGATAAGAGGGAAGAGAAGGAGGGCAGAGATCCGAGCCTGCGGATTAGTGAGCGGGCATAAGAGAGACGCTTCTCCTCGAAGAGGGGGAAAAAGAAGACGAGCCGTGCAGAGGCCGCATTTCGCGGAAGAGAAAAAGAAGTGTCGAGTCGCACAAGAAGAGTTGAGCACAAGATCGAGGAAAGACTAACGACTTAAACTTCAGCAAACAGGAGAAGCCCCCAGGTCTGTTCAGCTCGTAAGAGGAGAAGAAGAGCAAAAGGCATTCCTGTCGCGAAGGAAGAAAAGCATTCTAGTGGAAAAAGAACCCGATTCCTCATGCGGCGTAGGAAGGAAGGAAAAAGAGCGTTTCGTATTTGTAGATCGAAGGGAAGGGGGGGGGTGAAGAGGGGAGAACTGTGGCGCAAAGAAAACGAAAGCAATCCAACTCGTGGGTGAGAAACACGGTCTCATAGACCCAGAACGAGGGAAATTTCGAGAACTGCACCTTGCGAAAGGACAACAACACGGAGGAAGGGATTTAATCTCTCAAGGCGAGTGCCGTTCTCTCTACAACAATGCCTGGCTGTTTCTAATTCGCAGGGTAGGAAAACAACCCCTCGTTGGCAGGAGAAGGGGGAGTGACATGGAGTACAGTTCAGGGAAACCACGCTTTCGACGAGGGGGAGAAGAGCTGCGATCGCCAATAAAAGAAAAAAAAGATGAAAAAACTGCAATAATTCCTAGCTGCATAGAGGAGTATAGATCTTTAAAAGAAGAGGGTCTTCTCCTAGAGGGAAAAGAAAGTGGGCCGCCTCGGATTTGAAAGAAGGACGAGCTTCCATACCTTGTTCAGGCGAAGGAAGGGGAAGAAACGTATGAATTGGAGAGGGCGTGCTCAATATGCGGGGAGAGAAGAGTGCGCGATATGAAAAGAGAAAAGGAATCTCTATTAGACATAAGAAGAGTGATAAAGACCCGTCTGGAAAGGGCCTCCTCCTCATTCTAGGAGAGAAGAAGGGAGCAAGAAAAGGAAAGAAAAATTTAGCAGATCGGCATCAAGAGGACATTAACGGATTAGAAACGAAGAGGCCTCCTTGCTCTCTCGGAAGGGGGAGAAGAGCACCAAGTGCCTTTCTCGAAAATCGATCCGTTGCTCTTGAGAAGGAGGGGAAAGGGCAGACGGCGCGTCGTTCATGGCGCACAGGAGGGAGGGAGGCTCGAGCCCCGTTTGGCGGAAAGGAGGTAAACTCAAAGGGGTTACGACACAACATAGAGGGGGGGGGCGCTAGGCATGTCTAAAAGGAAAATTAGCCGTCGCTCACCCCTGCAGAAAAGGAAGAGAGCTGGCTACGGGATGTATCCGAGGAGAGGAAAAAAAACCTGGTGCCATTTTCATACGGGAAGAGGGAAAAAAAAAAGGGAGTGGACAGTCTTGACGAAGAGGAGGAGCTCGTCCATTACGTTTTAATGAGGAGGGCCGCATCTCTTTGTAGAGGAGGGGACGAGGGGGCTTGGAACTACTAGAGCAAAGAAGAGGCCTAGACTGTCACCCCGAAGAAACTTAGTGGCCCACGAAAGGGGGAAGGAAAATCGCAGAGCGACGTCGTTGAAGTAGAAAAAAAGTGAGGCGCCGCAACCGGGGGGAAAAAAAGAAAAAATACGACGCGAGGTCATGAAAACATCGTTCTCTATACTGGTTATCGCGTAGAAGATAGGACGGAAGATCCCGTCCTCCCACCTACGAGCTAAAGAAAGAATAGGGAAGGAAGGGGAACATTCTTAATTAGATGTAAAAGGAAGGGCAGAATGTGACAGGGGGATGCAACTTTCAGAGGGTGGGATTGAAGCCGTTCAAAACTGGAGAAAGAGGAAAAAGGGGTCTAGGGTCAGTGAGGGGAAAGGGAAATGGTGAACTTTTAGGAGGGGGGTCAGTTGAGGGAGGGGGTTAACGCCGGTTCTCTTCGTCGAAAAAAAAAAGAAAGACACCCTTTGCACCGATAAGGAAGGTGCGGCAAGATCGGAGGTGGAGCCCGCCGCGAATGCCTAAAGGAGGAAGATGGAAAAAACGAGGTAGCTCCGGAGAAAGGAGGGAAAAGAATATGCCAAAGATTTTGGAGGTGTTTGTGAGGAAAGGCGACAAAAAGGGGTTTGAGGGGGAAGGATAGACGGGCGAAGGGAAAAGATAGACTCAACGGCTTAAAAAAGGAAAGGGGGGAGCCGGCATTCCTGAAACCTGCGAAAGAGAAGAAGAAAAAAGAGGAGATCGCCTTTCCTACAGGAGGAAGAGGAAAAAAGCCCTCCTCAAGAAAGAGAAAAAAGAGGGAAGATCTGCGGCCTCCAGTGGTAGTTCATCATTCGTTTGGGAAAAAAAGGTCGAGCGAGAAGAAAAAAAGGAGAAAGAACTCTGGACTTTCCCCAGAGGCGGGGGAAAGTGCAAAGTAAGTGCGAGGGAGCTCGTGCGATCCTCACCTAGAGGAGTGAAAAAAAGGTACACATGTCCTGAATAATAAGAGAGAGGGAGAGAAGCACCTCAAGTGAGGAAAAAAATGAGGGGGCACTTCTAAAGAAGGCGAAAGCTTCTTTTATAGGAGGAAGGAAGAGCCGTCGATTCCGAGAAACGGAAGAGCTGAATTCTCTCCGACAAAGGGAAATGAAAAGGAAGAAACTGCGCCATACACTCTGGGAAGAAGGGGGCAAATCACCTTCTGCTATCCTTAACAGAAGGGGAGAAAAGAGAGAACTACTGCATCTTCGCTTTCGAAGGAGAGTAGAATCCCGCCCTGGCGATAAAGGAAGGAAGGAAAAAGACCGGAAGCATCCAAAGAAGAGAGATGTGAAACGTATCAGACACAAAAAGGTAAGCAAGCTGCACGTACAAAGGAGAGGAGAGCAGAGAAAACTCTTACGACCTAGAAAAGACGGGGTTAAAATAAGTAGGAGCGAGACCTCAACATGGTATGAGGAGAGGGGGAAAATAGTAAAGGAGTGCACGAACGCTACTTCGGCACCAAGCGAGAGAAGGGGAAACTCAGGGGCATTACTTGTCGGAAGAAAGGAAAAAAAGAAAGAGAAAAGATAGAGTCTCGAACGACCTCTCCTCCCACCCTCTCCTCTCCCGAAAGAATCGAGGGGAGGAGAGATGGGTGTAGCGGTCGTGACTTATGGCGACAGAAGCATATATAAAAATGGAAAAGAAGAAAGATAGAGATTCTTGTCTCCTAAGTCCGAGGAGAGAAAAAAAGGGGTAGGAGAGATTTATAAACGTGGGATCCTCGGGAGAAGGAGATCAAGTCCTTACTACGCTGCGTTGTAGTAGGGAGTAAAGAGGAGGGAGCTTCGAAACTCGCGTCGCAAGGAGGAGTAAGAAAAGAAGACAACGATCCCGGCATCCAAAGGGGAGAAGAACAGAGGGAAAAGTAGTCTGTCGTTCAAAAAACGAGTACGCTCTACCTTCACTGACGGAGGGGGAAATGGGCGACGGAGTGGTGAAACTGCGGAGAAGGTGAAGGAAAGGTTTTACCCCCCCCCCCCGTCTCGGGGGGAAAGGAGAAGGAAGGGAATAACTTGAAATGGGAGGTACTTATCCGATGCGGGGTTTCGGGATAACGTGAAAAAAGGGAAGGGAAGAGAGGGGATGTCTCGGACTCCGTTAGAGAAGAGAAGAGTATCGCCAGGCGGCATTAGACTGAGCCGCGAGAAAAGGGAGGGACAGATACAGAGAGGTGGGCCTCGGTGAACTTATCGAAGAGTTTTTTTTTGTTTGCTTGGGGGTTTTGATCCACACCCCCGGCCCCCCAACCCGCTCGCTGCGGTCCCAAAAAGAACAGACTCCCCCCACCACCGCACGGTGGGGGGGCCCGAGCCCCCCCACCCCCCCAACCACCTCCCCGCCACCCCCAAACAACGCCCACCCTCGACCGAAACACACACCCAAAGACACCCAGCCACGCAACGACCCCCCCCCTCCCCCCAAAACAAAAAAGAACCGCAGCCAAAACCCTCCCCACCACCCCCAACAGAGCAAAAACCCCCCCACAAAAAACCCAGCGCGACTCGCCGCGGGACACCATCCCCTAAACGGAGAACCCACACGACCCCTCCACCCCCCGACAAAACCCACCACAAACCCACAGCCCCCGCCCCCCACGCCACACACAGGGGTCGGGGGGGGGTGTGGAAAAAAAGGAAAAAATCCGCTTTTATTCTTCCTATGCCATGATATAAGAGAGAGCATGGACTGCGCGACGAGTAAAGGGGGGGTAAAAAATAACTTCTCTTGCAACTTTTAAGAGAAGAGGAGAGCTTGAGCGTGGTAATTGGGAAAGGGGGCTTCATTTGTCCTCTACTGAGGAAGGGAAGATGATGTGTTGAGGAGAGTAGGAAAAGGAAGAGTCCTGCGGAGATTCATTCTGTCGTACCAGGGAGAGCTCGTCTCGAGAAAGGGAAGACAAGGTCGTCTCGCCGCGGGGAGGGAAAAGGAACGAACTCTGGTGGCCCTTCAAGGAGGTAAGAAATTAGAGTGGATGGATGCGGGTCGCCTCGAAAGGAAAAAAAGAAAGCTCAACAAAGAACGGTTGGGCGGCCTTTGCCGATAGGGAAGGGGGGAGGAAATCGACGTGGTTGTTACTCTTTATGCTGAGAGGGAAGAGGACGGACATGACGAGAGAGGGAGGGGAACATGGGGGGACTTGGACATGTGGGAAAGCCTTCTCCCTTTTTTCCGGGAGGGAAAGAGGGGGAGGCGGAGATCTCTGGTCGTGGAGGGAGAAGAAGGGAAAAAGATTTGGGCTCCTCCAGATGGGAGAAGAGGAGCAAGCAGGATGATCAGACTCCGCTGTCAGGGAGGAAGGCGTACACTCGGTACGAGAGAAGAAAAAAAAAAAGGTTGCGATAGGTCACCGTTTTCGGTCTCCAGAGGAGAGTAGAGAAGATAAGAAGGTCGGGGCAAGAACTGATACCACCTCAGGGGCGTCGTGACGGTAGAAAGAAAGAAGGAGAAAAGGCACGAAAGAAGAAGGGGAGAAGTCCATCACTTATTCACGAAAGAAAACTTCCTAAACCCTACCGTGAAGAAAAGGTTCGTATGTTAAAGGTTCTAAACAGCTCGAAAAGGGAATAGAGCAAAATGGGTTACGGGGAGAAAGAAGAGGAGGGTCGTCTGTGTTTGTAGAGAGACATAGGTCATGACAGGGGAAAAAGTCGAATCCATATGATAAAAAAAAAAGATTCGTATTGGTGATTATCTATCGCAAGAGGAAGGAGTCAGGCAATCTCCTTCAAAGGACAAGAGAAAAGAAAGGGAGCGAACAACACCTTGGGAAAAAAGCAACCGACTCCGGAGGGGGGGGAAAGAAGCTCTGCTACTCTTGCTCAGAGGAGGGAAACAGAGGTCTAATCTTCCTCGACAAAAAGAGAGGGGAAAAGGTCCAAAGGAACCGTCATTTACCGATAGAAGGGTGTGCAGTATTCCCACATAGGTGTCCTGCTTCGAGAAGGGGGATAAGAAAAGTTGACACTGGGGGAGAAATCGCGACTCATGCCCGTAATCCTAGCGGATGGGGAGAGGAAAGGGGGAGCGAGGCTAATTGCTCAAGCGATAAGAAACGGATATCCGATAGGAAAAAGAAGGTAGACCCTTGAAGGGGGGGAGAAGACATTCCGCACGGTCTCTCTAAAGCCCAAAAAGAAAAAAAGGGTCATCCATTACTCTAAGGAGGAGGGAAGAAGGAACAGAAAGGCCGCGAATATCAACGGAAAGAAGGGAAAAGATGGTGCTATCTCGCCAAAAGGAAGCTCCGACCTCGGTCGAGGGGTAAAGAGAGGGAAAAAAAAGGAATGCCGAGCTGATACATGTGAAAGAGAAAAAGAGAGGAACCGATCCTTCTGAGGGAGGAAAGGGGAGTGAGAAGACGTAGAGAAAGTTATCCCGAGGAGATACGAGCTGCCTCGCCGCATGGAGGAGAGGGAAGGGGCCGTAGGAGCACATCAGATTGAAAAAGAAAAAGGGGAATTAATACCCTTACCGCCATGCAAAGTAAGGGCACAAGGTATTAAGCTCATCTGATGAAGAGGCTACCATTCTATTCACTGTGAGGGGAGGATGGAAAGGTCGAGGTCCGAGCTATAAGAAGACACGAAGAAACCGTATTGCCCTCTGAAAAAGAGGAGGATAGTAGAACGTCTATCAAAAAAAGATTTTCTCAGACGAACGGGGGAAAGAAACCGATACCTTCCCCCCAGGAGGGGTGGCCAACTGGCCTGTACCATTCTAATAGAAAAAAAAAATTACGTTTACTAGAAAGAACCTCGGAAGGAGGAAAGAAAAACGGGGAGGAGAAATAATCGATGGAGGCGGTCCTTCTAGATAAAAGAGGGGATGTTGTTCCTATAAGCCGGAAAAGGACATCAACGCCCAGGGAGGTAGAGGGGTGGAGTACACGTTTCTTCTTGCTCAAACGAGAAAAGGGGAATACCTCGAGGTATCGAAAGCTCTTTCTTCCTCATTTCAAGAGAACAAGAGAGGGGAGGACACATCTCTGCCGACGACTCTACCAGTAGGAGAAAGGCGACAGACTCGCCGGGGGAACAGACATGAGAATGCAGTAGATTAAAAAGGGTGCTACTTCTTTTCATTCGTGAAGGGAGGAGGAAGATCGAGTATCGGCGTTTCATGGAGGGGTAAGAAAATCTACAGTCTCAGAAATCAGGAGAAATGGCCGTCTCGATGAAAGAAAGAAGAGGGAGACTGAGATACCCGGATGGATAAGATAATAAGCTCTAGAAAGCATCACGTCTAGAGGGGGGGAACAGGGGGGAGAACCCGCTCTTCAATAAGTGAGAGGAAAAGGATTCGAAACCTCGACCGAGGAGGAGAAGAGAAGATGAATGGAAGAAGCACCACGTGCAGGAAAAAAAAAAAGTGCTCTCTCTGCAGGGGTGGGAAAAATAAGCCGAATGTTCTCTGTGGAAAGTAAGGAAGGGAAAGAGAAAGTCCACTGCTTATGGAGGGGGGAAAAAAAAGTGCGTAAGTTCTATTACAACCTAACGGGGGGAAAAAAATAGTTGACGGTTGACGAAGATAGGGGGGAGGGCTGACAGTCAAGAAAGCCTCGGAGGCTCGACTTCAAATACCTCGGAGAAAAGGGGGAAAAGAAGGCGATTCGCTCCTAGCCTTGGCATTGTAAGAAGGAGAAAAAAAGGGACGCTGGACTCTTGCACAAAGGAAAAATAAAAAGAGTGTACGGGTGTACTGGGGGGGGGGAAGAAGCTCTTTTGTCGCGTATATTAAAGAGGGAGGAAGGGGAGAAAACAAGCAGTAGCCTCGCAAAAGGAAAAAGGAAGGCTTTCTTTCCCACCAGAAGGGAAGAGAAAGTAAGGGCAGGAGTGCAGATATTTCCTACGCCGTTCTCGCAGAGAGGAGAGGGGTGGATCAACATCGACTCTCGTCATAGGAAGGAAGAGAAAAAGAAGGTGTTTATCGGCAGGAGAGGGGGGAAGGGGGGAGGGAAATCAAGGTCCATAAAATGAAACGCTACCTCCCTCACAGAGAAGGAATGCCGTAACCCATGCAGGGGAAAAAGAGATGCCCTGGCCACAAAGGTTGGGGAAGGGAAGGTCGAAAAAAGGGTTGATGCTAAAGGAAGGGGAAGTGGATCCTTCTACGGTTGTCAGACTAACGGGATGGACAGGAAGGGGGAACGGACTTTTTAACCGAAGGGGAATCCTTTAAAAAGACGACGGTGTTCACTTTCGGGGAAATAAAGGAAGGGGGATCTCTAAGAAAAGGAATTCCTCCTCGGACGAAAGGAAAGGAAGCTAGCACTCGCTTTGAAGGATAAAAAGGACGGTACTCCCTCCGCGAGGGCCCGACCGAAGAGACATAGACGAGGAAGAAAGACCAGCAGGCGGCGTAAAAAAAATGAACGTGCCGAAACTCCCGGCAGAAGAAGGGAAAGGAAAGCCTGGAAAGTCATTCAAAAAGAGAAAGACGCAGCCGCCCTCAAATAGGCGCGAGCGAAGGAAAAAAGCGATTCCCTCCTCCGAATAAAGAAGAAAAAAAAGATAAATCCTATCGCAAAGAAGAAAGAAAGGTCACATTCGTTGTTATACCCCGACGGAGGGGGAGAAGAAAAAAGAGGTAGACAGCCTCGCCTGTACCCCAAAAGCGGTGAGGAACAAGAAAAAGGGCGACTACACCGTTATATGCTGAGCAAAAGAAGAGGTTAGTAAAGATCTTGTACTACATGAAAAATAAGGTAAGAAGTTCGCTTCATACGAGAAAAAAAAAGAAGAGGCCAACTGCTCCTTTTCCCTGTCGAAAGGAAAGGGAAGAGTGAGCTTATAAAAGTTTCATCGCGAAGGGAATATTAAAGAAGAGTCCAATCATCTCCGAAAAGCGAGAAAAAAAATCTTCTCCATACCCTCTGATAAGGAAAAAGAGGAAAAAAGAAAAGAACCTTCCTGCGATCCTTCCCGAGGAAAGGAAGGAGAAATCTTCAACTCTTCATGCGGGAGAAAAAGTCAGAGGCTGCATAAGGATACTAGGACAAAAACGTATCCGCGCATCCCGCTCTTACGAAAAGAGGGGGGAAAGCCCCCGCCTCATAATTACTAAAAAGGAAGTTAAGAAGAAAGACAGCTCTCTCCCTGCTAACCTGATAAGAAGAAAAGAAGGGAAAACGCCTATCATCTGGAAAAAGAAGGGACTGTCCGATGTCGTACTCTTTAGGAGAGGGGAAGGAGAAAGAACTGTCTGCACGCATCCTTCCGGGATGTGAAAGAAAGGGAAGGACTGCGCCAGGAAGTGGCTTAATACGCCTGAAGAGAGGGAGAGGAAAAAGAGCGCGCTCTGTAACACTCGAAAAGTACTCACACCCGCTCCTCTCCCGAAGCATACAGAGAAGGGAGAAAAAGAGCGCGGGGTATCGGTCGAGAACGTATTCGACCAGAAGATAGAGAAAAAAATAGGGAAGGATATATGCGTTCGCCTCCGTCAATAGAGGGAGAAAACCCAAAAAAAAAAGTCTAGTATCTTCTTTATCTTATCGGGTGGGAGGAAAGGAAAAGAGGGTCGAGCGCGTCCCGTCGGAGGGAGAAAAAAAGAAAGCACGGCGTCTTCGCACTTCTCTTAAGAAAGGCAAGCACCGTCAAAATTAAGAACCTATCTGGCAGAAGAAGAGCGTTACTTCCTAAGAGACTGAAAAGGAAAGAAGAGAAAAAGGGACGGTTGCTTTTTCCTGGAGAGAAAAAGAGTGGGGGTGAAAAACTCGCTTGACGGAAGGGAGAGTAGCAGGGGTCTCCTGGCGAAAAAAAAAAGTAGACCTTTTCCCTTTTTCCAGCGTTGATTACTTAGAGGGGAGAGGGAACGAAGGTTTCACCGGGGAAAGAAGACGAGAGTCTGAGAAAGGAAAGAGACCTCTCGTCCTGCGTTAAGAAAGAGAGGAGATACGAGCCGCTCGCAAAGGAAAAGGGGGAGAGTCCGCTTTTAACCAAGGGGGAAGTGGGGGAAGGTGAATTTGCTGCAAAAGGGTGCTTTAGAAAGGGAAAAGATGCGCTGCTCTCCGAGGCAGGGGGAGAAGGGGATTCGCGACAATAGAAGAGGAAGAGGTCCTGCTACTTCCGAATGGGAAAGGGAGGATAATAGACGCTTTACACGGAAAAAGGGAAAAAAAGGAGGTTCACCGTCGCAGTTGGCATAGAAGAAAAGAAACGAGCTTGGGGTTTCGGGGAGATACGTCTTCATGGAGAGGGAGGAAAGGTCGTACCCGCTTCTGGGAACAAGAGGGAAGGAAAGAGAAGACCGCTCTCTACCCGGGAGAGGAAAGGGGCTAGGCATGGTTTGAAAAAAAAAGCTGTGTCTCCCTTCGAAGGAGGGGAGGGAGCTGCTGGGCTTTTGGGAAAGAGCGCTCGACCTGCAGGGAGAAAACAAGAGAAAACTACACCTGTGAAAAACGTTGTCCTCTCGGAAGGAGGAAAGAGGGCGTGGTTTTTACTCTGGGAAGGGGCGGTCTGCTTATCGAGGGGAGCCGGGAAAAGGGACGATCTCGTCTCTTTGAGGGGAGGAGAGCTTGCGCAGCTTTGGGAGGAAGAAAAAGATCACGTTGTGACGGAGGCCGAGGGACGGGGAGTCTGAAACAAGGAGGTTCGGCCCCTTCCTCTGCACGAGCGTGTGGAGGGAAGGAAAAGGAAGGAGAAGGAGCACTTCGGGAAGGAAAGGGAAGGGGGTAAGGAAAACTCGGGGAAGAGAGATTATCCTTCCCCCAGAATTTGTCTATCGGGGGGAAGAGTTCAGTCCTCGAGGGGGGAATGGAAGGGGGAAGAGAGGTCAATAAGAAAGGGCGCGGCGTGGAAACTGTTAGAAGGGAAGTTACCGAAGGAAAAAGACAACTGTATCTGCTCCGGGAGAAGGGAAAGGGGGAGATCAAAGCCATAAAAGAAGAAGTTCCATACCACAACTGTTCGTGAGAAGGGGGAATATTGTGGGAATACGGTGGATAACGGATAGGGGTCGACCTGGCAAGAAAAAAGGGGCAATCTACATCTCCTTCAGCAGGGAAGGGCAAAGAAGGGAGAGGGGGATCGGAGTTGTTAGAAAAATCTTTCTGTATATCCTATATCCGCCGATAAAAAAAAAAAGTCTCCGCGCACTATGAGGAAAAGAAAGAGAAAAATGTTCGATTTGGGAGGAGGGGGGAAGGGGGAGGATGAAAAAACTTAGGAGAATAGGGCAACTACCCGCATCTATAGGAGAAGAAGAGGAAGGGCACGAAAGCCCGAACTCCTCATGGGGAAGAGGGAAAAGAGTCTTTCTCTCGTCTTGCAAAAAGAAGAACGCGCAACGGTCTCGTACAAAAAAAAGAGGGAAAAAAACCTCATGTACGGAGAAGAAGTGGGGGGGGGGTTGCAGGGACATTTCCTCGATCCTTCGCGTGTCTCCAGAGGAAAGAAAAATGTGAAGTACTAAGAACGGAAAGAAGAAAGAATGGGGATCGATCCAGGTGTTGGGGGAAAAGAAGAAAGAAATAGAAGCAAAATTAAAAGGAAGTCACCTATAATTTCGTTACCCGTGAGGGGGGAAGAGGATCGGAGAACGCCCAGCCAACGAGGGGAGAAAAGGGACGTCGGGTCCGCACAAGAAAGCCGGCGAAGAGACAATTCAGCTAAGAAAAAAGAAACTCACTTGGAGGAAAAAAAGAAACGGCCCTTAAAGAGAAAGGCCGACCGAAGGGGGAAAGAAGAAGAGCAGGAAAGTTATGAAAAGAAAACTGTTGCCCGGCTGCGAAAGGGGGGAAGACTCCGAGCCGAGGAGAAAAGCAATAAGGTTCCTAGCATCTGGAAGAGGAGAGCCGGGAAAAACCTCCACAAATCTCCGCAATGAAGAAAAGAATTGTCGAGGATCAACAATAAAAAGGGGAAAGAAAGAGAAGATATCAGTTAATACGAAGGGGAAAAAAAAAAAGGGACGTAGAAGAGTATGTAATCTCTTGGCCTTCTCCTTTAAGAAAGAAAAACGGCGAGTCCTGTCGAGAAAGGAAAGAGTGTCCGATCTATAAGAAGAAAAACAAGATGCGAAGAGGGAGTATGACCAGGAGAAAAGAGCTGGTCTTATTGTCGATCGCAGAAGAAAGTCGCGTCGAACGCTTGGAGGGGGAAAAGGGGACAATCAAGAGGAGAAGAAAAAAAAAAACGCGGGGGGTGGTTCCGAGGAAAAAGAACCTCCCGCAAGAGGGGGGGCGCTACTGGGAAAAGGGAAAGGATAGATAGACAACACAACTGAGGATGAAAAAGGGAGGGAAATAGAAGGGACCGACTCTCTAAAAAAAAATCCTTTTCTTTTTTAGATTAGGGAAGGAGAGCCAGCAACCTCCTCGGGGAAAGGGAAGAAAGAGTGCCGTACACTGTTTCGGCTTGGAAAAAGATAGACCCTGATACATCGATCGACATACTACCCCGAAGGGAGGACGAATGGTTCAAGAATCCCTAGAGGGGGAGAAGGAGAAGTAGCAGTATAGTACCTCGACCAGAGGGGGAAGGCGGAGAAGGACCGAACCGTTCAAAAAAGTAAATTCTAATCTTCCTATCTTCCATACCTGGGGAGAGAAAAGAGGAAATGTCCCTTCGTCCTCCTTTCGAGAGGGAGGAGAAGGAGAAGGGGGTTGCTCCTCTACATCGGGCAGGGCGAGAAAGAGGCGAGGTGCAGTAGAAGAGTAATGAGAAGCTTCTCGAAAGGCTTTTATGACCGCAGGAAGAAAAGAGACATCACGAGGGAGGGAAGGAAGGAGACCTGTTTTATAAGCTTAGGAAAGCTACGCTATTTTCGGAAGAGGAATATATCTTCCTGTGGAGGGGGGAAAAAAAGGGGTCCCACACCAAACAGGGGGACAGAGAGGGGAGGAAGTTAATCTGAAAGAGGAGGTCGCTTATTGCACCGAAGCAGATGGCGCACGCTTATGGATGGGGAGGGGGGAGAAAGGGTGATACCAGGGGGGAAGAAAAATCAAGGAAACTCCTTTGACTTTTGCGGGAGAAAAGAAGAAGGATGCTGCAATTAGCCGCGCGAGAAAAAAGGAAAATAGATAGGCTACGTTATTGTCACGCGATAGGGAGAAGAAAACTGAAAGTTGTACCTAGAAAACGCCCTATCTGATTAAAGGGGAGAAGGAAGGGCGGCGTCCATGACTTTTAAGGGGGGGAGGACCGCATCTCGTTTTGTCTCGAGAAGGAAGAAGGGGGAAAGAACGAAGGTCAACGTTCTCAAAGAAAGAGACCCTGTGATGCTCTTCTCGGAAAGAAAGGGGACGGCCTCCACGTCGCAGATCGCGCGGAGGGGGGGAAGAAAGACGACCGTTCGCCCGCTGACGTTAGTGGGAAAGAAAGAAGGGTCCAGAGAAAGACAGAGTGCGCGATACTTTTTTTATCGGCGAAAGAAAGGGAAAAACCGTCCCTCCCACCGACTACTCTACAGAACGAGAAGGAAAAAAAGGACCCATACTTCGATGAGATGGAAAGAAAGGGAAAAGGGGGGGGCGGATCATTTACGAAAAACAGTTTTTAATGCGAAAGGTAAGAAGGTGGATGCCGTCTACCTGGACGGGGGAAAAAGGGAGAGTGGATTGCCTTGGTAACCGGAGGGAAGGGGAGGTCACAAACCTAAGGTTTTCAAAGGGAGGGGACGGTAACGCCGTCGCTTCTATAAAAAAAAGAAGCACCCCGTCACCCATCAAAAGGGAAGGAAAAAGAAACTGAGTGTACGCCTCCGCGATAAAAGGGAAGAACAAGAGAAGGGCGGCAAAGTCAAGAGCTCCCAAAGGGGGGAAACGGCGCCGTAACTCCCCTAAGCTAGAAGAAGGAGAGGAAAAAGGAAAAACTGAATCCTTCATGAAGAAAAAAGAAAAAGAGAAAAAGAGCGCGTATCGCCTGGACAAAAAAAGGGACAAAACAAGAAAGAAAACACTCCTATCTCTATCAATCCGAGCGAAAAGAAAAACAACCGGCTGGTAGGTCAGCAGCAGGGGGGGGGAAGAATTGAAGAGAGGAGTCCCAACGCCCATCAGAAGGCAGACAAAGGAAGGAAAAAATTAGGAAACAAAGAGAACTCCCTAAGAAAAGGACCGTTATCTAGCTCTGCTATAAAGAGAGAGGAAAGGAAAAAGAATCGTTGTACGACATTCGGAAAGAAAGGGGTTAAGACGGAGGAAGAAGAAAAAGGGGTCTTCTATATTCAAAATTCCTGCTATCTCAATCGTACGGGAAGGAAGACGGCAATCAGTTTCATCGAAGAGAAAAAAAGGGAGGAAGAGGGGCTCGAGGGTCCATAAAAAAAGCGAAGCCGAAATCTTCGCAAAAGAATGTCCGCTCACATCAAAGAGGAAAGTTACCTACGGCTCAACGACGGAGAGGGGAAGATGCGCGTGCATAGCTTCTCGTCCGAAAGAAAAATTAGAAAAGGGAAGGAGGAGGAACGTAGGAAGCAAACCGCTCTTCTCCTTCGAGCGGGGAAAGGAAAAAAGATATACTCACGCTTCACGTGAAAAAGGAAGACGATCGGAGAAAAAGATACTACCAGAAAAAAAAAGATCGCAGCGGACCGCAAACACCGGGGAAAAAAAGAAGGCGGACTCGTATTCTCTTATGAGGAAAAAAAGAAAGAGGAAAAAGACGGAGGATGTTCAGCCCTTATTGCAAGAAAGGGAAGGGGAAAAGGAAAACGGCCGTGCGGTCGAGTCCGAGAACGAAAGGAAGAGTCGAGCGAGGGGGAAATCTCAAAACCCCTAAAAAGGAGCGTGCTCTAGTAACTCTCCGCTGTCGGTTGGAGCGGGAAGAAAAAAAAAACACACGAGGAGGAGAAGAAGAGGAAAAAAAAAAAGACTTTCGAGAGTTAACGAGACGAGAGGAGGGGACGGGGGGGGAGATACGAAAAAAGAGCGGTCCTCTCGGTCGATTTCTGCGGAGGAGAGAAAGGGAGGTCTTCCGCCACGTCCTAAGGAGAAGAAATAAAAAGCTTACTCCCTCCGATCTGCGTGAAGGAGAAGAGAAGAAGAAAAGGCAAGCCTTAGGGGAAAAGCAGGACTGGCAGGTTGCTACGTATTGTTGGACAAAGGAGGGGTGCCTATTTTCGGAGAGGGAAAGGGACTGGGAACTTCTAACCGTTGGAAAAGGGAATTAAAAGACAGGCTATCCTTTGAAAGAAAGCATCAAATCCTAGAAGGGAGAAGTGGAGCGTCTCCGTTCGCAGAAGAGGAAAAGAAGAAGAAGGAGGGGAATTTTCGACGAGCCACTAAGAACAAGATTAATGATCCGAAGATCGTTTAACTTTCGCTCAGGGGGGAGGGGAAAGCTTTACCGCGGTAATGGCGAAAAAAGAGGATGGGAAAAGCAGAAAGAAGCGAAAAGAAGCGTGGGCCTCGAGAAGCACTTTTCCTGAAAGAGAAAAATCCCGTAAGTATAAAGTGGAAAGGCAGACCCCATGGGACCTGAAGAAGGAGAGGGGAGGGGGGATCAATATTCAAAAAAGAAGGAGAATTTCATTACATTTCTTCAAGTGAGGGAAAAGTCGCTTCTAGAAAAAGAGGAAAGGTCGTCTTCTGCCGGAGGGAAGTTTTTGCAAAAAAAGAAGGGGGGGGAAGAGAAGTCGGGGAAGGAAGTCTTGCTTTTCGGGAAGGAAAAGGGGGAGCTCGAACCTCAGGGATAAAAAAAGCCTGCTGCAATAAAACAGGTGCCTTGCCTCTGGGGGAGGGGAAAGGGGGGGGTTTGTTACTAGTGGGAGGAAGGAAAAAGGAGCAAGGAGTCCGGAAAAAGGGGGGAGATATTGTGCGTAAGGCTGGAAGGGTCGGTCATTCCTTAGGAAAAGGGGGGAGGGGAAAAGGGTACTCCGAGGACGTCGGACGATCGGAGGAAAGACCGTCTCGCAATGCTTTTGTGCGTCCGGAAAGGAAGGGAAGGAAGGGGGGGAGGGTGTCACTGGAAAGGTCTTAGATAGGGAGGGAAAAAAAGCATGTCCGGAGAAGAAGCTATGGGAGAAAAAAGGGACCAGGGGAGGGACGAAGAAAAAGGAATCGTTAATCTACTCGATAGGAGAACCGTCAAGAACTTGACCGAAGCGGACGGGCGTTAACGTTTCCCCAGTCGAAAGGGAAAGGGAGGAGAATCGAAGGAAGGAAAGGCGCCAGTTCGACAGAGAAAAAGGGAAGAAACTGCTACCTTTGAAGAAAGAGGGAGGAAAGATCTACAACCGGTTTGCCATGAGATGGGGGGGGGAATACTGCAAAAAGGGGTTGACGCCTGAGGATTTTATCTCTTCTTTTTTAGGGAAGAAAAAAAAAAGAAGAGGATTAGCGAGATCTCCTATAAACAAGAAAAGATCGCACTATGATGACCGGGGGGGGAGGAACGAGAGGGTCATAGGGTGTATTAAAGGAAAAATAGGCGCCTTCTCTAACTGAGGGAGGAGAGAGGAAGTGAAAACTCTATCTGGCACGGGAAAGGGGGTGGAACGAAAGCCCGACGAAGCAGAAGGGGGGGGCGCGGCTAAGGGCTGAGCGATCGGAATTACAATTCCTTTCTAATCTAAGAAAAAAAAAGAAAAGGAAAAACCGTCCAACCGGAAACCGGGGGGTAAGGAAAAAACCTCTTGGGAGAGAGAGATAAGCGGGTATCAAGACACGGAAACTTAAGGAAGGAAAGAAGAATCTCTCCCCTAAAGGAAAAGGGGAGAAGGGGCGCGCGGCTACTTTCATCAGCTAAGAAAAGAGAAAAAAGGGGCAAAGAAGGGAGAACCGTGAGGGGGAAGAAAAAGAGAAAAAACAGCTAGTCCAAAAACTCGAAGTCTTCTTTTTTCATCAAGAAAGAAAAAGAGGAAGAAAAGAAGAAATTGCTAGTAACGAAGGGGTGGTAGGGAAAGGAAGAAGAGCAAGCATTGCCGAACGAGAGAAAAAGAACGAATTCCGAAGGATACAGTGCCAATAAGAAAAACTCCGACCTGACTGAGTAGTCCTGTCATAAGAAAAGGGAAGGAAATGCTCCTCGAGGATTTTCTCATCAAAGAAGAGGCCGCAAAATTTCGCGGAATATTGCAGAAAGAAGAGGGGAGCAAAAGACGGCTCTAGATAAAACACGCCTGAACCTACTAGCCGGAACAAAAGGGCTGAAGCTCGGCAGATTCGCAGAAAAAGAAAAACAAAGGCGAAGTCCTGTCGCGGGAAGAAGTGGACTAGGAGAAAACCGATGCCTAGCTGACGGAGGAAAGAGAAGCGGTCGTATTTGTCGATAAGAGGAGGACATCTGTCGAAGGAGGGGGGAGATAAGCGGGTACAGTCAAGACTCCTGATAAAGAACGGTTTGACGGGGAAAAAGCTAATCTACCCAAAAAGGAAAGGAAAGAGGAAAACAAAATGCGACCGATGAGTCGAAAAACACGATTATGTACTTAAAATAATATAGAGGAGGAAAGGGGAAGAAAAAAAAAAAAAAAGTCCCTGTCTGGGTTCTATTCTCCTGGTATAAAAAAAAAAGCAGTGGAAATGTCTCGGCGGGAATGGAGAAAGAGAAAAGGTTCGAATAAAAGGGCGGAAGGGGGCTGATATCTCCATACTAACCCGCTCTTGAGGGAGAAAAAGGGGAAGATAGGCTCGGTTTTCGGGAGAGAGGAAAGAGAAAGCGTCTTCGGCCGAAAAGAAAAAGGGGGAGACTCGGCTGTCAGCGACGCGAAGACTTCCATACCTTTTTCGGCTACGTAGAAAGGGAAAGTAGGCTTCTCTCGCTATAGAGGGGGAGAAAGACAGAGAATCGTGAGAAGAGGAAGAAAGGGAAAAGGGAGGGGGGGGAACGACGTAAAAAAAAAAGGCTGCTTATGATCCGCGGCAGAATAAGAGGAGAAGAAGCACAGTCCGAGCTGTCACCTTTATACGAGAAAGAGGGGAAGAGTCGAAAAAAGACGACCGAGGTCAAAAGGAAGAAGAAGAGGGGGCGGCTACGCAACAACGGCCTTGAGAGGGAAAAAAAACGAGAGGCCGTTTCTCTCTTCGGAAGGGAAAGAGAGGAAGGGAAGACTGCGCTTTCATGGTCTCCACGCCGTAAGGAGGGGAAAAAAAAAGAAGGTATATGAAACCTCACGGTTAAAAGAAAGGAGAGAGCCATCGAAGATGGTCTCAGGAAACGCGATTCCACACCTGGAAGGAGAAGAGGGCTACGGTATGTCTCTGCTCGGAGGAGAAGGGGGAAGAAAAAGAGGGACAAAAGGTGAACAATAAAAAGGAATAAATGAAAAAAGAGTTAGAACCTTACTTTTCCGGGGGGAGGTTTGTCACCGAAGCGGTTCGCGTGAGATTAGCAAGGAAAAAAAGAGCAAGCGTCCTCGAAAAGAGACCCATGGCTAAAGGTAAGAGAGTGCCCACCACTGGGGGGAAAAAAGCGCAGGATAGAGGATTTGGGGGGAGGGAAGAGACGAGTGTTGCGTCTCCGAGAAAGATTGCTCTCTATCTACCAAGAAGGTAGTGTCTAGAATGAAAGGGAGAAAAAGAGAATGGGTAGGGCATCTCAGGGGCTCATCTCAGGGAGGAATCCCGTCCATCCACCTACGACGCACGAAAAAAGAGAGGAGGGAAGGACCGTAACCATGCTTAATTAGAGGGAAACCTTTCCCACAGGGAACGAGCTGCAGCTACAGGGGGAAAGAACGTTCTCTTTTCTGAAGGGGGAGAAGAGACCGAGACGCTTACGTTTTTCGAGTAGAAGAGCAGGACGGTTACCCTGGCACAAGGGAAAAAAAAGGTGCATGACGTAAATCGTTGCCGAGGAAAGATGCCTCCTCTTACTCGCACACAGAAGGGAGAGGGTGATTGATAAAATGAGTGACCCACCCGACGAAGGATCAAGAAGAGAATAACTCGGAGGCCACGAGCCAGGCAAGAAAAAAAGCTATTTCCTATACTGAGAGAAAAAAAGAGCGTCCTCGGCTTAACCCGAGAAAAAGAAGAGGACAGAAAACCTTCTGCAAGAGCAAAAAAAAAAGAGGGGAGAAGTGAAGGCGCAGCAATACCCCTCATCCACGATAAAAAAAGGATAACACCCTCTATCTCGAGAGAAAAGAGAAGGCTCCCAAACAGGGGGAAAGGGAAAGCGGTTTATTACCTTCAGGTCGAGTAAAAAACAAGACAGAATGGAAAAAGAAAATCGAACGGTTTCTTTTCACACGCGAAGAAAGGAAAAGAAAAGACGACGTTACGATCGCGTAGAGAAGGAAAGAAGTCACCCATGATTGGGAGAATAAGACATAAGGGGAAGTAAGTAGATCTGCGAAGAAGCTTGTAGAAAGGATAGTCCCCACTGCTCCGGTAAAGAGAGGAAAAAGAGGGAAAAGGAGAAAAGGAGACACATTTCCATAGACAGGAAAAAAAGGGAGAGGTCGAGAATAACATAGCTCGTAAAGAGCATCGTTCGCATACCCTCGCTAAAAGGAAAAAAAAGAAAAAAAACACCTGCTGCGATCCTTTCCCGAAGGGAGAAAGAGAAAGGGGTCTTGCAGAGGGGGAAGCAAGAAGAAAGAAGAATGTATACGAAAGCTGCGGAGATCCCTCTTCATCCCTATAGAAAAGGAACGGAGCAGCCCCTCCTCGAGGGAAAAAAAGTTAAAACTGTCGCCGTACGGCTCTCGCCTGAGAAAGGAGGAAAGAAGGAAAATAAGTTACACTCAGGGGAAAAAGACCGCACCGCCTACGGTGTTACTTGTTCATGCGGAGAGGAAAAGGGTGCAACGACGCGACTGTACGGAAAAAAGAGAAGACAGGGATGGAGGGGGGGGCTGGGCTGAGAGGGAAGAAAGAAGGGAGTCCGAGTTAGAAAAAGCCCAGAAGGGGGAAGCACGCAGCTCACGCTCTTCGACCAGGCTCTAAGAAAAAAAGAGAAAGAATAGAAGTGCCGAGGCACTCTCCTACCTTCTGGTGGAGAAGAAACAAGGAAAAAACAAACGTAGTAGTCTTAAAAGAAGGAAAAGAGGAAAAAGACCAAGACGGCACGGAGTCTTCTCCATCTATCTATCACAGTAGGGGAGAGGAGGAGGAAGCCTGGTCGCTCTCGTGGGAGAGGAGGGAAAAAAAGAGGCTGATTGAACTCTACGAGCAAAAGAGAAAGGGGGGAATCACGATCGCCCAAACAGGGCATTAAAGCCCTTCCGGATCTTTCGTTAAGAAAAGGAAGGGAAAATACTACGATCCTCAACGATTACTCATCGAAAGAAAAGGAGGGGGGGGTGGGGCATTTCCGATGCAGATGATGGGTTGAAAAAGGCGGCAGTTGCCTATTTCTTCTCGGGAAAAAAGAGGCGACAGTGAACGTTCTCGTGAGAGTAGGGAGGGAAAGGTTCACCTCCTCGTCCTTCGAAGAGCGGGGAAGCGGACAAAAGAGAATCGAGGATCGTCATTCCAGGGGAGGGTAGGACTAGCCTCTTCTCACAACCCAGAGAAGAGAGTACGTGAACGGTCGCAGCCTTTTATTGCGAGAAAGAGGAAGAGGAGAAGAAGAGGCTCTTCTATAGCGTAGGTACGAGAAAACTGGAGGAAAGGAGGCAGAATCATACTTTCTGATAAAGGGTGAAAAAAAAAGGACCTGTAAAGGACGAGCTTGCTCATTCAAGGTGCACCGAGGGGACTATCCTCTGAAAGCAAAGAACGCTATGCCGCTTCACGCTTAAAAGGGGAGGCATGTCCGTCCCGGGGGAAGATCGAGTCGCGGAGCGCCGAAGGGTAGTCGGATCAGAGGGGGAATGTCATCTCTTTTGCAAGAAAAGGGAAGTCGTAGGCTGTTCGCCCTTCTGATGGGGGGAGGGGAACGAGGCGAAAAGAGAACAACCGCCACTGCAAAGCCCTAAAGCCAACGGTTGTTCTTGCCGTGAAGAGAGGGGGGAAGGAGGGTGTTGTTACTCGTTATGCTGGAAGGAGGGGAAAGGCGCACCGAGAGACAGGAGGAAAAAAAAGGGTTGGGGGACGGAGGTGGAAGACTTGCGAGTTTTTCTTTCATAAAGAAAGTTCCGTCTCGGGTCGAGAAAAAGAGGAGGGGAGGTTTCTGCGCGTCTCGGCAAGAAAGGGAGAAAAAAAAGGGCAGCCGAGCGAGTCGTATTCTCATCCGAAGACGAGGGTCATCTAGCGAAAGAAAGGGTAATCTAGTGATCCCTCAAAGGAGAATCTGATCCTGTAACCAGGGGAGGTACTTAAGGAGGGAGGGAAAAAGCGAGCGAACTTCTTGCAAGGAAGAACTTTACAAAAGGTAAGGGGATCTAAAAGAACAGTCTACTTTACCAGAAAACGACAACGGAAGGAGAAGGGGGGAAAAGGGGAGCGTAAGAAACGTCCTAAAACGAAAGGAGAAAAGGTTAAAGTTTGAGATGGGCTGCGATACAACCCGGTGGGGGAAAAAGGGAAGAGTAAACATGTGGTTCGGCAGAAAGAGTGAGGATGAGGGTGGGATGGACAGTATGAAAAGCACGAGTAAGAGCCTGATAACCACTCTCGCTCACGATGAGAACAGGGGAAAAGAAGGGGAGATCGATCTCAATACGGGAGGAGAGGAAAAAGGAGGGCATCTACTCCAAGAAAAAAGACTGAGAGGAAAGGGTTAAAACCCTACTCATCACTTCTTTCATCGTAAGAAAAAAAAGAGAGTCGTGAAAGGAAAGAAGGGAAACGAGTTGTCGGCAAAGAGGAAAAAAAAAGGTAAGGGAAGCCGCTCCTCCGAGGGGGAGGTCCTCTTTCCTCATCCTTCGTTTCTTAAAAAAAATAAAGAAGAAAGAAGAGAGACCATCCCGTAGCCGGGCTTATTATCGAAACAGGGGGGAAGAAAGGGGAAAACGTCCGCCTGATGCCGGGAAGGCAAAAAGGAAGGGGAGGTTGAAATAAAGAACTTAAGAAATAATCCGAAGAAGCTCCCTCCATACGCGGGACCATTACGCGCCGTCTCGTTTCCATAAAGGGGAAAAAAAGGGAGAAAAAAGCGGGGAATATTGCGAGGGGAAGAAAAACCCGCTAAAAACTGCCGAAAAAGGTCTGTCCTCTGTGTCGAAGGAAGCAAGAAAGAGCGGATACATGTTCCAGCTAGGAAAAATCAAGGGCCTTCGTAGGAGAAAGAAGAGAAAAGAAGAGAGAAGGCCTCTCGAGGCTCATCTGCAAGGACTCTCGGAATGGAAAAAAGAGGTGACGATAAGCACAAGCCATTTATCACGCAAAAAAAACGGACAGCCGGCAAAAAGGAAAAAAGAACAAAGGGAGGGAAGCTCCTGCAGCGGAGGAGGACAGCCGTGTCGCCCACTTCTATCCTGAAAGAAGAAAAAAGGTTCTAGTGTCCTATCGAAGAAAGAAAAAGAAGAGGAGAGCCCAGGCTTAAGAACAATAGACAGGGGAGGGGGGGAGATTAGGCAGTAGTTAGTAAGCGTCTAAACTCTTCGGAAGGGGAAGTGTACGCAATCACTAAAGGAAGAACCTTCCAACGCTGGGGGAGAGAGAGTACCACAATATAAAAAACCATCCCCTTAAGTGAAACGGTCACCTCAGAAATATAAACAAAAAAGGGGGAAGAAGAGAAGAAGCTCAAGCCGGAAGGGGGACGCTCCTCCCTAATGGGGGGAGTATTCGCCTTGTAATGAAAAAGCCAACCTTGGGGGGGGGGAGGAGTAAGGCGTGAGTTCTTAAGGAAGGACGTTTTCTGAAAAATTCGAGAGGAAAATCGTGATAGGAAAAATAGACAAAAGTTCTTCAGCATGTCACATACTCCGAAGGAAAGGAAAGGACTAGCCTAAGAGAAGGGGAGTCGGCCTCTGCTGACAGAGCGCAGAGGGGAGAAGAGCTTTAAGAACTCTCCTAGCGGAAAAGGAGTCCCCTTTTCCGTAGAAGAAAGGCCTTATCCGATATAGGGGCGTTAGACAAGAGGGAAAAGGGAAGAAAGAAACATCGGAATTCGAAGAAGACATTCGTCTAATGCCGTCTCAGAAAAAAAAAGAGAGGATCTACTCTGGCGGGGGGGAAAACAAAAAAGGCCTAATCCGCATTCGAAAGGGGAAGAAGGGGGGGAGAAAATAGGGGACATGATCCGTACCGCATAAGGTGAAAGACAGGCTTCTACAAACAGAAAAAAGGACTGGCCTCTCTGCCTGGAAAGGAAAAAAAAGGGCCTTCCCTGCTCAATCAGGCAAAAGAAAGAGAAGAGAGGGAGGAACGGGATGTATGTTTGAAAGCCGACTTCCGATGGCTCACTCGTAAAGGGAGGGGAGGGGAAAGACGATCCCCTTTCGAAAGTGGAGGGAAAGAAGGGGGTAAGGACCCTCTCAGTGAGTTTCGCTAGAAAAAACGCATCTATCTTCTTCATT
>Ga0179593_1563948_pt1 | contig 24979 bp, 28 predicted proteins | sample CZODoug2_1_08_16_FD_185931 | JGI IMG/M metagenome (GOLD analysis project Ga0179593, IMG submission 185931) | Vadose zone soil fungal communities from Angelo Coast Range Reserve, California, USA - CZODoug2_1_08_16fungal (PacBio error correction) | ecosystem: Environmental > Terrestrial > Soil >...
GGGCCACCATCGCCGGGGAAAAACAGGCGGCCAGTCCCTCTCCTTTCCAACGAGGGGTTCTTTCTTTCCTAGGGAACCGAACTTAAAATCCGTTCTTTGAGATCCTTCACGGGAGGTACCGGAATTTTCAAGAGGAAGGTTCTTCGGTGAAAAGGGGGGGAAAAGGTAGAAAAGAGGGGGGATAGGTTGGTTTCGGCAATGACGGGATACCAGACTTCTCCTCCGGTTTTCATTCCATGGAAAAGGGAGAGGGGAAAGGAGGAAGGAGATGGAGGGGGGAAAGTGGAGGGCGAGAGGAACGTCTCGTGAGTGGGCAAAAGGGGGGGGGAGGGGGAGGCTGGAGGGGAGCAAACGAGGGAGGAGACCTTTCCATGCTGAAGACGGCTGTAGGGGCGGTGTGCAACTCCGGGAGGAAGTCCAAGAGGTGGCAGCGTTCTGCCCTAGGACCCTGGACCCCCCGCTAGAAGGAAGTATTATTCCCTCTTGTATCCAGGGGGGGGAGAGCTCGCAGCTCAGATGGAAAGAAGGTAAGCCTATTATCGTCTCCTGTTCCTTCAGCGGGGGAGGGGGCGACCCCGCGCCGAGTGAAAAGTGCTCTCCTTCTGAAAAAGAGACCTATTCTTGCGGGAAATTCGGTAAGGGTTAATTTCCAAAAAACTCTTTTCCTTTGGTAGAGGAACACTTCCGTATGAGCCGGCGGTAAAGAAGCCGTATTTCGAGTCTCCGGAGGAACGCCAGGAGGAGGGAGGGAGGAGGCGGGTGGCGGCAAAACCTGTTTTGGCTGAGCGGTCGCGGGGAGGGAGAAAAGTGCAAACGTCGGTGCGCGCTGTAAGGGAGAAGAGTCAACGATGGACCTTCGGATGCGTGGCACCTCGTATGGAAACCTATATTAAGGGGAGGGGATTCACTTGCAGGAAGGGGAAAGGGCTCAAGGTGGGGCGTTTTCCCGGGATGTAGGGTGGGGGGACGGTTCTCACTTGGTCTGGAGAAAGCTACCGCAAGATCTAGCAGAGGCTCCCTTCATCCGCTGAGAAGGGGTATGGCGGGCCGATGGATCGGGGGGCTCTGAGACTCCGGGGGAGGGAGGCGAGGTAAACTGAGAAAACGCCACTTCTGTATTTTTCTGAGGAATCTGCAGAGAAAAAAAAGCGCCTGCTCCAGAGCCTCGCGCGAAGAATAATGCGAAGAAAAAGAGAGAGACTACAGGAAAAAAACCGAAATATATATTCTTTCCACGGAAAAAGGTTGCGTCGAGAGAAGCGACGGTGACTGTTGGGTGCTTCTTAGTCTTAGGGAGGGGGAGCCTCGGGGGAAAAATCTCCGATTTCTTTTCGCGCCAAAAAAGAGGAAAAGATCAAAAATTCTTCTCCGACTGCTCCGCCCCTTTCGCGTCGGGGGGGGGCGGCCCTTGCATCTCGAGAAAAAAAGGAGGAAACATATAGTGCCTTAAAAGGAAAAAAAGGAGGGGGCTTAATTTCTTAGCCCGTAAAAGGGATAGTGCTCGAGGGGATAGAGGAAAAAGAAGGGCCTCCGAGTAAAAGATGCTAGAGGACACACCGAGCCGAAATCGAAGAAAAAGACTCCGATCAAAGAAAGAAAAAGGGTCTCCTATCGCGCCCTCGGTAGAAAAGGGGGAACACCAATCTTCGGCGGCTTAATCGGAAGGGCGAGCTCTGCGCCTTCCGGCCGCGAGGAGAAGCAACTGCTAATCTACGCCTGTCCGCTGCGGAAAAGAAGACAGGGACTCTTAACGGAGTCCTCGTCCTCCTACATAAAGAGGTCGCCATAAAACGAAGGAAAAGGGGACTTATCGCGGACCTCTGCGCCGGAAGGAAGGAGCTCCGCAGGGAGAAGTCGCGTTCTCTGGAGGGGGATAATGGCATACCAAGAGAAAAAGCTAATCAAACCCCGCGGGCAGGGTCGACCGTGTAAAGGGGGGGAAAAACTTTTAAGACTGAAAGAGGAAAGGGGCCCCGTTAAGAAAGATCTCGGTTTCACGGAACGCAAAGGGGGAACGCATAGAAGGTTCAAGGGAAGGGTTGAGAGAATGTACCTTTTGGCCTCCGATTAAAAAAGAAAGCTTTTCCACCGCGATGCGCCAATTACTTCCTTTCCGCCACCGTCAAGCCCTAAAGGGTAAGACACTTTAGGCTCATCGATGGAAGGGGACGACTAGGAGGGACATTACTGAAGGGGGCTCTCCGGCGTGGGGAAAGGGGAACTACGTACACCTGCCCCCTTGCAGCTGGAAAACCCGCCAGAAAAATGAACCGGTCACCCTCTTCTAACTTCTCTACCTAAGAAGGGGTACAAACGGCTCTTTGCCTATCACTGGGGAAAAGTCCTACTATTACCTCTCTCTAACACGAGAGGAAAGAGTCTCTATCTCACCTGTCTTGGGAAAAAGAAAGCCTTGTACTACTTGCCGCTAACGTGATCACTCCTCACCTCAGGGGGGGAGAGGGGGAAGACAAAACGCGCCATCTTCTACGGGGGGACTTCTTCATCTACGAGGGGAAGAGGAATCTCTCGGCTCAGCAATTTTCTTCGCCCCTTCAAAAAAAAAGGGGGAAAAAAGGGGCTATTTGGGGAGGAGGAGACGAAGACTCCCACAGCGAAAAAGACTTCCACCGGGGGGGGGCTCCATGATCGTACCTCGGAGGGGACACTTCTCTTTCGAAGGGACCCTCGTAAGGAGGTCTCCGCCGTCGCGACTCGAGGCGTCCCCTTCTTGAGCTGTCAGAAAAGCTTTAGAGAAAACGGCTTTTTCGGCGGAAAGGGAAAAGCTTCTCTTCAATAAGGGAGGGATCACCAACAACTTCCAAAAAGGGGGTGATCGTGGAAAAGGAAGAGGATTAACACATCAGCATATCTAGCCGTGATCTTCCGAAGGAAGGGATCTGCCGTGGACGGGAGTGAAATCGCCAAGGAACTTTCTCATCATCGGGGAAACAGTGTTGAGAGGAAATGGACGACTTTCCACCCCAGTAAAAGGGAAATTTCCACCACCGAAGGGCGAATAAAAAAATCATCTGTAGAAGAGGGGTCGACACACCTTAAAGGGAGAGCAAAACAGCCTATTTCTCCGCGGAAAAGAAGAAGCTCTTGTCCGAGGAAAAAAGGAGGATGAGGCAACTACTTGCACTACAAAAAAGTGTAAACGAGTGGGGCGCACACCTTTATGTGACTTCGCTTCAAAGGGAAAGCTCCCTCTCCGGCGCGCAGAAAGAAAACGGGAAGAAACGTGACGTGTGCGAAAAAAACGTACACGAGCGCCAAAGCGCACGAAAAGAGAAAAAACTCGCCACAACAAGAGGAGATGCCAGAGAAGAGATATGAGGGGGCTTCTTGGGGAAGGGGGGGGAGTGTCGTTGCCCGAGCGGAAGGCACATCTTCACCGTGTCCAAAAAAAGGAGAAGAAGGGCGGGCGTGCTGCCTCGCCCCCCAGGCACTGCTGAAGAAAAAAAGGTTCTTGCAACCCAAAGAGGAATCAAACACGCGTGTTGTCGTGAAGTCTTTTTTGGGAAGAAGGTTCTCAGTCAGCGGAGAAAAGTGGTCTTTAGCTCGATGAAAAAACAATCTTACGGAGAGATCGAGTGAGGGGGTGCCTTTCCCATGCAACCGGACAGAAGGATCTGGGTGTGACGTCTTGCAAAAGGAAAAATTGTTTTTCCGAGAGAAAGGAAAAGGGAATTGGTTAGGGGAAATAACTTCAAGTCAAGCTCCAGACCACCAAGGGAGTGCCTCCTAGGAAAAGTGGCTATGTAAGGAAAGAAGGTATCATTATATGAGCCAAGATAAAGAACTATCCCGTTTTTTCAGGGCATCGGGAAACGTATTTTTAATCGGAAGAGGGAAACTCCTCCGAGAAAGAGGAGCGAAGCGGCACAGGTGACTTCCACTCACTCCGTGAAAGGAACTGCCTTTCCCTAGGCGTCGACTACGTCTTATATAAGGAAGGGGGGGGAGAACATCTCACTCCGAAAAGCGCCGTGACCGGTCGATCATCTTCCACCGAGAATATCAATTCAGTATTGCTCTTTTTTTCGAAAGGGAACCCCACCAACGGAAAAAACTCCGGACCCCGGGGAAAAAAAAACAAAAAAAAGGGCGGAAAGCAATGCGGCGGTCTTCTATGATAAGTAGGGGGGAGGATAAAGACCGAATCATGCGCGTGCCGCCACGAGGCGAAGAAAGAACACTGCCCTCTCCCTTCTTATCCCGAATGTCTCCAAGTTGAAGCTGGGGAGAGACCGCCGCTTAAAAAAAGCTTGTCACTCCGAGGAGGAGGGTACGTCAAGCGTGATCGGCGTACCGGAAATGACGACCCCTGAGAGAGGGGCTCGGGGGGGAGAGAAATGCGGTCACTGGGGAATTGAGAACGCCGTGGCCCGGTGGGAGGAAAGTTCGAAAACCGTCGAAGGAAAAACGCTGGGGGCTGTGGCATTCTAGGGGGGCGGTAGGCTCCTTAGTACTTGGACAGAAAAGAAAGAGAGAAGGTCTAAGGAGCTCTGGACCTGGTCGTCTGTGCGTTCGAGGGGGAACAAGAACGTGGGCGAGGGACGAGAGCGTGTGGAAAAGGGAATCCTTCGGCGGGCGAAGGGAAAAAGGAGGGGGATCAAAACAAAAAGAATGGAAGACTGTTGCCCGCCGTGAGTTCTTCATGTTGGAAAAATCGGGGGTGGCGGAAAAAGGGGAATTAGGGGCGGACGAGGGTGGTAATACTTGCCGACAGGGTGGGGGACGGGCGGTCTCACTTGGGGTCTACCCGAGGGGAGAAGAGAGGCCCGGGGTCTCTCGAAAGAAGGGCAGGGACGAGGAAGATCGCGGCGACGCCGTGAGGGCGATTAACTTCTGGCGGTCCGGAAGAAATCGAGGGGGAAAAACGAGCCAGGAGGAGAATCAAGGAAATGCGCGCGCAAGGGGAAGAAAGACATGCCGAGAGAAAAAAAGCCTACGCCCGGAAAGGGAGGCCTCTCTCCCCGAAAATCGGCGGGCCGCGCTCGTTGGACATTTGTCTTAGGGGGGACGATCTCTCGTTTGGAGCTTGTCGAAAAATCTCCGGGGTGAAGGCTTTATCTGGGCATGGGTCTGAAAAAAGAGAACGATCACCAATTTCTCCTCCCCTTCCTCGGAGGGGGAGGGGTGTTCGCCCTTGAATAGAAAAAGTAGGAGGATAAAATATAATATATGGAACTGAAACCGCGGAGAGGGGGGGGCCGTCTTATCAAAGGGGGTCTTTGCTAGTGGGAGGAGGAAAAAGCGCCTCTTCCTCAGAGAAGAGAGGATACTCCCTACAGGGGTGAAGAAACCTCCTCCTAATCCACAGTCTCCCTGCTCCTATAAGCAGAGGGAGGAAGGGAGTTACCTCCTATCTTCGGCTTAAGGGTACGCTCTCTTCATAGGGCTCTCGCGGCGAAAGCAAGGGAGATCTCGAAAAGGAGAGGCATTCTCCCAATCAAACACAAAGAGAAGACCGACAATCTCCCTCGGGAGGGTCTCCATCGCCTAAGAAGGATGATTCCCTATCAGGAGTCGGCGCCGCGTATGACGGAGGAGAGCTCGGAGTCGGGTAGGAACCGCCCGCACACACCCAAGGGGAACGGGAGACCACCCGTGACGCCTAACTTCAGGAACCGCACAGAGTCAGAAGGGGGCACTGCCGCCCTCCGAGGTGAAGACCATCTTCTTGTTGATCGCAGGAAAAAGGGGGAGGGGGGGAAGAAGACGCCTGAGGAAAAAAAGGAAAGGGGTCCACGCTTCGCGAAAGATCTCCGAACACAAAAAAGACGCCCGCACCGGAGTCCGATTCCGGCTCCTTCGACTAAAGAGGGGGAAAAGCTACGAGGGGCTGCCTCCGGTCTTGGGGCTCAAAAGCGGGGAAAGGACTTGCCCGCACTCCCTCAAAAAAAAAAAGGGAAGGAAAGAGGAGAGTTCTTCACTCGTCTCGGTTCGGAAGATACTAAGGCGTCCGACCTCTCGAGGAGCTTCGTCGCTAAAAAGGGAGGGAGACCGTCGAAAAGGAGGGAACATTGTATTACTACGACTGGCCGGTTATCAGAAGAACTCGGCCCCGTCTCTTTAGTCAGAAAAAAAGAATGATTCTACGTGTCGAAGAAAACGACTTCTCATTACGACAGGGGGCCGTCGGCAGCGCACACTTTGCGGCTCCCCTGCCCAAAGCGTTGGGCGCTTTCTTCTACAGAAAAAAAAAAATAGCGCAAGCGACTTAACAGGAAGGGAAACAGCTTTCGAGGAGTGAGAGGGTCAAAGGGAAAGGGCGCTTGAGAACTTGACCCTAGCTCTTCCGACGCGAGGACCGGCTGGCAACGAAGAAGAGAGAAGAGGGGGGTCCCGGGGGGGGCAGGGAGGAGGGGAAACTACCTTCTTAGAGATATCGCTAGGAAAGAAAGCTTATCAACCAAAAAGATCTTTTTAGGAGAGTGGCATCATCTTGGAACAAACATCTCCACCTATCTCCCTTGATCTGCTGCCGGAGAGGTGGGGAAGAGGAAGGGGCCTTGAAGTTGGAGGAGAGGAAAGAACTACCAATCCAGGAGGGGCGTATTCAAAAAACGTATGGGGGGAAAAGACTTGCCCACCCAGTAACGTGCTCGTTGCAAAGACGATTTTCCCTTCCCTCATGGAGAAGGAGAAATCTCTGAAGGAAAGGGGGGGGAGGTGTCGGACCACAACTTTAAGAAAACAACGAAAAACTTTAAAAAAGGGGGCAGATTCCAACAACGTGAAGCACTACCACACTCGTGTGGGATCGGAAAAGAAAAAACTTTATGGAGTTCGGAAGAGAGGCGGCCACCTCTCCATCTAAGGGAAATTAACATTTGAAGAAGAATAAAAAAGGGGACCAGCTCGGCAAGACACTAGAAAAGAAACGGCAACATCTCCATATATCCGCTCAACAAAAAGAAAAGAGAGAGATATGGAAAAAAACCGGTTCTTGCTACTGGCGATCTGAAAGGTGAAGAAAAGAAAAGACAAAAAACGCGTGTCCAAAGACGCTTGCCGGAGATGGTCGAATAACCCAACAGGAACGCGAAGGTCCTCCCGTTGAGGGAAAAACCCCGCGGTGTTCGGAAAAGAGAAGACTTCACGTTTTGAATCAAGGCAAGCGGAGCATCGGTGTTCTGAGCGCTGAGGAAAAGGGGTGGGGGCGAACTCGCAGAGAAGATCTGCATCTGAAGCCTTCAAGGGGGGGGGGGGGGGACGCAACTGCACGGCTGCACGTAAGATATCCCTCTCCCCACGTTGGTTAAAAAAAAAAAGCCCGGGGTAATCCACGGGGAGGGGAGGGGGCGATGACAACTTCATGCAAAGATTAGGGAACAAAGCTATATTTGGCGGGGGAAGGAGAGAAGTAGAGAGGAGAGAAAATCCGCCGAACACGATTAAGGTTTGGGGTGAAGCGCCACGTCTGTGAAGAAAGGAAACCGACTGAAGAAGGGAAGGCTTTGGTGCAGAAAAAGGGGCAATCTGAGCTGCCACTCACGAAGGGCTGGACATCGCGGAGGAAGAAAAACGACTTCTCGAGGGGTAAAAAGCCTACCGCGCCCTTGACAAAAAGAGAAAAAAAACCCTCTACGCCACGGTGGAAGAAAGGGAAGGAAGGGGGATGGCTTGTTTTCTTATTAGAGGACGCATACCAGGGGGGGCAGGGTCGCCCGAAAGGGACGCTCATTCATTCGGCGGAAGAGGGCCTGGGGGGGTAGGAAAAACGTCGAAGCGTTCCACTCAAGAGCCGAGGTGCGGCTGGGGAAAAGCGTAATACCCAGTATGAGAAAAAAAGGGGAAAGCCTTTTATCTGCAGAAGAAAAGGATCGACTCTAGCGTGGAGATATCTGTGAAAGGGGAATAGGCTACCCGCGAAAAGATCTTCAGGGAGGGGGAGAGGTTGGAGAAGAAGGAGGGCACTTCTTCCTCTTGGACGCATGGTCTTTCCTTCAACCCAAAAAGCGTCTCTCCCTTCCTTGTCCGTAAGGGAGAAGAAGAGGGGGGATTCTCGGAAACGGAGTCTTCCTTTCGAGGGGGACACGCAATAGGGAGCTAGAGGCTTTCTACTCATTTGGGGGAAAAGGAGGAGAGTGCACCGGTAAGGGAAACAAGAAGAATGTACCTGGCCCATAGTGAGGGCGGCAAGAGCCTCGGGGTTGCGGTCAAAGAGCTAGTGAGAGCAACAGGGTTGGAACCGGCAAACAAGCGGGGGAGGGTTCTCACTTGGGAACGCGACCTCTAGCTACCGGGAGAAGGGAAAACGTCTGCGCTCGCCTTCCATAAGACTATAAAAGTAGTGTGACCTATGCTGAACGATCAGCGCCTAGAGGGGATGGAACTGAAAAAACCTTTCAGGAACTTTCCTCTTCATTAGGAGAAGTGCTGAGATACAAGAGGGGGGGAAAAAAATGCTAATCCTATCTCTACGGGGAAAAGGGGGTACTCCGGAAAAGGGATATATTCTTGAAAAGAACTCGACGAGTGTCGCGAGGAATCCTTCTCTGGTTCTTAGGAGCTTCTCTGACAGTTTTTCTCGGACTCTCTCTTTCATCTGGAAATTGCCTTCTCCCCCTCTCTACGGGGCACAGGAAATGACTCCGAAGGGTCCGCCAAAAGGGGAGGAAGGTGGAAAACGGTCATCACAAAGGGGAGAGGAAGGAAAAAAGGGGGACGCACAATCGAAGCGGAAGGGAGGAGCCGTTAAACTGGGGGTGAAAGGGCTATCGTTTAAGGGAGAAAACCGATGCAAGGGGAGAAGAATCCCACCGGAGAATCTAGAAGAAGACTCAAGCCCAAGAGGGAACCACTCTAAGGAAAAGATATCTCCAAGAGTATCTTGAGAACTCCTAGAGAAGGGCTTCTTCGTAAGTAAAGTGCAGTCAAGAGCGCTCGAGGGAGAAAAGAAACTGTCTCGGACTAGAAAAGAATTCACGATCCGGAAGGGGGAAATGGAAAGGACGGTCCTCAGTCTCAGGGTCCTCTATTCGAAATACTCACTCGCAGATCTACTAAGAAAACGCTCCTCTGGAAAGGGGGACTGTCTTCCTATTCTCTGTGGACTCTTCATGAAGACCAAAGGGATAACTCCCGCCACACAAAAAACGAACAAGGACCACACACGTTAATCTAAAAAAGGCCCCTTTAATACCTCACCAAAGGAAAGACACATTCCGCCCTCACGAAAAAAGGCGAATTTCATCTTCGGGGGAAAACGAGAAGGGTTTCAGAAAGAGGTCCAAATCATTCTCCCAAGAAAGACTCCACCCTCTCCAAAGGGGACCAATCCAGAAAGAAGAGGAGCATCCGAGGGGGGGAATCCTTCCCTTACGTGATCTACGAAAAAAAGTTTTTGGCCAGGGGGGGGGAAGGAAGAAGATCACCTTCCCCGAGGGATGGCACACCCGAAGAAGACGTGAAGGAATCGGTCGTCCTCGCCCTCCGGATCAAAGATAGGTCAAACGGAAAAATAAATGGGAAGAGCTTCTACACTCTCCTCTTAGATAGGGGGGCAGCTCACCGGCGGGGGGAAAGGACTACCCTGCCTGCTAATACATTGACCTTGAGAAAGAGGCCCCTATCGATCTCGGAGAGTAGAAGGGGAAAAAACCAGGAACGAACTTCGGAAGAGAAAAAAAAATTGAATTAGCGGGGGAGAAAATCAAAGGAGAGTGCTGTCTCCCCTGAAAAAAGGGAGGCGAGGGGGGGGATGCTTCTATCGACTCCGCAAGACAGGCAGAACCGTACGGCACGAGGGGACGCGCGCGACAGGAAGAACGCGGTCGGCGTGCGCAGAAAAAAGTCTTTCTCCGCAGGTCGTCGAGGAGGGAACCTTATCAACGTCGTGAGCGGAAATTACTTTAGTCGAAAAGGGAAAAGGGGGAGGAGTCGGAACTCGAGACTGGAGCCCTACTTTTTCTCACGCTGAGACCAACAACGGTCAAAAAAGGAAGGCCGCGGGAGGGGGACAGCCAGATCCATAGAAGAGGGGAACAACATCGCCAACTATCTCGCCGGGGAAAAGGCATTCAATGTTTTACTGGAGGAGGAAGGGGGATAGTGCCGAGAACAAAGGGTAAAGAGAAAAAGGCAGAAGCGAATGGCTCAAAGTGGGAAGCGGATATGGACGACCGGGAAAAAGAGTGCCTGTCGTTCACTTCACAAAGGGCCTCCTCCACGAAGAAGGGGAGAGAGCGAGTCAACGCGCTTGGGTCTAGTTCAGAAAAAAATCAAAAACACCGAAAGGAAAGGAAGGCATCCGAGTGTCCTATTAAAAGGGGGGGGAAACTACTTTTCACGACAACACTCAGAAAAAAGGTTCTCACACCGGGGAAAGGGGAAGGGGGGCGAAAAACGGCACCGAGGGAGAACAGAAAGTTAGTCACAGGGAAGAAAAAAGAATCAACGGCCGCTCGGCAAAGAAAAAGAGGTTCTCTTGCAACATCTACATATCTCTCGAAGGGGAATATTTAGAGGGAAGAAAACAGGGGTTGCTTTCGATTGAACTCCGAGGGCAAAGGGGAAAATCCCTCACCGCTGCGACAAGTTCTGGAGCTGTCGCCGGAGAGAAAAATCCTTCGCCCCCCAGGAAAGACGAAGGAAAGAAAAGGTGGGGAGCACCCACGAGGAAGTCCACGCGTGTTGTCGGGAGAAACGTTCACGTTGGGGGGGGAAGGGAAAGGAAGGGAACCGGCATCGATCCCTCGGCTAGCCAGGGTTAGGAAAAAAAAAGGGGACGTTCCCCCCCCCCAACAAAAGAATATTCGTGTCTTAGGCCTGGGGACGCCCTGAAAGGGAAGGGGGACACTTCGTCCAGTATCCGAGAAAAAAAAAATCGGACCGGCGATTAGAGGAACTTTGGCGAGGAAGAAAAGGAGCCCTTTCTATACTCCTCCTAAGTTTTCCAAAGGGAATGGGCTCACAGGGAAGGAGGGGTAATCCGACTAAACGATCCCGTTTGGAAGGGGGCAGAGTGGGCACGGGGGAAAAGGGTGCTACGCCAAAACAACTCTCTTCGGGAAAGGTAGCTTCAGCTCACGCCGGAAGGGAAAAGAGTAGGGTACGACGGCGGAGAACTCCTGACAAAAGCCGGTGGGAAGGACCTCCGAGAAAAAAAAAAAAAACCTCTACTCGGTGTTCCTTACTGGAGGGGGGGGGGCTTAGTCGGATGAAGAACGCCCCAATCGGCCATCCGTGACCGAAATGGGAAGGGCGGGAAAGAGAGAGAGAAGGGAAAGCGCAAAAGTGAATACGTCTTCCTTTTCATGGAGGAGGAAGTTCCTCCCGAAGGAGAGAGAAAGAAGGGGTGCGGACTGGAAAAAGGCAAGTCTGGAATACCAGTAGGGAAACGGATCCACCCTGTTTCTAAGAGTATCTACGCGAAAAAGAGGGGAGGACGAGGGATCGGATATCTGGATCGAAAAAAGAACGAAAACCACAGATTGCACCAAGGGAGCACTGGCTGGCTCGGCGCGAAAAAAGCTTTTTTAATTTGCCCCGGCCCTCGGGGCACTGTGGAAGGAAAGGGGGCAAACACAGGCGGCGGACAAAGACACCGTCCTGGGGGGGAAGGGAGGCGCCGTCATCTGATGCCCTCCCGGAGGGTCTGGTCGGAGGGGTGGCGGAGGAAGAAGGTTGCTCTTGGAAGAATACGTAGGGGATAAGGGCGGGACGGTCGAGAGGAAAAAAGGATCGATCAACAAGAATGATGGAAACCTTCAGGAGTTGACCTCTTGGAGGACAAACCGAGAAGAGGGGGGGAGGGGCTTCAAGGGGGAGATTTCTGCGTGAAATTCGGGGTTCCAAGGAAGAAAGCGGGTTTTTTCGTGAGAGTGAGGGACAACTCGAAAAAGGAGAGAAAACCTCCCGAAAGCTCGAGGCAAGGAGGAGACCGCGTACCTCGATAGGGAGTTATAAATAGAGGTCTACGCAAGAGGCGTCTATAACTTCTTGTCTGTTAAAGATTTTGGGGAGGAACGGGAGGAGAGGCTCGAAAAGGGGAAAGGGGAGTCGCGGCCTCTCTCGCAGACTGCCTAAAACGACTGCAAAAAGGAGAGAATAGTCGTGAAGGTACCTGTCCAAAAAAAAATTTCTCGATGCGGAGGGGAGCTTTACTTGGCGTCTAGTCGAGGGAGAAAAGTGGGCTTTCTTCTAAAACTTTAAGCGGAGCTTTCGCGAGACAGCCAACCCGAGCAGATCACCTGGCGTTCGCCCGAAAAAAAAAAAAGAAGAGGAAGGTGTTCTTGCCAGGAAAAGGAAAAGGAGGATGAAAATAGCTAGATCCCAAACAAAACTGAGAGAAGGGGCAGGTAGTGCTCCGAGGGAGCGCACTCCTCTTCAGTCTCGCGAAGGAAAAGCGCGATAGAAAAAATCTAACCAAGAAAGCTCCGGAGAAGGGAAGGAAGGAGGGCTAGCGCCTGTCCCGGGTTCGGCAGGCGGGCGTCTTCGCGAAAAATTACCGCATTCTGAAAGGAGGAGTCGAGGACAGAAAACTCTACGAGACGTTCTCCAATCAGGGAGAATAGGGAAGCCAGAAGTTTCCTCAAGAAACTAGCGGGCCGGAGAAGAAAAGAAGGATGACCTATCGAGGAAAAAGAGCGCCGCCGGGCTCTAGGAAAGGTTCGAGGGGGGAGGAAAATGGCATCACCAAAGGGACCTAGGGGCGCGAGGAACGGTTCCACCCGTGCGGGTCTCCGAATGCCCCGTGACGAAAAAAGGCTGCTCTCGGTGAAAAAGCCGCCCTCACGAGGGAAAGTCCTCATCAGAAAGGCGACTTACCGTTTGCAGCTCGCCGAAAAGGGGAAAAAAAAAGCGGATCCGCTCAACGTCTCCTCCACCTCGGGGGAGAAAGCACCGACTCCTCAGGCGGATATAGCCGGCTCATCGGGGAGAGGCGGACCCGGCTCCGAAGGAAAAAGAAGGTCACCCTGCAAAAGAAATTACAAAAAACCGACGACGGGAAAAGAAGCCGAACGCAAGGAAAAGGAAAAGACAAGCGGAGAGGTCGCGATCAAAGAAGGGGGAAAAACAGTAACTACTTCGAACACGCTCGGGAGATATAACAAAGCTCAAAAGCTGGGAAAAGGACGCATACTGGTATTACGACGGAAAGAAAGACTCACCTCGTCCCGAGTTCTATCTCGTGAGGCGGCAAAGAAGTCGACGTTCGACTACCAGACGAATCAGGGAACCGGAAGGGGCATGAGAGAGACAGCTCACCTTTGGCGAGCAAAAAAAAAAAGCTGTCACGGATGGCGATGTGGAGACTACTCCAACAAGCGCAAAAAGGGGGTAACTGCTCCCGTAGAGTCAGAGGGGAAAGGGGGAGCGTCGGTCCAGGCTGCGGGAAAAAAAACTGGAATAACTTTACCCTCTATAAATGCGTGAAGAAAGAAGGGGGGGACTCTATTACCGTCAGGGGCAAACGGCGGTGAAAAAAGTATTGCAAAAAAGGGGGTCTCTGAGGCGCAAACGTCTGCGGCAGGGAGGCTCGCTTCACAGAAGGGAAGGAAAAGGATCACTCAACAACTTCCAGATCGTTGTCAGCAGAAGAAGAGCTCAGTTGAAAACTCGCCAACAGAAGAAAGATAGGGCGGGGAGGAATAAAAAAAAGGGGGGGGGGGAAGGGAGTTCGTAAGAAGAAGCCCCTTTCTCATCATCGACGGAGAAGATACTTTGTCCGACGGAAAAGAAGGAGGGCGGTCACTTCACAAAAGGAAAGCCGAAAACTAGGGAGTCCGCTTGGGCTAGTGAGGAAAAAATCCGCGCTCAAGAAAGGGACGTGCTCCGTCCAGCAGAGTGTCCAGGAAAAGGTGACCGTCTTCGTCAACACGTAAAAAATTGTTAGGAAGTGGGGGGGGGTGACGAACACCGGAAGGGAAAAAAGGGTTTGCTACGCGGGACTCTCAGAACGTGGGCGGGGAAAGGGAAGAGGTGAAGCGGCATCACGCCACTCGGCAACGGACAAAGAAAAAAAAGCTAAACAATTTCGAGGAAAAGAAAAAACGGAGGGAAAAGGGGAAATATAGAGGGGGGCCATGATAAACTTTTTCTTGCGATAAAGATACTGTCCTGTGAGGACCAGAAGAGTAACCGGTTTTCCCAGGGAGAAGGAGAAAGGGAGAATTCTGGAAACAAACAGGAGAAGCGAAGTCCATCAGGGGGGGAAAAGAAAGGACGATCCCACGCGGGGGATCGTTTTTTCCGAGAAGAAGGTGTTGGAAGTTTAAAGAGGAGGAAGAGGGAGCATAGGGGTTCTTGAGAAGGAGAATGGGTCACCTCGCCCAGCGTACGTAGAGTTTAGTGGATGAGGAAAACGAGGTGGTGAAATTGATCCGGGTCAGGGGCGGGAACCCAGTATCAAGAAAAGGGAGATCGGAGCCCGTCGATGATGATCCAGCATTTTTGTCTGAGACGAAGAAAGGCCACGAGAAGTACCCCGGGGGAAAAAAAGGGGAGAGGGGGGGGAACCTGAGCTAAGGGAGGAAAAGGGCCACTCCCGGAAACGAAGACATTTGGCCGTGTTTGTGATGGACCACGTATGTGAAGAGGGAAGGGGGGAAGCGCCGAAAGCCGTGTTTTGAAAACTGTATCTTCCACCCGTCAAACGCCGGAAAGGGGCCGGTCACCCTTGAGAAGCGGAGGAAACATTCTAGAAAGGAGAAAGCGCCGTTACCGAAAAAAGGGGAAGCGTCGGCCACCTCGACTCGGGAGAACGTAGGGGGAAGGGGGAGTAGAGTAGAAGATCGCAACAATTGAAACTGGCCCGGGGAGAGAGAAAGAGGGAAAAGTGACGCGCAGAAGGAAAGGAGATGAGACTGTCGTCCTGGTAGTTTGGGGAAAGAAAGGGCCGCGTGCACGCCTCAAGGCGCTCCGGGCCGGTTGAAAACAGTCACTGAGTAAAAGGAAGGGGGGAAAGCCGTCTCCAGCCGGGGGGCGGGAAAAGAAATCGTACGCGAGCGGGGCCGAGAAAAGTACTTAAAAGTTAAGAGGGGAATAAGCTTGACTAAAGAGGGGGCGCCGGGGAGGGCGCGGAGAAAAGGAGGTCACTTCGTCTTCTTTTTAAGGGGCTTTTCAGGGTGAAGGGAAGGACCTTCACCCAAAGAAGATCTAGCACCCCGGAAAAGGGAGACGTTCAATCGGGGTGAAAAAAGATGCTTCTTTCTGTAGTAAACCTCCTCCAGGGAGTAGAAGGAAAGAGCCGGTGAGACGAGGGGAGAAGGAAACCTTAAGAAGGGGGTCCTTCTCATTCTTTGAAGCCTTGAAACCGGATGATCGGGGTTCGGTCCTGGGAAAGGGGAGTCAGCGTAGGAAGGGGGGGGGAGGGGGGTTCCCTTTCGCTTTTGCGCGTGAGGGTCTCAAAAAAAGGGAAGCAGAAAGAGACCGCGTACCGAGGAAGGACCTCTTCTCTCGAGACCTAGTTAGGGGGGGGGGGGGGGGGGGGGGAGGAAAGAAGTAGGTTGGAGGAGATAAAAGGGGTTTCTTCTGCCTAGGGACTTCTTGAAAAACCCGGATTGGGCGTCCACGGGACAAGGGGGAAAGGGGAGATTCAAAACCGCGAGAAAAATGCGACTCTGCAGACGAGAACGCCAGGGAAGAAAGCAGAAAGGAAATAGCGTCACCCGGGAACTAAAGAGGGAACGAGTCGCGAAGAAAGGGAAGGTGGGGAAGAGGCTTCTCTATCGAGAAAGATTCTAAGGGGGGGACGCGAGCGTTAATAAAAAAAGAGACGGGGCACTGGACTCCACAAGGCTGATCCTGACGGAGAAGAAAGAAAAAAGAGTTCTTAAATGTTTTCTTCCCTTGAAGAGGGGATTAAAATCTCGATATGAACAGGAAAAAAAGAAGGGAATACGCTGAAGGTTCTGATACAGAGATATTTAGGAGAGGAAAAAAGGAATCCGCTTAAAAAGGCTATCTCCTCCGAAGTATCGACAGGAAGAAGGGGAAGCCATCCCCGTAAACGAAAATAGAAAAGGGAAAGGAATTTCTCTCCTAGAGAGGAGGATCTTCGTCGGAGGAGACTTAGCGGGAATCTTCTATAGAGGCGAGGATGTCTCTCGCAAGAGAGGAAAAAAACGGCCTCCTCTTCACGACTGACTTTTACTCGGAAAGAAGAACTCGACCCCGACTCTCCACGTCTGCAAGACGGGGGAGCGCTACCAAGTCGCGTCCCTCTGCGCGAGCTCCTTTCTATGAAGAAGGGGAGGGCACGCGGACTGCGTAGGGGGTGGGAAAGCCCGGGAAAGGTAACAGGAGGGAAAATTTCTCTAACTTCGAGGACCTGTCAAACCCCCGATGGAGGGACTCACGGGTTTCACATGCCTGCCCTCAGGGGGGGTGGAAAAAGGACAAGGGAGAGGTTTATCCTGCTCTTAAAAGTATTCCACCTCCTCGACGCTTAAATACGCGAAAAGGGAAAACGGTACTCCGAACCAAGGGAAAAAAGAACAGGGAGGCTCAAGCAGGAAAGGGAAGGAGCCCACGTCCAGTACTTTAGCAAAAAAGGTTTTTTGCCTGCATAACTACTTAAAAAAGGGCAGTCGTTGAAATTCCCTTAACAAAAGCAAGACTAAAGGTCTGAAAGAAAAAGAAATCGGAGCTTGTGTCGGAAAAAAGAAAAGATCACTCTTGAAGGAAAAATCCTCTTATAGACAAAGGGAGATCAGCGGAGGGACGAAACAAACAGGGTCAAGTAAAGAAAAAAGGGAAGAAAGGGCCATGGAAGGGGGGAAAAAGGACCTCTGCCCTATCTAACCACGCGCCATTCTTCTACGTGAGAAAGGAAAAGTCTTCATCTACTACCCCGCAAGGAGAGGGAAACTCACTCAGTGGGAGGCGCCCCTCGCCCCCCGTTCTGCGGGAAAGGGGGAGGGTGGGTTCGCTTTCTTCTAAAAACTTGAACATGCTCCGGACGGGAAAAAAGAGAAAAAGCGCTCGAACAAAGGGGAGGTCTTTAGGGAATGGAGAAAATGGAACCCTCGAAGAAAGGGAAAGAAGAAAGCATAGTACTCGTCTTAACGGCTTGTAGAGAGGCGCTTTCTGCTCACAAAAGGACGTGAGAGGCGGCGTCTGCAACGGGAAGCACAACGTGATCAAAAAAGAAAGGATCTTTTTCGGGGAGGTGTCATCATATACGAGAAGAGGAGAGGGGAACAAATAGCCACTATCTAGCCTTGGGAATTTAGTCAATACTGGGATCAGAGACCAAAAAGGGTGACGCTAACAAAAAAAGAGAAGGAGAGGGGGGGAGGCGACGAGATCCACACACTTTTTATTCTGAGAACTTACTTTCTCTTTCAGGAGTGAAAAACAACGAGGGTCCCTGAGAGAAAAAAGACGGCGGGGAGAAGTGAGACAAAAACAACGTGATCGAGAAAGAAAAAAACGCTCCTTTCTCCGGCAGGGAACGTTAACTTCTCGGAAAAGAGTGAAAAGAAGGGGGGATCGTCCTCGAGGGGGGGGAAGATGGGGTACGCTCGGGGGGGAAAAAAAAAAGACGACACTCCTTGCGCTAAGGGGGAAAAAAAAAACGTTGACTATGTCCGCGGCAGAAATCGCCAAAGAATCTCATAAAAGGAAAGAAAACAATAGACATATCTCTCTCAACAAAAAAAAAGAGAGATGTTTAATGTTTGAAGGAGGGGGGGGAGGTCGGTGGTGGAGGGAAGAAGGGCCACTTTGATTCCGGTTCCCCTTTACGAAAAAGTTACTGAGACGATGAGGTCGGCGGTGAAGGAAGGAAAAGATGTCCAGAAAAGGGAGATCCTCAAGAAGGGAGGGGAAAGAAAGAGACGTTCACTTTTTTTGGAACACGTCATCTGGAATCATCGTGAAAAGGATCCAGTTGTGGTCAACAAGAACCGGAGATGCAGGGGGGAGGGGAAGAAAATAGTTGTGGTGGAGGAGAGCACTTACTTTGTGGGGAAAACGTTTGTGGTGGCTCAGAGGGAAAGGTGAGACCTGTCTTTGTATGTCGAAGGACAGAACGCAATGCCAAAAAAACTTTCAGACAGAAAGCCGAAAAAAAGTGGCTATGTGTTTTAAAACGGGAAGAAGAAAAAGAGAGGCTGCCACTAAAAAAAGCCGGTTTGGCCGTTGTGGGGGGGGGAAGGGGGGAGAAAGGTTTGAGCTCTCATCTCTGTCCGACGGAAATACACTAAGGGCGCTATCTGCACTTTGCAATCCTGTATCTTCAAGAAAGCTACCGGGGGGGGAACTGTAAACGAAGAAGGGGGCGGAGAAGGGAGAGAAAGCGAAAGCCGACAGAAAGGACAGACGATCACGCTTCGTCTCGTCAGGGGGAAGGTTACACATTTTCACGTAGAAGAGGAAGGGGGGGGGGCGTAAGTCGTAGAATAAGCGCCAAAAAAAAGAGGGGAAGAAGGGTGCCGGAAAAAGGGAAAGGTGCTGATCGAGCGAAAAAGGAAAAGAGGGCGTCGATGAACGACTTCGTCACGTCTCATCTTGAGGAAGTGCCCAAGATCTCTAGAAAATCAGGCTCACGAAGAACAGGAAAAGCCGGGGTATCCGGGAAGTCAAACGAAAGAAGGAGACGCCGCCGCTTATCGGCCGATGATCGTCCTGAAGGGCCTAGGGTCGCGCCCGCTCCGCGGGGAAGAAACCATAGGGCTCGAGAAAAAAGGAGGGGCACTTATACGTCAGGCTGGTTCAACACGCTGCCCGTAGGAATCTCGAAGGCAAAACACGCCGTAGAAGAAAGGGGAAGGGAAACGTCCTGTCCTTATTCGAGTCTACAAAGCCTTAGTCGGAGGGGAGGGCGGGGGAAAGGGACGCCTCCGTGGCGCGTAGAAGAGGGAACCTAGGGACGATAGGGGGACGATTAAGAGCAACAATAACGATTGAAACCTGAGAGAAGAAAAAGTGAGGTGCTTCATTTCAACCTGATATGGGAAAGATTCACTTTTCATGTCGGGGAGTCGAATTGAGAAGAGGTTGGAAAAGGGGAGAGGCGGACAGACCGGTGTTCGTGGGGGGGGGGGGGAGTGGGGGGGGACGGTGCACCATCCCGTCTGGAAAAAACCTGAGAAGAAGAAACCCCAAAAAAAAAGCGCCGTCATCCGAAGAAGTATAAAGAGGAGTCGGGGAGAGAAGAGAGAAGGGGAGTGAGAGGGAAAAGGGAAATGGCGTCCGCTTCCACTTCTGTAAGTGCCGCGTAAAGTCGGCGATAAAAAAAAGTGATGATCTGACGCCGGAGCGATGGAAAAGAGGAGGACGACGGGCCGACAAAAAAAGGGTCCACTTGACCGTACGAGAAGAGCAGGAGCTTTGAAGGGGGGGGGAGGGAGGCTCGGGGTGCGGGGAAGGCGGTTCGTCCTAGAGTCGCCGCTAGCTGTTAATCGTATCTGAAACTATCAATATAAAAGGAAAGAGAAAATCCTCTTCGGGGGGGAAATCCCCCGGGGAAAAAAGAGGGGGAAGAGAAAGATATTGCCGCTTTCCTCACAACTTCCTCCTCTACTCGAATGGGGGGCGTGAGGGGGGAGGGGGCAGGGGGATGCTCTTTGAAAAAAAGCCTCGCTAGGAAGAAGCTCTTACCCCCGAGAGTAGAGACGCATCCGTAAGAAACAGACCGGCAAAAGGGAGAAATCTTCGAGAGGTTAAAAGAAGAAACTGCCTATCTCTTCTTCGAAATTCTTCTCGAGAGGAGATGGGATTCAAAAGCGCCCGCGGAGAGGAGGGGAGAACGAAAGGGAAAAGGGAAAAAAGACCGACGTGGAAGAGGGGAAAAGGTCCTCTCAAACAGCTTCTTTAAGACGACGAGAGGGGGGACGATACCTAGAAGAATAAACTCGGCTCTACTGAGGAAAAAAGAAGTTCTCCTATCATCTCGTCAATGGAAAAAAGTGAGAAACGTCACGGAAAATGGCAAAGGGGAAAGCCTGTGAAAAAAGCGAACTTCTCCGGACTCACCCTCCGAGAGGAAAAGGGGAACACATCGACCCTCACTGGTGGAAAAAGGAGGAGGGAACTCGGGGTTTGAAGTAGAGGGTTGGGAAGATAGCCTCGAAGAGGAAAAAAAAAATCGGATCCCTCTCGCGAAAAAAATATTCTGAGCCTAAAAGCCGTACGCCAACGGGAAAAAGGAAACTGGGGAGAATCAGATTGCCGGAAGAAGCCGGGGAAGCAGGACTCCTCGGAGGGGGGGAAGAAAGAAACGACTAACACCTCCCCGCGGGGGTTCCACCCCTCAAGAAGACAAAAAGATCCCTCGGGAGCCGGAGGAAAATAAAAGACTGCTGGAAAGAGGCGCGGTCGCCGAGAAAAAGAAAGATCCTCTTCTCGACACTGCAAAAGGAAGAAGGCGTCTCGCATAGCACCGGAGGAAGCAAAAGAGGGCCCTACTGTATTACGACAATGAAGAACACCCGCAAAAAGAACGGAGAGGAACGAGGGAAAAAGGGAGAAGGTCGAACTACCATGCCGACAAATGGATGCAGACGTCCCTATAGATAGATAAGACAAAGTGGAGCGCCCCTGCCAAAGGGGGGGAGTCAAAGCGATGGAGAGGAATACCCAAAAACCATCGAAGGTAGGAGAAAGGCGGGGCCAACCTGCGTCGAGTTTTCCGCGAAACGGTCACTCGGATTGAGCGGGGAATAAAGGGACACCTCGTATGCTTGGAAAAAGAGTATACCGGAGAGAAAAAATAGATAGAGAAAAACTACTTCGTGAGCGAAAAAAACTTCTCCCTCTTCACCTACGTGAAAATCACTCAACAACTGACAAAAAAGGGAAAAGAGTCGGCTGATCGGGGGAAGGGACCAGCGCTCATTAAGGGGGGAAAAGATCAGAGCCGGTATCAAAGAGGGGGGGGAAGGAGGGGAACCTGGGCTTTAAGTTGTCCTAAACCCTTTCCATCATCTCTTCTAGGAAAAAAACAACGGGGGGGGAGATTATACTGGGAAGAAAAAAAAGAGGACGTTGCATGCAAAAAAAAAAAAAAACGGAGGGCCCGGACCTCATCCCTAATCAAGCAATCTCGACGTCCTCTTGCAACTTTAGAGGGGAGATAAAAAAGGGAACCGCGGTCCTGGAAGGGCCGGAGAAGGGGTCAGTTCAAAAGAAAAAAGAAAGGGGAATACACAAGCGGGTGGGAAGAAAAGAGAGGGTGTTCCTCACACCGGATAGCGACTGGCTGGCCCCGACGAAAAAAATACGAGTGGGGTCTCCATGTTAAAAAAGGGAACAGCGCACAAACGCCAAACAAAAAAGGGGTTTCTCGGCAAAGAGAAAAGAGAAAAACAACCACAACTGATGAGGCTTAAAAGAAAAAGTAGAAACGGTGCGGGGGAGAGGGTAGGTTGCCGAGCTGGCCGTAGGGGAAAGACCAAGGTCACCGAGGAGACGCCGGAGAAGGGAAAAAAGGAGCCCCCAGTCACGCGAAGATGGCTTCATCCACAAATCAGAATCCCACTCTGGGGGGAAATTTCAGGGAGGGGGGGTTGAAATCTTACAAAGGGGAAAAGGAGAAGTCATTCTTATCATCTGGGGGAGGGAATTTGTCAAACAGGAAAAAAAAGAGGGACGGAGAGTGAAGAAAGGGGAATGGGGGAGGTAGAAACAGAAAAGAAGACTTGGGGAAAGGAGAGCAACCACGTTGTGGTGTCTCTCGGGATCACGGTTATTGGTACGGGCAGGGACGAACGACAAGGCCCTGCTCTCCAGGGAGAAGAAGGAAGAAAATAGAACGGTGGGTGAGACAGCCCGATGGGAGAGGGCTTCACTACCTCCCGAAACGGAGCCCTTTTGGGGGGGGATAAGCTTTCGCAGGGGAAAGAGGGGCGGCGGACGGGGGAGGACCGTCGTTGTGTGTCGAGGAACGCACAGCTCACTCCTTTGAAGAAGGGTCCCGATTCAGGGAGACGGAGAAAGAAATCTATGTCAGAAAGGGGAAAAGGGAAGATCAACTCTGTCCGAAGAGAGGTGTCCTTCCGTGAGAATGGAGGAGTGTTGGCGTAGTCGTAGAAAGAAAAAAAAAAAATCGACCAGAAGGGGGCAAGGGAGCCGCAAAGGGGGGAAGGAGAAGGAAGAGCATCATTCTGTCTTTCGAGCGGTATTTTGTTTGGGGCAAAAAAAGAGAAGACAGGGCGCGTGGTTCACGGGAAAAAAAGATGAGGATCGACAGCGGAAAGGAGGAAAGGCAGCAGTGTAGCCGGGCCTTAAAAAAAGCCTCTGATCGCGCAGAGAAAGAGAGGATCGGAGGGTCCTGTCCTGATAAAAGCGGGTCGTAAAAGGGTAAAATCTTCGAGAAAAAAAAGGGGAAAAACGAGTATTGCTGTCACTTCGGGAATTTCCACGAGGTAAAGGAAAGGGGACGTCGTTCGGAAGGGGGGGAAAAAAGCGGAGCCAGAGGAGGGAAAAGGCTCCGTCAAATCGGGGGGAAAGGAAGGATAGTGTCTTGCTTCGTCGTGGATGGTCGCGTTACGAGTGGAATACCGCTGGCGACGTATGTAAGAAGGGAGGAAAGGTACTTAACCAGGAAATTCTCATAGGGAAAAGGTATTTCTGTCATGTTGGCAAAAGCGGTGTTTTCGGTCTTACACGAAAGTAGGAGAAGGTTCGCGGAAAGGGGGGGGGAAACGGCTTGGGAGGAAAAGGGGGTGTGAGGGCTTGTTCTCACGGGGAAAAAAAAAAAGGAAGCTACCTCTAACCGATCTCCGGAAGAGAAAGTATTAGGGAACTTCAATCCGAAGGGGGAAGATTACTCTATATTAATAAGTGACCTATTTCTATCGCGGCAAGGGAAGAGGGAAGAGGTCTTTCTGAGGAGGGGAAGGCCGTCCAATGGGGGAGAACTTGCCAGGGAAGAGAGATCTCAGGCTTCTACTCCGCGGAGAAGTAGAATGCTTGAGAAAGGGCTACGAAGCAAATCCGAAAGAAGAGGGTCCCACGGTCCTCTCCGACAAAAAGGGGGGGGGGGTGGGGGGGGGGTACAAAAAAAAGAAACGTCGTCCTTCTAAGGTCTTCTGGCCGGAAAGGATCGAAAAGAGGCGATCGAAAAGGGAAGCTGATCTTCTCTCCTGAAAGAGATCACTACTCACTTCTGAAATAACCGAACAATTACTCTTCGGGGAAGGAGGACCAAGCAATCGAAAAGGGAAGAAGGGAAACCCTTTCCGCAAAAGAAGAAAAAGAAAAAAGGGAAAAGAAACTTCTGATTCATAATGTGAGAAATATTCTCTAAACCTCCTAACGCTCGGGGAGGGAGGGAAGAAAACCGCGAGAAAAAGGGGAGCCTCCTCCTAACAAAGAGCTCCCTCTCCGGAAAAGAGGGCTATCGTCAGACCGTGGATAGAGATTTAGGAGGGGAGTCGGCTTCTTAAATCTTCGCATTAAAGAGAGGTGCGAAGCAGGTTCGAAAGGAAAAGAGGCCTTGAGAAAAAAAGGAGCTTACCTCCATAATTTCCCTCAAAAAAGGCGTCTCCGCGGAGAAATAGTGCCTCTGCAGAAGAGGATTCAGAAACAAGAAGGGAGGATGACGGGGAGAAAGAAGAGGGAAACGCTATGCTTCTTCGATTTCGAGGAAAAAAAGGGCAAGAACAAGGGGGAACCCCCCGAAGGGTGAAGGAAAAAAGTTCCCAAAAGGAAAAAGGCGCCGATTGCCCCGAGCATCTCGGTTTCACCTGCCGCCCGAGGCAAAAGGAAAGTCCAAGAGGTATGGTTGGGTAAGAAGACAGGAAGAAGGATTCCACCTCCGGAAAGAGGGGGAAGAAGGATCGCTGACCGTCGCCAAAAATCTACGGCAAACAAAAAATACGGGCGGACGCATCAAGGGATAAAAAGGGCTCTTCGAAGGGGGAAAAAGGAGAAGACTTCGGGGGGGGGGGAACCGAACTACGTACACCTGAAAAAATTCACACCTCCAAGGAAAAAGAAGACCTCTGCAGGCCGGAGAAAGAGCGCACAGGGGGGAAGAGGCTCGGTCGAAGTAAAAAGGAAAGTACCGTCATACTATCCTAAGATCCTCTTCGAGAAGAGGGAGAAAAAGGAAAAAAAAAGATGGAAGCCCGTCTACCAGAGGGATAGTACGAAGGAGGGGAAAAAAAAAGAAAAAAGCTGTAGAGAAAGCCACGCGCCATTCTTGACTGTCACCTCGACGACCTCCGCAGTGATTTCTGAGGAAAAATCAGCTCAAACTTTTCCGGCGAAAGGAAAAAAAAAAAAAAACTTCCACTGAAGGGGGGAATGGAAAAGCCAAAAAGGAGAAGAGAGAAACTTCTCCCGTAAAAAGCTCTCCTGACAGACGGGAGAACGGGCTCGGGTCGTCGTGCGCCGGGGAGGAGGGAAAAAATAGAAAAAGAAGGGTTAAAAGAGAAAGAGAGGACGCAGGGCACGCGTTATTCGGGAAAAAGGAAAGGAAAGCTTCCGTCTCACAACTACTGCGTTGAGTCTTCCACACGAGACTGAGGGAAAAAGGAGGCGCACATTCAGAAAGGAAAAAAAAAAAAAAAAAGGGAGAGGGGAGAGAAATATCCTCTCCTCTGTCTCATTTGGAAAACCTTTTATACTGCGAGGCATGACAAGGGGGAGGAAACGGGTCCTTGAAAAAAAGGAAGGGGGAAAAAAGGGGTCACTCAAACAAGAACAAAAAGGGGAAAGGCTTCGATAGTCCACCACAACGGGGGAAGGGGAAGGGAAACGTGCACCCCAGTCACTTTTCTTTTCAGGGAATGAGGGTCCCTTCCTCATACCACGAAATAGACGGGGCTGGGAGGAAGATTTGTCAGGAAAACGGGATGCGGGAAGGAGGAAGGGAGAACGGCCCTAAGAGGGAAGTAAAAGTGACTTCTTCTTCAACTACTTGAAAAAGTAGTCCTCTCTTTCTTTGCCGCAAAAAAGGAGGAGGGGAATGGTGCGACGGAAAGGAAAGGAAGAGAAAGGAACTTGGGAGTAAAAAGAATGGTGAAGCTGCTCACCTCCAGCTCTTCAACAAAAAAAGGGTTCTCGTCAC
>Ga0179593_1437125_pt1 | contig 24978 bp, 32 predicted proteins | sample CZODoug2_1_08_16_FD_185931 | JGI IMG/M metagenome (GOLD analysis project Ga0179593, IMG submission 185931) | Vadose zone soil fungal communities from Angelo Coast Range Reserve, California, USA - CZODoug2_1_08_16fungal (PacBio error correction) | ecosystem: Environmental > Terrestrial > Soil >...
CAAAGGGGCAGGAAAAACTCACGAACGCTGGAAGAAAAAAGGGGGGAAGCCTAAGGAGGGCTGAAAGAATGAAGCAAAATCAAAAGATTTTTAGGTCTCGTTTACTAAGCTGAAAAGAGGGAGGGGAACGAGAAAGAAAGTTTTGCGGAAAAAAAAAGGCTTTCGTGGGTGGTTAGTATTAATTCTATGGGGAGTGTCTCAAAAACAAGGGCGCCTACCTGGCAAAGAAGGGGTTGGGAAAAGAAGAAAAGGACTGGATATGTCAAGGTCACTCGCTGGGGGTTGGGAGAAAGTACATCTTTGGGGAGAAACTCAACTTGTCGTGAGGGTTAGGGAAGGAAATCCGCAAAAAGAAGAAACAGGGTGGAAGGTTAAGAAGGGCAGACTGTGAAAAAAAGAGAACACGCTAAGAGAGTATGCAAAGAGGATAACAATCAGAACTTGTGGAAGGGTAAAGGAAAGGAAAGTGCGGCGACCCACATAAAAAAAGAGGAAAAGATAAAAGGAGAAAAACCAGCAAGGAGAAAAGAAGTCTACGGGGGGAAGGCAACTTTAACCCATAATAAGAAGGAACAAGAAGCAATGTGCTGACTAAAAGAGGGTCTTACTAGGGAAAAATCAAAGAACCTGCATTGGTGTGGAACGGGTAAGCAAGAAATATAGGGGGGAAGGGAAAAATCTGAGGTTAAAGGAAAAAGAGATGTTTGGCTTGCAATCCTCTGCAACTTTTGGGCAAGGTAAGAAGGAAACCAGGGAGTTTTTAAGGGGGGAAGTGAAAGAGCGTATATTATGGTAAATAAGTGGAAGGACAATGCATGGTTCCTCACCTGAAAATTGTGGGAAAGGGACAGTTTGGGGATAAAAGGTGGGAAAAAAGGAAAGCCTACACTTCAATCTAGAGAATGTTATAGCGGGGTGGGGTTTCTAAAAGAAACAACAAAGCGTTAAAATGAAAAAAAGAGAAACCAGTAAAATAAAACAAGATATTAACTAGAAGGAAAAAAAAAAGGAAAAAAAGGGGAGGCTGAGGATTGGGAAGAAAAAGCATCGGATCCGCCTGACTGTCTTGAATTTAAAAAGAGAACTTCCCTTAAAGGGTGGAAAAAGGAAGCTACCCAGAAGTTACAAATCATGTTTCTTTTACCGAGGAGGGGGGAAGAGGTATAAGGAGGAGGAGAGAAATATCTCAGAAATGGCCAGACTCCTCGGTAAGATAGTGGCGGTGGCCAAAACTGGGGGGGATGGAAAAAGGGACAAGATTTAAAGAGAACGGGAACTAAGAGAGGAAAGTCAGGGTTGAAAAAGAGAGGAGAATTAGGGGTATAAGGGAGGGATAACGGACCCTTGGCAATGTTTCGGCAACTAGATTCCGGGATATAGGGGAATCCAAAACAGGGTTCCTCTTACGAAAGGGGGACAACTTCCGGGATTGTGGTAGGGGATGAGGCAGCCTAAGCAGGATCAAAAAAAAACCGGAAAAACAAAAAATAAAAGGAAAAGCTAGGGGGGAAAAAAAAAAAAGAAGAATCTAGTTCCGCGAAAAAGAAGGGAACTTTCGTGATGTGTTGGGGGACTAAAACCCACGGGGAGTAAATAAGAGAAAACTTTACTCCAGAGTAGAGAAATAAGGAAAGAAATCGGGGGGGCTGGTGGGGGGCGAGGTGGGAGCGAATAGGGCCCAGAGTGCAAAAAAAGATTTCATCAGAATACGCCAAGTGCTATAGGTATGGGAGGAAGACCAAAACGAACACCGGGAAAAGGAGAGAGAAAAAAATATCAAGCCAAAACTCACTTAACGTCCGTTAAGGCACTAAAGACTTCCGTCCAATGTATCACGGGAGGAGGAAGTCTGTTCAAATGCGTCCTGAGAAATACCTTCGCAATGGCAATTAGAGAAAGAGGGATAAGGAGATCGTGGGTTGTTTGAATCATCATATTGGGGCAAGTTGCGAATGCTAGGCAGAGGGGATGTGAAGGGAGGAAACGTTCTATTAAAAGGAAAAAAAATCTTGGCAGGTTGGGAGGAAAGGAGCTGACATTCAACCTGGGCGGTGGAGGGAAAAAGTTTGAGGTGAACAATCACAGGAAGGGGGAGGAATGAATCCGAGAAAAAATGAAGATGAGAAAGGAGTTGGAAAAAAGGTAGGAGAGTGGAATATTCTAATAACATCAATGTCCTCCATCCCGACCATGGAGAGAGGTGAAAAAAAAGGTAAGGCGCTACTATAAGCAAAAACTGGGGAGGGGGAGGGAATTGAAAGAGAAAAGGATGCAAAAAAAATTAATTAGGCCAATCCCATCAGCTATTTCTTCGGGGAAAGGGGGAGGGGGGGTGACTAATCTCTGCCAAAGAAAAGAAATAATAATTCCTTAATTTTTCGTCTTTGTATAATAAGTAGTCGGAGGAAGGAAGAAAAAAGGCAAAGTCAAGAAAGAAAAGAGGATAAGCACCACTTTTTAAGGAAGGCAAACCTATTCATAAAAGCATACATCTGGGGTAGTCTTACTAAGGAACGAAAAAGTCACGAAATCAACGACTCTTCAAAGAGTTACAAGCCAGGGAGAAGGAGAGCTTTAAAGAAGAAGAAAAAAAAAAAGACGAGGAAAGGAAAAAAGACATTGTAGGGTATGCCAAATTAAAGTTGTCAAAAGAAAATTTAGACAAAAAGGTTGGCACTCTGATAGAAGGCCCAAGAAAGGGCGGGCCTTATTCGGGTAGGGGAGTGGGAAGAGAATCACGGTAGGGGAAGGTGAATCAACTAATACTAGCGGGTTACAGACTTTATATTAAAGGTGAGATTTGGGGGAAAATCGGTGGAGCGAAGTCTCATAAAAACCAGAAAAAGTACCTTGAGGGCAGTATGAGAGGCGGGAAGGGAAAAAAAGGATCCGTTATTCGCAAAAAAAAGGGGTTTTTGTGAAAGGGGAAAAAAGGATTCCAAAGTGGGCCTTTATGGGGAGACGAAAAAACCGGGATAAGTGGTTTCTCCAGAGTTTGGAAGGGGGGATGGGGGGGGGGGGGAAATGGTGTCTATGGGCCTTCTTCTTCATCGGTACTATCACCTTCACAAAGAGAAGACAGTAGCCTTGGAGGAGGAACTGAAGAGGAAAAAGGTGTTGCGAAGGGAGAACAAAAAGCCGGGGAGAACGAAAAAGCTCTTTCACACCTGAAGTAAGAATCAATATCCCAGGAGACGAAAGCCCCCTTTACCTAGGGAAGGAAGGAAGGGAAAAAAAGGGCAGGGAGGTCAATAGGGGAGAAAAAAAAGCCTTTTTCCCCAGAAGTGAGCCTAGGAGGTCTTGGATAGCCAATACCGGGAAGCTGAGTAAGCAGCAGGATCTACCTCAGATTTGATAAAAAGAAGGGGAAAAAGATGAAAAGGAAGGGTCCAGGAAGTAAGTGGTAAAAAGCTATCCTGTTGAAAGGGTTAAATCTTATCCTCCTGGTAAGGGAGAGGAGGGGGGGGGACCCAATTAAGGTGGTAAATGTAAATAGAAATTTTCATATAGGGTTGATGGGAGGGGGAATTAAAAGGGGGAGGTTACACCGAGGTTTGGCAACCATTCATAGGGGACAACCAACAAAAATAAATGCATAAGAAATCTCTGGAAAAGGAAGCAGTGGGTAGGCTTAGAACAAAAAAGGGGATGAATGAGGGGGTGAACAGGGTCAACCAAAGTTTATGGCAAAGGATGAGCCCTGCCATGAGATTAAAACAAGGGGTATACTCTTCTAGCTGTAACGACCCTACTGAACAACGTGAAGGAGGAAATAAACCATTTTAAAGAGGAGGGAGGGAAAAAAAAGATGAAAAGGGATGAGGTTTTTCGAAGGAAAAAAGGAGAATGGGGGCCTTTCACTGTACAATCCTTAGTTAGGCATATGGTAAACCGATCCAGCCAAGAAATACTGGTTGCGTCAGTACAAGGGGGGGAGTTTCCACAGGAGATTTAATAAGAAAGGCACGAGTAAATATAAGGGCCAAGAGTATTTCCGAAGGTTCATAGGTAATTTATGAATCCAGGGGTTTTTCTTGGGGGGGGCCTCCGTAAATACGGGACATTGAAAAAAAAAGGGGGATGAAGGGGGGAGGAAGAGGGGGACTCACTCATGGGAAAAGAAGGGAAAAGCGGGTGGGCCAAAAGGAGCTGAAACAAGACATTGTTTGGTAGGAGGCAGAGAGAGGACGCAAGGGGGTACATTTCCCTCCCATAAGGAAAGTAAAAAAAGTACCGGGGATAAGGGGGGGGGAGAAGAGATACATACAGTGGTCAACCAATTGATTGCCGGAGGCGAATGGGGGGGTTCTAATCAACTCTAAAGACGTTCATCAACCGAGGGAGGAGAGAGGGGGTTTGAGGAAAAGGGAGAAGAGATTTTTAGGGGGATAAAAATGCCCTCTCAAGCGGGAGGAAGAAAGTCGTCTATAAGGCAATGGGAGGGTCCCATTGATGTATATGACAGAAAGGGGAGGACACGGGGCATGAGTTAGGGGTGCAGGGAAAAGTCGTGAACATAGTGGGGAGCAAATGTGGTGTGGACCAATGGGGCCAAAGAGAAAAACAAAAAGAGGGAATAGGAAAATGGGAAGGTAGGGAAGGGTTGCGAAAAGGAATAAATCATGTGCGCAAGATCTATCTTTTTCTCTGTCTCTGGTGATTCGGGGAAAAGGGGAAGTGGTGTTAAGCCGAGCCAAAGGGGGACACGGAACTGAAAAAGGGAATTTCTGAGGGGAAGAAAAGTATCTGGGGAGAGGAGAGAACGGTGAACGAAGCATCATTCCAAATAAAGAGAGAAGTGTGGAAGGTGGAGATGAAGGCATGTTGTGGCAGGAAGGGTACGACGTCCACTGGGGGGGGGTAGGCCAGAAAAAAAGAAGGTGAAACCAGGCACCCGGAAGGAGGGGAAATAAAAAAAAAAAGGAGAAGGCTCATATGAAGGCAATAAAATGAACTCGTAAACAACTGAGGATTGAGAAGAGGATGAAGGGCCCTGCAAAACCTTGTACTTACTATGTAAACAGGTTTGGGGCCGTACCAAGCCAACATGACCGGGGGAAAATTAAAAGGGGAAGTTTTGAAGAAACGAATTTGAGGAACAGGAACAAAAAAAGGGGTCGAATCAAACTTATGTCCTCTTGAAGGAAGGGAGGTCGTTCACACACACAGGAGCCGGGAAGGAAAAAGGAATACAGAGAAGAAAGGTCCAGGGAGGAAAAAATTTACGACAGGGGGGCAAGAACAATTAGTCATTTGCAGTACAAGTAAGATTTCGAAAAAAAGAAAAAGATAAAGTCGTTGCTCCAAGACCACCATGGGGGGTGGAGAGAAAAAGGAAAAATAATAAGGGGAGTCATAGCCCTGTTCATGGAATGGCGGAAGTCCGTTTAGATTTGGGACCCAACAAAACACTCATCCAAGAGAAGGATTGGGGTTGGAGAAAAAAAAAGAGGGGAAAAATCGTCCGAAGATCCGCTAAATATCAAACAGAACATTGACAGCAGACCCTTGGGGGGGAAAATGATGAGAGAAATCCAGGAAAGCTGAAAAGGTGACGAGGGCAGAACCGCAATATTGCAGGGGCCCAATGAGAAAAAAAGAAAACCACTCAGGCCATGACGGGGTGAATGATCTGGGGAAAAAAAAAAAAGAGACTGGGAAACCCCGTTCCGGGAACATGTGTCAAAACCGCACAGGAAACAGGGGGAGCGCATTGCGCCAGTTGAAGGAGGGGCTGGGGGTTGGAGTTAGCAACAGAAGCCAACTTGTGTGTCTAGGGGGAGTCCGCCCAAACGAGAAAGGACCTGTCTTGAAAAAGAAGATAAAAGGGTAATAGGGACGAGGAGGGGAATTCCAAGATTCAAAATGCAGGAAAAACAAGACAAAGACTGTGTAATAACAACGACCGGGATGTGCAGGGTGACAAAAAAAAAAAACGATTCAGAGAAAAACGGTAAGGAAAGGGACTATACGAAGAGGGGGAATGCTCAGCGTAATGAAAAAGAGGAATATTCCCCAAGAGCTAAATGATGTGCAGAAAAAAAGAGTAGGCGGAACGTGATCTACACGTCAGAAGAAACTGGAAAAGGGGACCAGAGGTCCGTGTGGGCATGAAACGAGGGCAAATTGGACGAAGCTGGAAAAGCATTTGGAATTTGAGGGCAAGAAGGGAATAGGTGGGGGTGCAGACCAGGGACGGGGTAAAGGAGGGCCCACCCATTGCGATGGCCAGTGCTAGGGACGCAGGTTTACATTCCTGTGGGGATCCACCTTTGAGTGCGAAAAGAAAGGCCAATTATGGGGGGGGATGACGGGGCCAAGAAAACTGCGGAAGAGGTTAACCGAGAATGGAATTGCAGGGAGAAAGGGTGGGGTAAGCACACAGAGGGGAAACTCTAAAAGAAATTCACAGAGAAAAAAAAATAGATGTGGAAAAAATTAGTAAAGAAAGGAATGACGGTACTCAGCCAATTCTACTTGCTCCAGGAGAACCTTGGAGAACAGGGAGGTACAAGAAGAAGACCGAGGGTGAAAGGGAAGTACAATAGGTCATTCCTATTTAACCCCTTAGAATTCAATATGAGGAAGAAGCGAAAGCTAGAGAAAGGCTCCGACCGGAGTGTAATAACGGGGGGGGAAAGCAATTCTCGTGGAGGGAGGGGGGGGCCAACCGGGCTTCCGCAAGATTAAAAGCGGAATGGGCGCTCAGAGATTACGGAGATTAAAAGGAGCCAGGAGGGATGCCAGAGGGGGGTATTCGTGAGGGGAAACGCCAGTAAAAATGTGAGCATAACTAAGGTCATTGCAGTGTTACAACCCAAGTGGCCCCCTGAAAAAAAGAAAAAGAAAAAAAAAAAAAAAAAAGAAACGTAAAAAAAAAAAACCAACTCCCACCTTCGAGGGATGAGGAGGGGGGATGGGGGGTGAGGGAGGGGGAGGGCCCGGTAACTAAAAGGGCAAAAATGTAAAAAAACTGAACAATAAAATCAACTGTCGAAAAAGTCCACGGGTCTTGAATGGGTTGGGCAAATGTAAAAAAAAACTGGGGGAGGATTAAGCGGGAGATGTTTTACGAGAGGAAGAACATAAAGCTTGTGGGGGCAGTTGGGGATGGGTTAACGGGGAACGAGAATAAAAACAATTGGGGGTCACAAGTTCATCAAACCACAGGAAAACCATTATCTATAATTGAGGGATACAACGAAAAGACAGCCCGTTGCGGGAGATCTAAAAGACAACGCAAGGGGTCCGTCATAAGCATGGGGGACCAGAATATTAAGAGGCGGAAAAAGTGCCTTTCGGCAGGAAAGGCTCACACTTTTCAGGCCTAAGAAATACCATAACGTGCGCGCCTCTAGGGAGATTCGCGGCAGGTTGGTTTTCACAATTCACAGGAGGTGCCAAGGGATCACTTGCTTGACTGGAAGCAGTAGGGGGAAAGGTGCACGCCGGGGGGGAAGGTGACTGACGGTAACTAGAAGACCAAAGGCAAAGGGAGGCTCGGCGGAGGAGAAAACATAAACTCAGTAAACCACCTTGGCCTGCTGCTAACAGTGCGTGTAAACAGCGGGGGCAGTGGGGGTTGAGGGGCCGCGGAAAGTGAAGATGGGCAAGCCGGTGGGGAAACACGGCTTAATTATTCTTGCAGAGGGAAGAGATTACAAACAAGCCTAAAAGCCCTACTTCCGAAAGAGGAAGTGGGGTGCAGATAACTAATTAGTCGAGTCTAAACACACACACAAAAAGAAGGGGGGAGAGAGAATCAGATATTATCGGAAAACTCGGATCAGGGGAGGCTTAAAGGTTTAATTGCCTGTTGAGTAGAATCGCTTACATATGGATAATTAGGAAGTGTGTCCAAAAAACTTTGGGAGAATAATGAACGAAGAGGAGGGGAACCGGTCAACCAGCACTGTGAACGCTGTGAAAAATTATCCTCCAACTACAAAGGTGGGAATGAAGTGGAAAGACGACCCTCCCTAAAACATCAGATGGAACCAGGGAGTTTTGGGTAAGGCTGAAGAAAAAAAAGGAAACTTCACACAAGGAAAGCCAAAGGACTAATATTTCTCAAATCAAACAATGTGCTCCTCCCAAAATCACTTAGAGAAGTGAAAAAAAAAAACGAGATGGAGACTAGGAAAGGGGCAAGAACTTTCCATTTGGAGAAGGGTGGGAGAAGGAGGCCGCTTGGAAAGTTAGATTACGAAAGAAAAGGGACTCCTTGGGGGTACTGTTATAAACATTAAAATTGTGGGCATTTGGGCGGTTTTAGAGTTGGGGGACAGAATATCGGAAGGTCTTATGTTAATCATAATGCATAGGAGAATGGGGGGAATTCCTTAGGAAGAAAATTTGACGTATGTTAAAAGAGGGGTCAGGGAGACCCAAAGCCACCAGCTTTAATCTTGAATCAAGTACTATTAAAAAAGGGTGTCTTATCACAAAAAGTTCTTAAAGGGTCAAAGCCAATTAAAGAAAAGGGTCGGGGGGGGGGGAAAAAAGGAGTACCTCTAAGAAAGGATAGTTGTACATGTTGTTTGTGCTCTGAGCATTTAGGAGGAGGGCTCTCCAAAAAAAGACCCGAGAATCAAAGGCGTAGGGGGGGAGTAGTAGACAGAGGGGACAAAAAAAGGGTGAGGAAGCAAAGGAAGATGACCTTAGCGTGAACGAACAGTGAGATTCACTGTCCTTAGAAAGATTCGAACACCACCGCGAGAATGGGGCTCCTTTACCTCGAAGTCAAAGAGAGGGCGGGAAAAGGGGGGGACCGACTGGGGGGGGCAATCGGGGAGGAAAGCCGGTTGGCAAGAAGGAGTCAGGGGGAGAAAGGTACCAAACTCCGTTAGATCTTGTGATATAGCAGAACGATACGGAGATGGAACTAATAGAAGTTAAAAAAAAGGACAGGATGAAAAAACGAGGGAAGGAAAAGTGAGTAGGGGAAGGGATCAGCTGCGGATCTGCGGGGAAAAGCCTGCGGGGAGCGCACGCGATTAGTCACAGAGCCAGGTAAGGATCAAAAGGGAAAGTATAAGGAGAAAAGTGGTGTCTTTTTAGGAGGGAAGGGGTTCATGAGGGGGATGGAGAAGACAACCACAACCAAGGCAATTCCGAGATCTCGTAAAAAAAGATGATCCGGGTGTCTGCGTAAAAATAAAAAAGTGGGGAATTTATTGGAGAAGGGAAAAGCAACCAAGGGGATAGCCTGGGAAAATGCTGAAATGTTAGCGGCCACGATAAAAAAAATTTCGAGTCAGGGGAAACCACCTCTCCAAAACCTTTTCCTAAATATAATTCCACCCAGGGGAAAGGGACGGAAATCAAAATAAACAGAAGGCTGAAGGGAGAGTATTGGGCAGTAGAGTTCCAAAACCCACGTATAAGTGCGGGCAATTCAATAAATTGAATTCATGGAGATTCACGGGAGGCTTAGGAAAGAATTAGGGCTTCAAATAAAAAAGGTAAACGGAGCCTGTTGGTTGAATGGCTCGGTTGACATAGAACGCATGTGCAAGGGACCGAAAAGTTCGTAGTCCATTTTTAGTGGCTGGGGATCGTTTTTCTTGGTGGTATTACTCCGAAACCGGGGCATTGCAGAGGGGGAGGGGGGTCATTACGCGTGAAGCTATAGGGGGGCCTGAAGGGTTGAAAGGGGCCTATGATGTAAAGAGACCGGCGTGTTAACAGAACATGGGATTTCTTGTTGACCGATCAGGAAAAAAGGACCCAGAAAAGTGGGGGGCTAGGGGGCCCAGTAGGACCAACCGACGAAAGACTAAGAAGTGTTCGGCTTGTGTCCACAAACAATAAGGTCCAAGCTTCTCCGGGTTTGCTATCACACTCGATCAAGAGTAAAAAAACGCAGGGGATTCGACGGGTTCTAATTAAGAAAAGCACGGAGTCCTCTTAGAAGAAATCTATGAAGTCGAGAAATATGCAACAGCCGGGGAAGGAGGGCTTGGATGGATATTTCATCGCGGTAAAAGGAACGGGGGGAATGCTTGAACGGGTTGGGTTGGAAGCAAAGTGTTTGCGTAGTAAAAAGTCTTCAAGTGGTTGGGAGGGCGTTTTTTCAATGGGTGGCAAAGGAAAAAACTACGGAGGCTTCCGTGACGATGCGTAAGATTTGGGAACTTCAACCATCCATCATTGTTGGGGGGACGAAAGAACTCTATGCTGTCTCGGTTGAACTCTTCTTTGATGAAATGAAAAAATTGAAGGGGGCTTGTCGACCTAAGGGGACAAACCTCAATGATGTGTAAGGCTCTCCCTCAACGGCCTCTCTTGGTGGGCTGGGGCGAAAGGTGAAAGGGAAAAATCAGAAAGGGGTAAACCTCACCCAAAAAAGAAAAAAGGGAAAAAGGGGGGGGATTGTAAGCTTGGGGACCGTACGACTTCACATTTTTAGTGAAAAACAACTCCGTTGTGGGATGGCCCCGACTGCAAGTGAAAGTAAAACGAGGCAAGCCATTTAGAGGGGATAACGATGATACGCAAGAAAAAAAAAAGAGGTACAGAGAATCGGAAAGGTCATCTTGAGAACGGACCACCAGGGCCGGACAAGTTTGGCTGAGTCAGCCTTGCAGGAAGGACTTCGAGATGAAACGAAAAACTAGGGAAAGGGGAAAAACGGACTGGCAAATGCGGGAGCGACAATAACTCCCAGAAAGGGAGCGGAGGCGACTGGGGAGACAGGGTAAGGATACGTCTTGCGCCTAAATGAAAAAATGAAGAGGCCCTCTTCTAGAAAGCATCGGAATCATGGGAAAAAAGGGACAAGGAAGAAAATCAGGGAAAAGAGAAAAAGGCCTTTTAAAACAAACTGGGTGTGATTGTAGTAAACCAGCACAAACTAATACCTTGGTTCAATTAAGGAGAGAGGGGTTTTTCTTTAAAAAACGGGGGAAAAACAAGCACCACCATGAAGCACTGATGTTACGAAACTAAAACTCCAGAAAGTATTTGCCCATGCCGAAATAGCGCATGACATAAATAATCAAAATGACAGCAGACCCGAGGGAAAAAGAGATGAGAAGGTAACTGAACTGAGGAAGGGGCGATTGTTAAATACTCACCTTTGATTGAGCTGCAAGGTGATCACTCCTCCAGTCGGGTGAGGGGAATGGCGGTATTGGAGGGAGGACGAAAAACAAAGGAAAAGGGCGCCGTGTCCCATGGTTTGTGAACCTCTAAATCTGTAATCTGATGCCGATTTCTCTCTGCATTTGGGGGGTTTGGGGAAGGGAAAATCTCAGAAAAGCCCTTGGAGGGGAAGGGGGGGAGAGGAAACGAATCACCAAAGTTGGTTCTGAAAAAACTCCGCTATGGAACATTAGAAGTCAAAACTCTTTTAAATATGCAAATCATGAATTAACAACATAAAAATTGGGTGAAGGGAACGACACGGGGAAGGGATGTGACCAAACAGGTCAAAAAAATAAACTGGGGGGACAGAATGAAAAAGGGAATAGAAGAGGATAAAAAAAGTATAATGAGAGGAACCGCGAGGAAAGGTTGAAAGACAAGTCTGAAACAAAAAAAAAAGGGGAGGCGATACTCGGTAGAGGCCATAAAGGACAAAGCGAATTTGAATGAAAAAGAAATCAATTTAATCGGGGGGCATAAGATAGATGGGGAAAGCCCTATTGTATTTTAGGGGACAGACATCGTGCACATGGGGGGAAGGGATCCCGGGAAGGTGGAAAAGAGGGGGGGGGAGTTACAGGGGTATACATTGTACATCTCATATGGCCGTGCTCCAAGATTGCACATGCGTATCCACCTTTTTGAGGTGAAGAAAGGCTATAAAAAACAATCAATCAAGGAAAATGAGGGGTTTAACCGAAAATCTGGTACAGAGAGCTCTCGTGGGTTTGTGGGGTGGGTAGAAAACGCGAGGAACACGGGAAAAAACGAACCTCCCTTACCGAAGAAAAAGATGGGAAAAAATTATTGAACGTGACACTAACTGAGCGAGAAAACTTAGGGAAACAAGAAAACGAGCGAAGCCCCGCCGGAGGCTCTCCCCGGTTGAAAACCAAAATAGCGCAACGGAATAACGGGGGGAACATGGAGGAATCAGGGCCTCCGTTATCCTGGTATGGGATTTGTGTCAATATTCTTATAAGTAACAGGACGCTAGGATCTATTACCGGCGGGGGATTAAAAGGGGGGATGGCAAAAATAGAAACATACACAGGGGGAGATCTTAGTGGGGCCACATGCAGTCCTCCAATATTGCCAATGAAAGCGGGCCAGAGACTGACTGCGTGGTCAATTATTCAGTTAGACGATAAGATAAGGGGGGGAGGAAGGAGGGAACAAAAGGGTTTTCATACCGATTGTCATAAGGAAAGTTTCTGGTTCTCAAAACTCTTTTTTTCCTTAGAACACCTAAAAAGGGGAATGTATAGGGGGGGATTGGGTGTGAAAGCATAGCTATTATTTCAAGATAAAAAAAATTACAACCAACAATCACAAGGGGGGAAATGCAGGGGGGGGGGGGGAAAACAGAACTCGCGTTTGGACCAAAAGAAAAAAAGCAAAAACGGGATTTCTTGAAAGGAGAAAACCATAATTTGGGAGGAAATAATCTTAAGCAAGGGGTTCAAACAAAATAATTTGTTGGGCTTTGCGGGTGGGGGGGTAAGGGAAGACGCGAAATTTGCAAAGGGGGACCAAGGGTTCATCAAGCAAACCATAGCTATATGATTGGTTGGAAAAACGAACTCCGTTTAAGAGATCGACAAAAAGAGACTCAACTCTGGGGGGAAAGTCATGAAGAGCAAAGGGAAGGAATTGCGTCCTATTAGGAACCGGTGTCCAACTTAACTGACTCTGGAGTAATTCTACACGTGAAGAGGGGAAGGAAGGTAACAATATGGGAAAAGGGGTGCGGCTACCTGACGAGAAATTAGAACGGGGCGGATGGTTGGCGATCAGTTATTTGCAGCGACATGAGGTGGAAGGGGGGTAGGTATTGGTGGGCAGGAGGGGAAGTCTGAAGGGGGACCTAGTAAGAAAAAAAAAGAACTTGTGGCCTGGTCTCGGGCGTCACAATCTTAAGTTGCGTGACTTGCGGATACGTGCTGGGGAACAGCGATGGTAAGGGGGGGAGGGAATCAGATCAAGTAGATTAGAACATTGTGACACCAAGTTATTGGGCGAGGGTAATTGGTCGGACGAACCAAGAGCAAGCCCCCTTCCCTCCTCCCACAGCCCTACTGGGCAGAGGGGGGGGGGGGGTAGAGAATTATCTCCCACGTCATCAACATAGAAAGAGCCTTGAAAGGGTTATAATAACCTCTCTTCATATACTGATGAGGAAATGCGGGTAGTCTATCTCTTCCATATTCAAGGAGGGGGTTTGTAAAAGTTACTGGGGATAGGAAGGTTGCGGAAAGAAGTTCAAAAAAGGGAGGGTGGCGAACTTTAACCGACGTCAAAAAACCAAAGTGGGAAAAGTTTAATTTTAAGGCATAGGCAGAAAGAGGACACTCTTTTGAAACGGCTTAACTAGGAACGGCACAAATTCGAAAAGAAAGCAACTCTGGAGAAGAAAGGGGAGGCACTCAGGAAATTGAAAAAAACAAAACTCACTGAAATGGATCCGCGAAGTGCGCAGAAAGGTGAATGATAAGGGGTGGGGTAGTTATTAGCGGAAGGGCCGAGAATGTAGGAAACATTTGGGAGAAGTGGTCAAGGGAACAAGGGTAACGGATGACTGAAGTTAGTTGGGATTTATCTTTTGTTCAGAGACTGCACCGGCGTAGGTTAATCACTAAAAATCATCTATCAGGGGTCAGCTTGAGAAATTTGGCAGGTAAGGAAAATCGGGGGATCAAAGGTTCGCAGCAATAAGAAGAACAACAGCTATGGGGCTTAATATTCTCGCGGACTAGGGAAACCAGGGTTGCTTATGCCCGCACAAAATTCGTTTTAAGGGAAGAGCCAATTCACGACCAGGGACCTTTTTTTAAGCGACACGTAGGAGAAAAACTCGCGGAGGGGGGGTTGTTGGTCCATGGGGGGTTTTGTGATCTCTGATCTGGAGGGACTAAGAGACGAAAAAGCACGCAGGAAGGAAAGGGTGTTAGGCCTGCAGAAAAAGGCACAACCTGGGTGGACTAAGCTAAAGTGAATTATTTAAAGGTTGGGAGAAAAGATGGTGAAACACGCCGTCGAATCATATAAAACCTAAGGCGTCTGCTCATTGCAAGAGCGACGATAAGGAAGGAAGTAGTTAATCTGGGTCGGTAATTTTTGGCAAACCAACCAGGGAACCGCGTGGAAATATTATTCGTGGTCATCCATGTTAAGAAGAACTCTGGAGAGTTATAGAAGCTCCTGCGTCGCAAGTTAATCCAAGACAAGGGAATAAAGAGGGAGGGCAAACTGAAGTGCGTCTAGGGAAAGGGTCTCAAGGAGACTTGGAGATTGTGATGGGCCTCAGTGTGCGGGAAAAAAAACCAGATTTGTGGCAACAAGAAGAGGCAGGGGGGGGGACTGTTCAGAAGTTAGTCTTTGTGTCTTGGAGGGGACAATTACGGGAGTAAAGGGGGGTTTCAGGGGGGGGGCCGGGAAAAAGTCGCACAAACCATTTCAAATGCGGAGAAATCTCAGGGGGTAGCTGAGCAGGGGGCGGCGAAACAAACTCATTGGCCTGAGTTTATCAAGGCTTCAAGAAAACAAGGTGGATAAGACATGGGGCGAATGAGCACTGCCATGGCGATGAACCGGGCTATACTACAAAGGAGGAGAGGGGGAAAGGACCAAGTCCCAAGAAATCATTTGCCAATCATAAACCCAGAAAACACTAGCTTTCTTACATCAAATCCCCAAAGCCAACACGAATGCGCAATGGGGAGAAGGGAACGCAACAGTCGCCCTTGATTAATCTTTTCAATTTAACGGTCCAAGACCCAATAAAGGGGGAATAAAGAGGGATAGACTCCCCATAAGAGTTCTTGCAACAGAGTTAACACCTGGAGAGGAGTGGGGGAAGGAGCAAGGTGGATAACAGGATGGAAAAATTTAGGAAGGAAAGAATGGGTCAAAACATTTGTCTTGGGTAAAATCGTTTTTCTTGGGGTGTCCTAAAAGAAGGCTCAGTGTACTTTAACAAGGGGGAAAAAAATGTGGGAATGATGGATCGGAGGAAAAAAAGTGGAGAAAAGTAGCTTTGGGAAGAAGCTCGGCGGATTAAAAAGCAGAACGTGTGGGGGGAACGGAAAAGGATTCGGGATTGCGTTCCTGAAGGATACACCCTACGAAAAATTGATTGGGAGGCGGGGAACCCTCCAGATAGAAACCAAATCGCCGAGCGAACTGGCGAAGGAACGTCGTGCGTCGGGGGAAACGAAAAACCATTATAAGTGAGTCTCGGGTGGGGAGAGCGCCAAAGAGAAAAAAAGGTAAGAGACAAAACACGGCAATTATCATAGGTTGATCATGACAAAAGCAAATAAACGGAGTGAGGGAGGAACAGCTCAATCACCTCGGGAATCTGGCAAGATTCAAAGAAAAGGAAAAAGCCATGGGATCTTGTAAAGTTGCGGAGGGGGGAGCTGGCGTATCAGCCCTTTGAATAGAGCTGTTCGTGGTTGCAAAAGAAAGTGGGGCTTGAGTTAACAAATACAGGCGTTGTCAGGTTTGATGCGGTTTGGTCAGGTTTGTGTCACTCGAAAAAACGGGGGACTGGAGCAGGAAAAAACGTAAGTCACGTAGGAAGTTTTTCGTCATGATTTGGGACTTAACCTCCATAAAAGTTGCGTGTGGAGAAAGAAAATATATGGGAACTAAAAGTCTCGGTGGTGTAATAATCGAGGCAGTAAGGGGGGCAAAAGCCGTTTTTCATCACCAAAGTTACGGAATAGGATTGGTATTAAACCAGAACAGAAATCTCTTTAGAAGGGTCGCAACATCGCGTAACTAATCATCATATTTTTGGCAAAAATCAAGAAGTTGTTGGGGTGTAGAGCAGCCATTGGGGCCAGGGAGGGGGTACGACTTCACATTCGTTTGTTAGTAAAAAAAAAAACGGGGGGGATCCCGCTGCCCGTGAGGCGCAAAGAAAGGAAAAACGGACTCGGGAGGGATAAAACCGGAAGAAAAAACAACAACAAAGGCGGAGGAGGAAAGGAAGATTCGCCTGTGATCCTTCACCTGGTACTGGGGGTGGGGGGGGGACTGCAGCGCGGCAAAAGGACAGGAAAAAAACGAGGGGGGGGTTATGAACTGACGGCGAAGTTAAAAACCAAAGGGGAAAGGGCGGATCGGGACAAAAACCTTCCCTTGAAACTGTTGGGGGTTTGGGAAAAGATGCTTCGTTACACAGGAAAGGGTAGCGGAAGGGAATACAAGAAAAGGGGCGGTCGGGCGCCGAAACAACATCCTTGGGAAGAGTGGGTCTCGATAAAAAACGGAAATAAAGGAATTAAAAGTGAAGAAGAAAAGAGCAAAAAGAGGGGGATTTGCGCAAACAAAGGGTGGGGGATGGGTCTTCAAGTCCAAGCATGAATACAGACCGACCGGTCAAGGGGGGATGCAAAACGAAGGTTTTCGCGTGAACACCAACACGCAAAACTAACAAAGGAATTGTTTTACAAAAGAAAATGGTTGCGCACCAGAAGAGGGAGACACCGGGACAGCCGCGCTGAATAGAAAAAGACAGAAGAAAATGGCGTTTGAAGTATGCTCGAAGGTCTCCAATGAAAGGGGGACGAGTGAATGAGAGCACATGGTGGGCGTGGAAAGAAAAGTAAACCCGAGCTAAGAATTGAAAGTTGTGGGGGGGAGGGTGAGCCGGATAGGGGCTTGGAAACCCAGACACCTTGGCAAAATGAGGGGTGAAAGCCGAAACGTCATGATATTCAAACAAAAGCTCGCAGTGGGTTGAATGGGTCATCTGGGGGGGCCAGCACCAAAACTACTGGGGAGGGGTTTCTCATCAAGAGCCCGCCAAAAAATAGTGGACAGGCTTCCAAAAAAAACCAAAAAGGAGGACGGCGAGACGGCAGACAGGGAACAGGGTGCAAAATATATATGCACCGTAATCAGCCAGGGGAATACCAAAAAAGGTTGGAAAGACCTAACAGAAAAAAGATGGGAAAAAAGAAATAAAGGACATAGGAAGAGGAGAAAAAGATGAACTCCGGTTAACCGATAATTGGGAGAATCAAAAGGGGGAAAGAGGGAGTTAAACCAGAGATGTTCGGACCGGTTCTCCATAGCAAAAAAAAATATAATGGAAAAAAGGGGAACTGAGCCCGCACTTTATCGGGTGAAGGAAAATCGAGGAAAAAAGGAAGAGCAGGGGAGTCCTAGGGGATTTGGGGGAAAAGCGCATAAGGAAAAAAGGGGGGGTTGGATTGCCGAGGAAAGTTCGTGTGGCAGCGGTCGGTCAAGCCTCGAAGAGTAAGGGGTCAGCGGGGCAGATACAGAAAATTGAGCAGTTTCCCGCAGGGGGAAAAAATAGGAACCCGTGCGACACCAAAGGGCATCCAATGTATTGGGTACGCCGAAAGCGGAAACTAGATGTGGGGGCGGCGGGAAAATTGCGAATGGTTTGGGGTGTCGAAGCGCGGAAAAACCAGCGAAAAAAAAACCTAAAAATTGCCGAAGAACAAGGGAACGGGACTATAATTTAAACCCTAACTGTAGGACGGATGTTTACTCACAAATCGGGGGACGACCCATAGTTAGAAGAAGCTTCCCCCTAAAGGCCCGAACACGGAGAAAGAGAAAAAACTGAACGCGGCAAGACGGTAGCAGGTCGGACCCTTCGGTAGGAGAACATGGGGCTGCGAGATCAAGGAGCATATAACAGCAAAAAATCCGATGGAAAAGGGGAGAACACACAAACTGCATCTCATCGGTGGACCGGCTGGGGGGTGCAAAAAACCGGGCTTTGGGAAAGAAGCGAACCAACTTCACTTCCAGGAGGAAGCTGACTTCGAGGGTCCAAAAAACCCCCCAAAAAAAAAAAAAAAACAAGTACATTCGCAACTCTAGGGGTAAATAGAGTGAGGAGGGAAGAACCAGTGAACCCTTTTAAACAAGGAAACGCTAGAAATGGAAGGGGAGGAAAAAGGTCTCAAAAAAACCGCAATTGGTCCCAAAAACTACCCACCGTCCTCCAATGGTCTTCGGTCAACTGGGGGGGGAAGAAACCGAAGTCCGGAAGAAGACACAACCATGAACACGAATGCGAAGGAATAACCATGACTCGCATTGTCCGCTTGAAAATGCCACGGGAGGGAGGCTTGGACAAAGTAAAAAAAAAGGGTGGGTCGAGAGAAAGGACCCTTGTTGCTATCAAAACTAATAAGCCCATCAAGAATTTGCGGGGGGCGATTGGGTATGCGACCGAAGCGAAAAAGATTTGGCGTGGACACACCTACGCAAATTTACAGTCATAAGACGAAAAAAATAGCTTATAGTTAGTGATGGACAAAACTAACACGGGAGGGAGATCGCCAAAACGATAAAAGCAACAAGAGTCATTCCGCATGCCTGACAGGACGGGTAGGGGGGTCTGCCAACGGGAAAAAAAGTTCGAGGGTTACTGGGAAGAGTGAAGCAATTGGAAAGCGGCCTAACGTACCAATTCCAGCAAGGGCGAACGCCCTTCAGGCTCCATTCGAGGGGACGGCGTTGGGGGTCAATTCAGGCAGAAAGGTGGGGGGGCAAGAGAAAGGTTCTGAATTGCGAACGTAGTTGTTTGAGGAAAAACGAAAGTGGGGTGGCAATTGCTACGTTACTATAAGACCGGAAAAAAAAAAAAAGTGCACGGATGGGAATCGGAGGAGCTTCACATAAAATCAGGGCAACAACGTGTCGCCGTGCGGATACTTGCGTGAACAGAGGCACAGGGGGGGGTTGATGAAGGCCGACCAGGCAAAGTGTAAAGGGAATCCAAAGGGGGGAACACTCAATTAAAGTGTATTGCTCTGGAAGAGGGGAGAGAAAAAATTCCAACAAAAACTCCACAACGGCCTCTCCTCCAAACGCAAGACTGCCGAGCGAAATGCCGATCTAATCTCAGGATAAAAGAGAAAAAAAAAACGGAGGAGGGAAGAGGAGAGAGGAAGAGAGATTAAAAAGAGAACTCGCCGGCTTCAAAAAAAGGGGGAGGAGACGGCTGTTAGTCAAGGAAATTGCCAAAGGGAGATATTCCAGTTTGCCAACGCTTGGATCAGAAAAGCACTTGATCGAAGCAAAGAAAAAAAAACAAAAAAATTCAAGTGCCTCGCTGTGAAAAAGATCAAACGCACGAAAAAAAGGGGGGAAAGGGTGTTATGTGAAACAACCCGAAAGGTAAGCGGACACAGCTTTGACGGATTTGAATCAACGTCATAAAGGACGATACAGGAGAAAAGGACTGAGCAATTCAAAAAGGGGGAACGCAATAGGAGAATTGAAAAAAAAAAACGAAGGAGAGAAATGGAGACCGCAAGGGGCGCAGAAGGGTAATGAGAAAAGTGGTATTGAAAAGAATGGGAGCGAAATAAAGAAGTGTCCAAGGGGGGAAAAGGGTTACCGACGGCCAAGGAAAAATGGGCGGATTAAGAAACTGGGGGGGGAGGGGTATCGGTGAAACGGATTGTCGTGGGAATCACTAATATATAGCGGGTGGAAAGAAGAGGTAGTTGCGTAGGGAACACGAGGTTATTCAGGGAGCAAGGGGAAAGAAAAAAGCAACAGAGGGAGGGGGCTTATTCTCGCGGACTAGGACGGAGTCCGCTTATCCAAAAACTTCTGGGGGGTTGGGGAGGGGTCCAAAGATCAGCAAAAACGTGGGGCCGGGGGGGGGTGCGGAAAAAAGCGAGATATAAAAGGAAATCGCAGTGAATTAGTGGGTGTTGGGACATGGTTTTGGCGAAGCTGGCCTCGTATTTCATCATAAAAAAAGTTAAACACAAAAAAGACAAGTTGGGAGGGAGTCAAGAAAAAAAGTGGGGGTTGACGAACTTTAATAACACGTAGAGTTGAACAGAAAGGAGGGGAAAAAAATGGTTCGCGAAAAACCGCACGATAAAACCCAAGAGGCGCAAAAAAAGAAACTAACTGAAAAGTCGCGAGGAGCGAGTGCAGCTGGGCAGAAAGGGAAAAGAAAAGGGCACCAAACGCGCGGCCCCGAGATGGCCAGAAGGAGTCGAAAGATAACACCGGAGAGCCGGGGTATGCCAGGATATCCGAAGAGAAAAATCCATCAGAGGGGGAAAAGAAGGATGACAGCCAGGAGTCCGAGGAAGTGTAACCGTAGAAGAAGGGAATTGTGGAAGAGGGGGACAAGGCAAAAGGGGAGCAAAAGGTCGATTTTTGGGTAAAAGAAGTCTCAAAAAAGGTAGGGTGGGGAACATTCAAGGGGCAATTCATCTGTGGGAGGGGGATGCAGGAGGGGGAAGTGGGCGGATTTTATTGAGGCATTGGTGTATGCGGCTTCAAAAAAAACAAAGGGGGGTAAAAAACTGAGCGAAATGAATAGGTAAAGAGGGGGGGCAAGAAGGGGGTCGGACGTCATCAAAATCATTGCACTGGGGTGTAGAAGAGGACGCCCAAGGAGAAGGGGATGGAATGCCTCAATGGTCCGGCAAAGTATGCGATGACAATGGAATCGAAGGGGAAAAAAGGAACAACGCTTGCCAACAAAAAGGTGGGAATTCTGCATACCACCCGGGAAGGGGGGGGAGGGCGTTCGGGCATCAGGCCACAGCGGGAGTAAGGCGAGTTCAAGTTGTTCCGAAGAGGGGTGGGAAAAATGGCAAAAAAGGGAGGCCTTTCAATGCAGAAACAAATGCCAAAAGCTTTATCAGGTAAGAACAACTGGAAGAAAGCGGGACGCCAGAGCTGTTGGGGACGGACCGCCATTGAGTTAAAAAGGGGGACCGGCAGAGGTGGAATATCATTGCGTGGGGGGTTGGACGATGGCGAAAAAAAGGGTCAAATTTTCAGAGGGATTTAATTGTGAAAGGGTTTCTTTTGTCAAAGCCCGAACTCCCGTGTCTCGGTAGGTTTACAAAATTGTTGGTTGCAGGAGAGGTGCGGGAAGTCAAAAGTGGAAGGCAAGTAAAAGAGGGGGAAAAGGAGAGCGAGGACTATGAAAAAAGGCGAGCGGGAGTTGGAAGGCCAGACAACTGGGGGTAGGGAAAACGGTTGAGAGGCCGCAGAGGGAGACAAAACCAAGGAGTAGGATCGGCCTACCAAAAATCAAAAATTCGCCCGAGCCGGAGAAACGGCAGCTTTTCGCGGTTCCAAACCACCAGGGCGACGGTGGGGGGGGGAAAACAAGAAAAGGAACGGGAAACAAAACAAGGGTTCATCAACACACATTAGGCTATACGGTTGGGGGGGGGAATGGCGAAGATCAAGGGGACGGAGAGGGGAATAACTACATCTTTCAGAAATTTAAGGATGAATTCCGAATAAGGAAAAGAAGGGTAATTATTTCGCGCATTTGATGGGGTATGAAGCACGTAAGACCAGGGGGGGAAAAGCCGTCGTGTTTCAAAATGTGTCTGAGTAAAAAGAAGGGCGGGTTCATTTTTGAGGCGGGGGGTGTTGTCAGGGGGGGCCAAAAAACGACTTGCGGAATTCAAGGAAAATGCAACGGGGGGGATTGTTTGTCTTACGTGGGAACTTACCCTACTCCAAATTGGCGTGGGAGAAGGGACATAAGGGTGGGCTCTGTCTCGGGGGGTAGTAATCGGGTCTTAAAGGCAAGGGTGGTCGCCGCTTTTCAAGCAGAACAAGTGAAAGGGGGAAGGAAGGCATGTGGAGGGAAGAGACCCGAAAAGGGAGAGAGGGGGGGGGGTTAAAACGCGGAGGGGGGACGCATATGGGGTCCCCCATCAGAAGGAAGTTGATTGGAAAAAAAAAACGAAAAAACCGTTTTGAAAGGAGGTGAAAGTCAATGAAAAGTTTGTGTAGTAAGACACTACGGGAATGTCCGAACGAAAGGGCTGGACGCAAACAAACGAGTCGCCAGGTGTCCGATAAAAAAGTTCCGAAGAGAGAAAAAAAACAAACAAAAGGGAAAAGGGGTAGATGAGGGCCCCTTAAGCTGGGGAAGAAGGGAAAATGGGAAGAAGGGTTGAAGGTTTTGCCGAAAGCAAAAAGGAGCTAAACTTCGAAGGGTGAAATGAACCAATCCACGAATTTGAAGTAGTACACGGAGGCAAAAAGGCTGCGCGACAACACACTTCGGAAGAGGAGGGGGGGGGGAATATGATTGATTAAGTACAAGGAGGGAAGAACGCAGGAACATACAAGAGTGGGGGCAGAGGGCATCCGGGGGGACCGGGGACAAGTGTGCTAAGATGAAAAAAAAAAGAAGGGAGGAACAGCGATGGAAAGAGACACGAGCAGAAGAGAGTCTGCACCAAACGCAAATTTTGGAGGGATGAAAAGGACCAGAATCATAATGCCGAAAAACGTTTCTCACCGAGCTTAGAAAAACCGTGCCTGGGCAAGTGGAGGGAGAAATGGGGGGAATTTGCGGTGGGGGGACACAAAATTTAAACCACGCATAAAACAGGAAAAGAATGTGGTAAAACGGAAGACACACATAGGTGTGACGAACAGACTCCACGCGCTGTCTTCAGGGGGGGGACCGTTAAGCAGGGCGGCCCGCAAATAAAGCTGGCATGCGCTGAAACAGGACATCATACCCATAGGGCAGATTGCTGGAATATAGAGAGTTGAAAAAACGACCAGATTAAACGGGTGATTGCCGCAGAAAACATTTGATGATCGCAAGAAAACCAGCCTGGAGGAAAAGAGTGGTTGGTAGGGCGTGACAAAATGTGGGACGCCAAAAAGCGCCAATGACCGTAAAGTGGGGGGTGGACATCCGAAAGGACAGGTAGCGGCGCAAAAAGTTCGCTCACGCGGGTTTGGAATTTCACTGGCGGAAAAAGCAAATCAACTTGAAGAGGGGTTGATCGTCGAGGAAGGGGGCCTCAACAAAGAGAGGGGGGGTCACAAAGGGCTCAAACTCTCGACGTGGAAATGGCCCGCGAGGAGAATCCACGCTTTGGTAAGGGCAAAGAGGGGGAAGAAACAGCGAATTAAAATAAAAACAATTGTGTAGGGAACCGGACACCCGGGACATTTCAAAGGGGCAGGACAACACAGAACCAACGATTCCAAGAGAAAAAGGGGGAACCTCGGAAGAAGAATGGGGATCAAGGGAAAACCGAGATGATATACCAAGAAAGGCGCGGGGTTCTGACGACCCAGGAGGAATTGGAGGGGGCGGTAGAATGAGCAATAAAGGGCAAGAGAGGGGGAAGGAGGGCCAGAATTATAGTGAATGAACTCTTAGAACACAAAGGAAAAGGGGCAGAGGGGGGTTTGAAGTGCCGCGAAAGCGTGGCAACTGGGAAATAAAGGTCACTGCGTGGGGAAGGCTGAAAGCCTCGAAGAGACCATGGCCTCGCATGGGGGGCCGTGCTGAAATAGGGGGGGGAAAATGAACTGATACCCTTTGGGCGGGTAAGCGGCTAAAAAGAATGGAACAGGAAAAAAAAACAAAGTGGGGATACGGCAAAAAGGGACTCGGGACCGGATTTCTCGAATGAAATGGTGGGGGGTGGTGCCGAAAAGAAAAAAACAAGGGCGCACACTGGAAAACTCAGGAAAAACCGACAAATGCATCAAGAACCGATATGGACTTAAAAGAAAACCAGGGAAAAAAGATTCGGGGTGAAGCACACATCTGACGGAAAACTCCACCGCCAGGGCAACAGGCTCCGTGGGGAAAAAAAAACTCAAAGCGCAAAAATGAGACGGTTCACTGAACGACTGACCCGGAAAACCGGGCAAGGGTCGGACCAAAAAGATGGGAGAAGAACATCAGCGAACTATCCATAGGCGCCTCCCGAGTTTCAAGACAAAAAGTCCTCGCATCTCACGTGGAAGGAAAAGTGGTGGGCCACCAAGGGCTTAAGGGAAATGCAAGCAAGTTGCGCCTCGGGAAAGGGAGGGAGAGTAACGGCGAATCGAATCAATGGGGGATATGGGCCGTACCTGAAAGAGCAAAAGGGAAAGGCATACACGCTAGGTCATAGCACGGGAAGCTTAGGGTCTCAAAAAACCCAAGTTGTGACAAGCTGAACTACAAACCAGGGGGACCGCAAGAAGCGGGAACGGTGTGAATTATAAGGGGACGCGGAGAAGAAATAAAGACAAAAAAACCCTTAAAACAACAACTAAGCGCGGAAAAGTCGAGGAAACCTGAAAGGAGAGGGGTCACTTAAGAAAATTTCAGGGGGAGGGGGTCAGGGGGGGGTAAATTAACCCCATGGTGGCTTCAATATTGAAAGTGGTTCCTATTCAGCAATAAGTAAGGGGTGGGGAAGGGGTGTAATCGACTAGATAAAAGGGTTAACTTTAAAAAAAAGAGAAATGGGAAGAAAAGGAAGGGACAAAGCGATATGAATTAGGTACACACACTCACGAACCGTTACTTGACCACGATCACCTCAACTCCGAAGTCATGACAATTTCTTGGAAGTCCGAGTGCCCGGCGGCCAACGTGGGCAACTTTCTTCTGGGAGGAACCATGCAAAAAAAAAGGGCAGTGCCTCCTAAAATTGCATAGCGGAACCCCTTCGAGCTCCAGACTCAGGGGTTGTTGGGGGTCAATCTCGCAGTGGGGAATGGAAATAACTTAAAAGGGGGGGCTAAGCGTAGTGGGGGGAAAGACCTGTGGGGGCGGGACTAGTAATGCCTAAAAAATCGGGCATTTAACGAAGGGGCAGGCTTCAATAAAAAGGGAACCACCTTTGTCAGCCGTGCGGAGACGTTGAAAAAGTTGAGAAAACAGAAAAAAGGGGGACTGGGGGAGGAAGAGATCAAGGGGTGGAAAAATTGGAACACTTCCGTAGAGAATCTGGAGGATGACTCAAGCATTCAAAGGAAAAACCACCGAACCAATGCCGATCGAATTGATGCAATAAAAAATCTCAGGAT
>Ga0179593_1561149_pt1 | contig 24976 bp, 33 predicted proteins | sample CZODoug2_1_08_16_FD_185931 | JGI IMG/M metagenome (GOLD analysis project Ga0179593, IMG submission 185931) | Vadose zone soil fungal communities from Angelo Coast Range Reserve, California, USA - CZODoug2_1_08_16fungal (PacBio error correction) | ecosystem: Environmental > Terrestrial > Soil >...
TGGGGGGGAAGGGAGAAACGGCCCGAAGGCGTCGGGTGCCGCCAAAAACCGCAACGCTTCCCAAAAAAAAGCGTGGCTCAGAAAAAAAAAACCAGCAGTGGGAGGGGTAGAGGCGAGTAAAGAATCCTCCGACAGAGGAATCTGTCCGCTTTGAGAGGGGGAACGGGCTTTGGAAGGTGGGGGAGGAGGACCGCGGGAAAAGAGAGGCTACGGGCTGCAAACAAACTAATATAGAGAGTCAGGGAAAAAAAATCAAAAGCCTGAAAGCAAAGACCAAAAGAAAGTTACACCAAAAAAAAGCCATCAGACAGATGGAAAAGACTGGAACCACGCAAAAGGGAAAATCTTTGGTCCCATGCAGAAAAAAAAGGGCTGGTGAAGAAAGGGTAAAACCAGGAACCAAGGATTGCCCGGGTTACGTGGCGGAGAAGTCTTGGGGGGAAGGTTGCGATAGAAGTCGGGGAAGCAGAAGAAAAGTGGGAAAATATACGAAAGGTGCAAAAAGGCCCGCCCGCGGGAGTGACCAGTGTCAATGGAAAGAGGGGGGGGGCAGGAATCGGAGAGGAAAAAGAATCTGGGGGGAAAAGAAACCCGGCGTCGAAAAGACCGAGAGTCGAAAGGGTGGGGGTTTTTGGGGGGGTGGGGTGTTTGTTGCAGTTGGGGAAACCAAGGGTGGTCGAAAAAGAGGAAGGCGAACGAGGGAAAGATATTGATCGCGTGGAGGAAAGCAAAATTCCCAAGGAAGTGTGCGGAAAGAAAAAGGAGGGGACTTAAAGAAAAAAAGAAAAAAAAGCATAGTCTGCCGGTGGGATCGTGTAAAAGGGAAAGGGGCTCGGACCGGACAAAAAAAAGGGAGGAACCGTGGAAAAGGAAGGTTGAGGGTTAGAGAGGTAAGGAACGGGGGTCAAAAGTCCTCCGGTCAGGAAGAAAGGATTTTAATCAAAAATGTTCAGGTGAAATCGAGGCAAAGAAAAAAAAAGCAATGGGGGGATGAGGGAAAAGGTGGAGTTTGGTCAAGGAAGAAACATCCATACTTTACCGGAGTCGTTACCGTGGAGGGGGACCTAAAAAAAAGGAACATAAGGAAATGGAAAAAGGAGAAGGACCATCCGTTTGTGGGGGCGGCGAGCACGCCGAGGCACAAAAGAATGGGGGCAAAGTGTTATGTCGGAGGGGGGGAGAATTTAAACAAGAAAAACGACGTAAGGAAAAAAAAAAACGAAAAACGGGGGTGAAAAAAAAAAAGACTTATGACAAGGACCAAGCAATGGCCGGGAAACCGGAGGATAAGAACAGAGAAAAGGCCAAAAGGGCTTAGAAGGTCAAAAAAAAGTATGATCAAAGGAAAGGACTGGGGGAAAAAGAAAAACTAATGGGGGGCTGGGAAAAAGCTCTCATATCTCTCCGAGGTGGGGGAAATTGGAAGGATGGAAAAAAAACAATACCAAAGGGAAGAACGCCAAACCCAAAGAATCTACCTTGGTTATCGGGAAAAAAAAGACGAATTTCAGCGAAAGGGGACCAGCCGATGAATGGAAAAAAAGGACGCATTGGGAGGATAAAAAAGGTCGGGCATGAGGAAAAAAAAGAGCATACGAAAAAGTGGCCGGAAAAAGAAAGGGGAAAAAAAAAAAACCCTTACCCAAGAAAAAAATAAGAAATTAGGACTCGGTAAGGAACGGGAAGAAGTGACAAAAAAGCTTAGTCAGGTAAGAAAAAGCGGTGAAGAACCTAGAAAAAGGTGTGAGAAGGGGGAGACGGCAAAGCTTTATAAAAAAGAAAAGAATTCCAAAAAAGCAGAATGAAATCGACGAGGCAAAGGCCAATTTGGCACCAACGTTGGGTGTGCTTTGAGTTGAGGGAGGAAAAAGGGCTACCTTTGGGGGGAGAAAATTCCGCGAGAAGGGGGGAAGGAAAAACCGCCGGCGGGGAAATCCTTGCGGAAGGGAACAAGAAGAGCATTTCGACAAGCTAAAAAGAAACGTTAGGGGAACGGAAAAAAAAACAAAAGGCGGTAAAAAAAGTGTAGCCTAAAAAAGGAGCAAAAAGGTTAAGGGATGAAGACGGCGTCTACGCCAGTCGATAAAAAAACCGCCATTCGTGGGGAAGAAGGAACGAGAAAATGGAGTAAAAAGGGGGAAAGCCCGAAAAAAAACGCAAATAGTTGGGGCCACGGGCAGAAATACGAACGGTGGAGCAATCCGCCCAGACGTTGGCACCGCGAATTGGGGAAAAAAAAATCAAAATGGGGGACAAGGTTGCATGGGAAGTGGGGGCTTTCGGATACGCGAGCTTCGTCACGGGAAAAAATGTTCGTTGACAAAAAAAAACCCAGAGAGAGATACCCAGAGGTAAGCCCAAATGGGAACCCGAATAGCCATAAATGTACCGCTGGGGAAGGGTTTGCGATGAAAAAGGAGGGATGGGGCAGGAGGCAAGGACGGGGAGAAGGAAAATAACAAAGCACGGAAAAAAGAGATTGGAATTACAAGGGGCAAGGAAAAATCGCGAAAAAGGGGAAGGGGGCAGCAGAGGCGGAAAAAAAAAAAGGGAGCCCCAAAAAGGGAAAAAAAAAAAAAGGTTCCCCCAAGGGGTGAAAACACCCCGCCATCGTTCCAATAAAGCAGTAAAAAGGCCAAAAACAAGGGCCACGGTTAAACCAGAAGGGAGCGAGCTAAAAAAGGCAAATCGTAAGCGCGTTTTGTGCCACGGAAGTCGGAACGATTCAATCTGCAAAACGGGGGGGGGGGAATAGACATCATCGAACGGATTGAAGGAGGGGGAGGAGGGGTTGGAAGAAAGGGAAAAGGAGGAAAAAAAATACGTGGGCAAAAAAGGGGCAGCAATTTTTTTAGAAAGGCGTCGCCGCCCAGGGGTAAATCAAAGAACGTGTAGAAGAAACCGCGACCTGTGACGCCGGTAGAAATTGGAAAAGGGACCTGGAACATGGCGGAAAGCAAAGACCCCCTGGACCGCGGGGAAAGCAGGGGGGGACGTATGGCCAAGGGGGACGACTTTTGGGGGCGTTAAGGGTAAAAAGTGTAAGCAAAAAAAAAGTGGTCCGTGAGCGCGGGGGGGCGAGGGTGGGTATTTCAAAACAAATCCCAGAAAAAATTTGGAGGGAGTAAACAAAAAGAGGACATAAAAACAAAGCAAAAAAGGAGGGTGGACGATGCCCGCCTCTCCTGAATGGGGGGGGGGGGCATGAGGAACAAACCCGATGGGGAGGCGCACCTTACGGAAAGAACAGGAAGGGAAAACGAAGCTTTAATAGCTCATCCGAATCAAAAAAAAAGTACAACTAGGGCCGCCATTGGAATGAAAACAAATCAATCTGCGGGGGGAAATAAAATGGCGTAACAGGAAAAAAACTGGGTGAAAGCTGATTGGGAAAAAAAAAAAAGGGGAATTCAAAGGAGGAAATTCCCCGGGTGGAAAAAAGGTCACATTAGAGCGTGAAGAAAAAAAGAGGAACCCGTAAAAAGGGCGACAGAGCCCCAGGAAAAAAAATTCTAGAGAAAAAAGGGGGGGGGGGGGGAGGAAAAAGCGAAAGACCTTTTAAAACAGGGGGGCAACCCTCACGGGAGGAAAATGCCAGAAAAGGGACGGGGGAGAAGGGGGGGGAAAAAAATGAAGCGTTGGTGGGGAAATATCGAGTTTCCGCAACTTCCATCTCAGCGAAAAAAAAAGGACAAAAAAAAGAAAGGTCCAAAGGAGAACCCTGGAAAAGAAGAAAAAAAAAAAGACAATGAGAAAGGCAGGGTGAAGCGTCCCGTAAATGAAGGACAGGAACCCTCTTTGACGAAAACTTTGGGTAAGGGGGGAGTAAAAAAAGACCTCCGGGATGAAAAAAGAAATGAAAAAACTTCAGAGGTCATGAAAAGGAAGGGGGGACCCCTTGAACTGGACCGATCAAAAAAATAAAAAGGTTCTAGGGAGAAAAGTGGGGACGCGTACCGAAACAAAAAAAAATTCGAATGGGAAAAAAAAAAAAAAAGTTGTGGCCCTCATCCTGAATCCAACAGAACGACATTGAAAACGCAAAAAAATAATCGAGAAAGGAGAAAAGAGCAAACCATCGCTGAATCTGGGAACGGAATCACAAGGTCAGAAAGTCCACCGAGAAAGCATGACGCAAACCGGCGGGATGATTGAAACAGGGGAAAGGGGGGGAAAAAAAAGGGCGATAGGAAAAGAGGATTTAAGTAGAACCGCAGGAAGAAAAGAGCTCGTTTTTTTTTGTTGGGGGAAAAGGGGGTTTCGAAAGCCTTAAATGTACCAGTAGAACTCGAGTGGAAGGGCAGATTGGGAAAAAGGGGGGGAATAAGTCGAAAAAAAGGAAGACCCCTCCGAATCCTGGAGAAACGTTGGTAGAGCGGCAACCCCACATGTGGAAAGAAATTGGAAGGTTTTGGGATCGGCGAAGAAAAAAAAGTCCTACCGGGTGCAAAAAATCAAAGGGGAAAGTCGTTGGATCCGCAAAACATTCCCCCCAAAAGGAGGGGTGAAGTGTGCCTTCGAAAGAAGGGACATAAGGAAGATCCTGGGGGGGGGTGGGGGGGTTAAGGGAAGTAAAAAACAAAAATCCCAGATGCGGACCAAAGGGTAATGGGAGAATCCAAAAAAAAAAGGAACCACACAGCGTGCGACTCAAACAGTGCCCAATGGGTTCCCATTGCTGTGGAAAAAGTGTCGTAGGGAAAAAATACCAAAAATAGGGGAAAAGAGCCGGAAAAATCCGGGGGGGAGAACTGAAAAAACGGCTGGACGTTGTGGACCTTTATGGGACCGGCGCCAGAAAAACCAAATCCTAGAACAGAGAGTTGGAAAAAAAACCATCAGTTACGGGAACCCTGGTAAAAAGGGAACCCGAGTTATGGTAACTATCAGGGGCACAAACCGCTAGAAAAAAAAAGAAACCCACGTGCCAATCATTAAGGTGTCCCTGACTCCTCCTTCATTTGAAAGGGGAAGCTGCGGGAGAAACTGTTCGAGTCCGCAGAGGGGGACGATCAAGCAGCCATCCTCTTGAAAGGATCCCCCTGGGGTGAGAATTGCCGAGGCCGGAAAAATCATTGGGGTTTACGAACAAACCTGCAGAAAAAAGGAAAAACTTTTTCGAAAAGAAAAACTTTGGAAAATACAAACGTAAAAGGGCGGCGAAGCCTGGAATGGACAAAAGCAGAGAATTCCAGCCAACGCCCCAGGAAAGGGACCTTGAATGAAAGAAATCTTAAGGAGGACCCCTTTCACCGGGCAGGAAGATTTGGGAAAAATGGGGTACTAAATCGGATAAGGCTTAAAAAAGACAATCAAACCGATGCGACTCTAAATGAAAGACAAGACCGAACACCCAAGAAAATGAACCAAGCAAAAAAGCCATTGGGGGGGATTTTTTTCACTAGCCTCACCAAACGACTGGAGAGTGAACCCAAGATGAAGGAGGGGGGGGGGGGTGGGCTCAAAAAGTTTCAAATAAGAGGAAGAGTTTCGTTGAGTGAGTACTAAGACTGGGGAAAAAAGGAAAGGACCCTCGCCATGCAGTGGAAGTGGAAGCTAGGAAACCACAAAAACGCTAGGGGGGGCTCAGAAAGGAAGCCTTAGCGTCGCGGAAAATGCACACGTCCCAGAAAACCTCAAGAAAAGAGAAAAAAAATGCGGGGAGATGTGTGGCAGAGACCTAGCAAAAAATCAAACCCGAAGGACGACATTTCTTGGGACGCCGACCTCTTGTGGGGACAGGGCGAAAAAAGAAGCGGCGCGGAAAAAAAATACGGCCAAGGCGGCGTTCTGTCCAATGGGCTGTTCTGACGGGAAGGGTGCAAAAAGAGGTGGATATTGAGCAAAAAAGAAATCAAAAAAAAAAAAAAAACCAAAAGGGAGTATGTAGGAAGGGAGATTTTGAAAAAAAGACGCAAAGGAGGGCCGAACATCAAATTAGTGGGGGGACCATAAAAGGCCTGGTGGCAAAAGGATATCGCCCCTTCCAGGAAGTCGTCGCCTCACAAAGAAGAAAAAAGGGTGTGGCCAAGAAAAGGACCGAAAGTTGGGAAAAAGCGTGCGCTGCGAGGAAGCAGTTTTTCGCAAAATCAAAAGAAGACAAGAAATGGGGAGCCTGGGGAAGGACTGGGAAGTGAATTAAAGGGGAAAAAGACACGAAGAAAAAGTTCCTGCTACTGACCAACAAAAATATAAGGAAGGTTAGAACAAACGAGGGAAAAAACCCCCCCAAGATAAGGGGATACTACCCCACCCTTAAAAAAAGCAAAGCAAAGAAAAACTAAAAGTAAAAAAAACCAACGGAAAGTCTTGGAAAAAATGCAGAAAAGGGGGAGCTAGAAAAAAGGAAGAAAAAAACAATGCCTCATAAAACTAAGATTGCCCGGGCGGCGAAGAGCAGAGGTGGCAAGCGTCATACAAAAAATGTATCCCAAAGGGTCCATCACCGGAAGAACGGAAAAAAAAGGTGGAAAAACGCCCCAAAAGGGGAACGGCGTCAAGGGGGGAGCCTGAAGCGGAAGGAAAAAGGAGTCTTACGAAGAAGATCAGGGAATCCTTAAAAAAAGAGGGCGAAAAAACGGGGAGGGACATTCTATCACGATGGAAAGAAAACTTCACTGAAAGAAGGAAAACCGTTCAGAGGGGAAAGTCTACTCCGGGTGTATCCCTGGGAAATCAACGGAGGGTATGAAAGAGTTTGGCGAAAGAAAAGCAACAAGGAAAAGGCCGAAGAATATGGCGTCGGTCCGGGGGGGGCGTGGGGAAAGGCTCGGGGGAAAAAGGACCACTAAGGGAAGGAAGAGGGGGCGATGGGGAGTTGAGCAAGGGAAAACGCCAACAACGTCAAAAAAAGGTCCGAAAATCGGGAAAAATCCAGGGAGGAAAGTGGTCGACGCAAAAAAGGGACGAGAAGTTTGAGAGATCGCAAAAAAAAAAAAAAAAAAAAAAAACGAAACAAAAACAAACGGTGGCGTTTGGGCCTCATAAGAGCTGATCCGGGGATGGCAAAAAAAAAGTTGACCAAAAATTGATGCCTCAAAAAAGAACCAAAAAAAAAACAAACAAAAAAAAAAAAAAAAAAAAAAAAACACCGAAAAAAAAAAAACCCAAGTCTTGCGAACACACGTACAGACTGGGAAAAAGGAACGCGAGTCGCCTGATGAAAAGTTTTAGGGCGGGGGGATAAGTTATCCGACGCATGAGAGAGGTAGCGAGAGGCAAAGGCTGGGGTAAGACGAGGAAGAGACTGTAGGAAAAAAAGGATAACGACCCCCGAAGAAAAAAAAGACACTGTCCTCAGGGAAAGCGAACAAACTTTTATATGCCAGCCCGGATTGGAAAAAGGGAAAAAACTTACCATCCAAAAAAGAGCCAAGGACATATCGCGCCAAGGGGACGTGAAGGGAAGAGTCAAAAGAAAGTTTGAAGGGTACGAAACCGGGAAAGGATAAAAAAAATTGTGATAAAAAAAAAAAAGACGATTTCGGGCAGCGGAGGGAAAAGGGAGGACGCAGATATTTGTGCGCATGGGGGGAGGGGGGGGAGGGAATACTGAGGGAAGGAATGTTCAGAAGAAAGGACCATAAAAAAAGCAAAAAAAGTGGTGCGCAGGGAGAACTCCCACAGTAAAAAAAGTTTCGGTAGGACCTCGGGGGGAGGACGGGAAGAGATGACCAAAAAAAAAAGGGGGGAAAAGAAGCTTTGAAAGAAAAGTGGGGTGGTCGGGTTGACTCAAGAGGGTGCCTAAGAGGACGCCGAAAACAAAAGAACGCGCAAGTTGAGGCAGGGGGGCAACCAAAACCGTTTTTCTGGAGGAATTGGGCCCAATGGGAGGAAGAGCCGTCAAGGGAAAAAAAGAAAAAGGCCAGAAGATTGGACGCAAAACAAAAAGGTGTTCCCTGGAAAAAAGAAGGAAGAGCATGTCGACAAGCAGTCAACATCAACGGGGAAAAGGGAAGGGGTCAAAACCGAGAAGGGGGTCTCCTGAAATGCAGAGATGGAGACCATGTGAAAAGGACCGACAAACCAAAAAAAAAAAAAGAGTAAGGCAGGAAAAGATGAGGGTTCCTTCGTTAAAGGGGGGAACTACAGATCTGGAAAAACCTCACTAAAAAAAAAAGTTTGACGGTCAAGAAAGATACGGCCAAACTGGTGGGAGAAAAAAAAAAAAAATCCGCCCAGGAAGGGGGAAATTGTCAAAAAAGGACGAATGGGCAAAGGCTGAAGAAAAGGGGGGTTCCCCACGCTGATTCGGAAACTGCCGAGCTTGAGGGACTGTGACGGGGGAAAAGGGAGGAAGCTCACCGAAGAAAAAGCGAGGAAAAAAAGGTCCGAGAAGACTTCAGCGAAGAGGGGGGAAAAGAATGGTCCCGCTTTGTGCGGGGGGAGTTTGGCGAAAAAAAGGAAAAGGATGGGGGGAAGAAGGACAGACCAAAAAAAAAGAGAAAAAGCACAAAAGGTGGAATTACAAGGGGGGGGGAAAAAAAAAAAAAAGCAACAAATAGAAAAAAACAAGGGGTGACCGTTTTCACGTGCTTCCCACAGGAAAAAAAGCCAAAACAAAGGAAAAAACCAAGGGAAAGGTCCAGAAGCCGAAAAAAAAAAAAAGAGACGGCCCGCAGCACGCGGAAACGGGAAGGAATACCCTGGCCCAAAACGGCAAGAAAGACGAGGAACAGTTCGAAAAGTAGGAAAAGAGTTGGTGACGGAGTCATCGGAGGGTCCATGGGGGATAAAAGAGACACAACAACACCCCGTTAAAAGGGGAAAAAAGGATGAATAGGAAAAAATGGAGGCTGTGAGAAGAAAGAAAGGGGAAAATGAGTACGTGGCACAAAAGACAAAAATTTAACTGACGCCTCCAAATGGGGGAACCGGGTCCAAAAGGAAGGAGGGTTTTTAAAAAAAAAAAAGGCCGGCCGCCGAAAGGGGGCCTTTTCTGAATTGGACTAGGAGGGGGTGGGACCGTGGGGAATCCCTTTAAAGAAAAGGCCCCTGAAAGAAGCAGAAAAGGGAACCCCCAACAAAAAGAAAAAAATTTTTGTGAGTTTTTCTTCCGGGACCAACCCTTGTATTCCAGGTCCAGTGGTCCGATGCATAGAGGGGGGAGGGAAAGCGGTGGGCAAACAACAAGGGCCAAAAAAAGGCAACCAGAGAAAAAAATTTTTCACCAATCGCAAGTAGAAAGGACACGCCAAAAAAGACGAAGGGGGGAAGTTGTTTGCCGTTTCAAACAGGGGAAGTGGAAAGAAAAAGTCCTCAAGGTCAAAAAGGTAACAAGAAGATCGGGGGGAAAATCCGAAGAAAGAAAAAAACAACTGGAAAAAGGGTCCTCGGGCAGGCCAAAAAAACCATTGGGGGGGAAAGGAAGCCCCGCATCACAAGGTCTGCGAGAAAAAAAAAGACCAGTGGGGAGTAGTGAATCGGCACCTGACCTAAAATTGACAGGGGGTCCCCTTAGATCTGTAAAAGGGTTCGGACGGAAAAAAAAAATGGGGGCCGGCAAGGGGAACGCGGGAGGAAAGGCCGAAGAAGAAACACTTGGGAAACATAGCCGTTTAAAAAATTGATAAGATCAAAGGATTAGGGCCTTGTGCAAAAAGGAGCAGGTAACCAAAATTTAGGGGGGGGTTCCGAAAATGGGGAAGGTCTTGACGTCAGCAAAGGAACAAATGGAAAAAGTTCGAGGGAGGAAGGGAAAAGTTCATCGAAGGAAAAGGGTACAGACAGAAGGGGAGCCAAATTGGTGCAACGGGGAAACAAAAGGACTCCAGAAACGGAAACTCAAAAGGAAAACTAGGTTAATCTGCCCGGAAGGAAAGGGAAGACAAAGAAAAAAAAAAAAAGGGTTTGACGAACAGCTGGCCGGGGAAAAAAACCCAAATCCTTCGGGGGCAACCCGGTTGAATGACAAAGGGGGAACCGGAGAATTGGGTCATGGAGGGAAATAACAAGGGGGGATCCTAACGAACTGACCGCAAAAGGTACTTCCATTTTTAAGGAGGGTCCTAAAAAAAAAGGGGAGGACTGGAGAAGTGCTCGGGGGGGGCAAAAAAAGAAATCCACAAAAAAAAAATGCTCGACTAGTATAAAAACCCCTCACTATAACAAAAAAAAAGGAAGAGGAGGGGTAAAGACCGAAAAAAAAAAGGAAGGAGGAACAACACGAGCACAAGTAAACTCCAAAAAAAAACGATCATTGGAAAAGACGTTTAAAGGTAAAACGGGGGGCGGTTGGGAAACCTTCACGGAAGCTGTGTTGGATGTAGTGGTTAAAAAAGAGGGCCTCCTAACTCGGGTTTGGGGAAAGGGGGCGAAAGAAGGGGATGTAAAAGGGGTTTGTTCTTCACCTCCTCGAGTTCGGACCTCCGGAAGGGGGTTTAAAATCGTCCCCCGCAAATGTCCTCGGAAAAAAAAGGAAAAAGGTAACGTGTATCTCGCAAAGCCGGGAAAAAGGCACGGTCAAAAAAAATAGTCAAATAAAAAAAAAGGGAAAAACCGCCCTCAAAAAAAGACTCGCCGGGGAAAACGCGAAAAAAAAAAAGAAACGGATGGTAAAAAGGGGGAGTCGCACGCCCCGAAGGCCATCAAGGGCTCCTGGAAGGGGTCGTGGACACGTGAATGAGGAAGAAAAGAAGGTAGGAAGAAGGACGACAAACAAGAAAAATCGCGGCGGGAAAAGACAAGCAAGCACGTTCAAGGGTCCAGGGTTGAGGACCTTCCGGCAGGAAACGGAAAAAAAAAAGCCAAAAAATCCCCGTGGGAAAAAAGTGACCCGGCTGAAGGGGGGGTTGACACGAGGCCCCGGCTTCAGATAGGACAAGGAGCAACTCGGAAAAAAAAAAAAAAAAATTCGTGGGCCGCAGTTAGGTACGAGAAGGGGAACCACGAACAACGCTCAAAATCCCACGGAAAAAGGCCAATCATATGGATTCTGTCCCCGCCGGAGGGTTATCGGAAAACCTGCCCCGTAAGGACACGAATAACGCCGCAAGAAGTTGAATAAAAAGCGAATAAAAAAAAAAAAAGTCGCCAAAAAAAGGGTTTCTGAATGGCCCGGAGGGCATTTGTTTCCAAAGGAGAAAAAACGAAAAACCGGAAAGCCCAAGGGAGGGTTTCGACCAGTTGGCCAGAGGAAATCCGTGCGAGGGTCCGCAGGAAAGAATCACAGGTCCGCCCGGCGTTGGACCCTGTTGACGAAAAAAGGAACTGGGAACGATGCACCTGAGGTGATTGGGGGGGACCCACAGGGGGACAGAAACCACCAAAAAGAGGGTGCCAACCAACGCTTAGGAGATTGAAAAAAAAAACCGAGGGAAAAATGCGCGAAGCCAAGTAAACCAGGGAAAAAAAGGTTCCTTAAATGTGAGGGGTCTAACGCTAAAAAAGGGTTTGAAAAACAAATCACCAGCAAGGTGGCTCTGCAGGCACATGCCAAGATTGGGCGCGAAAAATGAGGGGAACGGCTTGGCGAACTTACTCAGGAAGGTGAATTCCTCGCAGGCAATGGGGTAAATGGAAAATCCGTCAGTAAGGCAGTCAGCAGACAAGCAAGGAAGCCTTAAAAAGGAGGGAGGACAGAGAAGGTCAAAAAACAACAAACGCCCCAAGAAAAAGCAGCAGCCAGTCTTTCGGGAAAAGGGAGGAGGATGTTGGGGGAAAAAAACTGCGGGGGAAACCGCGCCACAAATGAAGAACCTAAAAAACGGACGGGGTGGGCGCGCCTGGAGTGAGCACGCTGGGGATTTTGGGAAAGGGTGGGGGAAGACGGGAAAAGAAGGGGCGCGCAAGGGGGAAAAAGAAGCAAAAGTCATTCCTGAAAAGGGGAGTTCTGGACACGAGGTTCGCGGGAGGGGGGTGGCGAATCTTGCAAAAAAACGAAAAAAAGGGGAAATTAACAAAAAAAAACAAGTAGGAAGAAAAGAGAGATGTTCGGGGAAAAAAAAGAGGAAGCAAGACGGCTCCTCAATGCTAGGCCCAAGAGAGGACTTGGCCGGGATGAAGACACCCGTCGCGGACGCTTCGGTCGCCGCAAGAAACAACCTGAAGAAACACAAAAAAGGTAAAAAGAAAGAGACCCGAGGGGGGGGGGGTCTATGCCGCAGGGGGGACGCTGCTATTGCAATTGGGGCGCCAAGAGAACATACAAAGATGCAACGGTCCTTGGAACGTGTGAGAGAAAGAGCTAAGGGGAAGGTAATGGGCGACTTGAGAACAAAGAAGATTTCCCCCGGGGGAAAAGGAAAGAAAAATTCAACAGACCCAGACTTAGGAGGAAAAACACCCTAGCTCCGCGAAAAAAAGCTTAAAAAAAAAGAAAAAAGATCTGGCCCAGGCCCCAGGACATGGGCATATCCAGCTGGCTGTTGGAGAAAAGGAGAAACCAAAGAAGGAAAAAAAGACTGGTTAAACGAGCGAAAGAATCAGGTCCAGGAGGCAATCGCTAAGCAGAGGACACAGAGTAAGGAGCAACAAAAGAAAATCAGAACGCCGCCGAAAAAATTGAAAACAGAAAGCACATTCCGGGAAGGCCAGGAGCATAAATTCCAGGCGGAGGAAGGAAAAACGCCTGGAAAAAACCAAAGAAAGGACGTAAAACGTGCGGATACGAGAGGGATGTTAAACAAGGCAGGAAAAACGGCCCATTCCAAAAAGGGAAAAAAGACGACGGAGGGGGGGGGGGTCTCGGGGGAAACAACCGAAAGGGGGAAAGGGGCACTCAGGCGGCACGGAGAAAAAAAATGCGATCGGCCGTCCAGGAACAATCATCCATGAAAATGAAGTGGGTGAGAGGGGGAGGGGGGGGCGGGAGAACCTACTCGGGGTGTAAGAATTGGGGGGATCTGTCTAGAGAGTTCCGGAGGGGGGCAAATCACGGTCAACAGAACGTGCCCAGCCTGGTCAAAAAGTTTTAGAAAAGGAGGGGATTGGCAACGTTAAGCAGAAAAGAAAAATGGTAAAAGGAGAGTGATGAAGAAGCGAACAGGGTGGCTTTGTCGAAAAGAAGAAAGGAATCCGCATACAGCCAGGGGCATAAAAGCCCTAACCAAGAAAAGCCATTGGATGGGAGAGCTCTGCACACAGAAAAATAAGGTGGGGGGGGTGAATGTTTTTTAGAGGGGGGAAACGGAGTTGCCGCTGGAAAGTCGGGGAGGAGGGACAAGACGCAGGAAAAAGCCCAAACGGACGGAGCTCACGTTTTAAAGGGGGCAAGGCGATGAAGCAGACTTATGCAAAGAAAGTGGATGAAACAAGAAATGGCCGAGGAAAAAAAAAGAACCAAGAAAAGGCTTTCGAAAAAAAAACAATGGTCACAAACGAATCAGAGGGGAAAGGTCCCCTCACGAAAAAAAAAAAAAACAGCGCCTCAAAGGAGGGAGTGAAGGGGGAGCATCAATGGAAAAGGTGTGAAGTACGGCCAAAAAAAGTGCTGAAGAAATCGGCCGGACGATTTCAAAGAGACCCATGAATTGATTCAAGGGGGATTTGTGCCGCATAAGGGGAGGGGATAATGTGGGGAAAGAAAATGAAAAAGCCACAAAGAAGAGTCGGGACAAAAAAGGTTCGGAAAGACACGAAAGGGAAAAATGAAGACAGCGCGAAAGGAACGCGGGGACCAGGGGGAAGTAAGAGAGGAGGGGGAAGAGGCGAACGGGAAGGGGGGGGTGAGGCCAAAAGGGGGAAGGTCTTCATTACGGGACGAAGGAAAAGGAACTCCGACGAGGGGGGGCAATTGCCACCAACGGGGGAGACGGGGGAAAAGGTGGGGATCGGTACAAGACCGTCGCGGGAAAGAAAAAGGGGGGGGGGGTTTTGACAGAACAACGCCGGCGGGGCAACGAATTTGTTCCCTGGAGAAACGGGAAAGAGCATTTGAAAGTTCAACCCGGACTCGTCATGGGAGAAAGAACGGGGAAAAAAAAGGGAGACAGACCAGAAGTAAGAAGTGAAGGAAGGTAGAGGCGGGGAAAGGCAGAATAAGACGAGGGGAGAAGGATGAAATATGGTGGAAAACGGCTAGGAAATGTTTAGGGTACGCCGCCTTCGCGTCAGAAGAGATTAATGGCCCGGGATTGGCAAAGGAAGGAACAAAACGTCAACAGAAAAGAAAAGAAAAAAACCGCTGAAAGGGGTTTAGCCGGACGATATGCCACATCGGCAATAAAAAAAAAGGCGCGTATTTGGGGGGGAAAAAGATCCCAATGGGACCGCAGGGGGAAACGAGTAATTTGAGGAAAGGGGGGGCTGGGGAGATGGATTTCGGGGAATTTCGGAAAAAAGGAGGAGGGGAGTGGACGTTTACGGCGGCAGGGAACAGATAGAAATCGAGGAAAAGCGTGAAGGGAAGCAAAAAAACGTCCCAAGGGGAAAGCGGGGGGGGGGAAGTAGGGGAAGGGGGTTTATGAGAAAGAAAGGGTCCGCCCTTTGCCTGGAGGCAAAAAAATACAAAAGAAGAAGCGGAGAGACGACAGAGGTGGAATGCGGAAAGACCGAAAAAAACGCGCAGGAGGGCCATACTCTGGAAAAGAGAAAAGCTTCCACCGGGGGAGCCCAAAAGGGCCGCCAATTCCAGGAAAAAACATCGTCCAATGCAAACGTCGGAAAAGGAACGGGGAAAACAAAAAGGAGACACGGCACAAAAAGAGGCCAGGGGGAGGAAAGGGAAAAGTCGTAAAATGCTTCAAGAGGTGTTTGGTGCCACGTTATGAAGGAACTTTCAATCTGCAAGAGAAATCTCCTCTTAAAAACCAAAAAACTGAGGAGAGTTGCAATAAAAAGAAAAGACTTCCCGAGAATACTGGCACAAAAAAATTGTGAAGCAATGGGACGCTGGCGCGCAAGAGGCAGAGGAAAGAGATCCGCGGCCCCCAAGTTTATCCTTTAAAAAGTGCTGCCGAAAAGGCAAGCCTTTGGAGGATGACAGAGTGGCGGGTGTGGACAGGGAGGACAAAGGAACTCAAAAGGAGAAAATCGGAGACAGGCACGACTTAAAAAAAAAAAGGGCGCCGAAGGTTGGGATTCTTCCCGAAATGGTAATTCCAATCGCTGGAAGGGGTCCCGAATTCTTGGGATTTAGTCGTTGTCCAGCAGGGGAAAAGAAAAACTTCGCCCGTCAGTACCTAGAGGTCAACATCGCACTGGGAACAGAAAAAAAGGAGGGGAAAAACTGAAGGGGATTGCAGGTCGAAAACCGATGTTACTAAGAAAGGATGGCCGCAGAAAAAAAAGTTTCGATACCCGTGACGAAAGAAGAGGTCATCCTAAGCCCAGAAAAAAGAAAACAAAGGCTCCAAAACAAATGGCCTGGTGAAAAGGGGACCGCAATCACCGTCTTCGGAAGGAGGAACCCAGTGGGCGTAGCGGGACCCCTAACAAACGTTTAAAAAAAACGGATGAAAGTGTAGTCCAGGAAGGGAAAAAAAGGAACGAATTGCACGGACAGGAACTCGCGTCGTAGAAAGTCGGGGGGCAGGACCCGGTAAAACTGAGACAGAGGATATAGAAAAGTGAAAATTCATCAGCCGGTAAGAAAAGTCACCGTGAACAGCGTAAGAACACTTTTTTAATAAATTGTCAAAGGGCTCTTAAAGGCAAAAAAGAAAGGAGTCAACGCCGGGGGGGAAGAAAACAATATCGATTCGAAAAAGACGCACAAGAAGGGATTGGGGGGGTACGAGAGGAAAAAAGGGGGGCAACGTCCGAAAGAAAGGGGAACTTTGGTGGCCAAAGGGGGGGGAAAAAACCCTTCCCCCTAGGGTTTCCATCAGCGCCCCGTTCAGGAAAGGCTTGAAAAAGGACGTAGCTTAACAAATCCCTTGGGGGCCGCCGGTATGAAAAAGGATTAGAGTGTGGTCAAGTTTTGTCCATCGAGCTTTGAATTCCTCCAGACTAGTCCCTAAAAAAAAATGGGGTCCGACGGGATCAGGGTTGACGGTATTGAAGAAGGTGGAGCCCACCTTTTTCGAAAGGGAAGGTTTTGTGGCCGAAAGAAGAGCAGTATCACGAAACCCCGAACAGCGCACAAAGGGGAGAAAAAGTCCTCAAGAAAAAAAGGCTGATGTCCAGTTGCAAGAAAAAAAATGTCCTCCCTCAAAGTCAACGAAAGCTGGAGGGGAAAAATGCGGGGAGGACGAGGAAATTGAAAAATTCAAAAAATCGCGGGGGGGGGGATGTAGTGAGAAAAAGAATCGGCCTCGGGAGGCATACAAGAACTTGTGGGGAAAAAAGGATTAAAAAAAGGTCTTGTTGCTTATTCTCAAGTCCTCCAAATTGATGGGGGAAAAAAATCCAGTCAAAGGGAAAACCTCGGAAAAAAGGAGAACAATGTAGAACGGGGGGGGGACTCGTCTCCTTGAAGGAAAATGCAAATTGAGGGGAGCAAACATCAGAAACCACTCCAACGAAGCTGACTCGAGGAAAAGCCCGCGAAACAGGCCAAAGGGACGTGTCCGGAGGGCAATGCGAATGGAAATTGTGGGAAGGAAAGGGAACTATCCGCCAGAAAAGGAAAATTCGCCACGGGAAGGGGAAAATGCGGAACTCAGGAACTACAAAAGCCACAAAATCGCAAGGAACAACGTTGCCCATATTACGGAACTTGTTGGGGGGCTTCTGCTGGGGAAATCGAAAAGCCCGGGGAAAAGATGTCGATCAGGAAGACTGGGAAACGTTGGGGTGCCACTTGAAAAGAAAAAAATCTAGCCAGCACGGAAAGGGGGGAAAAGGGGGCCCTAAGCCCTTCGGGGGGGGAAAGGAGAGCCAGGGGAAAGAACACTCTTCCACACAAGTACCAGGTCAGGGATGATGTGTAAGAGACGAGAAAGGGCTGGGGCCTTCGCAAAAGAAACTCAAAGGAAATGTCGAGCAAATGCGAAGAAAATCATCTTGGTTCCAGCTCCGAAAAAAGGAAAACGTGGGGAAAAAAAAGTTTACAGAAGCATCGAGACCGCCCGAAGGACTTTTAGAAAAAAAAACGCGGCGGGGACAACGGCCGTCAGGTCGGGCCGCGTTAAACAATGCGAATAGCACGTCCTCCGTCATTTAAAAAGGAGGACGAAAATCGGATTCTGCACCAAGATTAGAAGGGCCAAAACGAATGCGGCCAGACGCTCATTGCAGCAAAAATATGCCGAGCGCCGAAAGGAGAAAAACACCTTAAACCAAGCAATCTGGGGGAAAAAACTTAGAAAAAAAGCATTTGTTCGAGACTTTGGGAAGGGAAAAAAATCACCCGCAGGCGGGGACGGCATGCTGAGCATGGGGATTTTTCCGGGCCTCAGTGTGCAGGGAAAAATGCAGACTGGGGGGTAGGGGTGGGGAAGCTTGGGGAAATCTGAAACATGGGAAGGAGCTAAAATCGGCAGATTTTTGTTAAAAGAGAGATAAACAAAAAAGAGAATTAGAGCGGAGAGAAGAAGAGACTTCACCGTCAAAAAAAGCCGAAAAAAAAAAAAAACCAGATTCTGGATCCGGGAGGGGGCCGGAAAAAGAAGGGGGACGAGGAAGACTAAATCCGGGCAAAGAGACACCCTGCGGGGAGCAAGACAGGTGTCTGGGAAAAAACAAAAAGAGGGGCGATGTCCGCAAGGGAAGGTCGACCGGAAGGGACCGGGTTCTCGACCCGTCAGAACAAAAGATTAAGGCTTTTCATAAGTGGACCAAAACGAAGGGAAAGGGGGAGAGGTCCTGGAAGCAGATTTTGCCCGCAATGTGGAAACATCTCCCTAAAAAAAAAAAAAAAAACGAGGAGGCGGGAGAATAGAGCGGGAACTTCCCGGCAACAAAAATGACGTGTTACGATACAAAGTAAAGAAAGGCATTCAGGGGGGGGAACTTATTGAGAAACCCAACAAGGGCAAACAAGCGAAAACCATGAGATAGCAAAAGAAAATGTCTCAAGAAAGAAAAAAAAGCGGAAACCCCAGGGGGGTAGGTCGATGAAAAACTGCTAAGGTTCATAGGCAAGGTGGGGGAGGGGAATCCCTGAAATCAACTTGGCAGGCGGGAAGAAACGGTCCATGGGGGAAGTCTCGAAGCCTCGCCTCGAGAACTGAAGCGAAGGGGGGAGCTGAAGGGAAAATCCAATTCCCCAGACAAAGGACAACCCGAGGCATCCACCCCCCAGAACAAGCATCCAAACAAACAACCATAAAAGCAGCCGCAACAGACTCTTGGAAAAAAAAAAACACAAAAACCCTGAAACTGTTGGGCTCATAAGCGCCCTGGGGGGGGCAAAAAAGGGAGGCTAGAAAAAGGAGAAAAGGGCCCAGAAAGGGGAAGGATATTTAAATGTGGTAGTGGAAGACGCAAAGCAAGGGGCCTGAAGCGCTAAGGGACTGGTCCAAATTGAAAATAAGAGTTGTCCCGCCACAGGAGAGAAAAAATACAAGCCTCTTCGGGGTCGTTCAAGGAAAGGGGAGCAGAGTGGAAAGCTCAATCAATTCCATCTGTACTCAAAAAAGAAGAAAAAAAAACACGACAAACAAAAAAAAGAAAAAAAAGAAAACCAAAAAACAAAAACCAAAAAAAAAAAAAAGGCAGAACTTCAACGACCCACCGTGGAAGTCATGTACTTCTCAATTGTAAAAGAAACAAATTCCGGGCGAACATGGCAAGTCGAAGGAAAGCGGAACTATGGAAAGGGCTGGGTGGAACTCGGAAGAAACCCTTCCCGGCGTATTCGTGGGGCGACCATCGGGTCGTGCGTAAAAAACATAATAAAAAAAGGCGAGAGAGCATTATTGGCCGGAATGCTGGGGGTCTCGAGGCTTGCCGGACTTCAAACCTACTCGCCACCGGACTTAGGAAAAGGATGTGTTAAAAAAACAGCCCGAGCTCAATATATGGTCATAGTGTAAATCCCCTTGCCAACCAAAGGGAAACTCCGTGGCTATTAAAAAAAGTTTAATAACTCTTTGTCTATTTTTCTTACCCCTGGCCACCATCAAGCTAGCAAGCCCCCCCGCGAAAGTCCGTCTGTAAGGGGGTCCCGTGATACGTCGCCTCCGGGAAGTGGGCGCCAAGGTATCTCATAACGAAAGAGCTGACCAGGGGCTAATCAGAGCCCCCGTTGCGATGACCCACTCATTTGACCAGGGGGCTCCCAGGGGTCCTTCTGTAATTAGGAACTGGTAAGAAAACCCCCTGGACCCTACTTAGGATTTTCAATGTGTGGGTTGCACCTCAGGGAAAGAAGGACTCCCCGCGAGTTCGGATTGCTGGGAGGGTGCTAGCCGGGGCTTTTGGCGGCCTCAACTCAATGGGGCCCTCCACCAAGGAGGAAAAGGAACGATATTTACATTTTGAAACAAGTTGGGAAGGCAGTCCCGATAAAGACTTGCATGGGAAAAGGGGGAGGGGAAACAAAAAGGGCCTGAGGAAAAAAAGATAAACAAGAAAAAACTTGTCATTAATAAGGCGTTTCGAAAAAAAACGCGAGGTAATGCAAATGACAGCAAGGAAGGGAGAAACCCTCACTACAAATCCACCCAACGTCCCAAAAGAGGGTCCAGGCGTGAAGGTCCGGTTTGGGAATCTGATCAAAAAAGCATCCCAAAAAAAGAATCCCCGGGAAAAAAAGGGGAAGCGGTTCAGGGAAAGGAGACCCAGGCACGTAAGAAAAGGCGATTTCTGTTGCTCAAAGATGAATTGTATGGCACAGGAGAAAGGCGCATTGGGGGGGATCTGGTGAAAAAGTGGGGGGAGGGGGGTTCATGGATTTAGGCCACAAAAGCAATAGAAAATTGGCAACCATGTGAGGGTTCCACAGTACAAAAGGATAACAGAAAAAAGTGAGGAGCTTAAGGACTGTTACCTAGAAAAAAAGCTAGAAAGGTATGGGGGGGGGGAAACAGTGCGAAACAGAAGGGGAGAGAAAGGGTCTTGGGTGAAGTCAATGGGGGCCTATGTCTGAAAAGGCATAAAGGAGAACGAACTATTCCATTGAAGGGGAAACCAGTGGGGGTCAGGAGACGGGGGTTTTGCAAAGAGTGATCGTAGGGGGACCGTCGCAAAAAGAATGCAGACGGGGGAGTTTTTGAACGCCAACGGCAGTCCCCGGGGGGCCAAATTTTTGGGTTTTCCGGAAGTTGAAAAGAAGGAAGAGCATTGAGGAAAACGAAATGACAACAATCAAAAATTAACGACGGGGTTCGTTGCAAATTAGGGAATTATGGGAAGGAGGGGTGGCTCTAAATAAAAAAGGCACGCGGGTCTCCCGGGTTAAGGACTGCCGCCGGAGGGAAAAGGCGAGGAAAGACGCAATTTTCGGTCCCTTTCAAGAAAAGGGACTAAGGGGAAGCGAAGCTCCTCTCAGGGAGGTGGCCGGGTAGATCGCCAAAAGGTAAGAGGGGTGGAAAACAAAATCATACAGAAGGCTCAGGGGGTCCCCACCAACCAGGGGTCATTTGGCAAACCTAGGGGGGTTTCTAAGTGGCGTGGGGTTACATCGGGGGGGAGGAATGTAGAATGAGAACTTTACGTAAATTGATAAGAACTGTTCGAAGTCTTCAGAGGCCAAGAGATAATAATCGAACCGTGGGTCCTAAAAAAATACTGGAAACAGGGAAATCGGAAAACTAATTGGTAGCACTTAGGGGGCACGTAGGTAGGGGGACAACGTCCACTAGGTACGAAAAGCGCCCGAATGGGAAACTGTCCCACAAGAGGGTTGAGGAACGGGAAGAGAAGAGAAGCAAACGGAACTAAAGATGGGGTAATTAAAAAGTTTTCTTTAAGAAGCGACCCGCAGCACGGAAATTCAAGGGATACGCAACGATAACGGGAAAAAAGACTGGGGGGGGGGTGGTGTTTAGGCATTTTCACAATCCAGGGGGTTCAACAACACGCGTCGTAAAATCCGAAAAGGCCTTGACGGACTAGGGAAAGAAAAGAAAAGGGGGAACCCTTGGGGGGGAAAAGAAGGCGGCGAACGCTGCAGAAAGGGGGTCCCCCCCGGAAGAAGGTTCTTATGGGGATGGGGACTTTGGAAGTATAATAGGAACGTTGAAAGGGGTCAAACGGAAAAAGACCTTCCAAATGCTAACCCCAATAACTATCTGAAATCCACAACAAAGGAGATTATGAAAATGGTTTTGGGGAAAGAGTTAATTCTTGATATTAATCTTAAAAGAATAACGTGGAACAAACGACTAGGTGCATCATGTTTTTGTAAGGAGTCCTGCCGACCATTGCACAGCCGTGGAAAAAAAAGAAGCGTCCCGTTGGTTATCTGGTTCGGGGGTAAAAAAAGAAAAAAACACAAAATAAAACGAAAAAAAAAAAAAACGGCGTGCGGTCACAGTGTTTTCAGCAAGGTGAGGGAAGTGGGGGGGGGAAAGAACGTGTTGAACAAGGCCACAGTCGTAACAATGGTCAAAAAGGGGGAAGGGGCGGATCTAGGGGGGAAAACTAAAGGAACGTAAGAAAGGGAATTGTGCGTGTCTAGAAAAAACCTCAACGCCAACCCTGGAGGTAAGAGGGGGTTCAACGGGGTCGAGGGGCCGCAGGGGGGGAGGTAGCCGTTGCCACCACAGGGGAAAGTTGGGCAAAAACGAATCAAGTAAACATAAAATCGCAATCAAGGCCAACGCGCAAGGGGAACCCATTAGGTTGACGAGACAGAAGGTGATTGGAAAAAAAAAAGGTTACTCGATGTAGATCATGGGAGCGGACAGCCCGGCAAAGCCCTACACAAGGGGGAGAGAAACATCCAAGCCAGAAAAAAAAGGCAAGTTACAAACTTCAAAAAAAGTGGGAGAAATGCGTCCCATTTGGGTAAAATCCGCAGAGGAACAAAAGGAGGTGGAAAATCACCATTGGCCGTAGGAAAATCGAACCGGATAAAAAATTGGGGGGAGGACGGGCGGGGGGGGGCGCAAAGAAGATAGGGGGGTTTCGGGAACAAAAAAAAGGAACGAATTTGCGATTAATCCGGGGGGGGAAGGGAAAGTCATTAAAACAGAAAACAAACGAACAGAGCAGGGGATGAATCGAGCCACCAAGTCATCAGCGGAAAAGTTGGGGGAAACCTTTTGAACAGCTGGAACGCAAATTTATGTTGAATACGAATGCTATGACCGGTGACGTGAAGGCGAAAGGGAAAAAATAGGCAAAATGTTCTGAACACAATATCGAGTGAACCTTCATCGAGGGGATTTACAGAACGAGAGGTCAGCCCAATGGGGGGCAAACGTCCTCCCTAGAGAGGTGGGTTGGGGGGGGTGCACTGTCCCGGGAAAATGAGAAGTGGCCATGACCGGCGGCGTCCCAAAAGGAAGACAGAGAAAAAAAACGGGTATTTGGGGGGGGGGGGGGACGTGGAATAACACCAAATACACGTGGGACTTTTGAAGAAAGCCGCAGGGAAAACGAGAGGAAACAGGTGAGCTTTGGCAGCTCTTGGGGGCACAAAAAGAAAAAATTGGGCCGCCGAGGCACTAGGTTTCCTCGATGGGTCAGGGGGGTGGTGGATGTCCCTTTCAAACAGGGCCGCACTTTGGGCCGATTGAAAGGGGGGGGGGTGGAAAAAAAATCCTGAATCAAATCAAAAAAAAAAAAGAAAAAAAAAAAAAAAAAAAGGGGAAACGAGAACCCTCCAAAAAGGACGCACAGAACGGTCCAATGAAGCAAGAAGAAACCTGGAATCGAGGGATCGGGCCGTGATAGAACAAGGGAAAAGACCAACATCCAAATAAAAGAAAGGGCCGCGTACGTCACGTGGGATAGGGACAGATTGAAACAAGGCAAGAACCGGGGAAGAGGAATAACAGGAGTGTTGTTTGGAGGGAGAAAGAAGCGCTCCGACCAGGCAAGAACTCCCGGTCAAAAGGGGGGGAGGAAACCAATAAGGACCAGGGAAATGTTCTGAGAAGAGGATCTCCGGCCGAATGACTGTGGGGGTCCGGAAGGGGGGGGGGGAAAAAAATAAGCTTACTCGTACCCGAAGAAACCACCAGGTAACACGGGGAGACCTCCGCTCTTGGGAAAAGAGCCGTTTTGACTTAGCGTGACGGAATCCAAATGCACCCGCCTCAAAACAGAAACTTGGCACAAAAACTGCAGCCAGCAAGAAAAGTCCCCAGATTTGTGTCGGGGGGGTGCAAAAAAAAGCCGAAGGTACAAAGGGCCGCAGAGTGAATGGGGGGGGTTTCAATTTCCAGGGACAAGGTAGATTCGACCCGAGTTTAATTGACCTGGTCAACCGTAAGCCAGACCCTTCTAAGAGAGACATACGGGGACTACTCGGAAGCACGCAACCGCGACCAATATAGAGGTTCCCTGGGTGCTGGGGAGTCGCACGTATCCATGGAGGTTCCCGGGCACACAAAGCAGGCTAAAAAAGCAGGGGTCGACAAGCTTATATGAAAATATCGTCGGGCACGTAAAATGGTCGTCCATGTCAAAACTTCTCCGCCCTACCGTCCAGCTAAAACCGGACTGTGGTAACCTACCAGTGTAGCCCTTAGAAAGGATCCAAAAGGGTACGAAACGGAAAAACACAAAAAAAAAACTCTCAACGGCGAGGAACGGATGAGGGGGCCGGAAAAGTGTCGAGCCCGCCTAAAGTGCCGGGGTGAAAAAGGGGGTCGTAAACTAATGATGGGGGAAAGACTCAGAAACGTGAAGTTTTAAGGAGGTATAGGGTCCATCTCTTCCAGAATTCTCGAGGCACAAGGCCTAGAAAGTCGCCACCGTAGGGCATTGTTTTTAATAGGAGCCCGAATAGCCTCAACGGTGTCGTTCGACAGCGGCTGGACCCTAGTCAGGATCACGGGCGGACTAAAGAATTGTCCGAGTCCTCGGCCCATTCCTGAGGGGAAAAAAAAAGGAGACTACACTCTTCTAAAGTCACTTGCCACCGGGAGAGGTGGAAATAAGGTTTGCAGACCAGATGCTTCCAACTTTAAGCGAAAGAGGTAATCCCAAAAAAAAAACATATCAAAAAGTAACAAAGGGAAAAAGAGGGGCAGAAGGTTGGGGACCATTGGTGGGTTTTTGAAATTTTTGGTGAGAGCTCCACCCAGAAAAGAATCTGAAAAAAGAATGTGCCAAGGGAAGCGAACGGCTGGGGGGGATCAGGGGAAAAGTATGAAATGCTGCGCATTGAAAAGGTGTAGACTTACTAAGGGCGAAGGGAATCAAAGGGGGGGATAATGAGGAAATACGTAATAAAGGCATTTTTTTCGTCTGCCAGAAGGAAGAGAAAGAAGTAAGCGGGGGGGAGACGTGGAAGGGGAAAGTGAAACAACAATCAGCCGGCAAAATCAATCCTCCAACTAGGTAATCTGGAGGGGATGTTGGCCTCCCAAATAAAGCAATCGATGACAAGTCATCAACCCGGGGGGCCTTGACTTGAAAACCCCCAAAACACGAGGGGTGAGAGAAAATCAAATGAGGCGGCGAACCGAAAAAAAAAAAAACGCGCCGGGGAGAGCATCCGGCCAAGGAAAAATTGACGTCCCATGGAGAGAATTTGGGAGCGGGGGGGGGAAGGAGGCTTTGCGAAAGGGAAAACGAACATCTAGAAAAACACAAACAACAAGGAAAGAGGAGGAAAGAGAGGGGGTGCTTGGAGCAAGGGGATTCCGCAAGGAGTTTCGGGTCAAAGCTCAATTCGGGGGCAAAAAGAAAGGCCCAGGGGGAAGACATGTCCGAAGGGAGGAGGCGACCGGAGAGGAAGCTTCAGGGTGGAAACCTCAAAACAGACAGAGCCAAGAGCGGGTGGCCTCAAAAAAACCCGCAGGTTGAAGGGGGATGCCGCGGGCGCAGAGTCACAGCAGTTTAAAAAGAAATCAAAAAAAAAGAATCTGGCTGGCTTAGGGGTAGGACGGGAAGGGGGAGGATCTCCGGCAGGAGAAGGAGCCTCCTGCGTCTAACGGCACAGAGGAAAACTCCCAGGAAAAAAAAAACGGCGATGCAGTCGCCCACACAAAAGCGGAAAAACTAAAAAAAACCAACGGCGCTGGAAAGCTTCCGG
>Ga0179593_1529262_pt1 | contig 24971 bp, 29 predicted proteins | sample CZODoug2_1_08_16_FD_185931 | JGI IMG/M metagenome (GOLD analysis project Ga0179593, IMG submission 185931) | Vadose zone soil fungal communities from Angelo Coast Range Reserve, California, USA - CZODoug2_1_08_16fungal (PacBio error correction) | ecosystem: Environmental > Terrestrial > Soil >...
CGAAATCGCCGAAAAAGGGAAAGCTTTGGGGCCGGGAGAAAAACCGAACGCCGTGAGAAAGCCGCAGGTGAACCTCGCCTCTTCGAAGGGGGGGGTGAGCTCCGCCAGGAACAGAGAAAGCTCTGTCGGCGTTCAGGAAACGACAAGCTCACCGTTAAGGGACATCACTCACAAGAAGAGGCTGCAACAGAAAAAAAAAGATCACCCGTCTCACCTGGGGGGAGAGAGGCACAGGGCCGCCCGACCCGAGTCGGCTAGCTTTTGGACGAAGAGGCAGTATAGGCGCCAGAGACATAGCGGCATCTTCGCTAAGTATAAGAGAAGGGTCGGCACCAAAGGTATGGAAGAAGGCGATCAGCCAGGGGGGCGAAGGCACGCGGCGGAGAAAAACGCCGAAAAAGAACCTGACTCTAAAAAAAGGAGAGAAGGTAATAACAGCACAGGAAAGGCAGTCTCGACAGGAAAGAACCCTCCGAAAAAAACTTTCCTACGACAGAAAAAGATGTTACTTCCTTCCTCAAAGGAGGAGAAAGGAACCTCGCGCGAAATCTGCGGGAGAAAGGCTCTCGAGGAAAAAGAAAAAAAGTCGAGCAGAGGGAAAAAAATCCGACTCTTTATCACTTTGAAAAAGAAAATAAGAAAGAAGAAGAGTCGTGGAAGAGGGAAAGGGCAATGTTACACAAGGCAACAAAACGCACAGCCCCTACAAGGAAGAAGGGATCAAAAGAGAGCCGCGGGCAAAAAACCCCCGTAGCCGAAGGAGGGGCAATGGCCGCTCGAACAAGGAGCCCGCTCATCTCTAAACCAAGCGAGGGAGAGTCCGCGAGGGGGATCACTGAAAAACTTTAGACGGGGGAAAGGCTCTGCTTTGAATAGGGGGCGTACAAAACGCGCCGCAGAAAAAGGTCCCAAGCAGCGTAAGAACCAATTGAAATCGACAAGAAAGGTGGGGTGGGGGCAGGAAGGCCGTTTACTACAGAAAGGGAGGGTTGCATCAAAAGAACTTCTACAAGAAAAAAGGCTCGCCGAAGAGGGAAATAGTGGGGAACAGAAAAGGACTTGAAAAGAACCCCGACGAAGACAGTTTCTCGAGAACTGGCGCAGATTGAAAAAACCGTCGAAAGCGAGCTAGGAAGAGTTTCGGAGAAAGCGCCGTAAACGGCCTGGCAGGAAAAAGCGTATCAAAAACGCTCACGAGAAAAGTACTAGTAATCCGAAAGAAAAGAAAAGAGCCACAAGAAACGACCCCTAAGAAAACGGAAGAATGGTCGCAGCTGGGTTGAAACTTAAGAGGCGCGCATCGAACGCGGGGGACGACCAAAGAAGAGTATCGCAGGTTAGTTTGTCCAGCCCTCCTCGGCTGGGAAAAGAAACTCCGCAGACAATCGCCTCTCTAAGGAAAAAAAGAACGTCGCAAACCGGCATCCGGGGGAAAAAAAGCCTGTGTCTCAGGAAAGGGGGGAGCTTCGCCCGGATGAGAAATCCGGGAGGGAAAAAAAAAAGGAGCGGTTGTCTCTTCTTGGAGAGGAAAAAAAAGGAAGCTACGATCCGGGCGAAAAAGACGCCCGCGTCCCACGAGGAGGTGAAAAACCAAAAAAAGCTTCGCGTCGCCGAGCCGAAAAAGAGAGACAGCGGGCCAGAAAAAGGGACGCTCGTGCAGGGGGGGGAAAAAAAAAAGCGCGGCCGAAAGAAGCGGATCACGAAACAGAAAAAGAACGCCGGTGTTGTAGGAGGAGAAAGGAAAGACGAAAAAAGACCGAAAACATCAGCCAACGTCCCTTAAAAACCGGGAATCGGAACGTCAAAGGGAATAGGAAGGCGAAAAACGGACAGTAGATTGAAAGAAAAACCACCTCCAGGGAAAGAAGAGCCAGGACGACGATCGCGGGGAAAAAAACCCTTAGAAAAAAAAGAGGTAACAAACCGGCGCCTCTGCCGGAAAGGAGGGGCCAAAGATTGAAAGAGCGAGGCAGAAAAACGTGTCGGGGAAATCGGTCGGGAAAAAGAGGCACCGCGAGCGATGCCGGTTGAACGACTGTGGGAGAGAGAAAAAAACGGAGGAGGAGGAAAGAGAATCTCACAAAAAAAGTAAACAAACCGGACGCTCCAGGGAGATCTTGCGACCGAGGGGAAAAAAGTGGCGAATCCTAGGAAGCCTCCGCGAGGTGGGTGCGTGCCATGCGCTAAAGGGGAAGTCAAAAGGCGGAAGATTAAAAGGGGGCGGTAAAAGAGAGAAAAGCCAAAGGATGAAGGATTTGCCCGAGGGGGAAAAGTAAAAACTGCCAAAACAGGAAGGAAATCGAGAAAGGGACGTCCTAATTTGAAGTAAAGCCCCGGGCGCGACGTGGAAAGCGAGAAGAGGGGGGAGTTCCGCCTTTCGACAGGACGGCCGCAAACAACCCCAGGAACGAAGAAAAGAAAAACAAAGCTCGACGAAAACTCTCTTCCGAACGACGTTCTATTAAGCAGTTCGAAATGGTCCGCCGAAGAACATATTTGCCCAAAAAAAAAGAAAAAAGCGCGCACGCGAAAAAGAGAAAAGGGACGATCTGTTTTAAGGAAAAAAAGGGGAGCGATCAAGCACCGGCTCAAAAGCCAGCCCGGACTGTAAAGAGGTGGAGCAACCGAGAAGACGCCTTATGCGAAAAAAAGTGCATTGGGGTCAAGCCCCGAGAAACCTGCGGGAACGCGCAGCCTCGAAAAAAGGGGGAACGCTGAATCAAAGGGAGGGGAAAAAAATCCAAAAAGAGGCTCGAGACCACTTAGAGAAGCAAAAAAGCTGGGGGCCGCGGAAGAAGGGGGGATTGGACGCCCGCGGCAAAAAAATGACGCAGAAAATGTTCTTCAGCCCGAAGGAGAAAACATGAAATACCTGCCGCTACAAGAAAAAAAAGCAACTGCGTGGGAGGCGTCAGAGCGGATCCTTCGCAAGGGCGTGAAGTACAAGGACATCTCGACAAAAAAATCGCTGTCAGAGAAAGAGAAAAAAATGGGCACTAAACGAAAAGGCGAAAAAATTCATCTAGCAAGGTGGTATCTGCCCTTCAATGAAGCTCTCCCTAGGGAAGGTACAATCGAGGGCGCAACAGCGCGAGGCCATCTCTCTGAAAAAAAAGACAAGAAAACCATCTAGGCAAGCTGAAGTAGTTCTTGGAGGGGGGCTTATAAAAGAAAAGGGCCGAAGAAAAGGGGGGGGGGTGTTTCACCGTGTGATCGGAAAAAAAGGATCGAGCGATGGATCGGGGAAGGACCGACCTAAAAAAAAAAAGGGAAAAAACTCCCAAAGAAATAAGGGGGGAGTCTAAAAAATAAGCCGAAAAAGCCACAAGAAGAGCATTTTCTTCTCCTAAAGGGGAAAACAGGAATGACTCGTCTGATAAAAAGAAAACGCAAAAAGAGAAAAAAGTACAGTTGGAATTGGAGGGTTGGGGGAAAAGCGCGGAGAAAAAAAAACTCGGCAGAGGGGAAGAAGCCTTAACTCTGGAGGAAAAAAAAAAGGCGCGGTTCGCAAAACTCACTTTTCAGCCGCGGGTGCTTTTGAATTCTTAAAAAAACTAAAGAAGATTCTTAAAGAAGAGAAAAAGTTGAAAAAAGCCCTAAACAAAAAAAAATCGACTCGTGCTTTGGGGAGGGGGGACTTCGGGGGAAGATCCTTTAAAAAAGGTCGAGTTCGGTCAGTGTAAAAACAGGACATGTCTCAAAGAACGAAAGTTCGTCCTGAGGCTATTTGGGGGAAGAAAGTACGGCAACCGAGACCGCGGAGGTGCCTTTCCTCTCAGAAAAGGAAAACCATCCAGGGAGAAAGGATCTTAGAAGGGGGGAGAGAAAGACTCAGTCCCTCTCAGAGAAGGGCAAGAGTTCCAAAAAGACTGCAAGAAAGAAAATCCTCGGCTAGTCGAAAAAAAGCGTGGGAGGGTCCGTCTTAGAAAAGAAGAGTCGAAAGCAGGAGACAACAGAAAAAAAAAATACGAGAAAAACACTTCTCTCCAAGGAAGGGGGTGCTCGGAAAGAGGGGGGCAAGAGCCTCTCCACGAACATCCCAGACCAAGAAGGGCCATCTGATGACAAACTACCAAAAGAAAAAAAAAAAAAAACTGTTAAGAGGAGGGTTCTCTTACTTAAGATCAAGGATAATTAAAGGGGAAGCGGACGGCCGCGGTGCGAAGGCAAGAGAAGGGCCGACATCTCCCGGGGGGCAAAAAAGTTCGGCGGTGAGCTTCTTCTGAAGGGGGGATGAAGAAAGAAGCACCCTCGGTGGAGGAAGATCTTCTAAATGGGGAAAGTCCGAGGGTCTTTTCCCTAAGGAAAAAAAGGTCAAGGGGTAAAAAAAAAAAACTGCCAGGGGGATCCCAGGACCGGCCTCCATAAAAAGGGGAAGCGGGTGGCACAGGGCAAAAAAAAAGGCAAACTTCCGGAAAACTCCCGACGATAACTCAGGGAGGCCCCGCTTCGTGATGCATCCGCGATGTCTCTACTAACAGATCCCCTCCGTGGATACTTTACTAGAGCTCAAAGAAAGCCTCAAACAAAAGAGATAGATTATCTCAGGGAAAAGCGAACTAAGGGGTTGCCTAGGGCGGGACTGGCGTAGGACGAAGAACAAGGGAGAAGTTCGAGCGCGCGAGAAACTGCGAAAAAGGGAAAAGAAGCGCGGTGGAAGTGTCAGAAAAAAAAAAAAAAACAGCTCGTCTGAAAGCTGGTATCAAGAGATCACGAAAAAAAAATGCACAGCACTGGGGGAGAGAAGCATCACCAAAAGGCGTCGTAACCCAGCCCTTCGAACAAACAGGACGCCACCCCTGAACACAAGCGAGGAAAGAAAAAGACCTACCGCCATCAAAAAAAAAAAGAAAAGGAGAGAATCTGGGCGGGGAAACGAAAAAAAAGCCTCCCGGAGACAATAAAGGAGAAAAGCGTCGCGAAGTAAGAACTCGATCTTCCAGCCCCGATGTAAAGAGGGATAAGCCGGAAACCTCGCAAAAAACGACGCTACGCCTACGGAGGAACAGTTGGGAGAAAAAAGGGGGGAACAGGATCGTTAAAAGCTCTCCGGAGAGGCGGAAACGCAAGAGAAAAAGAAGAACCTCCTGCGCGAGAGCAAGGGCGAATCTTTATTCAGTGGAAAAAAGGCGAATACAAAAAGGCGATGTAAGCGCCTCTGAAAAAAAACATTACGGATGAAAAACGGCGAGTCGAAAGGCAGACGAGGGAACTTGCAAAAACGCGGTATCACGGTCATAAAAGAAAACGCGAAAAAAGGCGCTCGCGCTCCCGATTTCGGAAAAAGCGTGCACAGGCCCCGCCCTCGAAAGGAAAACGATCGAATCAATAAACGAGGGGGAAACCAAAAGAGGGTATCCGCGGAAAAAAAAATTGCAACTCTTTGGGAGGGGACCTGCCCCAAGGGTCGCTTCTAACGAAAAGAGCACAACCCGACCTATCGCCTCCTAAAAAAATCCCGGGTGGAGCCCTCCCTGATTAGGAAAGGAGAAAGACTACCAGGGGGGTAGCTGGAAAGATTCTTTAAAACAGCAATTGCCTAAAAGGCTCGCCTCTGGAAAGAAAACCAGAGCGGGGCGGAAAAGAAAAAAAAAAAAACTCGAGCATCCCCCATTCAGGGAGGGGGGGTGGGCGGATTAAATAACGGTTAAGTTTCCGGAGGGGTGTTTGAATTCTTAAAAAAAAAAATCCGCCAGAGGAACGCCCTCGAAGAGTAGCACCCGACTATAAAAAAAAAGGAAAACCAGTTCCGGACACAGTCAGGGAAATAGCACGAACCGATCAAAAAGGGGAAATCTATCGTTCTCCCACCCAAAGGCGAAGATGGAAAAACTAAAAAACTGTTAAGACCCTTGCGCGAAGGAAGAGAGTCTATCTCTATCGGAAAAAAAAAGAATCTATAAAAAAAGGGGGCCGACGCGTCGCCCAGGAAAAAGAAGACCAGTTTACAGACCAAGACCGCTCGGGTCTGATAGTGCAACCGTGGGAGTCACTAACCGGCATCACATCCTCTGGAAGAAACCAAGGAAAACTAACAAGGGCGGGTCGAAGTGTGCGTAACTGACTCTTCGAGAACTCGCGCAAGGGAAGAGTCCCATCACCAAAGAGGAAAGTGGGCCGAGGCCAGCCGGGATAAAAAAAAGTGCGCAGGGAAGAGGAAAACGGGGGTGTTTACGTCGCGAGGGAAATCGTGACGGCCCTCTATTTGAAAGTGTCAAAAAGCTGGGGGGGTCGCTTCGGGAAGAACTGCACTCGGAACCATAAAAGGGCGAGCTTTGTCAAAAAAGACCTCCAGGAAACGAAAGGCTTTCTGTGACCCTGCCAAAAGGAAGGGAGTGCGCGGCCCGCACCAAAAAAAAAACCGAACAAAGTAGCGTCTCTATTCTAACTCGCGCCACGCAAAAGAGGCGTTCGCGTGATCGACGAAAAAGGGGGGACAGAGCGGGTTTTTTTGGAGGAGTAGAAACGCGCACCTCTGGCCGAGAAAAATCAGCACGGAAGAACGAAAAGGGAAAAGCTTGAACCCTTAATAGTAAAAAGAAACCGCAGAGGCTGCCAAAAATTGCAGTAACGACGAAAAAAAAAACGATCGAGTTCGAAGACGAAAGAGGGGAGGGTCGCGTTCGCAAAATCACCTTAGGGAGCTGACCGTCGCCGCTTCTTGAAGAAGAAAAAGAATGAGTACGACTAAAGGGAGGGGCTCACTGCACCACGTGTCGGGGACAAGCAAAAAGCAATAACGAGGGCCGCGAAAAAAGTCGAATCGAAAAACAACACCAACAACGGAGGGAAAAATCTCGGGAAAAGCAGCAACGGCAAAGGAAAGAAGATGGCTGCCAGGAGAAAGGACCCCTACCCACGGGAAAATGCCCAGGCGAATTCTCAGGAACGCGGCAAAGGAAAAGCGCAAAGAAGGGGGGTTCTCTTCCAAAAACGAGGTGAAGAAGTAGAGTAACTCGTAACCAAAAGGGAATCCAAAAGAGTCTCGACCAGGGAAAGCGGTGGTGAAAAGAAAAAGTCGTAATGAGAAGGAAAAAGGGAGCAGTCCTATTCCGTTGTGGAAAGAAGAAAACGGAAACCACGAAAGGACGCTTCGAAAAGGTTCCGCTTCGGGCCGGAAAAACGGCCGCTGCTGCACACCCCCGAAGAAGAAAAAGCAGAAAAGAAGCGCACCTTCTACGAGGTAGATCCGCGACGCGCCAAGAAGCGGGCGCTGCCTGGGGGAGGGGGGAAAAACGTAGAGCCGAAAAAAGAACTGCGAGGGCCACAGTGTTTCGGAAGAGAGAGCCGTCACCCTGCCAAAAAGATTGAGGTGCGGGAGGAAATCTCAACGGTTGTGGGGAAGGGAAACATCCCTCAAAGTCGCTGGGAGAGCATTGACAGAATAGGCCGGGAAGATGAAAAGACCTTTCCCTACGGGAAAAACCTATCCTTCTTCGACTTGGGGGGGGGGGAAAGATGCCCTTTCCCCCTCCGTATAGAAAAAAAGAGGTGATGGGAAAAACGTTGCAAATCTTCCCAGGGACGACTTCTGAAACTACCTGGAGAGGTTCTTCTACGGAAAGAACCGAATGTCCCGGATGTTCGGAAAAAAAGAAAGTACAGGAGGATCTCGCCCCCGGTCAGGGTTGGTATGAACGAACTAGAAAGCACTCAGCCCGGTCACCTCGTGTTCGAACGACTACAGCTTGGGCGGCCTTCATAGTGGGATACTAGAAAGGGAAAATCGGCGCGACCTGATGTGAATTCCCCAATCAAAGAAAGGGTGCGCTAACAAAAAGCGAACCATTCTGGGCGATTGGACGCCAATCCTGACGCCAGGCCTAAACTGTCATCAAAAGCAAACACTACTACGGAAAGTAGTGGGTTAATCAATATCGTGAAGAAATAAAAGATAGGGACCGGGGGCGGCACGGTGCGTGGAAAAGAAAGAATTCTCCGCCCCGAAGTCCCGGAACGTAACCCAGAGCACGGAACCCACCACAGGCTAAGCATGGGCTGCCCAAAGGAAAGTTTGAAGGAAGGGGACCTCGACCAGAGCAGAACTACGCTAGGCAAAGAGGGTTTCACGGGAGGGAGCAAAAAGCATGACGAAGTTATCTGCAGCCAAAAAAGGCGGTCGAAAGAAGGGGGGGCTCACACGAAGAGGGGAAGCGCGTGAAAAAGCGGCGAGCATGCAAAAGACCCGAAAGGGGGGATGCCTACGAGGACAGGGTTCAAGCGAAGCTTCTACGAGGAGAGGCCGTTAGAGAAGACGGGGTAACTGCTGAAAAAGAAGGTGAAAAAAGTTTGCGAGGGGGGAGGGTACCGAAAAGAAAAAAAAAATTTCACAAAAAAAAGTAAGTAAGAGAAAAGGAAGTTTCGGGGCGCGTTTGTGCTAGAAAACACTAGGAAAAAAACCGAAAAAAAGAAAAAAAGGGGGTCCGAGGGGGAAACTCGCGCCTGAAACGTCCTTGCGAGCCAAAGACTTAGGAACTGCCGGGCACACTACCGAGAAGCTTTTTTCCCCATCCTCTAAGGGAAAGGCTTTTCCAGGGAAAGCCAAAAGCGGCGTAGGAAAACGCGAGAGTTATCCGTCGGACGCTGAGAAAGGATCTCTTAACGCTACTGCCCTGCGCTAAAATAAATTCTCTCCACTGAAGAAAGAATCCGGAAGGAAGCGTCGACGGGGAAAGTCGCGATCACTCGGTCCCTAAAAAAAAAATCGGGCCAGGGAGAGACGCAATCCTCTGCTCGTAAGGAACTTACTTACTGCTAACTGAAGGAAAATAAACAAAAAAAAAAAAAAGGATGTGGGGGGAGATTGATCTTATAGGGAGAAAAAGATATAACGCCGCTCCACCGCGAAACGGCAGGCCTCTTGAAGGAATTCTGTGGTCTCTCAGACAAGGTGCTCAAGAGAATAAAAAAAAAAAAAAAAGCTCATGGGGGTGAGCAACCAGTCCTTTAGGGAAAGAGGAAAAAAAAATGGCAAGTTGCCCAAAACATCGGCGTGTAGAAAAATCAGAGTAATCACTTCTAGCACTGGGGCACCTAAGGAGAAAGATCTTGGGAGAGACTTGATCACTTCCGGACGCTAAAATCGTCGCAGGCGGGGGCAAAAGTTCGTAGAAACGCCTCGAGATCGGGGAGTTCAGAGGAAGTAGGGGGAAAAAACCCACCGAAAGACCGTCGGGGGCTGCTGCGCAAAAAGAAAAGTGTCGGGCTTGGCAGGCGATCGAACCCAAAGCTCACCACAAAAGGGGGAGGAGGCCCACGCGCTGCTAAAAAAAAAATAGCGCGGGAGGGGAGGGCAAGGGGGGGGGGTTGGCGGAACCGAAGGAGAGCCCCGACGAAGGGGAAAGCCGCGCGAAAGGCGCGGCCCGGAAAGTGCTCCGCTAGCAATCGATGCAGGAAGAGAGGCGGCGTTGAGAGAAAAAGAGAGTGCGCAAATGCCACCTCATAGCAGCAAAAAAACGAGAAGACACCAGAAGATGAGAACAAGGCGCGCAGCAGAAAACCCTGACCGGCCAAAGAGGAAAAAAAAAGACGCGTTCGGCGAGAAAGGGGAAGAAGAAGATCCGAAAGAAGCTTCCTCGACAAAATAAGGGAAAAAGAGAGAGAGGGCGAGACGTGCGGAAAAGAAAAACGAAGTGTATGAACGAAATCTCCGAAGGAAGGAGAGAAATCAAGGAAAGTTCTAGCACCGGCGCGAGGGGGGCGCGCCTGTATCAGGAAAAAAGAAAACCTGCTCAGCTTAAAAAAGAGCACGCCCTGCGAAGCCGGGCAATCGCCTCTCCTAGAAAGACTGGAAAAGACCCTCCTGAGGGGGGGAAACCTTCCGCAGGAAAGGGAAGCGCGAGGGGGGTGCCCTTACAAGAAGGGAAGAGGTCTCACGGCAAGACTCGAGGCCAAAGGACTCGTGGGGGGAAGGATCGACTCCGCGGCAGCAAAGAAAGCCAAGTGAGGTTGGAAAGGGCTTACACCCGAAACTCTAAAAACGCATCCCCAAAAAAGGGCCCCTGAGAGGCTAAAAGGACCGCACTGGCGCTAGAGCACAAAAGGCTGAAAATCTGAAGAAGCAATCGTGGGGGGGGGGGAGTCATCACGCGCTAGAAACAGACCTCAAAAAAACGCGCGAGAAAGCAGAGTCCACTGCCGAAAAAAAAGGAGGAAGTTAAAGGGCGGCTTCGAGGGGCCTATCTTGACCGGAAAAAAATCCGCGCTGTCGAGAGAAAAGTCGAGGGTACTGGAGGGACGAATCACCCCAATGCTGTAGGGGGGGAGATAGCAAATGCGACCGCGCGGGAATTGGAAGTGAGGAACGCCCCCGAGCCATCGAGAAAAAATCCGACCGAAATAGGTGAAACAGCGTGACAAAAGAAAAAAAAAAGTCGTGTAGACGAATCCGCAAGCGAGTCTGGAGCCAGATGGGGGGAAGCACCTCGAACGGACGCGTGGGGACACAGCGCCTGAACAAAAACCGGCGCAGAACATAAGGGAAACAAAGGATCGGGAGAAACGCGGGGACAGCGCAAAGGAGAAAAAGACCCCGCGGCGTGTTGCAGAGGTCAGTTATTGAGACCGGCGAAGGGAGACGCCCCTTAAGAAAAAAAAGGGGCGGGTCGTAGCGCATGTGGGATCCCGCCAACGGGGCAGGCACGAAACTCTCGCAAAGGAAGAGACACCAAACCGACCTATAAAGCTCCGCCACGAAAAAGCAGCTGGCGATCGTTTGGGATACGAAAGGGAGGGATAGGGACGCCCCTCTAGGTTAAAACGCGGTTCGGGGAATGAAAACAAAGAGCCGGTTCTAAAGCGGGCGGTTGCGAAAAAGAGAGATGAAAGTCTGGCCGGGAGGGGGAAAAGGGCCACGCGTGCTATGGTCTTCGAAGAACGCTCGAACGCCGTCGCTCGCTTCGAGAGAGAAAAAGAGGGGCACGAGAAGCGCACGCCGGGACCAAAAAAAAAAGGGCGAGCGCGTTTCGAAGAAAAAATAAAGGCGGGGTGGTTTAGGGGGGCGCTACGAAGGAAAAGACGTCGAAGCGAACATCAGCACGTAGAAGAGAATCTAACTCCCCAAATTGAACACGAAGATCCTGCCGAAGAAGAGAAAAGGAAAGCTGCCAGGGGAAAAAAAAGGACACCGAGAAGAGAAGAAAGAGGCGGTCGCTGTTTCCCGAAGGATAAAGCAAGTCGAAAGGCGCCGATCAAGAAAAAAAAGGATGTCCCGAAAAGATAGGCCGAGAAAAAGAGGCGCCTTCAGGGCAGGTCGGTTGATAGGAGAAAGGGGTGAAAACGAGGGCCGCTATCGAATGGAAAGGGGGGGGGATTCGGTTTGATCTCGCAAAAGGAAAAAAACGGAGGTCAACATCGAGAACAAGAAAAACCCCCCCCTGCCAAAAAGACCGAGGGGTCTATGCCTTCGGAATTGCCCCAGAAAAAAAGAGATTCCTAGGTTCGGAAAGGAGGAAAACAGACAGTAGAACGGTGGCGGGCCATCCTCGCGAGAAAAAGACGGGAAAAAAGGAGTTCTGAAGGTGAACGCTGAGAGGTTAGGGTAAAGACGAACTCCGAATCGGCGTCCGGAGCGACCTCTTGAATTGCACCAGGGGAAAGGGAAGATCGAATCTATGCATGAGGGAAGAAAGGCCCAGTGCCCACACAAGCCGAAAGGGTCGGCCTCAGGAAGACTAAAGGATGTTCCGCTGAGGCGGCGCAAGGAAAAGAATCCCCTAAAAGAAAAAATAAGTTTGAAAAAGGGAAACGCAGGAAAACCTCCCTCTGGGGGAAAAACTCTGGCTCGAATGCACTCGCAGAGAGAAGAAGACCTCTCTGGAGGTAGGCTTCAGGGGGAAACGCCGATAAAAAGAAACGGCCTCACCCGCCAGCCGAGTAGTTTACGCGTGGCGATGAGGTCATCCAACTAGCCCCGCTAAAGGGCCTTTGGTGCAGGCGAACCGCAAAAAAAGAAAAAAAAGAGCCCCCTGGCACGCGGAACCGAAGAGGGCTGTCCCGCAAGGAAATAAGCAGGCGGTCAACACACCGAAAAGAAAAGGGGGGACTTGTGCGTGGAGGGATTGGATGCTGTAGAGATGTTCGTGAGGGGGGTGAACTCCCGGATGAAATAAAGTGGTTCCTTCAAGAAACTAGTGATCAAGTAAAGAAAAAAGGAAAGCTAACTCAGAAAGGGTGCGTTCCAAAAAAGGAGAAGCTTAGAGAGAGGGGTGAATTACAAGAACTAGAAAAAAATGCGCCACAAGGTCTTCAGGGGAAGAAAAGGGACCTCTTTCTCGGGAAGGGGCAGGGGGTCATCTATCAAGGGGGAGCGGGAAGGGGAGTCGGAGGGGATAGACGCTCGTGAAAAAAAGAATGGGTTCTCTAACATCTCTCTACAGAGGAGGCTCGAATTGCTCAGGACTTGCTCCAGCAAAAAAAAGAGGTTCCAAGCAAAAACGTCTAACTTCGGAGGGGCGCAGGGTTCACAGCTATTCATAATGAGACGAAAGCTTTCTAAAGGATTACAGGAACGACTTCCCTCTCCACGGGGGAATGCCCGTAAGAACAACCTTCGAGACACCGAAAAAGTGCGACAATGGTGGGAAGGAAACTGATGTCATTTTGAAATCGCGAAAACTCTACCAAAATCGCGGATACGCTATTGCAAGGGGAAAAACTAAGAAGGACCGAAAAAGAAGCTACCTTCCTAAACCAGAATCTTATACCTCGGTGGAAGGGGAATCCTTTCATCGCGAAAAGGGGAAAATTCCAGGAAAAGAGCTTCTTCTCTGAAGAAAAAGAAGACTGTAAGATCGTTCCGAAGAAGGACACGAAACCCTCAACTACTCGGACCAAACGAAGAGATTTAAAAATCGCCTTGCAAGGGGATACCACTTCTGGACTCGAGGCGTGTTGGAATAATTTCCGAGAGGGGGGAAAAACGTTACGTAGGGCGGCTGTGGAAGTGAATAAGGCGGTCGAACCGAAACCGGCGCGAAGGCATCTGCGAGTTCGATTCGGAAACAAAACACTTCAAGAAAAACCTCAAAAGGGGCCATCGACGCGAAGCGAAAAAGGGGTGCTAGCATCTATCGCATGAATAAATCAAAAGAGAGAAAGACATGTCTTTGAAGATGGGCATGGAAAAAAGGGGGAGTGCCAGGGGACCTTCGCCTCCCCTCGAGGAGCCTACCTCACTCGGCAGAGGGGAAAGGCGCTGCCCCGCAGAAGGGGCCACGCCGGGGTCTAGTCCCAAACGCCAGAGAAAAATGCTGTATTGGCCGCTCCTATGCACGCTAAAAACAGCTCAAAAAAGATCAGTTCCCAGAGCTCGGGCGCGAAAAGGTAGCCTCGATTTAACCCCTCCTAGAACTCTCTGTGGTAGCCACGCCTCGAGAGCAATGCCGACAGGCCTCTAGATCCATGGAGAAACACCCGGTGCCCTCCGTGTAGCGGACAAGAGAGAACATACAGCGGCTGGCGAAAGAGAGGGGGCCCTCCGGGGCTCGATCTCGGGGCAAGACTCGTTCAAAAATAAAAAGTTTCGAAGACATAAAAAAGAGCAGAGGGACATGCCGGGGCAGGCGCTACTAGGGGGCGCCCCCCCTACAGTTTCAAAACATCCAAGATTCCACTAGCCTGGGGGGGGGGCGTGAGACGGAGGGAGGTAAGAGGGCGGTCTGCGATAAGTAGCCCTTCACGCGCAAAAAGGATCGTCGGGGCGGGTTTCTGCAGGAAACATAGTGCCGACCACTGTCTCTATAAATAATGATACCCAACCGATCTCATGACGAAACTTCGCCCCCTAAGAAAAAAAGAGAAAGAGCACCTGAGGAGTCACTGGCCGTCCCCACTGTCAAGAGATCCGCCGGAAGACCACGACGGCTGGCCTCTAGAGGCGGTCGTCCTAAAAAGAAAGCTACAACTCCACAACCGAAAGCGAAAGAGAGAAGAAAATTTCAACAAGAAATAGAAGGGGGCGCTTCGAAAAGGGGTAAAAGACGTTGGGGGAAATCCGAACGACGAGGAAAAGAAAAAGCGCGACGAAAACCGCGCCGATTAGACGCAGTGGTAGTTTCCGGGAAAACAAAATACTCAGAAAGAAATCGTCACGGGGGGCGGCTTTCGAGAGAGCAGGCTCGTGCAAAAGAGGGGGAACGAAAGGAAAACCCCTCGGGCGCGAAACAAGTCAAAACGAGATCCAAGAAAATCAACAGCATAGCCGCACGAATCCTACCAAAAAAAGGTCTTCCAGGAAGGGGGGAAACTATCCGCCCGGCCAGAGAACGAAATCAAAAAAATATCTCGGGCGAATTAGAGGAACGAAAAACGTCGACGTCCAGAAAAAGGTTCAGAGAAGGAGAGGGGAGCGACTACTGGGGATCCGCCGAAAAATCTAGCCAACGACCGCGAGAAAGGGGCGCGCCCGGGAACTTGCAGAGAATTAGAAGTTCTCATTCTACAAAACCGAGAAAATGAGAGGCGGCTGAGCAAGACGCCGTGTATGAAAAAGTAATCCGAGGATTAAACCTTTCCGCCTCGAAAGGGAAAGGGTTGCTTCAGGGGAAAAAGAACGCTTATCTCTCAAAGGGGACCGAAAAAGAAGATAAAGAAGGCACAATCTGAAAGGAAGGGTACTCTCACGAAAAACCTAGGATCGAGAAAGTATTTCGGGGGGAGAAGATAGGGGCAGTACACCGCCTCCCGAAAGGGATAAGGAAAGCCAGACAAATGGACGCCGAGTTCAAAAAAGAGCTTTGACCTCGTGCGCGTAAAACACGGGCGGTCGTTTGCAAAGAAGAATTCCAAGCACAAAGGATTTAAAAAGAGGCGAGACAAGGCGCCAGCCCAGTTACCACGGCCGAGTCAAAAAAAACGATCCCGACCGCACGCGACACCCATTACTTTCGTTACACCCTGATGGAAAAGCTCACCGAAGCGCTGTGAGAAAAAAAGAAGCAGAGTATTCAACAATGAAAAATCTATCTCCCCAAAGGAAAGGGAATGGGTGGGGGTCATAGCCTATTTAATTGTCGGGAAAAGGAAGTTTTTGAATTTCGGGGAGAAAATCTGCTGAGAAAAGGACCTTCCGCCGGATCTTGAAGGGGGAAAGAAAAATCTGCAGAAACGGTTAGAATTAGCAGGCAACCTTTGAAAAGTCTCGAGCTGGCGCGGAAGGTCGAAAAAAAAGCGCCTGTTAAAGGGGAAGGACCAATGAGGAACGCCCAAATGATCGCAGAAAATCAGGCAAAAACCGGAGAAAAAAAGAAGGGGTCGCCGAGCAGCTCAAAAAAGGGAAAACACGTGGTTTGAAAGAGGTACGTCAAAACGTCGAGATCCCGGGGAAAAGGGGGGACCACCCCCCAGGCCAAAAAAGAAAGGTGAGTTAGGCAAGGGAAAAAACCCCTCGGAGGAGAGCCGAAAACTGAAGAAGAACCGCGGCGGGAGAGAAATCCTACCTATACTCACGAAAGAGCCGACAAAACGTGCCGAGGTGTATGTCCCCCGAAAAAAGAATCAAGCGGGCCCAGACGAGGTGCGCGTTCCAGAGGGAGCGGCGCCAACACAACCGGCAGAAAAAAAAGGGCGATCTGTCGGTTTGGAAATGCCCGCTTCAAAAAGAATCCGGGCGGCAGAACCGCGGCCTAGCTCTCGTAAAAAAAGAAAGACGTGAAGCTCGATGCGAAAAAAGGGGGGCACGAGCCAGGCGCGCAAGAAAAAGAACAGCGCGGCCGTCGCTGGGGGTCGGCGCGGGGGGGAAAAAGGATTAGGTTTGGTGAGGAGAAAGGGCGGAACCTGTGGGAGAACATCAAAGTCGCGCCCGAAGAAAAACGGAAAAAAAAAACGGCTGAACCACGGAAAAAGAAACCCTCCGATGGGACGAAAAAAATGCCAGAACTTCACCCACAAGAAAAATAGAACCTACAACGATCGCGTCGGAGGAGAAAGCGTCACCTCAGAATCGGCGAAAAGCGACGAAAAAAAGGAAAAAAAAAAAAAGAATAGCAAAGGAAAAGAAAAAAGCCTTTCCAGTGCCAGAAAAAAAAAAAAGAGGTAAGGGGCAAGGGGAAAGGGTCGCAAGCATAAGGAAGGAAAAAAGAATCTCCGGTGTGCTGCAGAAAAGATAGACGTTGAGCTCAAAGGGATTAGGAAAGAAAAAAGTCGAATCTAGCGCCAGCAAAAACAAAAATAAAACCCTCGTGGAAACCTGCTACGAAAAAAAAAACAGGGGCGGTCCTGGTCTGACAAGGGAGAACGGCTGAGTCTGCGTGCAGAAGACTCTGCAAAAGCGGAGGGAAAGGGAGGGTGTTTTCGAGTGACGAGAGAGGGACTGCCGGGAAAAGCCGAAAAACAGGACGAGAATCACGGCGAATCGCAGCGTGGGGGCCCGAAAGAGGGGGATCGGGATCGAGCAGGATTGAGAAAAATGTCACCGGGCAGAAAGCTTTCGCCAGAGGAAGGGGGCATGTTTCCCAAAAAGGCGCGGCGCGCGAAACAAAAAAGCCCCCTACTCCTACAACACCCAAGGAAAAAAAAAGAAAGCTTCGGGGAAAGTCGAATACCGCGAGCCCCAAAAACGGGCGAAACGGAAGGAAAAGAAAGAACACGCGCGCCAAAAGGCGCCGGGCGACGGGAGCCTCGCCGAAAAGAGAGCCGCCAAAGCACAAGGCCAGCACCGACTAAAAACTGTGCAAGGAAAAAAAAAAAAAAAAGCAGCTCAGGGTAAGAAACCGGGTGAGAGCGACGAAGGAAAAAGCCGGAAGGAAGAGCACGAAAAACTAGGAGAAAAAAAGGAGATCAATAAACGGTCACCATCCCACAAGAAAAATCATTCTCGAGAAAAGAGGGGGGACTGGGGCTGGATCCCGAGAAAAACCGCTGTTAAATCGTGAAGGGCGTGTTTATGGAGGAAGGGCCACGGCGGGTTGGGGGGAGGGCGAACTCCTATGAAAAGAAAAAGAACTACGGAAAAGCCAGCTTGAAGGTCGTACTGGGGTCTGAAAAGGAAAAAAAAAAGGGTTCTCCTTTCGTGAGAAGAAAAGATTCGAGAAAAGCCTGCCAACGGAACCGGTCTCGGGACTGATTCAAAAAACCAGAAAAGGTTCCTTCTTCAATCAAGGGGATAGAGAAACGCCTTAGGAGAAAAAATCGAGACGTCGAGGGAGCAAGAAAAAAAGGAAGGGAACAGCGCGCGCCAACGAAAATTTAAAACGAAGGAAGCATCCCAGGGGAAAAAAACATGCTGAATCGGAGTCGCCTACTTCTAGAAAAAACAGGGGAAAAAAGAGAGGCACCGAAAGATGATCTAAAAGAAGGGGTTCTGATTACCGAAATTCAGTACCCGCCGCCACTAAAAGAAAAACTTGAGGAGTCAAAGGACGACTTCTCCCACCCAAAGGGGGGGGGGGCAAACCCAAATTCCGATTTCAAAGGGAAGAAAAAGTCCTGGAAAAACTCCGGAAAAAAAGATCCGCGGTTACTAACAATAGCAAAAAGGAGGGGGGGGGAACGAAAGCAAAGCGCCCAATGCTACGAAAAGAGTGATCGCAAAAATAGGCCGGCTCCACTATCAAAAGGATCGCGAAGACGGTCGTGCTGATCACTCCCAAGAAAACTATGTAAAACTCTAAGAAATCGGAAGCCGCGGCCCTTTAGCCTTCTACTCGGAGAAAGTGCAACACCGGATGCCGGAAGGGGGAGTTCGAGGGCGGCAGTACTGCAAGAAAGGAAAAAAAAAGATACCTAACACCGAGGGGGGCGGCCTAAAAGGGGGAAGTCATCCTGCGGTTGGGAAAAAAACGTATCCGTGGGCGTAAAAAATCCCGAAAGATTGGGAAAATCTCTCAGGAACTCTCCTGCTCCTCGGGGTAATAAGCGAATACATGAGTTCCCCTGAGCGAGGACGGCCGCGGCTCGGGAAGAGGACTACCTGCTCCCGAAAGGAAAGGCCAAAAACCGAAGCAAGGCGGGGGGGGAAAAACCGCTGCGCCGGGGAAAAAGCTGGTTCCAAAAAAGAAAAATGCCGACTAACTAAAAGAAAGAAAGAAGGGGGGCACACTCGGTGCTCGGGGAGGGGGCAGAGAAAAAAGGCGTCATACGCGCAGGATCGCAGCCTCGAAACGACGGGCCCTAACCAAAGTCACGCCCGTCTCGTTCCTGGGGAGGCAAAAGTTCTCACCGGAAGAAAAAACGGCGGCCTAAAGCCGCGCTCGTAAAAAAAGGGAAGCGCCGACGCCCTGGAGGAGTGCGGTCTTTCGGCGAAAAAAAAAAAGGTGGGGAAGGGTGGACTGAGCACGGTGGAGAATGGGGTTCCGCCCAAAAAGAGGGGCCCGTGCTGCAAGAAAACTTTCAGTAGAGACGCCCGCCTCGGGGAGGCTTAGAAGGAAAAAACCAAGGGGGAAAAGAGCGCAAGAACGATCTAAGGAAAAGTTCGCGGAAAGGGAAAAACCAAAAAAAAGGGAGGGGGCGGAATAGGCTTGAAAAAAAATCGCGCAAAAAAAAAGTCTTCGGGAAAAAGGGGAGGACGCCGCAAAAAATCAAAAGTCGCCGAGGAGCTATCTCAAAAACGAGGCATGAGGAAAAAAGAGGGAACTGCTCGTCGGCTATTTGTGAAAAAGGGGGGGGGGGGAGGGCGTGAAGACGACTCACACAGAAAGCGACGCAGGAAAAGCCGCTGCTAGATGGGAGTTGCAAAAAAAAGCCCCCTCACACTTGAAGGAAAAGGGGGAGAGGCGTGGGAAATCACGACCGGAAAAGGGTGCCACGCAAAAACTTGATAGCATCACTCAAAAAAAAAAAAACCATGAGAACGGAATCACAAGGTGCTCGCAAGCACAGCGAAAAACGGGGCCCCGCCCGCCGTACAAAATCGGGCGAGGGGCACTGGGAGAAAAGAGGCCATTCTTAGGAAAAAAAAACGCGAGGAAATGGCAGGTAAAGCGTCGGAAAAGAGGACGCGCGAACGGCGAAAAGAGGTAGGGCCCAGAGCAAATGGAGAAACGAAGCACTGGATCCTCTACTCTCCGAAGGAAGCGCCGAAAGTGGCGCGAAGGAGGGAAGCCGCATCGGGGGAACAGAAGAGACCCGCGCCCGCCCCTGAGGCCTCGCCTCAGCAAAAAAGGGAGTCCAATTCCGAGAGGAACGGTCCCCTTTTCAAAAGGCGGATGTGTGACTTAAGAAGAAGGCGCTCGACAGGCCAGCGTCAGCGCAGAGGACCCTTCCAAACGGGGGAAAGACGAGATGAAAGGAGCCACGAAACAAACGCACGGCCACCCGAGTGGAAAGGGTGGAGCATAGAAACGGACGCCCCTCTAAACTGCAAAAAAAGTAAACAAAAAACTCTGGGGAAAGCTTGTAAGACAAAAGCGTGAATTGTTTGAAAAGGGCCTTCGGGGCAAAAAGAAAAAGATCAGCACGCCGCTAAAGTAGAAGTCGGAGGTAGAACGCCCCGACACAGAAGCCGAGTCCGCCAAAAGGGAGCACGAACCGCGAGGAGCGTGACCTTAAGGAAAGAGGGCCATTTCCCCCCCCCCTTATCGGGGAAAAAAGAAAAAAAAAGAGAAACAGGGGGGGGGGGAGAGGTCAAAGGAAAAAAATGAAATCGAGCACCTCCACTGGAGGCGTGGGTGGTCAGGAACGGGAAGTGGAGGGGGTCCCGTTCATAAAAAAAGAAGGGAGCCCGATCCTTGAAAAAAAAACAGGCCGCCCGTAAGACTCCAGTGGTGCCGGGGAGACAGATGAAACGCAACTAAAAAAAATGCTCGCCGACGGTACGCGCAACAGCAAAAAAAGAAAGAGTTCCCAGCGAAAAAAAAAAGCAGCGCGATCATCAAGAAGAACGATAGATGAAGCCCGGGAAAAAAGAAGGTCGCAAGAAAGAACAAGTTATTTCCGGACTTGGGCAGCTTATTAGTTCTAAAGGACAGAGGGGCAGGGAAAAGGAAAAAAATCCGATGCAGTCAAAAACGACCAGCTGCGGGGAAAAGAGATCAGGTAGTTTAAAAAAGTCTGCGGACGGGCCCGCAAAACCCCGCTCATAGAAGTCAAACACACGAAAAAAGGGCCCGGCCAAAAAAGAACATCCCTGCTCGAGGAGAGGGTGGACTCCCCTAGAAAGAACAAAAACAGAGTGCAAGTTCAAATCTCTTTGAAAGCAAAGGGAACAAAAACCGGCAGCGAAAAGAGCATCCTTGAAGGGGAAGCCCGCGTCCACGATTAAGGGAGGTAGCAACGAAAACAAAAGATGCCTCTCTTCTGCGAAGCAAAAGCGCCGTCCGGAGAAGGCGTGCTGGGGCACGAGCCAAACACAACCCGCCGGCCCAAAGAAACGACTCGTCGAAAGGGAAAAAAAAAAAGGGGGTGAGTAGGGGGTGAAAAAAAGGGGAGAACCTCAGGGAGAAGCGGAACAGAAAAAGGCCGAAGCGGAACGTCAGAAACGGCTTGAAACACGGGGCTGATTGCCAAGGCAGGGGGGGGGAAGGACCGCACCAACCGGGGAGGGAAACAAGAAAGCTGGGAAAACGACGGAACGAAGGTAGAATAGCGGTGCACTCAAAAAGACGCTGCCCGCCGCGAAATCCTCGCGATGGAAACAAAAAAAAAAAAAAAAAGACCCGCCCCTAGTATCTCAGGGAGGAGAACAGAAGGCCGCAAAAAGCCCGGAGAAAAAGAAGATCCGACTGTTGATCTCTGCGTCAAAAGGAGAGGGAGGAAAAATAGAAAAGAAGCAGCAAACCGAAGAGACGGCCCTCAGGAAAACAACCGAAATGGACTAGGGGCGGGCAAAGGAGGCCGTATGCAGGGGGGGGAAACATCACCAAGAAAAGACTGCAGCGGGGCAAAAAAAAAAAAAAAAAAAGTAAGTTGATGTACGCCTCTGGAGAGAATCAAGAACCCAGTCCCGTCGGAACCCGCGTTGGTGCCGTGAAGGGGAACAGAGAGGCCTCGGAAACGACAGGAAACCTACTTTCCGGGGGTCCAAGACAAGAAGTTTTTCCGCTTCGTCCCAAAGAGTTCACAAGCAAGACGAAGTGGAGGGCGCTCCAAAAACCTAACTAAAAGAAAAAAAAAAACCGTCGAATAAAAAGAACGACGCTGTCCCGAAAAAAACTCGCGGTCTCTTGAGCAAAAAACGAAAAAAAACTCTAGCAGTGCGCCCGGGGAAGGAAAAGCGTGTTGTCGAAGAAGCTCAGGGCCCAAGCAGCGGGCCCCGTCCTCACCCTCCAGCAAAAGGGGGAAACATGGGAAGCCGGGCGGGAAAAGCCATCCACCACGGGGAATGCTCGGGGGTTGGTTGCAAAGGGACCGCCCGCTACAAAAGAAACGGGAAACTCCTCAGAAACAAATGAGGGGTCCAATCCGGTCCCACACCGAAGGAAAAATAGGTATTTTGGTCTGAAAAAAAAATCCCCTCCCAGGGACCGCCGGGAAGAAATCTTGATGGGGGGGGGGAGCCTCTTCTCGTGGGAAAAGAGGGGGTCGGGGCCACGGCGACTCCGGATGAGAAAAAGAACTACCGGAGAAAGAGAACGAACCAAGGGGGGGAAAGACCCCCGGGTTTTCTTCCAAAGAGATCTGGGGATAAAGAGGCCGTTCTGGAAATTCTCCACAAAGACAAAAGGAGGTTCGAACTTTTCACAGAAAAAGGGAAACTCTTTCGGCCTTGAAAAAAGCGAGACCTTTTTTAGAGGCAAGGAAAAAAATCGTCGGAGACCGACGTTCGCGTGATCGAGCAGGCGCTTGGTGCGCTGAACAAGAAGCAAAGTGAGGGAGGGGGAAGGTGCGCCAATCCAGGAAAAACAAGCTCTAAAAATATCTTGGGAGAACTCTTTCTAAAGGGAAAAGGGGCACAAAGGTAACCAGCCCGAGGGTGCCGAGGGGCACAAACAGAGTGACGAAGCCGCTGGCTCTGAAGAACGTAAAACAAAAATTCCCCCCCCCCAAGGAAGTTTCGTCACCGGCGAAGCGGAAACCCAAAGCCCCTACCCCAGCAAGGAAAGAGAGTTTTACGCGACTCAAAAAAAAAAAAGGGCCCCCCGATCAGACCGCGAAAAAACGCGCCGGTGAAAGGGTCACGAAGAAGCCGCAAAGACGCTCCGGGACGCTTTCCCCCCGGGGGTGATCGGGACTCTGGGGCTAAAAAGGGAACTCTTCTCTGAGGGGAAGTTCGAGGGCTGGAAAAAAGAACCGCCCAGGGGGCTGCTACTCTAAGGGCGTAAATCGCAAGAGTTTACTAAAGGGGGAAAAAAACTCCGGGGTCGGGCCTTGGGCGTCCGGTTTCCTTTTAGAAAAAGTAGAAGATCCTTTGCGGAAAAATCGGTACCGGCGTTCAGAAAAGCTGCAAGAGGTGTCAAGCTTCTGTACAGGAGAAAACCGCAGGAGTCGAGTGGCAGGGAGTGAGAAGCCAAATCGAGCATTCCGCCGAAAAGAGGACCGAGCGAGTTCCCGCGAGGGCCCGCAATGGTCCAAAAAACTCCAGAATCAAAATAGGCGAGCCGAAAAAAAAAAAAAAAACGGCGGGAGGGGCCGCTTGCGTCCTGAAAGGGACAAAAACAAAAAAAAATGCCTGGAAAAAGGGCTCTCCCAACGAAGCAAGCGTTCGGCTCGGAACAAAAAAGGTCGCTGATGAAAAACCGAGAGACAAAGCAAAACCGGTAGAAAGGAAAAACTCCTCTCGGGGACAAAAAGGCAGCGGGGAGTCTGCGGCACGGTATAAGTTTCCTCCTAAAAAGACTTAGGAGAAAATAGAAGTAGGGACCGGGGGAGTCGAAGGAAACTACTTGCCGAAGGGGAGGTTCCAGAAGCAACGGCCTTTGTTACAGGCGGTCTTGAAGAGGGAAGATGTTGGAAGAGCTGTTTGAAAAGGGTCTGCGCAAAAGGTCTCCTTCCAAGAAAGGGGGTGACCCGGGCTGCTTTGCTTGACAAAGGGCAGTGCGTGACGGAAGTTCGTGTAGAATCGACCAAAAACCGACGCGCCTCAACCTATCGACGGGGGGGGAACATGGTCCCCAGCAGGCGCCCGTAAACTTCAAAATCCGGCCAAAGCGCGGAGAAAAAAGGCTGCCGGCAAGAAGAAGACCGCGGGAGTTCGTAAAACCCTTGGGCCAAAACCAAACACCCAAAAAATGGAATACCTCGGGAAAGAAGATCTTAGAAAACTTAGGAAGAAGGAAAAAGAGATAATCTCTCCCGAAGAGTTAAACAAGCCAGGGGGGGGCGTCTGTATACCTACAAAAAAAGAGCGGGGACCGCCGACAGTGCCAAAAAGAAAGGAGCGTGGGAAGGATAAAAAAGCACACAGCCTAAAAGGGGTCTTTCCGAGAAGGGAAATCACTTACCCAAAAAGGTGGGTCACGACAATCGGGGGAGAAGATCATCAAAGCAAAAACACAAACCGAGGAAAAAACCCCTTTCAGAAAAAAACGTTGCGGCGCAGCAAAATAGCCAGGCCCCCGCCCCAAAAAAAAACCGCAGAAAAGACCCGAATAGGCGTCTGATCTTCTGGAAAAAGTGGTGGGCGCCGTCAAAAAAAAAGGAACTTGAGAATCAAAGGAGCGGAGAAAAAAGGAACGATAACGCTCCTAACAGCGGAAAAGAGTAGGGAGAGGGGTCCGCAAGAGAAGGACCTAAGTCCGCACTGGAGCCCCTAAGGTCGGAAAATAAACGACCTACTCAATGCCAAGAAGCGGAAGGGGAAGCGCGAAATGTGTTTTCCTTCTAGGAAAACGGACCACAGGAAAAAAGGCTTCGCCAATCGCCGGACACGGATTTCTTTGATAGGTAAACCCAAAAAGGCCCCGAGCCCTCGTCGCAAAAAAAAAAGTAGGGTGGGAGTCCGGCGCATCCAGGGAACAGCCACGATTTCGAGCGCGCCCCGTTCCACCAGGAAACTGATCGAAAAAAAAGAAAACTCGCGAGGAGCCACGCCGATTTCGGGCAAGAATCGTAAAAAAATCCCCGCCCTCCGGGGGACACCGGCTTCATCCCGAAACGAGGTTAACCCGCCGAAAGTGAAAAACGGGCTACTTGGAGAGTGGCGGAAGGGCCTCCCCGAAAAAAAAACGGTAGGGGACGCCTCTACTATAAAAAAAAAAGGGACCCACCGAATTCTCGCCAGGGGAGCCGGCCAGGGAAAAAAGCAGTTGAGCCCGCCCAACTATCACGACCGAGGGGGGAAAAAAAGAAAATAGCGTTCTCGACAAAGGGGCCTTTCATGAGGGGGGGATCTTACGAGCGCGTTCGCGAAAAAAAAAGGGGACCCATATGCGAGGGAAAATCAAAAAAGGAAGAGAGAAGTACAAAAAGGGAAGGCTTGGGGGGGGGAAAAAGGCCTTTAACGACGCAGAAAAAAGTGGCGGGCGGAGGGAAACCAACCAGCCTCCCCTAAAGAAAACAGAAGGTGACTTTCTCCGTTGCACACGACAGTCAAACACCCGGGGGAAGAATAGCAAAAAATTCCAGCCTGCCAGGTTCGCAAAACGAAACGCCGAACGTTGCATCGGGCGCGAGCTTTGCGTCGCAAGAAGGGTCGAGGGAAAAAAGACTTCTCTATAGGAAGAAGGCACGGGGCGGGTCATCAGGCCGCATAACAACAACACCGGAAAAAACGTCTTAAAACAAAAAGCAAGCCGCCCCAGTTTCCAAGAAACGTTTGGCGCAAGCTTTGATAGGAAACTACCGAATCCGCCCTGGGGGGACCGAACAAGGAGAGGAACTTGTCGTTGTCGGAAGGAAGGGGGGGGTTTGGAGGACTAAAAAAGTCGCCGCCGACAAAAAAAAGCGCCCCCTGCGGAACACAGCCAAGAAAGGCGGGTCCCCAGAAAGAGACCAAAAAAGTAGCCTATCGGGTGGGAGGCCGGATTGAGAAGAAAAAAAAGCTGTGAAGGCGGGGGGGCCACAAGACAGGGGGGTGTCGCGTCTTTCCAACAAACCAGGAGCCGGGCGAGCTGGCGGGGGGGGGGCCAGCGAAAAAGAAGTCGGGCTGAATGTTGCCA
>Ga0179593_1550860_pt1 | contig 24971 bp, 39 predicted proteins | sample CZODoug2_1_08_16_FD_185931 | JGI IMG/M metagenome (GOLD analysis project Ga0179593, IMG submission 185931) | Vadose zone soil fungal communities from Angelo Coast Range Reserve, California, USA - CZODoug2_1_08_16fungal (PacBio error correction) | ecosystem: Environmental > Terrestrial > Soil >...
GGGAACCCCCCCCTCCAACATTACCGGGAAAGAAAAAGACGGGCTGTCCAGTTGTTGGAGGAAAGAGGGCGGAAATCCAACACGGAAAGGGGGAAAATTGAAGGAAAAGGAATCAGCCATCTTTGAATCGAGAATCCGGAAAAGAGAGTTAAGAGAGGGGGGATGAACGCAGAACGGAAAAAAGGTGCCTCTCAGGGGATGAGGAGAAAAAAATCCCTAGCAGCCCCTTTGGCCCCGCGGGGGGAGAAAAGGGGAGCGAGACCCTTAGGGAAAAAAAGACGTTCCTAGCCAGGTGCCTGGAAGAGGAAGGACAGGGTTAAGCTCCGTGTTCGCTAGGAGGCCCCGACGACGAAAGTCGCAAATGCAAAAGGGCGAACTCGGCGGCAAATCCCTTTCGGAAGAGGGCAAAAAAAAAGGAGACGGGGCAACCACTTGGGTGGCAAGGTCGGGAAAATAGGATAAGCAAAAAAACAGCGAGCCAAACCTGCAGCGCTGCAAAGGAGGAGGACCAGAGGGTTAAAAGACCAGGGATACCATCGAAGCCAGGTGCATCAGCCCGTCACGGAGGGGGGGGCACAAGCGACCTTACCCAGGGGTATGCTGTTGCCGAGAAAAAAAAACGCCGGGGGGGAACCGCAAGAGGGGAGTGTCGAGCCCCATCGAGAGCGACAAGTCGGGTCAAAAGGATACGATCAAAGATCTCGCATTACTGATCAGAAAAACGCAGAAACGGGGGGACTGAAACTGGAACAGAGTCAGGTACGAGCCAAAGAGAAGTGGCGTAACTTCGCAGTAAGAAAAAAAAAAACAGCTACAAGGCAGGGTCGAAGGGACGTAGTTCAGCCAGGAGGGGGGGTGGAAAATGATGCAAAAGGCCAGAGCACGCCGTCGCTGAAGGAAATAAAAGAGAGAGAAAGATCCGGGGGTGCCGGGAACCAGAAAAAGGGCGCGGGGGTGCAAAAAAAGGAAAAGAGGGCGATTCAAGCGCGCAAGAGCCGAGGAAAAAAGGGACACTCATTGACCGACGGCGCAGAGGGTCTCAACGGGAGGAGAGAAAGAAAGAAGGGGCAACACCGCGTCTTCGGGATCGTACAAGGGAAAACGAACAAAAAAAGGATTCTTTGGTCCCTCGTACAGAGCCAGACAGCTTAAGAAAAAGCGAGCCCAGGGTGATCGTCGAGCATATAAAAAAAAAAGAAGACTGTGCAGGAGACTTTGTGCACGCCCACGGGGAGGGAAGGGGCCATGAAGGGGGGGGCGCAAAAGGGTGGGGAGAAGCTACACTTTCAGGGTGGTCACAGACTAGCAGAATACAGCAGGTAAATCGCTCAAGCCGACTTCGGACACCAAAAAAGAAATTCCGCGGGGAAAGGAAGAGGGAGCGACACGTCCTCTATGAAAGCTGGGGAAAGATTGTTAAAAAAAAAGAAAACAGCGCACTCGACGACATGTGAGGCCAACCGGAAAGAGAGCTGTGCAGGTTATTTTCACAGCAACAAAAAAAGGGGGAAAAATCCAGAGGTCGAAGGCTCACGAGGGGAAAGGCGTCCGCCAGCGCGGGAAAGGAGGTCAAGGAAAGGAAATAGGGTCCATGCCGCCTCTACAAGGGGAAAAATCATGTGCAACGTAAGGGAAACAAACGAAGGGACGCGCCTCCAGGCTTAAAGAAGACGAAAAGGAAAAAAAAAAGTGTCGTACTGGCTGTAGGAACTAAGGAGTAAAGGAAAAAAAAAAAAAAAAGAAAAATCAGCTCGTAGTGTTGGATGCGAAAAAGACTAGAGGGGGAAACGGGAAGAGAGTACTCGGGCCTGTTTACCCGAGGGGGGGGAAAGGTCTTACGGGGAAGGGAGGGTTCACTGTTGACATGGGGAAAGGGGGGGGGAAAGGACCGGTGAAAGTGGGGACACGAGTTTCTTCTTCCAACGTTAAACTTGACGCTGGGGTCCGGGGGGGCCGCAAAGGCGGATTGTCCGGAAGGGGGACTCCAGAAAGAAGGGGGGGTGGTAAAAGTCAATGGTCTCTGCATCGTCGCCGTTGGTCGGTAACATGGACTCGCAGAAAAAAAGACAAAAACACTGACAAAGAGGAATCTACAGGGAAAAAAAGTACCCAATTTGTCTCCAGGCGAGACGGCAGCGAAAGAAGGGGGAAACCAAGCGGGGAGGGGTTGTGCAAAAAAGCGTGTGGCACGTGCGCACGGGGGAGGGAAAGCAGAAAGGGAACGAGGAAAAACGGAGGTGGTAGGAGCTTTTCCCCGACGGATATACTTCCGCATCTTGGGCCAATAAAGAAGCAACGGAACCGAGGAAGCAAAGATCTGGGGAGAGGTTCCAAAACGAAAAAAAAAAGGAAATCGACTAAAACCAAAAAAGTATTCAAAAGAGAATGAAAAAACACTGGGGAATTGAAGGAAATATCACATCAAGAGGGTCTTTCACTCATCCGTAAAGAAAAAAGGAAGTCAAGAATGAATAAAAAAGGGGAAATGTGAACAGCTCACAAAGCCCCCCTTATCGTCAAAAAAGTAGAAAAGGGGAAAAGGAAAGGGGGAGGAAACAGGGGGTAGCAAAAAAAAAAACGAAAAAAAAAACGCTATTTCCTTGGTGGGCTATAAGAGGGAAGGGGACGCGGACCAAGTGGAGAAAGGATGAGGGCAAAGGAACGAGTATGCTCGAATCCAGAGGGGAGAAAACCGCCAAGGAAAAGAAAACGCGACGACCTCTCTATCCATAGGGGGGCAAAAAACATAAAAATGGCTTCAAAAACGGCACTTGGATGTTGAAAAAAAAAAACACCTCTTACTTCAAAAAGGGTGCAACAGGTCGGGGAAAAATCTTGGGGTTGGGAAAAAAAAAACGAAAATAAAAAAAAGAAAAAGTCAGGAAGTGCACCCTCGAAAGGGAAAGATCCTAAAACAAAACCGAAAAGGGGAAATGGACAAAGAAGCGAAAAAGAGAGAATCAGGGAGGGACGGACACCACTACCTAAAGAGATTTTGGGGGGGGGGGTACTCTGAAAAGAGCAAAGAAATCGAAATGCCAACGCATATGAAGAAGAAGGAGGATTTCTTCAGCGGCCTGGAGCAGGAGAGTCCGCAGAAGAATGGGCCAAAAGCGGTCTCCCAGGAAGGGTCGTCGGAGGGAGAAGGGTGACCTCTGGGAAGGGGGGGAGTAAACCGACGAGCTTTCAGACTGGGGGTCTGTAGGAAAAGGGCCCCTGAAGTTTCCCGATCACTCGGCTTTTGGCAACTTTGTGGCGGAAAAAAGCAAATAATCTCGGAAGGGAGTCCGGAGAAAAAGAAGTATGGAAATAAAAAAAAAAGGTAGGACGCGTTGCATCGGGGACATACCAGGAGAGGGGAGAACAGACTGAAGCTGGGGGAAAACTTACAAAGAGAGGAACGAAAAAAATCGGATCAGCGGTGGAGTGTTCCGGGGGGTGGGGGGACCGAATTGAAGTCGAGGTCGAACCGAAGTTCAAGGGAACATGAGAAAGAAGGAACAAAGGGAAATGTGATAAAAAAAAGTGGGTTTTTTCCAGCAAGGGGATCCAAAAAAGAGAAGGGAAAGCAGAACGAGGGTTGCCCAGAAAGAAGGACAATGGGAAAAAAAAAACAGCAAGAAAGGGATTTATCTGCTCGAGCACAGGAAAGGAGGAAAAGAGGGTCTGGACGCTGTACTATCATCAAAGACAATTGGGGGGAAAACCGGTGCCCACGATCAATGGGAATAATGTTTCAAAAAAGGAGATAGGAGAGAGTCTACCTATCTTCGGAAAAACCAAAAGAAAAGGGAGAAATCGGGACTCCCAAGGAAATCAGCTACTGGAGGGAGGATCGTTTTGGAACGCGGGTCTGGGGGGAACCTCAGAAAGAAATAGTTGTGAAAATGTGGCCCTCTCAGGGTGGGGTCGCAGGGCTGGTTATAACCAGCTCAAAGAGGAAAAGCATCTTCCAAGGGATCGGACTCTGCCGAAAAAAAGAGAGTCTACTAACTGAACCGGGGCGAAAAGAAGGTATGAAAGCGGTTCCTACCACACAGGGCCCTAAAAGGGGTCCGCCAAAAAAAGTGCTGGGGGCAGATCGGTTACATGAACTTATGAACAGAGGAGGGTTTCCACAATAGGGGGGCACTAAAGCTAAAGTGGAAGGCTTTCAGCAGTGGGACCGTACTGAGAAAAAAATCGAGAGAAAATCTAGGAATAAAAAAAATAGGAAACTCGAATGTGGGAGAAGTCCCCTCTGAAAACCTAACTCTAAACAACCACAAAGGATCCATGTGATATGGCAAGAAGAAGAGCCCACCAGTGGTTCAATTGCCAAAAAAGAAAGCCTCAGGAGGTTAAAATCGAGTTGTCCTGCGATTGAAAAATGTTCTAAAAAAAATAAAAAGAAAAAAAAAAAAAAAAAGAAGGAGAAAAAAAAAAAAAAAAAAAAAAAATGTTGGGGTTTAAAAAAAAAAAAAAAAAAAAAAAAAAAGAAGGAAAAAAAAGAGAAAAAAGCAGCGGGTCAGCCAGCGGAGGAAATCCTAAGGCTCATAAAAAAAAAGGTCCAAAAAAAACCTTAGAAATCGGATAGGAATGGTGGACAGGCCAAACAATGGGGAGTGTGAACTAGAAGAGACGAAAAATTAATCGTTACCCGGGGAGAGGGGGCCTCCTGAAGGACATCATCAGGAAAAATCAGGCTACTGTGGAAGAGGGTAGGGAAGAAGAACGGAAAGAGTTATGTACCAAATGCCTGTCCACCTCCCCCCCAGTGCTTGACAAAAAAACACGGAAGAGGAAGGGAAGGCCCGACAGTGGCGCATTTAGAGCCAAAGAAGAAGAAGAAACGCCCTGCTCCTGAGGGGGGGGAAAGGGTCGAAAAAAACGATTAATGCACGACTTGGTCAAAGGTTGCACAAGGGGGGTGACAGCCCGAGCCTCAAAACGACTCCCGTTTGAGAACGGTCGGGGGAGGGGGGGACACTCAGCGAGCGAAGGACGGGAAAAAAAAAGCGAGTTCACTTCTCCGCAAAAATGCACCCGCCAGGTGGAAAAAAAGGACCGAATTTGAAAAAGGAAGAAGTCTAAACGAGAGAACAATATCAAGAAGGGCATAGGGATTAGAAAAAAAAAGAGGAGATAATGCCACAGAACGGTCCGTCGCTTAAGGGGGATGAAGGGTGGGGGGGGAGCAGGCATTCTCGCGCTCCCCCACATTAGTTCAGTTGTGCTGATCTAAGTCTGTAAGGACAAAGAGTTAGGGAGAACCAAGGGAGAAGATACAGGAGTTAACTCAGAGTAAGACAAAGGAGGGGGGAAAATCGCCAGTGAAAAAAAGGAGGGAAAAACACCAAGGCTGGAAGAAAAGGGTCACGAATCTAGAATGATGTGGATAGGAAAGGGAAAATTTCTGCCCAGTTCCTGGCAGCGGAGTTTGGACACGCTCCGTGGTCTTCAGAGGCTTCGATCGAAACAATGAGAAAAAAAAGGAGTGGCGAGCAAAACCCAGGGGGAGGCGGCAAAGATGAAGGGGGAACGCTGAAAACACTGGGAAGCCAAGTTTTCCGTCGCCGCTGCTAACGAAGGGAGAGGGCGAAGGGGGAAAAAAAAAAAAAAGGGTCATACCGGAAAAAAAGAAAAAAACATCTCCAGCTGGCGAAACTCAGACGCTTCGTGGAAAAAAAAAAAAAAGAAGGGGCAAGACAGGGGGGAAAATATGGGCTGCATCCCTATATGGGATGGAGAAGAGGCGATGCTGACGAAAAACAGCAAAAAAAAGGGGAGAAGGAATAAACGCCTGGAGGAGAAAGGTCGAAAGCAAGAAAAAGGGTCGGAAAAAAGAAAGAGGGGGAATCATCGCTTCCCTATCTAGGCAAGGACTGCGGAAAAAACCACTCCAGGAAAAAGGCTCAGGAACCAGGTCAGGTACCCCGAGAAAAGGAAGCTCAAAAGACACAAGAAAAGGGGGAGTTTGGGGGGGCCCGCAAAGAGCTCAAGGCGTCTGATAGGAGGGAAGGTAGTAAAAAGCGGGGTAAAGAATGGAAAAAAGGGGGTGCAGAGACGCGTCAAAGATCAACAAAGAAAAAAAAGAGTCAGGAAAAAGAAAAGCAAAAGGTCTAGGGGAAGGCTTCGAAGCGTTCCAGCTAAAATAGAAGGAAAAATCGCACAGCAAAAAACTTCCAAGGAAAAAAAAAAAAAGGAAGGGTGTAGCAACTCCGGGAGTGGAAACGGGCGATGCGGAGGAGTCCCCCTGAGCGACTGGTCACTGCAGAAAAGAGGTCACCGGGATTGGGGGGAAAGTTAACCTGAAAGACCTGAAATGGATGGAGCTTAAAGCGAAAAAATTTGCCCGTTGAAAAAAAAAAAAAAATTGAAAAAAAGCCATGGTGCAAGAATGGTGGAAGAAGGGGGGGGGGGATGCGGGGCTCGTGGATGCTGGTGAATATGTTTGCTCGGAAACCCGTGGGGGCCGCAACTCAGAGGGGTGGAGAAGTAGCAAGAGGAACTCAAAGGAAAAGGCGGCCAAGAACTCCCAGCGAGCGTGACTCCGAGGGAAGAAAAAATGTAGACTCAAGGGAAGGGACCCGAGTCTTTGTCTGAAAAGGGAACGCCGAAAGAAGGGGTGTGAGTCCATCGGTTAGGCCAAAAACCAAGAGGCCAGAAAAGATCGTGGGAAGTGAAAAAAGAAAAAAAGGGCAAACCCCAGGTTTGATCTGGAAAAAAGGCGAAAGGATCGCCCGCCCCCGAAAGAAGGCGAAAGAAAAAAAGAAAAGGGGTATCAACCTCACAAGAGGTGAAATGAAACAGGAAACAGAGGGGGAAAAAGCCAGGGGGCTAGGAACGTCCCTAGCGGGTACGATAAACCAGGAAGGAATGACCGCCATCCAGGAAAAAAAGAAAGACTCAATGATTCAGGAAATTAGAAGGAAAAAAACTAAAACCAAAAGAGGCGGGGATTAAGGGGGGGAAAAACCTACAACTACACGGAAGCTCTACGGGAATAGACAAGGGATTTTGTTGGGTGGGGGAATTCTCGGTTTATGTTGTTAGAAGTCTGGGGGGGGGGGAGAAATAATCCAAAGGTGGGACGGGGGAAGATTTAGGACCGGGACAGTCCTCTTGCCTTCCGAGGTGACCAGGGTCAGGAGGAAAACTTAAAAACAACCAGGAACGAATTGAAGTGGGGCTGGTGCCGTGGACGCACATCAAGATAACGGGGGGGAAAAAAAGGGGTCTGGGGGCAAGCCGTGCCCAGGACCAACAAGAAGAACTTGCGAGAGCGAGACGTTGGCCTGAGGAGAAAGTCCATGAGTAGAAGAAAGTCGGAAGAAAAAGAAAGGGGAATTGGAGCAAAAGCAACGGGAAAAAAAAAAAGCGTTGGGGGGGGGCGCAAAAGGGAAAATGACGCCTGATGACCGGAAAAGCAAAGAAGGTGCAGGAGAAAATTTTCGGGGAGCTTCACGAAAGAAAATAGGCGAAAAAATATTTGGGACCAGCAATGGGGAAAGAGAAGATGCCAGAAAAAGAATGACAAATGAAACAAAAAAAGAAAAGAAACGTCAGCAATCTGCACAAATGACGATAGAAAGGAAACAACAACAAGGGAGGAAAAGATCGCGCTTCGGTGAGATGCATGAAAACCAAAACGGCTTGGGCCAAAGAACTAAAGAAAGAATGAGAACAGGGGCCAGACCACGCAACAGGGAAGAAGATTAGAAAAGGTACAAAAGGGAAAAAAGGCAAGGAAAAAAAAAAACTTAAGGAATCGACCCATGTAGGCAGTATCAAGCTCAAAGAGTTGAAGAAGAAAAAGGGAGGTGCGGCAAAAGTAGCCGTGAAAAAAAGAAAAAAACCCTAAAAAGGGGGGGCTGGGGAAAGAAAAAAAGAGAATTTCGAGGGCCCCAACTGGAGAGATGGTGAGCAAAGAGAGAAACGAGGACGCTCGAAGTGTATTGGGGAGAAACCCAGCCGTAAAAAAAAAAAACATCAAGAAAAAAAAAAAGACGACGAGAAAGAAAAACTGAAGAGAGTGCATCCATAAACTGCCCTGGAAAGGGGGAAAAATCCGGGAAAAACCCGGGAGGAAAAGAGAGAAAGAAAAGTTCTAGAAAGAGGGGAGGTCACACTTAGTGGTAACACCAAGAAGAAGGAGAGAAACCTCTTGGAAAAAAAGAAACCATCCATTAGGTCAAAATCCCAAAACGATCGCTTCGTGTCGGAAAAAATCGGACTCAAAAAAAGACGAAGGGTGGAAAGGGGGGGAAAGCAGACGAACTTCAGAAATATGCGCCAATAAGAAGGCTTGGGGTCTGGGGAAAAGGTACGGTCATTTAAGTTCAAAAGGAAAAGATCAAAAAAAAGGTAAGGTGCAAATTCCCAAACAGGCCGGTTCTGCTTTATGATTGAAAAAAGGTCAAGGTCAATTAGATTTAAATGAAAATGGCCCGCCGAACTGGGGAAGAGTCAGAGGCAGTCCCCTGACAGAGTGGAACTAGAAAAATCTCACTTTGGCGGCACACAAAGCAAAATAAGAGGGGGGGGAACATCTTTCCTGTGACGGGATGCCCAGAAAAAAAATGTACCGACTATAGCGCATTCAAAAAGAGAGGATTGAAAGGAACAATCAGGGGAAAAATCACTCATCACTCGAACTTCTGAAAAGCAAAAAGAAGGAAGCATAAAACGAGGGAAATCAGGGGGGGAGGTTCAGGGCACGAAGTTCGGAAAAAAGGGAGCTCAAAAAAAGGCGGACAGTATGTCTCAGGAATCGGGGAAAAAAACGGGTTTTTTTTGTTTTGGAGCACGGCGGAACCAAAGGTTTTTTAACAAGTTCGCATATCAAATGGGAACAGCATGAAGACACGCCGAAAAGGGGACCTCAAAAGCAGGGGGGGGTTGGAGGGGAAAAGGTCAGGGGACCCATGGCCGTTGGGCTCGACTATCAAGCCCTCAAAGTTGGAAGGTCTCCCGGGACATAGAAAAAAAAAGTCAACTGGGAGGTCAAAAAGGGGAAAACGAAAGGAGGGAATTGTTAAGCTCTGGGTCCATAGGGAAAGCTAGGGAGAAAAAGAGCGCGATGGGAATCAAACTAGGTATCCAAGAAGCTGTAGGAGAGAAGCATGGGTAAAGGTTCTTTTGTTGCAGTGAAAAGGAAAAGCTTGGGGTTACCCTAAAGCGGTCAATAAAAGAAGGCAAGTGGAGCGACCGCTATGCTCTCCCTAACTAAGGAAAAGGGGCTAAAAAAAGGCAAGGTGCCTACAAGGAACCGGAAGACAAAAATCCGTTTTTTGGAAAAGCAAAAAGCCACGGGACGAAACCAATGAGAAAAGGGGGGATGGGGGGGGTTTGTCGCTCGGGTACCTGAACTCTGCGAAATTCAAAAGGGGGAAAAACTCAGATTTGGAAAGGTGAGGGGTACCTGCTAAAAAAAGAAAGAAAAGGGGGGGTATCTATACAAGTAACCCTACTGGGAACAAAAGCTAAAAAGTCCAAGATCAACGATAAAGTACGCATAAGACAGAAAAGAAAGAAGAGGGGGAGGCCTACTCCTCGAAATTCCCAAAAAAAACCGCAGGCTTGAAAAAAAAAAAAGTCTCGGGAAAAGCGGGGAAGGCAAGGATGACAAAGTTACTCGAGACTGGAATGAACGAGAAGTGAAGGCTTTGGGGGGGGAGGGCACGAGAAGCAATCGCGAGAGCCAGGCGTCTAAAAAAGAAGAGGGATGTATCCAGTCGGGCACGAACTGGGCAAAGGTCCAGGTAAATCTGCAAGTCCCAAGTGTGGAGAAAGAAAGCCCGACAGAGAGGGGGAACCGTCAAGTCCTCCACAGAACTCATCTCCTTGCTAATGGGGGGTCTATTAAAAAAAAAGGGCGCCCGAAAAAAAAGGAAGGGTGTAAAAAATTCCTGGGTGAAAAAGCTTACTGGGGGGAAGGGGAAAAAAACGAAAAAGATGGCCAAAAGCTTGGGGAAGACGAGAAAGACTAAAAGGACCTTTTATTCATGCGGGGAAAAAAACGAAGAAGAAAATTGTAGAGGGGGATTTCCAGGTAGAAATCGAAAATGCAAAAAGGCCCCGACTTGGCTTTCAGAAAGGCAACGGCCCGGAAAGGAAGACGATGGGGAAGCTCGAAGTTCACAAAATGGAGGCCGCCGTGGAAAAAATTCGAAAAAAAAAAGGAAAAGAAACGGCCCCTCGTGGTTGGAGCGACTTCCAAGAGAAACCAGGGAAAGAAGCGAGGGGGAAAAAGGAAGACAGAAGAATAAACCTACATCCAGAGAAAAAAAGAAGCAACAAAAAAAGAGGCAGAGCAGGGGAAATGTCCCACCTGAAACCAAGTCGCTCGGGGGAAACCAGAGGGGGGGGACCAGGAATTTGTTTAGCTAAGCGTTCGCGACGCACCCTAAGGAAAAGGGGGCCTTTGAAGTTGGAAATACCAAGTACGGGAGGAGAAAGTCTTTTCAAAGGTAAAAAAAAAAAGGAGTGGTGAAAAAGAAGGGGGTAACCGGAAAAGACCAAAGAGGTTTCCCTTCGCATCGGGAAGCCTGAAAAACTAACGAAAAGAGGAAAACATGCCGAAAGAAAGGTTGACTTCGAGCAAAATAAAAAAAAGAGGAAGAAAATCCACCGTTAACTTAGACAGTGCATGGGAAAGACCATCAAAAAAAAGAAAATGGGGAACGAATTCCGGTGTACCAATCGAGCTGAAGACTCGAACAAAAGGGGGCGCATGGAGTTTGGGACTAGGAAAAAAGGAGACCCGTGAGCCGGGAAAAGGACAAAAAAAGTCTTAAGAAAAGGCAAAAGGGGGAAAGCGCGCCGGAAACGACCCACGTTGGGTTACCCGTCGGAAGGGAAGGAAAGAAAGCACAGCGTTAAGAAGGACGCGCAGGGGAAAGCAGAGCACTTCGACAGAAAGAAAGGTGGAAACGTGACAATCACGTGCATCCAGGAGCCAAGGTGTATCGCACCCGGAAAAAGGAGCCCCTATTGGAGAAAAGGGGTTCCACGAATAAAAGGAAGCAGAGAAAAAACGTGGGGGGCGCGAACAATATCGACTGGTGAAGAAGGGGGGCCAATTAGAAGAATCTGGCCCAAAGGAGGGGGACGAGTTCCGTGAAAAAAAAAATCCTGAAAGGAGAAAAAAAGTGGGAACTGCTGACAGCCGTCCCACAGCGTTTGCGAAAGGGGGTTGGGTCTCAAGGAGGGGTACAAAGGAAACAAGAGCAGCGAAGGGACCAGGGGGGACACTCGAAAACTAACAAGGAACCGATCGAGTAATCCTGTAGTATGAAAAAGTTGGGGGGAAGGACTGATATCCTGGAAGAAGATCCGAACAAAAAAAAAAAAGAAGATCGGACGTCTGAGCAAAAAAAAAACCGTAAATCGCGGCGGAAACGGCCAAGGAGAGCTTTCCAGAAATCAGGACGAAGGAAAAGGGTTGAAAAATCGCGCCTCCAAAACTTCTGTGGGACTTGGAAGCCGAGGTGATTGGAAGGGGAAGAAAAAATGCACTCCTTAAAAGGGGGACCGAGCTCACGCAGGAGAGCTCCAAATATTTTCGTGGAAATACCGAAATGAGGCAACAGAAAAAGGACAGCCTTTCAAAACTTGCACGAAGAAGGAAAAGTCGAGAAGTAAAAAAGGTCGGGGGGGAAAAGGAATGTGTTGAGGAGGCACTGCGGGGAAAAAAAACTTGCAAGGGTTTGGCGCGAAAACAGGGGGGTTGAAAGAAAACCCCGCGCGTCACGCAACGGGGGGGTGAAAAGAGAGAAGTGCCCGAGGGCCCGAAGACGGTCGTCCCAAGAAACCATTACTCTGAGCGCTGGAGGAAGGCGATGGGAAAGAAAAAAGTCAACTCAGTTAGCAGCGGGGTCGCCAAACAAAAGGGGAAGGTCACGAGAGAAAAGAAAAGACGACATGGTTGGGGGTCCTCCTCAGGTAACGGAGAAGCAAAAAAAGAGATAGTGAGGGTGGCCGCCAAAAGTGGGGGAAAATCAAAGGGGGGGGACTCAAAGGGAAAAGGCTGAGGAAACCTCCCGGGAGCTTCAATGCAAGGGCAAGGTAATCGCCAAAAGGTCCATGAAAAACTACGCGACACTCGAGTGAAGGTGAAAGAAAAATTAAAAAGAAGGAGGGAGTATCTCATCAAAAAGGTGAACGCGGAACCAAGGAACTCCTCACGAAAAAAAAGCTCGGACCGGGACCTTCTGCGGAAAAGTAGGAACGAAGAAAAAAAAGATTTGCTTCTTTGGGGCCCGCAGCCCGAAGAAACGACAGAGAACCGATCTGGATTTTATGGCAAAAGAGTCAGGGTCGGGGGGTTGGAGGGTGGAAAGAGCGGGGCACTTGGTGCCTGCGGGACGTGGTGGAAAGAGACTGGTAAAAGGGGAACACGTAGTCGCCCCTTTGCAAAGATTGCAACCAGCACGCACAATCGATTGAGAAAACCTTGCAGGCGTGCCACCCATCCAGTTGGGGGAAAAGGGGGGGGGGGAAGACTTACTCCTCCAGAGGAGTCTCAACTGGGTGGGGATACTGCGGGGTCCGGAAAGAAAAAAAAAGGGACAGGGGCGAGAGCGATACGAAACGGGTTCCTCTGCTCAAGATCCATGAAGGAGATTCTGAAAAGAGCGCGGACCAAAGTAAGAGGAAAATATCCAAAAAAAGGGCCTTTGGCACTAAGGGGGAAAAAAAAAAGTTCTAGGAAAGAGGGAGAGGATTAATAAAAAAAAATCCCCTACATTTGCGGGCGAAAGGGGAAGGGGGGGAGTGGAAGTAATGAACTGAACGCTCCCATTGCCAGAAAGGGAAATTCACGTCAGAAGGAAAAAACGAAAGGAAAAGCAAAGATCTGTGACAGACGTTCCCTGCTCAAAAGAAGGAAAGAAAATCAACAAAAAAAAGGGGGGGGGGGGGGAAAACGAAAAAGAGAGGGGGGGGGAGGAACGGTTAAGGGCAAAAAGGAAGAAGTGGGAGGGAGCAACTGCAAAACAATTAGTGTGGAGAAAAAAATCAACCAAAGGAATCCGCGGGAAAAAAAGAAACGGGGGAAAGCGGGGAGATTAAAAGAAAGGGAAACAAGAAGGACGTATCGCGAACCCGAATGGGGAGTGGTCAATAAGGAAAGGTACAAGTGAGAAAGGGGGGGAGCAAAGAAATAAAACAAAAAAAAAAAAAATAACCAGGGGGAAACCAGGGGGCTTTGGCAGAGAAATTCGCAGGGCCGCCTGCAAACAAGGAAACCGGAGGGGAGAAACTTGAGTCGCAGAGGAAGAGTATCGAAAGACCGGGAGTGGGTAGGCTCTGGGTCTTCCGACGCGTGCGCATCAACGGCAACCTCTGGTCAGGGCCCCCCAGAAAAAGGGGGTCTATGGACAGGCCTTCCCAAGAAAAGCCCAACCATAGGAAGGACAAGAATCCGGGTGCAACGCGGGGGAGAGAAACGGGGGGGAACTGCTAAAAAGGGAAAAAAACATAACGCAGGAACAGTGAAAAAAAGGGAAACAAAAAAAAGAAAAAACAAAAACTGAGCGTGGCAAAAGCCCGGAGAATCTTCAGAAAAAAGCAGGGTGACTGCAGGGGGGACAAACACTAACTACTAAGGTGTTCTAGAGGGGAAGAAAGAACCTAAAAGTTCTGCAGAGATGAAAACTGTAAGGGGATCTGACTGCCGGTCGGACGTCCCTGGAGCGCGGCCCCGCAGGGGTGAGGTTCCCGTGGGGAAGAAGCACAAGGCGTTCCTGCTGGTTCGGGGGGGAGGGAGAACCAAAGAATTGAGGAAAGCTTAACGGAGGAGCTGTCCTCGGGGAACCTGAGGAGGAAGCCTCCAGGAGCGGTTGTTGTCCACGAAACACCGAAAAAAAAAAAAAAAAATGGGGAAGGGGGGAAAAAACTGGGGGGGGGGGCCGTAAAACCAACAGGGCACGATCCACCTTTTCCAAGGGAGGGCCGGGAAAAGGGCCCCACAATTGAGTATATCGAGGGGGAAGCGCTGGAAAAAAAAATCGGGGAACAAAAGGGAAAGCGATAAACGTGAGCTACAATCGCTTACGCGCCCAAAAAGCAAGAGAAAGGGGTCCTCCAGGGGAATTAGGGTTCGGAGAGCCACAACCTGGAAAAAGCTTGGGATCTTTGGCATCGAGAAAGAAAAACGTGCCGTTGAACGCGGGGAACGGGGGTTGAAAAAACTTCAACAATATCGGAAAAACAATGCCACGCGAGCGTGAAGGGAAAAAGGGAAAAACAGTTGGGGGGCAATCTAGAAGGGGGAGTGATCTGGGGCTCGAATCAAAAGGGGAGGGGGAGGTCTGAGGGGACTTTTTAGAAGCCATCAGGCTGTTCACGGGGAAAAAAGTCAATCAGGGTACGCGTTATCTAGTGATCAAGGAAAAGGAATATTACCCTAGCGCGGCGCTCGAAGGAACCAAGGGGGAGATAAAGTCCCCTAAGGGCTCTATTAGCGAGCCTATCGGGTGGAAAAAGGAGAACTCAGTGGCCAAAAAGGATTGTGCACCGGCGAGTGGGGAAGAAGAAAAGGTAAAAGGACTTCCTCAGACTCGGAAAAGGAGAACCTCCTAAAAAAAAAGCGAAGACGGGGACGTACTCTGTACTCGACTCCTTGAGACGAGTTTGGAAAAGAAAAGAAACGGGCAGCAGATGGGAGACACATTTCCTGAGCGCTGGGGGGAGCCGCGGGTACCTGAAAAACTGCGGAAAAGACACCCAAGGGGGTTGAGAAAAAAACGAAGTCGGCTGTACGTAAGAACGAAAGAGAGGCTCTCATAAAAAAAAAATGGGAGGGACGGGGGGGACCCGTCAAGGGTGGGGGAAACGATAACGATTGGGCTCCGTCAAGAAGAATCAACGGGAAGCTCACAAAAAAACTAGCGCTTGGGTGCTCGACGGAAGCAGAAATCGACCAACGCGTCATTTCCCCAAACTGAACTTCGGGTGGAAAATCGGGGCAGAGAACTGGGGGGGGGGAAGACTTAGCTGTGTGAAGAGCGGGAAGGAGAAAAAGAAAAGACGCGAACTTGCCCCGTCGAAAAGAGGCCCGCCAAACTCTGGGGAGGAAAAAATCGCATTGAGGGAAAAGTGTGGGGCAAAAAAAGGGGTGTGGCAAAACTAAATGCCCTGAACGAGAGTAGTAAAATGGGACAACATCGGAGGTGGAAAGACAGGGCTGAAAAATCGGCTTCTTCGACGAAGGGAAAAACGCAGGGGGGGAGGGGGTCCATCCCTAGCGGAACAAAAAATCGTGCAGGGGGGCAAAAAGTCCCGCTGATGGGCTTTCAAAAGGTGCCGGAAAAAAGGGAGATAGTTGGGTTGGGCGAAAAACTTAGCTTCGAGCGCTGTGAGCAAGAAAAGAAAAGCTCACGGGAAGAAGGGCAAGAGGGGGGACTAAAGGCCAACTGAAATGAGAGGGGGGGGACCAAAGGGGAAAAGACCAAAAGAGAAATCCCTAAATAACTCTCGGTTCGGGGGGGAAAAGTCTCGGTGGCAAGAGGGACTTACCCGCGTAGAAGGGGCCCATGGAAAGGGGGGAGCCGGAGCCAAAAAAAGCCCCAACCAAGGCCAAACCTAGCCACGGGGAAAGGGGACCATACGGAACTGGGGCACGATCCTCGCAAAAAAAAAAATTGGGAGGGTAGAAAGATAAATGGCCCCCCCCCCCACCAAACACCAAATTCGTGCGCGGTAACCTCGGGGTAGAAAAGTTGGGACAGAGCCCGCAACCTCGGCCCGTGTCAGAAAGTTACGGAGGAAAACTTTGAATTCGGAGACCAGAGGAATAGGGACGTGAACGCTAAAGACCACGTCAGGGGGGGGGGATTCGCAAGAAAAACTACTGTAAAAAAAAAGCACCTCGAAAGGACAATGGCTTACACCAAGAAAAGGAAAAAAGGGAACTGAGAGGGCGAGACAAAATTGTTCTGCCAGTGCAAAGCCAGCCGGGGAAAAAAAAAAAGAAACAAGACTCTTGGGATTCAGGCGAGGGAGGGAAAACGAAAAAAAAAAGCAAAGGAAAAAAAAGTGAAAGCAGTACGGCAAGCGGACCAGGGCTTCGTCCGGGGGCCAAAAAGGGGGGACTTGAAAAAAAAACGGTGGGGGCGGGGGGAGGAAAACTGCTAAGAAAAGCGTTAAAAAAAGCCGGGAAAAAAAAAGGCAAAAAAAAAAAGATCAAGCGGTCGGAACGCTTTCTCAGAACTCCGTGCGGACAGGGGAGGGCAATACAAAGAGAATGGATTGGGACTCAAGTGGCCGATGCTATTCACGACAAAGAAACTCCGAGAAAAAAGGTGTCGAGGAAAAAGAAAGATAGCCCCGGGGGAGGGGGACAAGAAAGATCTGAACACAAGGGACCGAGTTCAAAACTCGATCGAGGAAAATCCGAAGAAAGGTACGGGAAAAAAAAAACCCCACTTTTTGGCAAAGGGGATTTACTCATATTCATACCCGAGCCCAAATCTTAGGGGGGAGTTACAGAGGAGAGTGAGGTGCACCAGGAAACCTAGAAAATAGGGGGGGTAGAACGTAGAAAGAAGACCGCGATGGGGATGGCGAGGCGTCGCACTTACAATCCGACGAAGGGGAAACGGGAAGAAAGAAAAAAAAAGGGAGAAGGGCAACAGCAGGAACAGTCAAATCAGGGGACTTCGCGAAGTTCCAGATCGCGAGCTTCATCAGCGCAGGGAATTTGGGAAGTGGGGGAGAAAAAGAAGGGGGGCAATGATAAGGAAGGAGGACGCCAAGGGGTCCATCAAAAAAAAAAAAGGTAGAAAAAAAAAATCAGGGGGAAAGAGCTCGTCCCCTTCGATGATCTTGAACGGGGGGACAGAAAAAAGTTGCAGGGAGGAGAATACAGTTCGCAAACATTGGCTAAGCAGGGGGGCTCAACAGAAAAAGGGAAAAAACCTGGAAAATCACAATGACCGGCACTGCACGCGTACGTGTTGCAAGGAGTGAATATGTGGGACAAGGAAAAGGGGTGTCACGGAGGGAAGACACGTGGGCACGTGGTTCAGAGACAAAAACGCAAAAAAAAAGCTCAAAACTGAGGGGGGGGGGGGAAAAACTGAAAAAAAAAATCGCTGGGGGAGCGTCTGGCCAGAAAAAAGCGATGTACAATCACAAGGGTCGAAAGTGAGTCCGGACCCAAAAAACTCGAGAGAAAAAAAACTAGAAGGGGGGAAAAAGGGGCCCTCAGGGGTGTACGGGCAGCGGGCCAGAGATCGTGAGAGGGGGAAAACTGGAAGAGGGAAAGCTTCAGGGCCCGGGGCGATAGTGGCAAACAAAAAAGGGGAAAGATCCTCAAAAACAGAACTGGCAAAGGGTCCAAAGGGGAGCCAATCTGGGGTACAAGAGGGAACCGGGCAAAGTCTAACCGTCCGCGGCAGGGGGGAACGCGCTCCAGGAAGGGGAACCCCTCACCAAAATTCGAGGGAAAAGGACTGCGAAGTCCCAGGGGAGATGCCGCGCTCAAAAAAAAAATCGCTTTCGTAGTGTTTATCCTGCCCGAACCAGACAAAGGAAAAAAGCAAGAAAACGGCCACTTTTGGGGGGGGCCCCGAGGGTCAAAAGGCTTGTTGGGTATAAAAGGGGGGGGTGCACTTTTCAGAAGTCTTGTAGACGTAAGCCCTTTGCCGTCAAAGAGGGGTGACGAAGGGCACAGGGGACAGGTTGGAAAAAAAAAGCGGGGGGGGGTAGGAGTCGGATGGCCCCCGTTGGAAGGGAGGGGTTGAAGAAATCATCACAACTTGAAAGGTTCGGAAAGTGGAGGTCGTCGGGAAGGGAAAAAGGAACTGAATGGGGGAGCCACCACGCCTAAACGAGAGCGATTACTCGTTTCCTCGAGAATCCATGGAGTGCGAAAAAAGGCGGGCCCTTAGGAAAAGCCCAGGCGAGTAAAGAGGAAAAAACACGTTGAAAAGTCAAGGGGGAAAAAAATAGAGGTTGGGGACAAACAAGAACGTACGTGTATCAGACGGAAAAGATAACCTTGGCGGGCCGGCGAATGTGGACGGGAGGGGGGACACGCGAGGAGAGAACTCTTGAAAACATGGGGAAAATCAAAAACAAGAAGGAAAACCAACGATCTGGGCAGCATACGGGAAGGAAAGAACCCCGAAAGAAGGCTGAAAACACAAAAGAGGAAAGAGAGAAATAGGGGGATTGTTGAAGAAACTGCAAAAAAATGCAAAGAGGTGAAGCTAGATCCGCCGGGCCGCAACCCAAAAAAAAAAAAACACGTGAAAAATAAGCGGAAAGGAGGGGAGAGGGGGGCAGCTCAGGAAAGGCGCCTAGAAAAGAAAGGTTAGCGGAAAAAAAATCGACCTGACACTTTGCGCACTGTGTCGAAGAGCAAAAACCGGAAAATAAACATGTTCCGTGGGGGGGAGGGGGGTAATCGAATAGACCAAGAAAAAAATAAAAAAAAAAAAAAATGGAAAAGACATAAGGGGAACGAGTAGACGGAAGATATGAAAACTGCAAAGTCGGGAGCCAAAAGAGGCCAAGACTACGACTCTTAAGAAATTGAGCAGCGGCCCATCACCAAGCGAAGGGATTCGGAAAAAGAGGGGAAGAGGACCCGAAAATAGCAACAAACCAGCAAGAAGGGGGAAACGGCGAGAACGCGTGCAGGGCACCCTTACGTCTACAAACCAGAAGAGAAAAAGGGGACGTCAAATAAGACAACAAGCCCTGAAATCCGCAAAAAAGAAAAAAAAAAAAGTCAGGGAGGGGGTCGATGGGGCGGGCCCTCAACAAACTGATTTTGGGAGCGGGGCAATCCGCGCAAGAAGTCAGCAAAAAACAAAAAGGGTCCGAGGGGGGATCAAAAAAGAGTTTCTCTTCAAGGACCCGGGCGTTCAAGAGGGGTAAGAAGAAATCTGCACGTTTTCCAGGGGGTCGCCCCTGCAAAAAAAATTGGGTGAAAGGAGAAAGGGGAAACTCCCGGGGAAAAATGGAAGGGGAAACTGAAAAAGAGGCTGCCGCTTGGGAAAAGCGCACACATCCAGGTACCGGGGAGCTTTTTGACGATCAAAAAAGTTCCAGCACTTTGGGAGGGGGAAAGAAAAGACAAACCGGAAGGATGGCCGGCTGAGAGACAAAAGAAGGGGGGTAACCCTCACACGGGGGAGAGCGCGGGGGGGTGCCATCAGAGGGCAAGAAAACAATCCTTCAAGAAAAAATGCTAACTTTAGGGGGGAAACGACAAGAAAGGGGAAAGAAAAAACCAAAGAAGACAGAGAGAAAAAAGTTTGTTCCTTGGCCGAAGAAAGAGTCGGATCGAGAAAAAAACGACGCGGGGGAAAGAATTGGACTCACAAGGGAGAAGAAAAAACCAGAAAGCAGCCCGGCTGACCCACGGGTTGGGGTGAAACCCAAAAAACCAAACAATCGGAAGGAATGCCACTGCCGAAAAGGCATCCAAATGGGGAAAAGCAAAGCCTGGAAAGGCTTTTATAAAACTTTCTCGCCGATGAACGGGACGGAAAAGCGGGAAATGGAGTGGTAGATAAGCCAAGAAAGGGCGGGTCAGGTGGACCAAAACGAAGGACAGAGAATGGGACGAAAAGAGCATTCACAAAAAGAGCTCACGAGGCGGAAAAGCCTCGGAGGAGACGTCCAAAAAAAAAACCGAAGAAAAAAAGCCCAAGGAAAGGTAATGGGGTTGAAAGGGCTGGAGCCGGAACCGAGTAAGGGGGCCGAATAGAAACTGACTAAGTTGGGAGAGGGCCCCGCGAAAAATAGAACAGGACAGTTAATGAGAAAGCGCGGCTCTAGGCCAGCGAGAACTCGAAAAAATAAATACCGAAATAACACGCTAAACGAGGGAAGCTTGAGCGGTTTTTCAGCAACGCCTAAAAAGAGGGTTAAAAAAGAACAAAGGAGCTACGGGGGGCGCTCCCGGTAGCTTCGGAGAACCAAGAAAGAGGTGGTAACACGGCTTGCAGTACAAGAGAAGTAAGACGAGGGAGGAGGGGACTCGGGGGGGAAACCAGACAATCGGGGGGCAAAAGGGCCTCAAACGCTGAAGATAAAGGAAGCCACGCGGGGTGGGGAAGTCTCAAAAGCTAAAGTCAAGGGGAAAAAAGATCCTCAGATTGCAGCTCCGGTGCCCGGCGCTGCACTGGGGGCCTCAGAAATGGGGAAGCAACGGGAGCGAGAAACGCGTTTCGCAAGCAGCGAGAACTGAAAAGGGGGGGCCGGGGACTGACCCGTTTCCAGGAAAATACCTAAGGAGCAGTCTGGTCTGGGCGCAAAAAAGGGGTTGGAAACTTGCATCAGGCATTGAAAGGGATCTAAGTCCCGTGTGCAAGATTTTTCCTGGTCAGGCGCGCTCGGCACGATTTGAAAAGAGGTTTCGAGTCTGGGGGCAAGAAAATCACAAAAGAAGAAAAAATGTCCAAAGGGTGTGGGGGTTACCAAATCTGCTTTCAGGCAAAATTTAGGGGGCCAAAGGGGAAAGTCCAGATCAATACCACTCTTAGAAAAGGCTGCTCGAAGGATGTCCTAGCAGTGAAAAAATGGGGGAGAAAGGCAAAAAGAAGGTGGGGTTTGAAAAAGAAAACTTTGGAAAAAAAGGGCCAAGAGCGCCACTCCTCTTCTGGGGGATAAAGAAGTCCCTTGGACAAAGCCGTCCCGGGCGAAGAAGGAGAACGCCCCAGGCAAAAAAAAAAAAAGTTGGAAAATTCTCAAACACCAATGGGCCAGAACAGCCCGACCAGAAAGAAAACCTCTGGGTGACACAAAACAAATGGTGAGGAGGAAGAGATAGAAGGGCCAATCTAGAAAAACGGGCGATCTGGTAACGGTTCTTGTGGGGAGAGCATCGCGCCGCAGAACCAAGGGCAGTGGATTGACACAAATGGCGGAGATACTCCCCATGGACAGCGCCATCAGTGTCACTGACAGAGAAAGAAACGGAGATAGTGCGGCTTGGGAAGGAAAAAGGCGGGCCTAGCATCGAATGGCCTGTCCAGATAAAAAGAAACCTACAAGCAAAGTGGCAATAAGCAGGAGCGAGCTAAGGGGCCAAGGATGAAACTTGGAGAAGAAAAAATCGGGGGAACAGCAATTTGGACGGGGAAACACATCAATGTATTAAAGGGACTGCCCGACTCGAAACCAGGAAAAAATTCAAAAGAGGGAAAAAAAAATTAAAGGAAGATTCAGGGGGGGAGGAAGAGCCGGGCCCGGCAGCTTGCTAGGGGCACGAAGAAAAAATTGCTTCCGCAAGGGCGAAGGAATTAAGAAGTGAAAAAAGCAAGATTGAAAAGATCAACCTCCAAGGAACGCGTTCAGCTCGAGGGAGAAAGAGAAAAAAGTAGCAGGGTGAAGAATGGACGATCGGGGGGGCATCACGCAGGGGGGGAAAAAAAAAGGGGGTTAAGGGACAAGCTTGGAAGAAACTCCGGGGGGGGGGGGGGGGGCTGAATCTCGCCTTAGGGGTCGAGCCCATCTCTACCGGGGAAAAAATCGTGTAAAAGGGCCTCTATAGTCAGAAGAAAATAAGATCTCGCAGTGTAAAGGTGTCGTGAAACAGCACCGGTTCCCAAAATTGGGGCGAGACAAAGGGGGGTTTGCTCAACACTGATGGGACTCAGAAGTAACCTGACGAAAATTTTCAAGGCCCAACTGCGCTGACGTGGTTGGGAGAGGGGGGGAACACAAAAGAAGAGGGAGGGGGGGGGGGGCCCGGCCAGAAGTACCGCTTGAAAAGGATGGCGATTCGCTCGCCTGTGCGAGAAAGCCTCTCAAACCAGTGCAACAAGCTGCGTCGAGAAGCTGCCGGGGACCCCCAGGCCCACAGGGCAAAAGAAAGGAAAAAAGGGCCCATCTCGGCGATCTTTCATTCTGCGCATAAAGGGGGGGAATTTCCCGTGGGAGAGAAGAGGTTGGAAAAAACCTCTGACGCGGAGAGCTCAAGGAAAAACTTGGAAAAAAGACCGTCTCTTTCAGAGACGTCCCATGAGTTAAAAAAGTGGCAAGGAAATCCTGTTGCTGTGCGATTAAAAAAAAATAACAAAGAGGCAAAAAAAAAAGGGGGGGAAAAGAGGGGTCGAGCAGAGAAAGCCCACATGTCGCTGTGCCGCGGCCAAATGAGGCAAATGCAAGAGGGGGGGCTCAGTGAGGAAGGTATGGTTGGGACGCGGAAAAAAGTTAGAAAAGCAAGGTCATGGGGGTCAGAGAGAGATGACCGAGAAAGTGGAGAAATAATACTAAAAAGGGACTAACTCCCAATGTCCGCACTTCAGCGTGCTGGCCGCCAAGGGTGCTTTAGGGGTCAGAGTCAGAAAGGTGGGTAGCAAGGAGAAAACGAAGCTTGTCAGGGGGGACAGAGCTGCAAGCCCAAAAAAAACAATGGGACCTCCTCGGGTGTAAAAGGAGAAATAGGGAAAGAGGACGCGTAGTGTCCGCCAAACTTTTCAAAAAGGAGAGTGTGATCGGAAAAAACGAGAATTCTAAGGAGCAAAGAAAAACAGACGCTTGGACCTCCGTCAGGTTTCCCAAGTCAGCGGGTCCTGAAAAAGAGACATCCAAGCACGCCGGGTGCAGGGATGAAAAGAAAAAGCTCAAGGGACTCTAACAGAAGGCCCCGCCTCGAACCGATTCCTCAGGGGGGGGAAAAAGGGGCTTGACAGACACCCTCACGGAGGGACAACGCTCCAAGAAAGACTTCAGGAGAAAAAACGAAAAGGAAAGATCTCTCTGCTTTTGGCCCGGTCCAGAGGGGGGGATTAGGTTGAAATGGAGAGGGGGGGGGAAATTTTCTGCAAGGTAACTGGGGGGGGGGGGGTGGGAACCGGGAAAAAAAGGCACGGGTGATCCGCCAACCCGTTGCACATGCTCTTGGGAGGGAAGGTTGGGAGAAATGACTGTTTGACAGGGTGACAACCATGCCCGGTTGCAAAATCGCACTTAGTGGCAAAAAAAAAAGGGAGAGCCAGTAGCGTTGAGGAGGCAAACGCTTTGCAAAAAAATCTCCGGAAAAACCCTGCGAAGGGCGATACTGCTTGAACTCTTCCGGGAAAAAAAAATGGAGACATTTCGCAGCGGCCCGCGCCCGGCGATTAAAATAGCCAAAAAAAAAAAGGAAATGGTGGGGGTTTCGTGGGTCACAGACTAATAATTGCGCAAAAAAGCTCAACGGAAGCCTGAGGGGGGGCGGGGGGTTCTTAAGGGCGCTTTTTCCGTGAGCTGTTCAAAGCCTCCTATAAGGAAAGGGGAAAATCTGAGGGGGGGAGTGGCACCAGATCTGCGAACGGCCAAAGGAAGCAAGAGATGGGAAAGAGGGAAAAAATCAAGGAAAAACGAAAGCCGAGATGGACAAACAACAACAAAAAGGGAAGGTAGGAAAGAAGAGAAGATCTTCGACTGAAGATGCAAACTTCTTCCTCAAACCAGGTCTTTGGGAAAAGGCTAAAGAAAAAAAAAGAAACGCACAAAGATCGAGTATAGCGGGAAACAGCTCACGAAAAGCACGACTTAAAAAATAGCAAACGATTGTAGGAAAGGGGGGACAATCAAACAGAAGAGAGTATTAAAAAGAAAGGAGCTGGCCAGAAACTGAAGCTAAACCATGGTTTTTTCTCCGTGGCTTGGCTATAAATCTCCTTGGAAAGACACGAGAGGATAATCCCATGTATCTGAGAACGAGGATCCAGGAGAGAAGCAGTTGGGGGGAGAAAAAATCGGAAGACAAGGAAAAACTGGAGGACTCGGCGGGACAGCACGGTCACAAAAGAAAACAGAACAAAGGGGGAGGTGCGGCACGCCCCGGCCAAGGTGCAAAAGCCCCAAAAAAAACCGGAGGGGGAACGGCAGCCTGGTGCCCACGCGAGTAAAGGTCAACAAGTTCACACCAAAAAGGAAAAAAAAACAAGTGCACACGCGAATTCAAATAAAAAACTTGGAAAAAGGACAGTGCAAAAGACCCCGAATCAGGGGAAAGCCCTTCCCTTTTGGGTAGGGGGAAATCGCCAACGCTGCAGGAGGCGGAAAGGGATCGTTGTGAAAATGAAAGAAAAAAAAAAGCGGAAAACTGGTCACAAAAAGCCACTCCGAGAATTTCTGTCCGTTAGAAAGGAGCCGTAGGGGGGATCGGCCCGGGGAGCTCCAAAAACGGTCCAATCAGAATGCAAAAGGGCTGTTCGATGGCGGTGCATGCCCAGAAATTCGGGAAGAGTTAATGGACGGAGCTTGGAAAGGGGCAATTGGCGTCGAAAGGGAAAAAAAGAAGTTGAAAATCACCTCTGCTTTGCACGTTTTTGGGGGAAAAACTTCGAGCCAGATCGCTGGGGGAAGAAAGCGTACACACGAGGAGGGGCCCCAAAGGTCACGGACAGCGGGTGAAAAAAAAAACAAGCTCGGGGCCGACACCCTTGGTACATACAAAAAGGTGTAGGCTACAAAAATAATCACGTTACCTCTCACAGAAGAAAGGAAAGTGGGATTGGCTGGGCCCGAAGGGCGCTAGAGAGACCAACGATGCATAGTGGGACATCGATCGGAAAAAAAACACGAGAGTCGTTTCAAAAAAAACTCAAGGGTTGGGTGGCGGCGCAACATATCCAGTCCACATCATGCCGAGGATCGTCAGGGCCCGGGGAAAAGAGACCCATTGGGGGGGTGTCCTGCCTCAACGATCAAAAAGGGAAAAGAAAAAATTTTCAGAGGTCCGCAATGGGGGTGACGAGAAGCACAAGAAGGCTGGTTCACTGGGGTCAAACGTCATCGAATGAACTAGCGAGTGGCAAAAAAAGCAAGGGGAGACTCCAAAACCGAAGAACTAGACGCCCAAAAAGAGAAAAAAAAAAATCAAAAAGGGAGAGAACCAATGAAAGGCCCGGAGGCGGGCGTAGCTCGAAGAGTGGAACGCTTAGATTGGGGCAACGTCAAGGGAGGGAACAGGGTCCTCTGGGAAACACGCGCAGGAAAAACCCTTCGGAAAAGCTCTCCCTGGGGGGGACTCTCGG
>Ga0179593_1640095_pt1 | contig 24970 bp, 24 predicted proteins | sample CZODoug2_1_08_16_FD_185931 | JGI IMG/M metagenome (GOLD analysis project Ga0179593, IMG submission 185931) | Vadose zone soil fungal communities from Angelo Coast Range Reserve, California, USA - CZODoug2_1_08_16fungal (PacBio error correction) | ecosystem: Environmental > Terrestrial > Soil >...
AAAAAGTCGAGGGATTCAGATTGGGCTTAAAAAAGGGAGGGGAAAATAGGAGGGGAGGGGCAAAGGGGCTGTAGGAACAGTCCACAAGAGGTCATTAAGAAGGGTCATAAAAAAAGACTCCCTAAGAAAGAGGCGCGTAGAAATGGAAAAAATCGATTAGATTACCAAAGAAGCAAAAGGGTGGGGGACTAAGGTGTTAGGTGTTGGGGGGGGGGGGGGGAACGAGGGGGGTACTCTCCATTTCCCTGGGAAAAGAAAGAGTCCGATTAGAAAGGGGTGCTCAGCAATCGGAAGATTGAAAGAGGTGTGGAAAGGTGGGAAAATTAGTGGTCTCAGGGGAGAGACTAGCCTTCCAGATTCGAGGGCTGCAACTAAGTAGGAAACCGACCATCATAGGAAATATGATGGAAAGGAGAACATCTGAAAGCCCTGTTGAACTCTTGGATCGGGTGCGGAGAATGGAAAGTGGGCAATCCTAGCTCGTTGAAGATAATAGTAAACAACAAAAAGGGGTGAGGGAGAGTAATCATCGCAACTATAGGAAGCCACTTTACGCATGATGACCAAGGGCACACTATTAACTGAAGGGAGAGTCAGGGGGGGTGATTATTTAACTCTCGGGAAGGCTTGCTTCGATTATAATGAGAAACTGCGAAAAGTACTTAGAATCTGGCCGGGGCAGGGGAGTAAAAAAAGCAAAAAAAAGGAAAATCGTCTCTCTAAGAGGAAGGGGGACTAATACGCTGGCCATGCGATGGAGAGTCTTGAGAAATTGGAAATATAAGACACGGGACTGGGGGTTCTATGAGAAATATAAAAACCAAAAAGAAAGAACCAATCTCTTTTTGGAGGGCCATGAACTGTAGATACGGAGTTTCGCATCCTTTGTCGGAAGAGAGAGAAAAGATCATGGGAGTACAGTATTGGGTAGGACCTTCCGGGCACAAGAAACAGAGGTCATTCAAGGTAAGAAAAAAAAAAGATGGAAAAGACCTAGGGGGAGAGAAGTCCTTACACAGGGAGGGGAAAACAAAGCTATAATAAGAAAAAAGAGGGGAGGGGTTTTGAGGGGAGCACATCGAGAGAGGAGATTGAAAAAGGGGAAGGGGAAAAATGGGGAGAAGAAAATTAATGTCCAAAAAGAGATTTTCCAATGTCAGCGGAAAGAGAAAAAAGAAGGCTTGTCTGACGAATGAATAACCAGTCGGCCTCACTTGCAGAGGTGAAACTCGGGGAAGAAGCAGAACCTCCCTTGGGAAGAGCAAGGCATAAAAATATGATAAAAGAGGAAGACATTACGCCCTCCTTGGAGACTAAAAGAGGGAAGTCCAGGGGGGTCAGTCAGGAAAAAAAGTGAGGAGGGGTCGTCCGTTCCTTACGTCTGGCTGACCGAAACTAAAACCCTTGCATGAGAGAAACAAAAGAAAGGAAGTGGGAGCATAGGGGTGATTCGCCAAGAGATGGGGGGAAAGATCGATTGGCAAAGGGAAAAATACTCTCTCCATCTTGGGATCCCAAAAAAAGGAGGGAAAATGCTCCCCTCAGACGAAAGAGAATAAGCTTGAACCTGTTTCGAAATAGAATCGTGAACAAGCGTTTTCCCTCAATAGGGGGAGCGAAGCCGGGAGGGATCGTCGCCCCGGAAATTTCCGGCCTCCGAAAGCAAAAGGAAAGATATCCTTGACGGAAGTATGAGGACAATCAGCATCGAAGGAGGAATTAGGACATTTGGATAGTTAAAAAGACTAAGGATTGGAAAAGGAGTGGGGAAAAATTTTGCACCGGAAAAGACCCTCACCCATGGACAACCTTTGAAAAAAAAGGGAACGAACCGTCAGACCACGGTTTAAATCGAATGGGGTTTGAAGAGGAGCACATGAAAAAAAGGTGGGGTGTGGGGCGGCTTATAATATCTCAAGCTCACAACACGAAGATGCGGCTGCACTTTGTATAGATAATAGAAAGCGGGAGCCTATTCGCTTAAATTAAAGTCTCAAAAAAAAACCGCCACGAAGGAAGGGGGGCAGAGGAAGAGCTCATTTCAGAACGGGCGAGGAGTATTTGACCATGAGAAATGAGACGGAAGCAACTAAAAAAGGGGTCTTCTATTCATTACGAAGGAATCGACGGAGATCGCCTAGTTTAGGTTCAGACCGTAGAAAAGGCGAGCCACTATTACTCATCAAGAAAGGGAAGAAGCAAGAAGGGTGGCCCCGGTGGGGGGGGATAGAGAGAAAAGGGTCACGAAGGTCAATGCGGACTATTTAACGAGATAAGTAGGCGCCAAGGTTCCTTTCCAAACTAACTGAGGACAAGGCCGAGGGGGAAAGGCTGAGAGGAGACTAATCGCTAACCGCTAAAAAAGCAGAAGAAGATCGAACCGAGGAATCCTTGGAGAAATCGGGGAGGCCGGCTATTGAGAAAAAGCCTCCAAGCCGACTGACAAACCTTGGTAAGCCAGAAAAAGAGAGGGGGGCGTCAAAAGAAGCCTCTCAACACAAATAATTAGTAGTATAAGAAAAGGGATATATTAAAGGAGAAGGGACTGGAGTGATCCAAGTTGGACAGTCGGGATCGGTGTTAAAGAAAGCGAGGATAAGGCGGAGTCCGTCACTTCTGGAGCGTGGAGGAAAAAAGTGGAGGGATGGGAGGAACGGTTAGCGATTAATGGAAATCTCTTAGCGAAACAAGGAAAAGGGGGGGGGGTCACGGAAGGTTGTTTAATTAAGCAGGTCTCAGGGGGAAATCCCAAAATGGAACGGAAGAAAAAAGGCTCGACGGCCAATGCAGAAACCTTTTGAAAGGAAGGGTTGGGGAAAAAGACAGGAGTCATAGGAATAGGGTCCTCGCTTAGAGGTAAAGAACCATGAGGGGATACAATCAGAGAGGCCAGGAAAGTCGGAGGTTTCAAGAAACAGAAAACTGGTTACGGTCTCTGTAGGCAGGTCATGAATTTCATGATACAAGGGAGTGAGAGGCATTTGCGAGGGGGCTTCCGCTAATCGTGGGGTTGGGAGGGAACTTCGACGAGAAGAGGAGAAGAGGGGGAACTGCGAAAGGTACAGTGAAAGGAGGGTAATAATGGGGAGCTCTGTATAGGATTCGACGCCACACACGGGAAGGCCCTTGAGAAAAAAAGAGAGGGAAATTGGGGAGGACTCCGGGCCCTGCTGGGTCAAAGAGAGTTTGTGGTCCTGATTGCGGATACAAATCGCCAGAAGTGTTGAACAAAGGGAAGGGGGGGCGGTTTTCCCGGGTAACACGTCCATGAAGTAAGCAGTGACGGAGGTGAAGGCCGGGTCACGCTCCTGAACGTGGGGTCATCAATACCTTGAAAGGGGGGCGCAGGAAGGTGCGCGGGACCTCCGGCTTGCGCAATCTAGGAAAAACTTTATTCGCCAATGCTCCCTGAGGTCGACAGAAAAGGAAGGTCAGTGGTGTGGACTTGAAGGGAAACTATGAAGCTTGTCATAACTATGCACGTGGGGAAGGGGGAATCGATTCCAGCACATCTGCTAATGCTTAAAAGGCAAGGGGGGTTGGGCAGAGACGGGGAGGGATAATTCATGAAGGAAGAAAGAAAAGAATAGAAAAAGGGGAGGGATACAAGACTTCACAAAAACGGTCAAGGAAAAGATGGGGGGTACTGCCCGGGATGAACGTCGACCAAAAGGAGTTCCATATACACTCGTTCAGAGAAAGAAACTTCCAAAAGGGGGAGAGACCTGAGATTGAAGACGTCTCTTTTTCAAAGACATAGGGGAGGAAGAGGGGGTTAGCTTGAAAGCAGAGAAGCAAGGAAACGGGAGGAGGAAATAAGGGAATTACGAGAAAGGTCAATATTGTGCATTATTTGCGGTCGTCGTGGTCGGAGGTAGAAAATCGGGAAAGGGTTTCTCAGACAGAACCGCGGGATAGAAAGGTGATTTTCAGCAGACTTTGGGGGTTGAGAGGGTATCGGAGAAAAGGAAAAGGATGGGTTCTTACCAGCTGAAAAGGATGCTTTAGCTGGGAGAGGGAAGAGGAAATAAGCACAGGGAAAAGTTGATATAGCTCCCGAGACAAGGAAAAAGAAGAACCATGGGATCGAGTTCAACAATCGAAGAAAAAGAGGGGTTAGGGGGGGGGGTTTGGGGGGGGGGCACTCGGTCGTAAAGAAAAATAACCTTTCGGTCATAATCGTAATAATAAAAGGGTCAAGAGGAACATGGCAGCGTAGTTTAGGGGTGAAGGTTTGGAAGAGACGAGCGGACGAAGGTCTGCTGCGTTTTCAGAAAAATGGAGGAGGAAAGTTCTCGCCTGCGCGTCGCTTTATATGGAAAAAAACCCATAGGCACGTTTCAAGGAAAGCAGCAGAGAAGCCATGGTGAAGAAGGGCATATTGTTCCGGGGGAAGGAAGAAGGGAAATCTCTTGAAAGGAGGAATACTCGAGCAACAAACATTAGAGAAAAAGGAGATATCACAAAAGGACAAACGAGAAGAGAGGAAAAAGCTCTCAGAAAAACAGATGCACGAGTAACCTCTTCCGAGGGGAATGTTTAATGCTCTTTGTTCAGCCTAGGGACTGCGTATGACAAAAAAACGCCACTGGTAAATGGACAGGAGAGGGAAGGGGAAACTAAGACATATAATCTAAAAAAAAAAAAGAATCAGTGAAAAGGGGGTCCACCATAAACTACTGATCTGCGTGAAAAGGAGAAACAGAGAGGAGAGGGGGTCTATTCTTGAAAATAGAAAGCTAGGGCAGTCGAGAGGACAACAAACACCACTCTACCACACGAGGGGGGGAGGGAGAGTCATAGAAAAAGAGCGTCCAGGATCCACTGTCTCAGTTTCTGAGAGAAATCTCATGATGAAATGATGGGACTTAAAGTCCGAAGAGAAAAAAAGCATAGGAAGGGGGGGGGGGGAACAGACTTAAGCAGGACATAGATTGAGCTCGAGAGGAAGGGGACAATGCTTCTTTCTTGAACTCAAACCGTCTAGGAGGGTTAGATGGAAATAGGATCGGAGAAAGAAAGCCGATAACCGAAGAAAGAAAATGAGGGAACAAAAAAACACAAAAGAAGAAGGGCGGTATTATGATGATCCTCGGAAAAGAGAGGACCTTGGATGCTCTACTAAAAAGGGCCAGAAAACTTCTGAAAGAGAAGTGGAACTCCGAATATAATAAAAAGCCCGGAATAATAGATAGGACGTGGGATCTCCTCTAACATAAAAGGTGCCGCCGTGTAAACCCTCTTCTTAAAGGTACGAACGTCAAAGAAAGGCAGGGTTGTATCACGTGATTTCTATCCTTGCCGGGGTCAGAGAAGCTATCCCGTTCAGTAAGAACGTCAACAAGACGGAGTGTGGTCAGAGGAGTCTTTGTCTCCAAAACCTAGGGAGAATTTGAACACCGGACACTAGGCAATTTTATGGCAACGCGAGAACGAAAGAAGAAGCAAGCGAAGCAAAGAAAAATGACAATGACTTAAACGTGTGCGGGCATCCTGAGGGCACTTGGGGCCCAGGGGTAAAACAAAGAGGGACGAAGCCGGAGGAGTTAAAAGGGGAAAAAAGCCTTATTGAAGCGCCCAGACAAGCCCGATGCAACATGAGCGGGCTTCTTGCACATTCGAAAACAACAGGAAGGCTGAAATTTTCAAGAGAGGGGGGAGTAAACCAAAATCGCTCTTCGTGTCACCTTAGTGGCGAGGTGTCCGGCCAGAAAGCTCCACACTATACCCGTTCGGACATCAAGGGAAATATTCGTCGCCCCAGTGTAAAGAGATGTTGTCTCTAAAAATAACGGACATGTTGTGTTGGGCGGAGACTCGCTCTACAGAGCTAACAATCACGTAAAAGGGTAGTAACTAGATCGACTCGTCACGAAAGCGACAGGCGCGGGGAGAATTAAAGAATCCGACCGGCGGCATAAAATCGAATCAAAATGTCGGAAAGCCAGACGAAGCTAGGGAATTATCGAGCCGCCGAGGAACTAACAAAGGCTGGCTGAGGTAGAAAAGAAGTCAGGAGCGGAGAAGTTTCTCCTAGCGGTTATTGAAGAATAGCTAATCGAAGTGTGACCAGAAATAAATAAGAGAGGTCTAACAAAATACTTGTAAACAGTAGCGAAAAGGGGGGAAAAGACAAACTGTAGAAAAGGTTAGGAAAGGGAGGGGCTCTCTACCAGTCATGGGAGTCATTACGTGAATTCTTCCCAAGGGGGAAGAATTTAACAAGAAATAAAGCTATAAACCTCTAAATAAACAGACTCCAAAGGAAAGGAGAGCGGGGGAATACGAAAGAAAACGCCGGAAGTTAAAAACAAAAGAAAAAAAGCTACTGCAAACCTGGTCAATCACGAAAGAGGGCCAGGAAAAAGGGCAGCTCCAACCACAACAACGGAAGAGGGCGGAACTGTTTTTTTAAGGCTAAGGCAGGTTGACTGGAGTGGATCAATTCAGTAGAGTGTATCGTTTTAGACGAAAAGGAAGGAAGAAAAAAGATTTATCCCGGCACGGCTGCGAGTGCGAGAAGGGGGGAGGGTAGGTAGCTGATTTATCTGGGAGACGTAGCGAAACGACTCCATGAAGAACACTTGAGTTTGGGAAAGAAACGGGAATCCTAGAGACAACAAAGAAGGAAAGTCTACTCACGGGCTCGCTGGTCATTTAAAGTAGGTGGAAAGTGAGACCGCGTCTTAGATTAATAGAAATAAAAGATCGTCTGGTTAAAAGTGGAACAACTCCGCCGACTGTCTTCATAGAAGAGACTTACCTGTCGGACGGTACTGCGGCGAAACTAGAATGTAAAGCACTTCGCTTGACAGACAGGAGTGGGGTTCGCTTCCGAGGGAGACTGAGAGGTTGTCTTAATGTCTACGAGCATAGGTCCAATCTAGGGAAACGGGGAAGACCAGACGCGTTAAGTTGAAGACTACTTTAAGCTCCCGCGACAACACGACCCCTTTTAATGGACAAAGAGAAGAGTTGTTAACCCGGGCGAAGCCCTTTTGTTGTCCTACGTGGAAGTTGGGGGGGTTGCACCTTAAAAAGAAAGCCCAAAGTTTAAGAAGACGCATGAAGTTGTCTTGTAACTCTTAAAGAAGTAGTAAGCAGCGTATGGAACTAGGGTTGAAGGGACTTGCACGGAGCATCGGGGGGAATTTGTCTTTGTCTATAGTAAGAGATGAACTTGGGCTGGGGATTCGCTTAGCAAAAGCTTAAAAGAGGCCTAGCGGAAAAGAGGTTGGAAAAAGAAAGGGGGAGTCCCAGGGAATAATTTTCCAAAAAAAAAATGGATCCTCTCTTGCTGGGGATCATAAATTTGAGAAGAATTAGGGGGGAAAAAAGGGAAAGGGGGCCGAGCCAATCTTCTTGCGTAAAAAAACTTTCGATGGTTGCGTAGAGAAGAGGACTGCGAAAAAAATACTGAAACGAAAAGGCAACGGAAAAGAACAGATGATAAAGGGAAAGGGGTGACGACAGTACTTGAATGAACGAAATTGTGAAAAGGCGACACATAGGGTCATCTACAGCGGTCGATGGGGACAGCGGTAAAAGAAGGGGAGACTCTTCATTAAGACACAGGAAGTCACTGAGGAAAGAAGGGGGTAAAAATCATACGTGAGAAACCTAAGGGGGGGTCCCTTCCTCACAAGGACTCGCTAGAACCACTGAAGGGCGACGAGGGGTGACATTACTTTCGGGTCTTCTGTTACGGATTTAGGGAATCCTCACGAAAAAAAAAAAAAAAACGAATAACAGGAAAAGCGAGATTTCTTATGAAGGGGGTGAGTTTTCACGTCCTAATTTAACGGTAAGGAAGGTAGAGAAGAAGAATACTAGGTCTCGGCGTGTAGTAAAAAGAATGAAGAAGGGAGGGGCTGAGGACCCATGCAGTAGAAAAATGAAGAAAAAAGGAGAGCCGAGAATTCGGGAGGCCCGGGGAAGGACTCAACCTGTAAAGGCAAATGACGCATCTGACCTCACACAATAGATGTGGCGATGTTGGGGGTGTTTTGTGTCACTAGGAATCGAGGAAGTCCCGTTTCTTCTATGGAAGGTAAGAAGTCGAACTTGACGGCATGATCTTACAAGGTGGGCCGTGGGTTAAAAGAAATGAAGATATTTCTTCGAGGCATACTCAAGGGACAGGCGGAGATGGAGCTCAGGATGGAAAAAAAAAAGCATGGATAAACAAGATCCTTTCAAATCCTCAAGAAAAAAAACATCCCTTGAGAGTGCATCTTGCCCGGATAAGGGATAGAAAAGGCACCGATCTTTACAGTAGAAGACCTCAAACACAAGAAGAAGAGATCGATCAGTCAAAAACGATAGGCTACCACTGGCTCTCGATCCGGGCAGGACACGCACAGAAAGTCAAAAAAAAAGCTGTATGTGAGGGACCGATCTGGGGAAGGACCGGGAGAGGAATGAGGTGAATCATTATACGCCAATAAACGGAAGGAAAGCGGAAGGGAAGACGGTCTATAGAAAAAAAACAGACAGACGCTCACGAAAAAATTTTTCCAAGTAATAACCGAAAAAATTACAGAAACACTTCTCGAAAGTCTTTCGGGGGGAAAATGAAGAAGGTACTTAATTTCGTCCTGTTAAAAAAAAACCAAGAACAAGCACACAGAGGGGAGGAACTCATGGTAATGACAAAGAAATATAATTAAAAGCAGACGGTCTCACCACGGAGGCAGGAAGAAAGGGGGATGCTATGAGGCCATCCAGAGCTATATGTGACTTATAAATACCTGAATCCCTCGCCAGGTCCGGGTCAATTGGGAGAAAAAAGGGAAAAAATAAAGAGGGGACTCTCTCTTAGTAAGGAGCAAATGGGAGGGAGGGGGGAAACTCGACCGGAGAGTAATAAGAAAAGGTTACTTATCGCAAGCACAGAGAGCCATGGATCCTATAAACCTAGAAAATTAATACACATGAAAAAGTTCGCCCATGGATCGGAAAGGGAAAATCTAGGCGCGTCCTTGAGTGCAGGCAAATAAACAGCTTCCTCAAACTAATGAAAGAAAGGGGGGAACAGCGTCCGGACACAAAAACAGAATGAGTATCAGGAGGGGGAAGGCTTCTGAAAAATTTAGGTACCGAAACCCTCCTTTTTGAGACGTAAAAATAAAGGAGGAACCTATGTCAAAACCCCTCACTCAGAATGAAAGGGGGGGGGGGTCAGGGGAGGAAAGAAAAAAGGGCTTTTTAAAAGGAAATCGGGAAAAAAAATCCGAACCTTGCAGTCATGAAAACAACACTTGAATGAATAAAGGTATGGTTCGTCCATCACATATGGGGGAGATGACTCTGAGGGAAAAAAAGGGTGACCCTACGCTAGAGAGTGAGAAAAAGACCTCAATCTCTTTAGACGCATCGCCAAAATCAAAGGAACAGGACTCATGTTCGGACCAGGAAAAAAAAGGGGTTGACGGAAAACACCTTTTCCCGCTAGAAGTGCACTTCGGGCCTCGTCCTCTGCAAAAGCCTTATACCTCGCCAATAACGTTCCCAGGGTCTTGCAGGTTTCCCCGTCTGGAAAAAGGTCAAAAAAAAAAGGATTAAATCATGAAAAAAATGGGGGGGGGGGAAGACACCGCAGATCTTGCAACAAGCTTGCAGGAAGAAGCAGCTCCACACAGAAACCAAGGAAGTCGCTCTTAGTCGGGCCATGGTACACTCTTGTGGTGGAGTATAGAGCCCTGAAAAAGGTGGTAAAATTTTCAGCAGAAAAAAGCTCCACAAAGACCTAAAGAAAGCGATTAACTTGGATCTCTAGGAAGAACATGCTCCTAATTCAGTCGAAAGTAAATTAAAAAATCACACTAGAGGCAAGCTACAATCTCAAGGGCTAGCCGAAGTGACATTTACTTAACTCGGAAGCATCCGTAATTCAAAATTGGGCTTACGTTCTGACGAATGTCAAAACGAGTTTTCTATTTATAGCTACGGGGGGTATTTCTCCCTAATCGAACGAAGAAAGGAGTAAAAAGTTCTCATCAACCTAATTGTCACCCGAAGAGCGACGGTGACTGGACTGCTTAGCTGCTTAAATCCTGAAGAGGCAAAGGGAAAAAAACTTTCACAAAAAGGAAAAAAAAAAGTGAGGAAGGGGTGGGGTTCAGCTAAGAGCTAAATCAGATCGCGAAAAGAGAAAAAAGAACTCGAACCTCTTACACCATGGGACGCACATCGCGCAAGAGAATATTGATGAAAAGCACACAACCTTTTTAAACCTCAACACTGGACGGAAGGGAATGTGAAAAATCAACACAAACTTAGGGTATTAAAATATATATCTTGAAGGGTGTTGACTAGTTGAAAATGGACAAAATTTTTGTCGTAGTGGTATCGTTTTTCTCATCTAAGGCGGACGAAGGAAGAAAGATGCTTAGTTTATTTGCGGTTAGCGGGTCTGTCTGCGGCCCGAAAGCCTTTGTATTTTTGTGAAACGTGGCACTAAGGAAAAAAAATCGGCAAGGAATGGCACAGGCAGAAGAGAGGCGCCCTTCGCTCAGTGACAAGTGAGGAGGGGGAGAACGGCATGTAAGAGGGAACCCGCCTTCGCTGGAGGAAAAAAAAAAAAAAAAAAACATCTATTAGATAAAGCCAACTCGGTGGGGAAAGCATCTTGGACTGGAGTGAAAAAAGTCTGCGGAGGAGAAGAGCCCTACGTCTGGAAGCACATTGATAATCTTCTACTGCTCGTATGGAGATAACTTACAAACGCGCAGATTCAATATGTTTAGACGATAGAAAGACGTGAAGGCGTGACTGCAGGGAGCGTGAGAGGTCGTGTCACACCGACGACAACGAACCAGGGGGGACATGGAAAGAAAAATTTACGTCCCACGGTTAGGGAGACTCGTAGGCCCGAGGTGGGTCAGTAAGGGTTTGGGATTAAGGGATGTGATGGCAGACAAACCTAGAAAGAGGTTTGACATACAAATTCTGTGAAAGTAAACTCTTGAAAAAAAAAAAGAAGGAATCTCAGGAACTAGGCTTTAGTCAAAACAGCGGGCAGAAGTTTTCTCACTTTATGGGGGGAGTCAAACCATTAAGGCCGGGCGAGAGGAGAGGAGTAGGAAAACGGCTTGCGCATAGAGACGAGTACGCGTGGTACTGCGGTGCTCCTGAGTGGATACCGAACAGGAAAATTATGGGAAAAAAAGGGGTGAAAAAAGGGGGAGGGGAAAAGATTAGGATCCATCGGGGGCGGAGGGGGAAATAGCAAAATCGTATTGTCCAGGTGGCATCGCCAAGGGGAGTGCGCAAGAAGCTGATACAAACTTCAAGTGTAGTTTTTTCAGAGAGAAAGGGAGTCGGGAAGCCAGAAAGATACAAAACTAAAAAAAGGACGGACACATCCATCTCAAAGAAGGAGGGAAAGGGGGAATGCCTGAGTGTTTGGACGACAAAAGATCTCGAGGCAGAGCGGCCAATGGAGATCTTCCATTCCAGGGTTCTGGAGGAGACGAGGAAACCAAAGCAGGGGAAGAATGGGATTCCTCGTCGCGCAGCAAGGCCAAAAAGAATCGTACCTCCTCCATGGGGCTACGGCATTTGGGGATAATTTTCGGGAACATTCGGGGGGGAATTTCAAAAAAAAAAAAGTACGCAAACTATTGTCTAGGAAAAAAGCCGCTTGGGTATAGCGGGCTGAGGGGGAACGCGGATTGACGGGCTGATAGATAGATCTAAATAGCTCTAGGGGGGGGTCATTGCAATTCCTGAAACGGAAGGGCATGGAGAGAGTCAGGAATCCATTCATTAAGGAAAAATGCTCAACTCCAGAAAACACAAAGCGGAGACGCGTGGAACCCCTTAGATAACTAGGGATAAAAAAGAGAATCCAAAAATCTATGTTGTCGGGGGGGGGGTGGTGGTTGGAAAGAGTAGGAGGGACCCAGACAGGGGACTACTTTCGAAAGAAATAGACTATAAAAATAAGGGGGTGAATGGAAGAGGGTAAAAGGTAGGGGGGGAACCAGAATTAGTTCGGCGCCATGAAAGTCTTTTACTAAGAACCGACTATAAGGCCAGACAATTGACACGACGGAGAGGACGATACGGGACCCTCCGAACATAGAAGATCAGGCATCAATACATCGGAACGGCCTGCCTTTACCAGAGGGGATCAAGAACAGAGCTGACATTATAATACCATAAATAAAAAAAGAGGAGAAAAAGAGATCATCAAGTCATCGAAGAGGAACGGAAAAAGAAGGACAAATAACCCCAGGTGTCTCGCTCGGAATTGAGGAGAAATCTTGACGCCTATGGTCGAGTTATCAGGATAGGACCCAAAAACTGAGGGAGGAAAAGCAGCTTTCCTAGGGAACGCATCATACATAGCGAATAGAACAAAATAACTCAGGATCCATCTAAACCCGTCAAAGTTCAGAGGCTTTAGTCAAAGACACTGGGTAAAAATGGCGAGAGGCCCGGAAAAACACCAAAACAGCATCGAACCAAGGGGGGGACTTTCGCAAACTCTCTCTCAGGACTTCGGTCTCCACTCGGCGACCTTCCGGATATCGAGACCATCTCATTTTTGAATTCTATTGGACTTCACAGCAAGGCAAAAATCACAGCAGCAAGAAAAGTGGTACGAACAATACTAATCTGAGAAGACTCTCAGTCCGACACGTAAATCGTTCGCTTGAACATGCAAAAAAAATCCTGGGGAATCGCGGTTTCGGAGAGACACTCGGGCGCTCTAGCTGTAGAAACCTATCAAAACATGAAAATATGGGGGGAAAAAACGGAAAACGAAGGAATTCCTATTCCCTACATCGCGAGGAAGAGCAAAGGCCCTACCCTCGAAGCCTTCCTATTAAAAGCCGTTGAACCAAAAAGAGAAAAAAAGCCCTGATGGAAATAGCAAAAGGAAACGAGAGCTCAAAGACGATCTATTACGCCCGCCGTTGAAAAGGAAACGCACGAGAGGAGATTACGTATCTCATTACCTTTTGAGCGGGTTCTTCAGGCCGTTCGTTTCATATAGGTGACGGACGCAAACGGAACCTTGTCATTCTCTGCACATCACTGGGGGGGGGTCAGCTGAAAAAGTGGAAAAAAAAGGGTGGCGCTGGACTCGATTGAAAGAAAAAAAGGAAAGAAGGGTCGGTATCCCGAGACAGCGCTGATCCTCAAGCACGACAGCACAAAAACTTATTCGACTCACTAAGGAGCAGAGGCGCCGATTGGGGACCGCCGGCTGATGGCTCAAAGCACCATTGGAAAAAAAGGTCAAAAAAAAACACCCACTGCAATTAAAATGTCCCTCGCCACAGTTTCCAGAGTGGTGAGCAGCGAACGAAAGCAGGGAAGGACGGGAGTCGGAGAAGGTGAGAAACCGCCGGCGAAGGCTTTACCCGGGGAATGTTCTGGCCCGCACGAAAGGCAGAAAGAAGGAACAACAAGGGCCTCGAAGGCGCCGGTTCCCTGGTGTGAGAGCCAGGGCCAGAAAAAGGTGGTCGTGGGCGCGGGGAGAGAGATAAGAAAAAAAAAAAGGGACGTAAACCGAAAAAGCTTGATCTCTTCGTCACGATAGTCACGCCGTCGAAGTGTCCGCCACCAGGCCGCGGCAGCGACCAATAAGCAATGGCAAAAAAAGGGGTTCTCGGGAATTCGCCTCTCCGCAGCGAAAAAAGTCAACAGTCAAGCGATGGCACTTCAAAAAGGGGGAAAATGATTCAGGCGTCTGGAATAAATAAGACGGTTTATTCAAACGAGACGAAAGACCCCTATTACCGTACGCCGAAAGAAAGAAAGGGGGTCACACAGGAAAAAAATAAGGCGTAGACCGCCGAAGGGCAATGCAAGTTTCTGCGCTCACTTAAAAAAAGGGTACCTTCACACATAAGAAGGTCTTCACTGGGCCGCTGGTTGGGCTCTAAAAAAGCGATAACAGCGAGCCATCCTCATCACGCCCCGCGAAATTCCGAAGAAAAAGTACTCCAGAAAACGCTCCCACGGAAGAAAACCTGGGAAACTCACTTCTTATTCAGCTTCAAAAAGGGATCTCGGCTCAACACAAAGAGATTATTTGTAGCCGCTAAGGACTGGAAGTGATCCAATCAGGGGAGGAGTTCGAAGCGTGATAAGGCGTCCTGATTTTAAATCAACGGCCGCTGGGGGGGGTTTTAGAGGGAAGGTCGGAAAGGAGAAGTCAGAATCTAAAACCAGGAGGAAAAAAGAAGCCTTTAGGGGGGGCTCGTGAGCTCCTGAAAGGAGCCAGAGGCAAGTCCAAAAAAGAAAAGGACGACAAAAACGGATCTCGCCTTTCTCAGGAAAATTATAGTTATGAAATCCTCTTTGAATAATAGTCCCATCGCGGACTCGGAGGAATAAACCGCGAAAATCCAGCAGCCCGCCGAAGGAACATATAAGGACCTTGATTTAAGATCATGCGGAGCGTACCGATGGTTCAAAGGGGAGGTCCTGGAGAGTGCACGGTCATTGGAGACGCCAGCTCGGGGATCGGTTAATTCGAACCGCCATAGCGAGAGGGTAGCTAATATAGCAATTGTTTCATCCTAAGTGCATGTACGCTCTGTTAGAAAAGGAAGGGGCTCAGAAAAAAAAAACCGTTCATGCGCAATTGGAAGAAGAAAAAACAGGAAAGTGTTGAAAAGTGTCAGACGCAAATGTGGTCGAGCGTGAAGGTTTACTCACGTTTGGGGACTGGCCATAGCAAAGTGGTCAAGAGCGGTGTCCGGTTATCCTGTCAAATGACTACAGGATTGTAAGGCCAGGGGAACTGAGGAGTCGCCTCCATCCGGAAAGAAAAAGGTAGCAATTGAGGCTTTCTTATGAATTAAGGAGGCCGTGCCTATGGACGAAGAGGAAGAAAGCAAGGGCCTATATTAAACGGAGTGTGAGCTCAACTGATTGAGTCCGAGAGGAGTCTGGGTCCTGGAGGGCTTCACGGGGTACATCGCTGCGGGAGGAAGGATATTAGGGACGTGGGGGGTTCATCGGTAGCTGCGAATAAGCTTAAAAACCGTAACGTGTATTTTTGCAAAGATACGGCGGTGCGTGGAGGAAAAAAATCGAAACGAAAGTACGGACTACAGGGCAGAAAAAGGGGACCAAGGATTGCCTACGTAATAAGGATCCTGAGGTTTCGGACACGGGGGAAGAAAGACGTTCTGTACAGGCTTCCAGCAAACTTGCATCAAACGGGAAAAAAGGAGGGTAAGGAGGACGGCGCTGTGGGGCCAAAGCTGAAAACCTAAAGGGGGGGGGGCCTTCTTCTCTCATAAGGAACGCGACGGGAAAGGAAGCGCCTGAAAAGAAGGCGTGGACATTAGGGTACGGAAGAGTCGTTAAGGCATTGAGTCAAAGGACCGAGGAGATCAGACACCGGAATTGGAAAGGTATTAGAAACAAGGGCTTATTCAAAGATTGACGGATAAAGAGCGAAAAAAAAACTATGTCAAGGATGGGTTCTTACCAGCTGAAACGGAGGGAGGACGCGAAGAGAAGGTACATATCAATCACATGAGATGAACCTGAAAAATCCCTAACGTAAAATTCTCCGGTTCGACCGCAAGACCCTATCTAGGCTATAAACACCAGGAAACCCAGGGAGATTTGGGAGATTTGTGGGGGGGGGTTGTGTGGAAAAGAAGACGCAAAAGAATGCCCTTTCTTAAAGCGAAGAAGCGCCGGATACGGTTGCTCATGGGCAGCGAGATAGTGCAGTTGAAAATGATGCGAAGGGAAGGACGGAAAAAAAAGGAAAAAAAGAAAATTCTCATTGCCGAACGTCTTCACGGAGAAAGGAAGAAAAAAATCCCGACCAGCATATTCGGCAAGAATTGAAAGCATCAGGGGGGACGCGGGCGCGTGCATCTTAAGGATAGTTATATCAAGAAGCGATATCAGTGACAGGGTCTAAACAAAAAACGGAGGAAGGAAGGGATCAGGGAAAGCTATCGCTTCCACTTGAAAAGCGAAAGGGCAACAATATGAACGCGCCCCAGCGTCTTCCGCTGTAGTGAATCTCTCTGATGCTGTGTCAGGAATCACGCAAAAAGAGACTTTGCCGGCATAGTCATCTAAAAAAAAGAAATAGAAAGTTCAAAAAAAGGCAGAAGGCTGCCAACAACCGTAAGCGGGAGAAGTTCACTCAGAGAGCACTTGACAGGTAAAGGTGGAAAAGGTCAAGACCAACATTCCACATCGAACAAATCGAGGGAAGGTTTTAAGGGAAAACGCGAGATCGTACTTTGCGTCCACTCGCATTCTTAGGAAATCTCATGTGCTTGTACGATGGGAGGGGGTCAGGACTAGCCCGCGAAGCTCCGTGGGGAGAACAAATAGAATGTCTTACAGTGGCTCTAGAAGAATATTCCAATGAAAAAAAGTCTGAGGAACTCACCCCGTACTAGAAGAGAAAATGAGGCGTGGAAGTCTCACCTCTAGAAGTAAGAAAAGCTTTGGAAAGATAAAAAAGAAATTAAAGAACCACTATTGGATCCATTTAGGCCCGGTCCGATAGAAAAAGTCGGGCTGCTGCGTGGCTGAAGAGTCCAGGGGGAAGGCGAAATTGTGTAACCATCGCCTCTCAAAAAAATAATTGAAAGCTTACGCTGCATCAGGTAATCCTCTGTGCCCGACGAAACACTCGAGAGGAATATCGACGTCGTCAATAACAGGAAGGTTTAAGGTCAAAAAATCCCTTTCGTTTCAGAGTTATCGTAACCGGAAGCTTTGGGGCAGCTCAGACACTCTGGGGGGGAAAAAGATTGTCGTCAGATTGGCCTGACAAAACGATTGCCAAGGCACTAGGGGGTGTGGGGGCTCCCGCCCGCAAAGATGCTCAAGAAAAAACCGAAACACTCCAAAGGAAAGGGGACTTGTTACCACTCAAGAACGGTCGCACACCGTTTCACCGAGAGGCAGATGCGAAGCAAGAGAACCCGGCCTTAATGTCCTCCGACAAACGGCAAAAAAATTATTATCTGCTGGAAGTGCAACTGGGAATAAAAAGTCAGAGCTAAATCCAGGGTGAATAGTAACCCCTCTTTGTCACCAAAGAAGGGGGCTCCAAAACTAAACAGAGACACAAAGGAAACCAGATGACACCGAAGGCCTCGGCGTAGGGTTTTCACCACTCTATTGGGAGATTCAGGCGGACCATGAAACAGGAAAGTTGTCAAGGGGGGAAGAAAAGGGACTCACCATGCACGTCCAAAGAAAATGGATCTTATAAGGAAATAAGCTGCGCTTCAGGCTCCCTCCACTAAAAAAGCCACTCTCCCTGAACGCGAAGTTACCGTAGTACAATACTAGGGCTCTTTACAGGATCTCTCCACCCATTTCATCTTATTCTTCTAGCCAGAAAGTTAAAAGGGTGGGGGGGGTGTATGCCTGTATTCTCATAGGGATTTCAGACTAAGGCAAACGAGGGACCCATTACCAAAAAAAAAACAAAAAAAAAAAAACAGACGATGCGCTCAACCCTCGAAAGGGGGAAAAACTTATCTAACGCCGTACCGAATTCATCCGGACTGGGGGACTGCGCCCTTCAATGGAATTTCATGGAACAAAATACTAATCCCCTGGTCCGACGGTGTTTTCTCTACGATCTGCTAATAGCTAACATAAAGGGTCCAAGGAAGAAGCGCCCAAAAACAAGTGCCTTATCTCCATCTCCTCCTTTAGCCAGAGAAAGCTGACCCACGACACAAACCTTTGATCAAACCAGTCAAAGGGCTGAAAGAGGGCCGTCACACCACGGTCTCGAAAACACCAGGAATATAGATATTACCTTGTGAAGCTAAGCAGTTTAAAGCAAAGGGTGGAGGAGAGGTTGGTATCAGAGGCAAGGGGGGGAGTGGGTCCAAGAACTGGCGATGAATTTAGGCGGCGATTAGCGTTCAGCTAGTAGGAAAACCAGGAAAAAAGGGTGGGGGGGGGGTAAGTAACTTTAGAAAACTGAGGGGAAAGTCAAACCAGCATTGTTCGACTCTCTCGCCCTTCGAAAGGTGACAGTAAGGGGGGTGCGACTCGAGGTACTCTCTTCGCTCGGGATGATCAGCTCATTCCAAAAGGGAAGGGAAAGGCGAGTGGCAGAGAAAAGGGTTGAAAGGGGGCGACGCTGCGGCGCGTCGATGTCACGTAAATTCAGAAAAGGTAAAGGTTACACGCTTGTCCTAACCCACCCAGCGGGCGATGGAAAGGGCGACGTAGAGAGAGTGTACGCAAGAGATTCAGAAAAGGGAAGGGTCGATTAGAGCTCTTCTCCGCCGCAAGTACCAACTGGGGGGGGAAAAAAATTATAGCCACACGTGGGGGAACCCGTGATACTCCGAACGGTTTCCAGCGGGAGGGGGGGTGGAGCCTTAGTATGGCCAGAAGAGGTGTGGAAAAATACGGGAGGGACGGAACCTAAATCATGAAAAGCTGAACTAGTTATCGGGCCGTGCACAGAAAGTCTACCTTGTAACGGGGGGACGGCGAGGACTTAAGGCCGTGGGGGAGAAAACTAAAACGCATCTCGACATAAGAAACGCGGGTGAAGAAGGAAAAGAAAATTTAAAGAATAAGGATGGGGACTTGGGGGTCCAGGGGGCAGGTGAAAACGGACTTGCTTCAACTATTTAAGGAGGGTCCGGTGCAAATCGAAAATCGCAGAAATTGACGAAGAAACGCGAAAGGGAGGGGGGGAGACTGCATATGGCGTGTCGTCGGAAAGATACAATGAAACGAAAGGAAAAAAAAAGGAACTCAAGAAAAGATGATTTACAATAGAAGAGTGGTTAGCTACGGAGGAGAGGAGTCCTTTGAAGGCAGCGAGGGGGCCTTCCATTCCGGGCCTAGGAAAAATTCCAAATGAATAGGGGATTGGGTCAGGACGTCTAAAGCAAAGGCAGCGACGGGAGTGAATCTACCTCCGCTGACAGCGACTGACAATTGGTGGGACATTAGGGGAGAGGAGAGGACTTTTCGCCTCGACGAGCGCCGATTGAGTCACGAACCTAAAAAAAAAGGGGGGGGGGACAGAATGGCACTCGACTATGACGTTTCATTAATAACGAAAAGCGTATTCAGCTTCGGGGGTCTTACCAAAAAACGGGATGCTGGGCGGGGAAATTAAAGTCCCGAGCACATGATTGGCTCTATCTTCCCAAGAAAGCAAAAAAAAATGTGACCTCAATACCCGGATAGGGGGGATCACCGAGGGAAGGGTGTTGGGGGGGGGGGCAAATCCTAGGACTCGCATAAGTCCCGGAGGGGGGAAGACGGCGGTTTGCGCCAGGGGGAAAAAAAAGCAGGGGGGTTGCAGGGTGAAAAAAATTGATGGCGAGCTCGGGAGTTCAGTGAGGGAACAACCTACTATGCCGGCCAGATTCGCACGCAGCATGATCCTAACCGAACCAAAGAGGATGAGGGGAAAAAAGAAATCAAAGCTCTCTCAACCTGGGACTTTAAGTGTGGCCGAGATGGAGAGCAAACCGGGATCTCGTTGTGATGATAGCTCTCAACAACATTAATAAACGAAGAGATCATCAATGTCCACCGAGAAGGCGCTGCATGAGGGAAAAAAAGCTCCAAAATGCGCAAACGCTCACCAGCGTCGGCCAGGAGTGAGGAAGGGAACTCCTTGCGCCTATGATTGGTCCTGAAAGGGAATCAAGCGAACTGCGAAGCGCCGGAATATAAAAAATCTAGGAAACGCAAAAGAAAGCTAAAAGTTCCAACTCAACAGAAATAAGAGAGAGGAAACCAGCAACCGGAGAAGGCGGGTAAATAGCAGTTAATTGAGCCTCGCCCCGATTGAACACAACCCAACAAAAAAAGGAAAAAAGAGCGCTTTGTGCACATCTAAGTCCTTGCGGTCTAGACATCATGTTCTTCGACTATAGAGAGTGTGGAAAAGGTACTCCGGCCCGCGCCATCATCCAATAAGAAGCAAGCTGCTGACATAGGGGAAGCTCTCAGAGAGAAAGATCAAAGCGGTGAGGGGGAGGGGGAACTCACAGGCTATCAAGACGAAATCTTGTTTCGTGAATCGAAGAAGGAGCTCACGTCAAAGAGTAAACACCGAAATTAATGTCCACCAAAAAACGGGCCGTCAAGTCAGGCGTGAGAACAGAAAGGACGAGCGGGAGGCTCGAAGGCAACCGGGGCCACTATGAATTGAAACCCCGAGGAAAGAACAATCCATGGGGAAGAAGCAAGGCTTTTGAACTGCTGCTCAAGCGACGGCGCCCGCCGTGCCGCAGGAAAAGAAGTCCTTATTACGTAAAGCATAAGGGACCGTTTAATTTCGACCGTCGTCTTTCAGATATCTTCCGGACGAACACCTAGAAAGGAGGCCAATCATTGTTTGAGGAGCTTCTGATGGAACGGACCAAAGCATATTGGAAGGAGATTGCACAAGGACACGAAAGAGCATAATTTGATCCGCCCGGCAGATCCTCAAGCGCAAACGCGACCACAGCCAAAAAGGAGTTCAGGGTGGAGACTCACTCAGAGACAGACTTGGAAAAAACACGTTCCCGATAGGGCAAAACGGAGGTAGCGAAATCGCAGGTCTCGCCGACAAAAAAGGGGAAACCAATCAAAGTCGTAAAGAGGCGGCTAAGGATCCATCGATGCTCGGAATGAGCATTGTGAAGAAGGGCCAGACAAGGAGTAACTTCTGGAGAGGGGGCTTCCAGCACTCAGAAAACCACAACTTCATCCTTCAAACAAACTGCAAGGGAAGCGGAAAAGCACTTCACCAATCTGGGGTGGATGATCACGCCATTAAACAGTGGTCAGTGTGGAGCAACTACCGCTCGCTCTAAAAAAATTAAGGGGGCTATCTCTGTCCTGCGAGTTCGCAAGATGCAAGGGAAAAGACCGCCAAAGCCGCGGCCAACCATGCAATGGACTAACGAAACTCGGGGACATTCGCCGCCGCACGAGCCGGGATCAAAAACAGTCCACAAGCTAAGAGGCTATAACATTACTAGTCGGCTCGTCGGATCCTATTGGGAGTTCATCCCGAGCGAAGCGAGCCTTTACTCTGCCAAAACGAGTCGCATCACCCTACTTGGGCAAAAAGGATGTCTATCCCGGGAGGTGGAAATTCCTGGACTTTACTCTTCGAAACTTCGGCGCCAAAGTTCCGTTCAAGAACGAGGCTGAAAAGGGGGTGTTCGCAGGCTGAAAGCCGCTAACAAGAAAGAGAAAATCATCAGCCGCGCAAGCCGGGAGACTCAAAAAAGCCTTATTACGAGAAAGGGGGGGAAACGCTCAGCTATGAAGTGTATCACTCCAGGAAGCTGGAGCGGGAAGAAAAAGGTAGAAGAGAAAAAGACGGAAGATGAAAAGAGAGAGGGGGTTACAAGGGGGGGCGGGAAAAGTTGACTTATGGAAACAGTCGTATGGGGGGGGGAAAGGGGTTACAATCGTCGTAGCGGCGAAAGGCTGCGCGGGAGTGAAATTGACGGTTAGCGATTGAGCTTGTCATTAGCGAAAACAAAACGAGGGGTAAATGTAAACCCCCCCAAGGGGTGGTTGTGGAGAAGAAAAAATACGCCATTGCCCTTCGAACTCCGAGGTCGAGAAAAGGGTGAACAAGCTTAGGGGTGAGGCGAAACGTCTGGGGGTCCTCCGCTCGATGACATAAAAGAAAAAGCCTAGACGACTTCTGTCAGGGCAGGAATACAGCTGGAGGCGACTGCAGGGCGCGTCGAATGAGGAGGCTGAGATGCCATTGAGTCGCTGGGAAGAGAAGGATCTTTACTTCAGCGCAGAAAAAGCTAGAATCCCGGTCAGCCGATTGAACTTGCATGGGGAGGCGTAGAGCTTCTCCGCAACAAAAAGGGATGGGAGAAAATTAATCTCAAAAAGAGGGGGTGGAAAGAAAAGAGCCTTGCGTTGGACGGTGAGGGGGGTAGCATTAGTGGATACTAAAGGCAGATGGAAAAAAAGATCGTGGAAGGGTAACTCACCTGCGAGGAGTGAACTGATTGGAGTCAAGAGACACTAGATCTCAACTGAATGGGGGAGGGGCCGAATTAGGCTTGTCGCCGATTGGGGGGTGCTCTAATGAGCATCTCGCGAAGGGGGAAAATGGTTGTGCCAAAATTGTCGAACAGGTAAGTCGTAAATGATTGGAAGAAATGCAGGGGGGGAGGGGGGGGCCAGCTTGCGGGGGGTGAAGAAGCGTGTCCGGGGCTAGGAGGCTAAGAGATTTTCTACAATAATAAGAAGCAAAAATTAAGGGGGAAGGGTACATAGACATTCAGGGGGTAGGGGGAGTCCGGAGATATACTCTGAAACGAAAGACGGAACCGCGCAAAACTGGTAGCTGAGATAATAGGCCGTGGTCGTTCAAATGGGCAGGAGGAGAAATCGTCGAAGAGCAGCCCGTCCATCCTTTCTATTACATTCCGAGGAGGAGAGGTGATGGCTGGGGGGGGGAAAAATCTGAAGGTATGATTCAAAAGATGTTATTGAGATGGTTCTGTCATCAAGCGTCTCTAATCTAAAAGAGGAACATCGACGTCAATATGGGGGGGGGTGAAGGTCGGTCAAATAGGAAGGCTTTTCGGTAAAAACTAACGAAAGTGGCGAATCAAAAAAAAGGCGACATTAGGAGAGGGGAGTTCACCAGACGATGGACGGTGTAAGAGGGGGGAGAGCAGGGTAGGCATTAAAATTGTTGATTACCGCTAAACGGATGCTGGCGCGCTTCGGGGGGGACTGGGAAAGGAACATGATGGCTCGATATCCTAGAAACATCTGAGAAAGTGGGGGGGAAGGAAACCTGAGAAATCTAGGGATAAAAAAAGCCTCAACTACTCTGTGGTCGATGGATGTTGGTGGGGGGGGACGGGTTTCGATTGACGCCATTAGGCCATTTTCCATTCAGAAAAAGGGGCCAGCACGAGAGGGGTTGCGAATGGCAATCGATCTAGGGGGGAAAATGATTCGAGCTCGATGTCTGCAGGGTCGGGGGAAGAGGCGAAGGACTCATTTCCTGCGCGGGTCTCTCAGGGGGGAAAAACCTCCAAGAGGAAGAAAAGAGGACTCACTACAGCGGCCGACGCCCTGGTTCAAAATGCCTCTTGGGGATTTGAAGGGGCCTCCGATCGAAAAAGTGGAAATTTGGGGGGGGTCAAACAACAAAGGAGGAATATATCCATCATGTCCACTGGGAAGAAAAAGAGGGAGCCAAGGGAGAATGTCAGGCCCCAGGGCGGGCGCGGAGGGTTAACTCTTGCCGCCTATAAGGACTTAGGTGCCAGCGAGCGAACTGAGACTGGAGATGTCGGGTTTTGAGGGGACAAGGGAGACTCGATCTTTTCCAACGGCAACATAATAGAAAGGGGGGGCCATTATAATCTCTCTCTGGGGCTATTCTCCATAGGAGACACGGCTGGTCTAGTGAAAGAGGGACGCCCAACCACCACACAAAGGGGGGTCGCGTCATAGATCGAGAAAAACTGTGGAAAGGGGCGAAGGGCGCAGCCTTTGTTCGGGGGGTGAGGAGCAGAATGGTGCACGGGAAGACCGTCCGAATCCCGAAAAAAAGAAAAGTCAAATTAATAAAATACGGAGAAGTACCGCTCTCATCATTGAAAGGGGAGGGCTGCGTGAAACAAAATCTATAATAAGTGGGTTCAGAAGCCTCTCTTCTAAAAAGGGAACTTAATCCTATAAAGACGAAAAGGAAAAAAGTGGAAACCCACAAAGACTTCCGCGACGGAAAGAACAGCGCTTCCTTTAGTCAAAAAAACCAACAAACCTCCGGAAAGAACCCACTATGAAGGTTGGGAAAAAAAAGCGAACAACCCGGGGGGGGAAGTAGCGGGGCAGGCGGAAGAGAGATAGGGGGTAGGGACTCCCGAGGGTGGTCGCAAAAAATAAGAAAGTAACGTCGTCATCATCAGGGGCCTTGGGGCGTCCGTCCCTTGAGGAGTAGCTTGAAGGACTAAAAAAGGTAAAGGAAGTCAATGGCAAAGACAAGTGTGGGTAAAAAGTCAAGCATATTGGCGCGGGAATCGATTGGGGAAAAATGGACTACTCTCTCGGGGGTAGTCCCGCCCTAGGGGCTGGATCCTCCCTCGGGCACCCCCCAACTACACCTACAATGGGAAAAACTCGCTTCAAGCAGTGTAAACGAGAGCGCTGGAGCACTCTTGGGTCCAACTCATGTAAATAGGATTTGTCCTCTAGGGGCAAAGCCCCAAAAAAATAATGACTAATACAGCCCTTTCCTCATTAATTGGGAACCCCTTTGGACTGAGACTAGCATCCAGGGATCGAGGCTAACCTTCATGAACAGGTGAAGGAAAAAATCCTTCTATCGAGGTGGCACCAAGGAGAGCTGAACTGAACTCACCTGCGTAACGCAAGGGGCCTCAGCGTCGCCAAAAGGGTTAACACGGGTTTTGATCAATGCGCAATGAAACATGGGCTTCAGGAACAACATCGACATAACGTCAGGCCGGAACGACCTCTCTACATTCACTCGAGAGACTGATGCAGGGGGAGAAGACAGATGACAAAAACCAACGCCACGAGGGAAAGGGAAGGGGGGGGAAAAAGAGCAAAGGGGCTCGCAAAGAAAAATGGGCTCGTGAGGCGACCGCCGCAGCAAAGCAGACTCCAAGGCAAGCTGTGTCTCAGAGGAAAGTCAGGGCGGCGGCTGGGGGATCTAAAGGAGGGTTTTAACCGAGCTAAGCTATTGAAAGAGTCTACTTAAAAAAAAAAATTCATCCTGAGAGGGAAAAAGACGCAAGAAGACCCGAGTCGAAGGGCAATGGGGACTTGGAAAAGCTGGAGAGAAGCAGGACGGAATCATGCGGCCCGGGCCGCCTGGTCGATAAATGAAAACCTCTGAAAAAAGATCTCCATCATCTGAACTCTCAGCCTTTACGTAAACACAGCGCCTTGCCTGCGATTGAGAAAAACGAGCCTGGGAAACCGGTCAAAGAGCAACTGCTTGTAAAAAAGG
>Ga0179593_1495152_pt1 | contig 24968 bp, 27 predicted proteins | sample CZODoug2_1_08_16_FD_185931 | JGI IMG/M metagenome (GOLD analysis project Ga0179593, IMG submission 185931) | Vadose zone soil fungal communities from Angelo Coast Range Reserve, California, USA - CZODoug2_1_08_16fungal (PacBio error correction) | ecosystem: Environmental > Terrestrial > Soil >...
AAGAGGCGGAAGCCTCTCCTCAGCAAGAAATCAGGGAAAGAAACCCGGAAACCAAAGACAGCTCCAACCGACGGCCAAGTCGATGAGAAAGAGTCAAATGAAATAAAACAAAATACTTTCCGCCGGCACATGACGATGCCTTCGACATAAAGCTCGTTGCTTTTGACAGTAAACACCAGCCACAGGGGTGAAAAAACCCTCGAATTCATGAGGGAGGTGGAAACGGTGAAAAAACTAAATTCCCTCACCCGGACGCAAAACGGGGGATTGCCCTGTCCAAAAGAAAAACGCAACACAGGAGACGGGACAACCACCCCGGATCGATGGTCCCGCCCATCGTGCCCGGTAATAGAAGAGGGAATAAAAACACAGGCCCGCGGAATTTTAAAGGGGCAGGAAGTGATATGAAAGTACAACAACAAAACATCCACTAAAAGGATGTTTAGCCTAACCGGGTAAAAAAAGGAAAAATAGGAAAGAACACGCGCCATCTCACACCGAACAATCTACAAACCTACTAAAAAGTTGTAGCCGGATAGAATAAAAGAATAAAAAGAGGCTTGGGGCAAGAGTCCCCCTGTTGCGAAGAGTACTCTTTTAACGTCGGTGTGGGGGAGCAAACTTGTCCACAACTGTGACCATTCACAGATACAGCCGAGGCCAGTACGTGGTTCAAGGGAAGACTTAGAGTTTGTTTTGAAAAAAAAGGCAGTGCACAATCGAAGGAAACTCTCCTGTCGAACTCGAGCGCGAACGAGGATCGAACGTGCTGGTCCGGTTAAGGAATGCAACTTAAACATGGGCAGCGTGGGGAGCGAAACGTTTGTGGCATAATTTGAACGATTGACTTCCTCCGAAACTATCCTGGGAAAGCACTTTTCAAGGAGTTGAAGAACTTCAAGTTGTGTTCAACAAAAAGAAAACGGGAGAGATCTCACCGTGGATAGATTTGTGAAAGTAACCCAAGGTTTGTCGAAAGGGGTTTTTTGGGCAGGGAAAGAAGAATAAGCACGGTTGTTGGCGCGATAAAAGCTGTCGCTTAACTTAACAGGGGGGGTGTTTTTGGTAACTTTTAAAAACAAATGTAAACAAAGGAGAGAGGCTCCCGGTTTTGTGGCAAACGGGCCACAAAGGAACCAACTGTGTTTTATACGGGATTTTTTCATGCAAAAGCAAAAGAGAACTCTACGCTTCGTCCCTAAGACCGACCACGAAAAGAGAAAGAGGACCAGGCAAACAAAAATGTGGCCAGGGGTGGAGGGACTACAACACAGAAGTGTTTTGAAGGGAAAGTCGCGCCAAAACCGTCTCGACATCAATGCCCCCCATGCGAAACGGGCAGAAAAAAGCCCGCGGAATATTTGTGTCCAAAAAAACATGGGCAAACCCGAGTTCTGGAAAGGGACTGGGGGAAAAAAAGCAGAGTGACGAAGGTAGTTTTGGATACAGCCCAAAGGAAACTCGCCGCAACCAACACTGTCACGGGTTGGAGGGAAATCCTCCGCCAACCGGTGGGGCCTTAAAAAGGCGGAGAAACCTTCCCTTCAAACCAGAGGGGTGGCAGCAGGTGGAAAAAACGGGGGGGGAATGGAATTACGCGACATGCCCTGGTCCAAACGTTGAATATAGCTCGGCAGGAAACGAGGTGGGGCCCCCCTGCCCATTGCACCGAACGCCGAAACCGGGAAGAATAACCGCGCCCAAGGAGAAAGTGAAAAAAAACGAGTCCCCGAAAGCTAACGATTGCGCAAAACTTGTCCCCCAAAAAAGGGAGGAAAGGAGACACGAGGGGGGGGGCTTGGGCGTGGGCCAGTGTTGCGGGGAAAAGACGGCCAGGAGACTAGGTTTCAAAAGTCCTGGAAAAGGAAAAGAGCCGTGATAAAGAGCTTTCTCGGTCACCTGCGTGCCGCCCCGTTTGGAGAGCCCCACAAGGAAAGACAGCTTGGAAGCTTTTTGTCAGTCCCCACTCCAGACGGCCAAAAAGGGAAAAAAAAAAATGCAAAGAAAGCAGGGACGGTTGTTTGCTCCGCCGCGGAAAAGTCGCAAAAAAAAAAGAATAAGAAGCAACCAGGTTGGGTTTTTATTTTGACCCTTTTGGGCCACCGGCCCCGGGAAAAAGGGGGGAAAAAAGCAACCAAATCGAAAATCAAACACCCTGTCAAGAAGTACTGGTGGACGGTGGATTGAATGCGGAGCCTTGGGAGTGGCGGTCCGAAATCAAAACACCTTGTCCTCATTCCTGGGGGTGTGGGTGTTGTGCGACCGAAAAAAACTGAGGAATGGACAGAAGAGAACTCAAGCCCACTTAACTGTTTGAACCCGTCCAGTCCCGAACCAGCTGACGGGGTAACAAAAAACAAAGATGCCAAGAAACATGGGGCCGTTCGCGCTGGCCCGGCAAAGCAACCGGCACGGACGTTTGGCACCGAGGCCCGTACTCTTTTTCTGCAAGGCTCGGGACCGCAGACCCCCGTAATAAAGAAAGAGGAGAGATAAACATGTGCAAGAACCAAAAACCGATTTTTCTCAGTCTCAAGTCTTGACAGTTTTTTTTTTTTTGGTGGAGCAATCAAGGGGGGAAGAATGGTCTAGTACCTAGAACGTGTGGGACCTGCCTCCGTGTGGCGCGGGTTAGTTAGGGAGGGGGGGGAATGCGGACACCGAAAGAAAGCAGGGAAAACCAGCGGAAAAGAACCCCTTCACACTATTCCATGTTTTGCCAAAGGGAAGAAGAAGGACCATTACAAGAGTGGGTTCTCAAGGCTAAAACTGGACAGGGGGGGGAAATGGAGGAAAGCCAGGGAGCAACGGGTCAAAAGACCGCCCCCAGAAGAGCGCCAATGTTGAGTGAGGGGGAGTCCTGGGGCCATGAGAAAAAAAGGAGGAAAGAAGCCTTTTTGCCACCCAGATCACCGCCAAAAGTCGTTGCCAGTTTTAAAGGACTTCATTGGCGAAATAAAAGGGGAAAAGCTGGGGAGGCAACCTCGTCCAATGGCGCCCGTGAAAGATTGGCCAGTCGGGCGAGGGGAAGAAAGCCGTAAACACAATGACGTCGCGAACTCAAAACCGGACTAATTCTCTTGGAAAACAAGCTGGTCCTTAAAGACTGGACCAACAACCGGGCGATGTAATTCCAGGGTGGTCAAGGTTTGAAGTAACCGCAACAAGAAAAAGGAAAGGTGGGCATGGACATGAAACCTACGTTAAACACATTGTTTTTTAATTTTGGCAGTTTGAAAAGGAGGGGAATCACACCAACACCAAGCAATACCGCTTTGTAACAATTGGACAGTTAAAAACAAATTGACTTTAGCGAACTGTAGATCGCCGAACAAAGGGGCAATAAATAGTGCATGGACAAGAAAAATAAGTTTTTTTTAAGAAAACAAACCTCAATAACCAAACGGGTTTGAGCTGAAAAAGCTAATCCACTAGCTTACAACTTGGGGACCAGGGCCAAGTTGGGACTAAAAGAAATAAAAAGTTCCCTCTGATAATTTAGTCTTTTACCGAAGTGCGGGGTTTTGGAAAACAAAAAAAAAGCCAGTTACACAAAAGTTCCATCTGATATCCAACGGGGCAACATTGGTTCCCCGAGGGGTTGCATTAGTTCAACGAATCGTTGCGAGATCCGCGGGTGTGAGCCGATAAGTCCAGGATAGGTTTTCGCCAGCATGTATGCGGCCCAAACACGCAAAAATGGGAAGGAATTGAAACTGTTTTCCCGAAGGCACCCCCCCGCGGTTTGAACGAAACGAAGTTGAAATTCCAGACCCGTGGTGAACCGTCGGCCGGCCGCAATCCACAAAGACCAAAGTGTTCGAAGCGGGTCAAGAAAAAGTAAAAAGCGAAGTGACCATGCGATCACTCGCAATCAGGGAAAAGAGGTAGGCGTTTTGCTATGGAACAAGTACGTGGGGGTTTCGGGTAGGAAGGCGCCGTTTTTAAAGCCACGTTGAGCGTTAAAGGGGAGGTAGCAGGTCCATCAAAAAGCCCGGTTTGAGGTGGAGTTCCTTTTGGTTTAAGTTTAAATCAGAGATGACGGGGGCGGAAAGGAATGGGCCAAGGCGTTTGGGGTATGCATGGCTCAGAAGCAAGTCCCAAAAAGACCGTACGAGAGGACAGGGGAACCGATTAAACACCTTTGGGCCCGGGGGGTTCCCGGGGCTGTGGGAGGCGAAGAAAGAACGTTCTCAAGGGAATTTCCCTAGAACCGGAACAACCAAGCGTAAGAGGCGAGTCATGCGGGCCTTTAAAGAAGAAAAAACACAGAGGAGGTTCTTGAAATCCTCGAAGCGCGAAGTAACCCGGAGGGTTTTGGGAGGGAAGGTGGACCCCCTGTTTTTCTTAGGAGGCCGTTGGCGAAGTTTCTGATTTGGAAAGGTTTTGTTGGGAACGACAAGCTGTTTTAAGGGAGGAGGAGAGCGAAGAACCAGATAAATCCCCTCGCAACAAACAGGAGGGTCTAAAATAAAAAGATGGGGTGCGGTATCAAAACTGAAAAAAGAGGAAAAAGGCAAACCGCCCAAAATAAACAAATCCACGGCCACGGCGCCCAAGGAGGAGGAGAAAACGGGAAAGGGCACCCCCAATACATAACACAGATCAACGTTTCGTGAAAAAAAAACGCCCTGTGGGGACGGTTCAGAGTAGAGGAACACCCCGTAATTTAAACTCCGAAAAAGAAAGACTCAGTTAGGTGATGGGGTTTATTTGGCCAATCTGAAAAAAAACACCGGCGACTTCCAGGTACCTTCTGACCAAAGCCGGAAAAAGGGGAGGGGCACAAAATGGGAAATATCATTCACAGCCCTCTCACTGTTCCAGTCACGCTGGACTCAAGGAGGGGAGGAACAGAAAAAAAAACGAAAGCTTAAATTTTTTGTGTTCACCTGTAAGGAAAGGAAAGAAAAAAAAGTCACATCACCTCAAAGGATTTGACTAAGTGTTTAACCACCATGGAAAGAGAAGGCTCAACGTAAGCAGGAAAAACAAAAGTCCTGGCCAACTCACCAACGACATTGGATTTCCGCGTATTCCATTAGCCATGGGATCGCCGGGCTGTTTGTGCAGCACGGTGCCTGTGTTTTTGAGGGGTATGAATCGGCAATGGGACCAGGTCACGGTGGGTGGGGAAAAGCAAGGGCCCACGGGTAACCCCGAAAAAGAAAAAGCGGAACCGAGGCAACCCATTAACGTGGGGCAGTCCGATTCCAGGGGTGGTTCACCGGCCCATGTCAAAACAGAGCCGGGCAATCGATTCCCGGGGTGAAAAAAAAGCGGACTCGAGTATCGGGGGGAAAAAAACGGCCTGAATAACACAACGGAAACTAAAATGACACGTGGGAAATTGGAAAGAAGCCTGAAAGTTGTTGGACCAGAATTGGCCCCCAGGAGGAGTGTCAACACAACGGGGCCCGAATTTTAACCCCCTTCAATATCTGCCTAGAAACCGCAGTTTTAGAAAACAAAAACAGAGAAAGCACAGGTGGGGTTGATCGCTTGTCGCGAAAAATGTGTTATGAGGGGTTGTTGGGATTAAAAGGTGGGAAGCATTGGCTCAAGAGCTGGACAAAGTTTTTCGGACAAGAAAAGGGATGCTACTTACCGGGAATGTTTTTTGTAACAGGTACCGACAAATGAACACGGTATCTGCTCACGGTTGGAGAAGAAGAAGGCAAAGGACAAAAGGTGTTAAAACAGGTTTCAGGCAAAACCACAGGAGAGAAAGTTGGCGTACCCCCGACTCTCTTAAAAAAAAAACTGAGGCCAGTTTCTGGGTCGAAGAAGAAAAAAAAGGGGTTTTGACCAAAAGAGGGTGTGGTAGTGCGCGAAGTAACGCAGTTTGAAGGGAGTTGTATCGACCAGACCTGCCATCCAAAATACAGCCCACAGGGTGGAATTGGAAAAAAACAAAAACGCCCGGCATATTGGTTCAGCACTTGGAAAGGGAAGGCAACTGGCAACCCCGAAGGTTGACGCAAAATAGGGAAAATTTCCCGCCGGTGTTGGAGAAGCGCCCAACCAGATAAGAAACAGGGAAGCGAAACTGGTTTTTTTGCGAGAAAAATCCCCAGCGAAAAGGGAATTGAAACGGGAAAAGCGAAGAAAGTCCTGAGGCTTTGGAGAAAGCGCCTGGTGGCAGAACACGATGGAATGGCGCGAGGGAACGGAATTTTGTGGGGAATAGGAATGCCTTCTGCAGTAGCCAGGTTGATCCTCTGAAAGAACAAAGAAGGACGGCCAAGCCACCGGAGCGTACACGACACCCGATACAGTGACCACCCAGCTGAAAAAATATGTTTAAACAAAAGAAGGGTCCCAAAAAGGAAAAGAGAAATAAGGTGATTTGGGTCCTGATTTGCCATGGGGTCCTTAATAATCGCCGCAAAGATGTGGTTCTCTTCGCAAAGAGGGAAAGCGCCAGGTGGAGAAAAAGGGCGGGCTTTCCCACTGCGGAAATTGGGACCACCTTCCGGACCACGCCGTCCCGCAAAAGGAGGTTGACCCAAGGTCCCAAGCGGGAAGAGAAAAAAAAGAGACAAGCAGAGCATGGCGGGGAGGAGGAAGGCGAGAATAAGTACAGATGGTCCCTAAACCCGAATAGACTCGTTGATCTCCAATAAATTTTAGCCACCGCTTCCGAAAAATTGGGAAACCCCAATCAAACGGAAATTCTCATCTGACCCACAAAAAACGGGAAGAGAAAAAAAAGAAGAGAAGTGGACAAGGGGAATGGGGGGGGTTCAACAATGGTAATCAAGTGGCGAAAGGAGGGGTCCGCATCAACCAGTAACCGTTTTCGATTCGTTTTGGGAAAAAGGGGAATGAGACCAATGAACGAGCATCGAACAAGAGACGAAAAAAAGGGCCTCTGTCATGTTGTGAAACCCGGAGGACGGACGACAATCTGACTGGGCAAACAAGCGTAAAGTCCCCCCCCCTGCGACGTTTCGGGCGTAAAGAACAGGAAAACGCCCCCGCAGTTGGGAAATAAAAAAAAGCTGTTTCAGTCCCACTGGGAGATTTTTCCAAAAGCGGGACGAAAGAGAAACCATAGAAGAAAGCTCCGGAGGGATGAAGAAAAAATGCAAGCCAGCCAAGCCAACTTCCTGCTCCTTCTGGACACGCAAAGGGAAGGATCCGAGTTTCGACCCTAGAAAAAATGGTCAACTTTCCCTCCGTGCCGCGGTTACTAAGGCACGGTGCGGAAGGGATACGGGGAATTGGAATCGGGAAACAAACAAACCAGAACCGATACGAAAACGAGGAAAAAACAGGTTGCAGGGAAAGACCACATTTCCATCGTTTTGCGCCAAGAGAGAGTAAAAGAAGATTAGGGGGAAAGTAATGGCGCCCGCGATTGAAATCAAGGCGGGTGAAAAAGGCAACAGACTTAAGGAGGGGGGCACGTGAGGAGTGCTAAAGAAAGAAAACACGAAAGGGGAAAGAAGCTTGTTTTCAAAGGATCAAAGCCAAATTAGGGGGGGGCAAACATGTTGTTGCCCCTTTTTTCATTAGTCACAGCGCAACCCAATACCAAGTGAATTGAGGAAGGCCCACCTCATATAACCTGCACAAAGGAAAAGTGGGGTCAAAAGGGTGGAAAAGGAAAGGCGAAGTCACTACACTGCAAGGACGTGGACCAACGCAAAACACAAAATTCTGGAAAACTGTTTCGGAGAAAAAACAAAATGCGATTTCTTGGGGAAAGGAGGGTGGAGGGGAAAGAAGGAAGAGAAAAAAAAAAACACCCCCCCCCCCCCCCCCCCCCCCCCCCCGGGCAAAGAGGGAGAGCAGGAGGGGCGCACAAAACACCGACAGTTGTGGGTTTGTCCGGGGGACACCTCAAATTGGACTCTACACACCGGAAAAAAACAGATAAAGAGGTTGGTTTACAGTGGAAGACATGATTGGGAAAAATGGGTGTCGAGGAAGGGGTTAATTTTTAGCAAAAAACCGGGTTTTCACCTCATAATGGACTGCCTGCACGTTTTCCACAAACCACTCAGAACCACGGGGGGGGAGGAAAAATCTGTAAACACGAGGGGTCTCATGCCTTACCTTTCAGGGGGTGTGGGTGATAAAAGGGAAAGTGTCTATGCATCAAATTTTTGAAGTTATTTGTAGGCTTGGACACGCTAAAGAGCAATAGATAAAAAAAAAGGGGAAAATCTGAGCCCATCACGACCAAACAGTTTGTGGGAACAAGAATTGGCACAGTAGGTCAATCAAGCCAAAGAGGGTCGACGCTTGCGCGGACACAGGGTGGGTCGCCCCATAAGTTTGGACCGGAAGATTTTGGGACAACGGCCAACGGAAAGGGAAGTCCCCGAACAGGAAAGGGGGAAAAGATTTGACCGTAGCACTTTTTTGAGTCCAAACCAACCGGGTTTTGGGAAACTGGTGCGCCAAAAACACCACGACCTGTCCCCCTCTCCTCACTGAAAGGACGATGGCCAGCGTAGGAAAAAAATTTAAACCACTGAACGGAAAATCCCATAAGGTGAAAGTCGTTTGGGGGAGGCCGGAATTTGTTCGGGTTGACAAGGGAGCCTTAAATCTTAGGGAAAGATCAGCCTTTAAGTGGAAGGGCTGGGGTTGTTCCTTTTATCTATGAACGGTGCGGAATGGGACACTCCGAAAAGTTTGAGTCACTTTCCGATCCTACACGCGCGAACCCTAAAACAAGAGGTGAAAAAGGATAAAAGGGGTGGTTTTGAAAGCCCCGTTGCCCACGAGTGTGGGAACGAACAAGAACGAAGGGGAGGGAGGCCCCAAGAAGGAGGGAACTCAAGAAAGTATCAAAGGCAAGCGGTGTTATGGGACCCCGTCCTCTACGCCACGCCACAGAGAGTTCCCTTTTGAAGAAGAAGGACAAAGTTCGCGAAAGTTAAGTGGGGTGATGGAAGGTTTGGCCCACCGGGCGAGGGTTTTTATCAGAGCCTTGGTCGAAATGGGGGGACTTGGGCCATGGGTTTTGTGCGTTTGGCCCCCCCGTCGTCACGGGTATATATCCGAACCAGAAATTCCGCTAATAACCAAAAGAAAGCTAACGGGTGCGAGCGAAGAAGAAATGAAGTACAAGCAGAAAAAAAACCAAAAGAAAAAGAGGAAAAACACTGAGCCCAAGCGATTAAGAAACCGGGGAAACAACCATCAACCATCCTTACTTCGAGGAACGTGGAGTGCCGGCAAAGAAAGGAGGTGGGCTGGACTGAGGAAAACCTTCACAGCCAACTGTAATGACTCTAATCAAGGGAAAATTTGATTTTCCGTTTGCACTTTGCCCGACCACGCTAAAGGAAAAATTCAAGGGAAGTAAAAAGCCAAACATCCGGAAACGGGCTTTTTCCAACCCTTTGCTTTGAAAAAAATCGGAACGCCTTTTTCCGGTCAAACAAAGAGGGCAAGGTACGAGGGTTGGAACCATAAAAACACTGGGAAAGTGTGGAAAGGTGTACCGCCCCGTGTGAATAGAGACATTAAATAACAAGCCCCCTCACCAGCTTCAGTGTGGGCGGTAAGGTTCCCCAGGCATGGGAGGGACAAAGAAAAATAGAACCGGGACAAGTACGGCCCCTCAACACTACTACCATTGGATCCAGATGAAGGGGAAAAAGGGGAATCGGAAGTGCCCACCGTCAAAGTTTTCAGATATCAAAACCAGGAACTTGGTTGGTGCCGCCGAAAGGTTAAACCAAAGAAACGGCAAACGGGGAGGAACATAAAGCGTTGGGCCCCAGAAAAAATCCCTTCAAGTGTGGACCCGGCAAAGGCCACCACAATCGCCCGGCAAACCTCCCCTTTCGAAACCCATCTAACGGGGTCCATATCGGAAAACTCGGCATTTTTACATAAGCAACATCAGTAGAAAAGTAGGGAGAGGGGAAAATTGGATTCAAGAGATGGAAAGTGTGGTCAAGTTCTCTAATTGGAAGGGGTAAAACTCAACGAAAAAAGGCCCTAAGTTAACCTAAAGGGAAAGGAAGACAAGGACTTCAAGGGACAACAAAACCTGACAAGGTAAGAGGAGAGCACCAGGAGTTTGTGTGGTAGAGCAAGGTTAACCCCGTCGTTTTCTTGGTGAGTGAACGTTCCAGGGGAAGATACATATGAGGAACCGTGTTTTAGGGAACCAAAAGTTCTTAGCGGAAGGAAGTGGGGGGGGGGTGGGTTGTGGTTAACTGTCACTGTGGACAAAACGGGCCAAAGGTTTGTGTCCCGAAAGCTGAAAAAAAGGACACTGTGTTGGAAAAGAGGGGGCAGTTTCAGAAGCCGACTGGAGCAGTAGGGGGCCGGAGGATCTTAACCTGACCGAAACGATAATCGCCATGTTTTGCTAAATCGAACCAGCCAAAGGGGTTGGGTTTAAGATGGTTTGTCCAAAAGACCGCATGGTTGGATCAGTTACAGAGGAAAAACTTTACGAACATCATGAAGAAAAGGTAGCAGAGCCTGGGGCCTCCAAATACCTCGGAGATTGGGCGCAAGACAAAATGACGGTTGCCAAAACTGGGGGCCAAAAAGAAGGGAAGATTGGAATACGGTGGGCAAAAAGAAGGCGGAAGCCTTGGGGAAAAGGGGACCCAAGGAAAAAAGCTCACCAAAATGGGCCACTCTTACTGGGTGTAGGACTCCAAAACCGTGCCCCCTTTGCCCTGGAGGAACCAAGGGAAAAAGATTTGGAGCGGAGGAGGGAAGAAAGATTGAGGACTGCGACCTTCCAGGCAACGTGGTTGCATAGTGAAAGAAGTACGCGGTGTGAGGAACGCGAACAAAGAAAAGCCGGCCGGGCAGACAACGGAACGCAACCCATGGAAAAGGCAAAGTGCGAAAGCGATCATTATTTGCAAACAGGGCACCCCGAGGGGAATCGGTTTTTTTTGTGTGCTTTGTGAGACTTGAGAATGTTCGTATCCGCGCCGGCCTTTGAGGAGAGGGGGTGGGACTCTTGAGGTGCGCGGACGCCCATTGGCACCAGAGCTCTCTGTCCCAGAGGAAAGGCTCACCGCAACGCAGGAAACCGCCAGCACTCGTTGGTTAAAAACGGCCAGATGGTAAAAAGGCAACGAGAAAAAAAAGCCTAAAACCATGTCGTCGGTATATGGGGGAGCACGGAAGTCCAGGAGGGGGAAAGAGGGGAAGCAAAAAACCGTACCAAAAGGGTTTTTTAATTTACTGACCGGTCCTTAAATCGAACCAGGGAACACATCACGAAATCACGCAACAAAAGTCTGAAAAGAAAGAGAGGGGGGAACACGTTGAGTGTTTTTTGAAGGTGCGGAGCATGGAGTGCAGGAGGGGGGAGAAAAAAGTAAGGTCGATTCGGGGGGTGGAAGGACCGATCCGCCTGAATGCAATACACTACCTCCCAGGCTCTGGAATGTAAAGAGTTCCGAAACCAAATTGACGGGGGAAAAGCTTCCCAAGCTTGCTTTTTGGTTTTTTTCCGGGGGGAAGGGGGGCAGGAAGAAGGGAAGCAGGACGATGCCTTTTATTAAACACACTGTCGGGCGGCCAGACTGAACCATAGAGAAGGAAGAGGAGGAATAAAACAACCATTGCTCCAAAGAAACCAAAAGAGGTGTAATGCCTTCCTAAGGAACTTATTCTGGAATTTTGGCCGCCAATCAACGTTGAATCAAAAGCCCCCTGGGGGGAATGTAACCCCGTGGGAAGAGGGGGGGGGTAAACGCCTTTCTGCCCCTTCTCCTGGGTGTAATGGGGAAAGGGAATAAAAAAGAGGTAATGACGAAAATTTCCAAGTGCAAAAAACTTGCAAGAAGTCCCGCAAGTACATTCCAAACACCATCTGCCAAAGAAAGCCCGCTCCAAGAAGCTCAGGACGAATCGACCGGACGGGCCAAAGCCAAGGGGAGGAGGGATGGCCCAAAAAAAGGAACAAACATAAGTCACGCCAAGCTGAAGAGGTTGTCCAATTCTAAAACGGAGGAAAGAAAGATTTTGCCACAAATAAAACCAATGAGGGTTTGTAACATGTTGGGCGTTGTCAGTGAGGGGAAACAAAATATCCGCGAGCTTTTTTGGAAGGCCAGAAGTTCCACCCCTACCACAATGGAGGAGGAAAGGGGGAACATATTGTGTAGGAAGCATCCCCAAAAAAACAACTAAGGGACGACGGAATGTCGCCAAGGCCACAACATCTGGAAAAAGCACGTGGTTCGGAGCGTCCCAAAACATGGAGATTTTCTTCCAGAGTTTGTAAGTTAAGGAGACAAAAGATGGAGAGCCAAAGAGGGGCCTGGCATGAAACCCTAATTAGAAACACCGTGTTTTTTCTTTGACCAGTAGGTGCGCAAACACCGGAGCATATCCAGAGCGGTACAGTTGCGGTGGTAAAGTGAAAACAATGTTGGTAATTGAAGAAAGCCGAAAAACGGGGGGATTAGAGAAAAAGTTTTACCCCTCATTTGGCTGCCCCTTTGCCAAAAAAACGTGACACGAAACAACCCGTCAAACAAGGGTTATGAAAAAAGAAAGGGAAAAACAAAAAAGGCGGGACAAATCAACCGCCAGGGGGGTGTTGAGACAAGGAAGGTTAAGCGGGCAGAATAAGTGGTAAAGAGGTTAAAGATAGACGGTTGTCCAAACGCAAACAATAAGGAACAGGGAAATTTGAAACTTCTTGAATCCAAACATCCAAGGCAAGCCAGGGGGGTCAGTAAATGTGTGTCCCTTATAACAAAAAAAGGACGAAGGCCGATAAGCCGGAAAAGTTTAAGAAGCGAGTTTTTGAAAAACAAGGAGAGAGGTGACCAAAATGAGGAAATGGGGGTACCCGGGGCACAAACAACTTTAAATTCCTTGACCAAGGAAAGTGGTGGGGGCCCCTAATTGAAATAAGGAAAGAAGGCTTACCGTGTTAACCGGTGGGACAACACCAAAGAAACATGTCAAAAAACGGCCCCTTCTGCCAAAAGCAAATCGGGATTATAGCCCGCACGGAGCAAAGAATCCGGAGATAATGTAAATGAAGGTTTGGGGGAAAAAGTTGGGGCCAGGAAGATGAACCGAGTGTGAACCTTTACTAGCATGGTGGAAAACCTAGAAATTTCATTCGGTAACCTGTGGTTCTGGTAAAGGGGGGAGAATATTCAAGACGCCAACAGGAAACGAAATTGGGGGGGTAACCACGGATCGGAGACCGGCAACGCAAGAAAAACAGGACATCGTCACCAGGCTACTCAAAAATGGGGAGCCCGTTGGCAGGCTGTGAAGAACCAAAAGACCGCGCCCCGGGTTGAAATAATCCAAGGGACAACCAATCCGAAGGCAATGAAATTGAAGAAAAAGAAGGGCGGTTTTGCCTCCAACCTACTCATAACCACAGTTGGCTTTGTTCTTGCTGGAGAAAAAATCGAGGGACCTGGACTAACACATGAGTGGTTGGTGGGGAAGAGGTGAAAGGGGCACCGGTGTTGTCCACCGCCTTGTTCTCCCGGGTGGAAGGAACTTGGTGGGGGAGTTTGTTGAATGCGGGGGTAAGGAAGGCGGATAGCGGCCGCCAACAGCTCTCACAACAACGGAGGCATGAGAAGCTTGGTTGCCGGAAAAGATATCCGGCATGAAGAGGCCCAAAACAACAAAAAAGGACAAAGGCCACCCACGGCCCTCCCAAGGAGAGGAGAAAACAGAACCGGGACAAAAAATCATATAAAAACCATAAAAATACAAGGTTTGATGCGAATACTGTGGGAAGTTATTTCCTAGTAACGGGGGGAACCAACTGGAGGGGAAAGACGAAAAGAAAGAGGGAGGATGGACGGTGTTCCCCAAAAAACCCCGGGCCCGATTCCTGGATGGCTCCAGGAGGCAAAGGCGTTAACAAAAAAATGATCACCCACGATCGTCCGCGGGGAACGGTCCGCTTCGTGACGGGGAACGAGTAGTGAAAAACTAAGGACGTTGGCCATTGTAAAAGGCCAAGGGGGGATTAGAAAACAAAGAAAAGAACAAGAAGTATGTGAAGAAAAATTCTAACCCCACCCGGAAGATAGGCAGAACAGCAGGCAGAGAAAAGGGAAAAATGTACGGCCTCAAACAAAATACCATGATTCGGATGAAAATAGAAAAAAAAAAAAAAAAAAAAAAAAAGGGTAAAACAAACCAAACCAAAACCAAAAAAACCAAAAAAAAAAAAAAAAAGCGAAAATAGAGAGTGGGCCAGCGTCCCGGGTTAAAGGAGAAGCGCTGGGGTAACCCGTTGTTTTTCTGAAAAAACACCCGGTACCGGAAACAAAAAAAAAAACCACCATGACCGGGGGAAAGGGAAGCAATTTAATAGTTTCCCTGCAAGGGAAAACAAAAAAATCTCACGGGGGAACGCTTCACTGTTGGTGAAATCGAGCTCTACGCTGAAAGGAGGCACGGCCAGGTCCGTTGACACTTAACAATATCACAAAGAAGGGCAACGGATTGGCAAAGAAAGAAATGAATTTTTGGACCACATGGGGGAGAGGAGGGCGGGCAAATTCCTCCACTTATAGTTACCCTTCCCTTTATTTATCTGCATACCTTCAAAAGGGTCTCAACAAAAAAAAATGACAGGTTAGCAGCCGCAGTGATGCTTCGGCTAACCCCGGGGGAATGAGGGGTGTTTTGGGTTAGGGGAAAGTGGAAGCAACGGCTCAGGGACAAATAAGAAGGAACACTGCTAAATCAAAATGAAAACTTCAGCGGAAATTAAACAGTTGGTGTTACAAGTAACAGGCAAAAAGGGGACAAAAAGAGGGGGGAGATGGGTGTAAAAAAACGGGCAAAAAAGGACCAACTGGGTTTGAGAGGTTTTTAAAAAACTCTTCATAACTCCTAGGTGGGACACGAATCCTCAAGAAATGAACCAAAGGGAAGAATCCATGTCCTGGGGAGAGAAAGAAAAAAATTGTTGTGAAGAGGGGGGTGGGGTGAAACACAGTCCCCAATTGGTTTACGGCTTTTTGACGAAAACCAACTCCGACATCATGGCCCGCCAGGAAAATCATACAAAAAAAACTGCCAAGCTCCCGAGGAGGTGGGGGAGGGAAAAGTACGGAAAACGTGAAAAAAGAAGGAGGGAGGTGATCCGGGGTTGCAAATTTTCTCCTCAAACGTGTGGGAGACCCAGGAAAGCAAGATCAAAAAAAAGGCGACCGAAAGTCCTGGTGTGAGAGGACAAAACGCCCACCGGACTGGAGGGGCTGAAGGAAGTCACCAGTCCCCTGAGCTTTATTGGCCGCGGGCCGCACCGAGGAAGGAACAGGGCAAGTCACTGCACCGGTTTTTGTACAGTGGCTTCGATGTTACCGAAAGGTTGTCTCCTAATGAAAAGTCAAACAAAAAGGCTCACCGCTCGTCCCGACCCCCCAAAGGACTCAGGCCACCAGGCTGATCCGATCCCGGGGGAGGGGAGCACCCAGGAAGCCCGGAGACCTGGGAAAGACAAGAGGGTTGGGGGAGGGTGGCTGCTTCCATTGTTGAATGTCGAAAAGCCGGCCCTGCTTCAAAGGGTGGGTTTCCTCCTGTCTGACATCGGCCCGCCGCCAAAAGTGGGCAAGAAGCGAGTGAGAAACTCAACTTCAGGGAACCCTTTCTAACCAAAAAGCAGGGAAAGAAAGAACTGTGAAACTGGGGGGACAAGAAAAATGGGGGCCGAACGGCCGAGTCAAAAAATCCATAGCAGGGGACGGAGTTGTATAGGAAAAATCATTCATTCGGGACAGAAAAAAACCGAATGTAGAAGTAATTTTTGGGGGGAGACAGCCATTTTCAACAAAAGCAGAAAAAAGGGTAAAAACATCAAGAAAAAAGAGCTCCCCAACAAAGGAAGGATAAGGAAAGAGAGAAGGTCAGGTTGAGGGGGTTTTTTCCATTTGACGGAGCGGTTGGCGAAAGAGTGCTTCAAAGCACAACATTTAAGGGTAGTGGACGGTGGTTTTTGGCAAAAAAACTTACGAAATTCTATACATCGACGGCCATGCTCGGGAAGGTGGATACAAGGGGGGCCGTCGAAAAAGCTTGACAGGGTAAAAAGGGAATCCAAGTAAAAGGTGGCGTTTGCACGGCGTGGGTGGGCCCGAAAAAAACGAAAGTATGGGAACCCGAAGAGCTTTCGCCACGTGGTCTATTCAAAGCAGTCCCGGAAAAGAAGAAAACCCCATAGAAAGAAGGCCTTATATAGAATCAACATTGCAAGTAAAAAAACCAACGACCTCAGCGCCCTTCTGGACAGAAATCCAATCGATTACGACTCGCCCCGTGGGGGGGTCAAACCTGGATCCCAGTGGGAGAGGGACGCCCCCGCGTTGGCTCTTGGTTAAAGAAAGGGGAAGTGTGCAGCCGGATCCAAAAATATTGCAAAGATTAAACGGGCAAAAACTTTCAAAGGTAAGGTACAAAAGGACCTCCATGAGTTGTGTTGCGCCACGGCGCGCTCCCATAAGATCAAGGATCAAGGCAAGCAAGTGTTGTCGAATGTCTGACTGCAAACAAATAATCCTGGCCAGGGGAAAAAGGAAGGGGAGAGTGGCTTCCTTGCCCACATGGGACCAAAACCTGAGCAAAGCCCCTTTTTGCACCAAGGAAATTCAAAAGCGGCCGGGGTTGAAAAGTGCCGCGGGCAAGGGAGGAAACAATGCCCGGGGATCATTGAGCCAGCCTTCGCAAGAAAGGGCGGCCATATGAGTACAATGCCATACTGCTGGAAGCCCTTCCCAAAAACGCTACTGCAAATCCAACACCTAGGTGAACCCGTTTTAGGGGAAAAACCCCACAGGGGAGATTTCTGGAAACGAGTGGAATGGTTAAGGATATACACCAAAGAGGAAAGAAAAACAAGTTTTTCACCGGTCAAAACATTAAACACTCCGTCAAAGGGTTGTTGCCTTTGGCCCGTCCAATGCTTAGGAAAACGGCACGAGACAGAGGGGGGAGCAGGTCGGGGAAAAGTGAAAAAAAAACAATGTTGTGTTTAGTTAACCGAGAAGCCAAACTTGAGCTAAAAGGTCCCTCAATTATGAAATGCGGGCCAATGTAAGCTAAAAAACCCAAACAACCACGGGGGGAGCGGAAAAAGTGAACCCGAGGGGCGCTCCCTTACCAGTTTTTTTGTGAGGAACTTGGAAAACTGGAAAGCATAAAAAAGGGAAAGGGGGGTCCAGAGTGACGGCGTTTTGGAAAACAATAATACAAACCCATCTGAACAAATTACAAATCCTTACCCAGAAGCAGCAACCAAGAAGGGATCATTGAGGAGGTCAAAAACCGGAACAAGTTCGAAGAGAGGGAGGGGTCGCGGACGAAGTTTTTTTGAGCCAAAAAGTTTGGAAGAAGATTTTGGGAGAAGGCAAAAACCCCATCCTTAGGAGGAAAGAAAACGGTCAATGGGGGGCCCCTAGGTGTCCTTCTTGAATCTACCGTTTTGACCGTTGTAGGAAAAACCACCAAGAAAGGGGTTTAAAATCATTTCCCTGAAAACAAAGTACGAGGGCAAAAAGCAGATTCAAGGACATCAACTTCCCATCCTGCAGTTGGAGGTTTGGGGAACATTAAAAGGGTTGGGTGGAGAATTGAGCGTTGAGCAACCTTAAAGAGGCCCAATGGGTGACCGGGAGAAAGAAAAGAAGTTTTGATGGAGGGCATTTTGGTCTTTTTATACTCATGTAACCTTCGAAAGCAACTTTGAGAGATGGTTGGGGGGGAATTTCACTGTCCTCTTCCCCCCACCAGCGTACCAGAACTAGGGAAGAAGGGGGGAACCGTAGAAAAATGGGGGTTTTTTTAAAGCCGTTTTCCCGGCGTGTGGGAGGACGAAAACTAACTTTCCGCAGGGTGAGGGCAAGAAAATAAAAAACATCCCAAAAGAAGAGGGACGGAAGACATCCAATAAAGTTGTCTTTGAAAACTACTAACTAAGGGGAGCCCGACAAAAAAAAGATCTGGTCAAAGACGGTCTACGGGAGGCCCGGAAAATGAAGGAAGGGGTTTTTTTGGGGGGGAGAGGGTAAGTTGCCAAGTGAGAAAAGGACGGGGAGACCGTGGTTTGGCGCGGTGTCCATGGTGCGTGGGGAAAGAATCCAGGAATGCGGGAAAAAGAGTGGTCCCAGAACCAGAGTAGAGGGACAGCTAGAAAAACCAACGGAGAGGTATGTCAAGAGAGGATCGTGGTGCGAAATCTCCTCAGGAACATCCAGGAAAGGCAAAACCGAAAAAAAAAGAAAAAGAAACAAACCGCCCGGAGATAAAAAAAGTACAAAAGTTGACCCCATCATAACCGGGAAGGATGAACACGTTTTTGCTGCTAAAAAAAAGAGAAGGCGTCAGGGTAAGGACCCAAAAAAACGGGGCAAGGGAATCTAGAAACCGGGGGATTTAGTTTGAAAGAAAATGTTTCCTCTGAGCCCTCCCGCCAAGCCCGTCGGGCTGCTAATCAAAAAGCAGAACACGATTTTTCAACAAGAGTCAAACCGGTCAGCCAACTAACGTAAAATTCGGTCGCTGCGTGAACCGGGATAAGGAAAGGGGGAAACTAACAAACCATTGACTAGGAGGTGCGGTTCCCGCCCCCGTTTATGAGATCAAAAATAACTCCCCCCAAAGGAGATGATAAAAGGGAAACTGAAGATAAAGGCCTAAATCAGAATATTGAAAACAGAACAAGGTCGAAAATCACAAAGACGACATTAGTACCAACGAATGACTTTTGCACATCATCGAGCTGGAAGGAACTGTTGCGGAAGGAAGGGCCCAGTGAAAAAAGGGTTACCGGGGGGTGGTTGCGCAAGAACGGTCACAAACGGAGCGGGGAAGTTCAAAGGAATAATGAACAAGGGCCATCCATGACGTTGTACACGAATGCATGGGGCCAAAACAAAAAAGGGACCACAAGCATCCTCACTCACGGGGCGAAAAAAGAGCGAGAAGCGATAGCGTAGCGCAAACGTTAAATAGCAACATCAAAAAGAAAGAATTGATGGTCAAACAAGGAACTTTGTGGAATAAATTTGACTGGTGAGTTGGGAAAATCCCGCAAAGGACGGGTGAACACTTCCCTTTCCACTTAGAGGTCACGAGCAACTTCAAGGGTTAAAAAAAACCCGAAGGTAGCAGCGCGCCACCGATGGGGGAAAAGACTTTTGCGAACCCGTGGGGTTTGAGAAGGTTTGGGTTTGAGGAAAACTTGGAGGAAGTGCTTCTGCACAGTGAAAAACAAAGTTTGTTTTTAAGACAGGACATCACAGGGAAAGAGGTTGTTGTTGGTGTAAAAGGACCCGTGTAAAAAAAAGTTAGAGATTACGTGGTCCCAAGCAAAAAAGTCAAAAAGGGAACAACTGTGGTGTTGAAGGAGTGAATGCCCCTGCAAGACTCCTCCCGGGTGGGAATTAACCTGAACCCACGAGGGAAAATCGGCCCAGGGGGCCACAGGGGAAGAAGAAAAAAGCTGGGACATATGGGGGAGGGGAGCGGCTTCCCAGCATTTGTTTGACGGGGAGTTTTTCTCGCCATCCTTTTGCAAAGACATCAAACTTAAACCGGGTTGTGATCTATCTGTGTAAAGCCAACCCGCCCGGAGATTGTGCAGCAAGGAAACGCACGAAAAAAGGAACCCAACCCTGCGGCCGGTGCATGGTGGCCACAATCTCTGTGCACGACGTGGGGGGAAGAAAGGCCATGAAAGCAACTTCAACCAAATACCGCGGATGGTACTGTCGGAATAAAGAAAACCCTTGAGTGCCCCCTGGCGGTCAATGAATGAAGAGATTGCGCCGTGCGCCAAAAAGAGAATTGACGGAGACTATAAAGGGGTGTTGGGGGAAAGAGGGAGGCTCAGAGGACCGGGGGATTCCGAAAATTCCAAACCGGCCAGCAACAGCGCGTAAAAAGAAAAAAAGATTTTACCCAATTCGAAATCGATCCCGGTTAGGAAAAAAATGCAAAGAAAGGATCGCATAGGGGGGGGGGTAGTTTCGGGACTGAAAAGGTGAATCAGAAGAAGGAAGAGGGCCAACTATGGTGTTCTGCTGCCACTGCCCGGGCCCCCCCCAATCAAACATGGGCCAAGGCGGGAAGGCTCAGTCCAAAAGATCTCCCCGTTGTCAACCGGAAAAAGCCGGCAAAAGATCAATTTGAAGCTTTGTGGCCAGCTGGTGAGGACGGGAAAGGGAAAAGACGCCAGAGACAATTGGAGGTTCCCGAGGTGGTGCTAGATTTTTTAAGTTCATCCGAAAAAAATAAAGGTAAACGTCCAGGGTTTGGAGCCGCAGAAAAGGTGGTCGTCCACCCCCCCGCCAGGGTGGAACCCCAAACAATGGAAATAAGCATCAACCACAACCACCGGAGGAGGAGGAAAGGAGTATGAGGGGGAAAAGGGGGGGGGGTTGTCCAAGGGTGGCGAAAGAAGGTAAAGTAGGACGTTCCGAAAAAAATGGAAAAGAAAAAGGCTTTTTTGGAGACGAAAATGGAAAAAAAGACTACCTCCGACGCAAAAGATAGGAAAAGGTTAAAATAATCGTTCAACGCCAGCAGAAGGGGAAAAAAATATTCCTCCCGTCATGGCTTTTTTTTTGAAAAATTTCCGGGGCCTGCAGGCAGCAGTTTTGGGGAAAAAAAAGTATAAGGGTTTTCTGAGTTTGAAGGCACCTTTGGAACAGGCCGCCCAGAGCAACAAACCTCAAAAACCGCGAGGAATCAGCAAAATTCCGAGAATACAAACCGCAGGCGCAACTCTCTTCAGAACATTTTTTTCGAGAAAGGGAAGAAGGATGGGGAGAAGAGAGGGTCAAAACCTTCTCCCCCCGATGTAAGCCCTGCCCGATTGCCCCCGGGGGAAATGGAATTGGGGGAAAAGGGCGGAACCCTCGCCAGGGAAGAGCCCTTCCAACGATTCAAAAAAAGGGGCAGGAATTCGCCAGGGAAATAAAATTGCTCAGGCCAAAACGCGGAAAAGAAAACCCTCGCGCAAGAAAGGAAAACGTTGGCCAAGGGCCGGATTTGTAAGGCAAACAAAATCGAGGACCCAAAGGTGCGGAGAGTTTTTGCCTTCCCCCCTTTCGAAAAACGGGTAACCGTTTGTTGCCAAAAGATCAAGGGAAGAAGGAGGGGGGTTTTTCAACCCATTTGGAAGGGGGATTTTCAGGTGCTGCAAATATCAGCAAAGGAAGGGGGGCTGAAGCTTCGATCAACTAGGGGCTCAGGATTGCGATTTGGCCCATCAAACTTTCAGAACTTCCCCACCCCTGCGGGACCCGACGAGAACAAAGATGACCATCATGTTGCAAGGGGAGTAGAAAAGAAACCTGGGGAAGGGGAATTCTGTTCCTTGCCAGGAGTTTCGGTCTAAAGCAACCAAAGAGGAGAAAGAGGGGAAGGGCCATCACCGAGAATAAAAAAGTGGGTGGTTCCCCTTGACCGTCCACTTGCGAGAAAGACAGTCAGAGACGCTGGGTTTAAAGGTTTGCACCGGTTTACTAAAAAAAAGGGGGTGGAAGGTAAGCGAAGCACTTTGATGTTGGAGGAAACAAACCTGGGTTTCCCCAAATAAGAGTATGATGAGCAATGCTGCCCAAAACCGGGTAGCCCTCAGAACAAAAACGGGTTTGAACGAAAAGCGATTATTCAACCGGGGCAGCGGGGAAGAAAGCGGGGGTTTGTTGAGAAACGTGAAGCTCTGGCAAGAATTAAGAATTTGTGGTCCAGATCTACTGACACGCAATAAGAAGAGAAAAGTATGAAAACAAGTAGATCTGATAAAAAGAACGAGGGAAGCATTGGTCCTAAGAAGGGGGGGGGCTGAAGGAAAAACGAAGAACTGTTGTCCGATAATTCAGCTGAAGCCCAGATTTCTCAAAACCAGGGGAAAGAGGTGCACGAGGGGAACATGCCGGCAAAACAAAGGAAAGGGAAAATCCACACCTGACCAGATTCATGGAATGGGCCCTCGGTTTTCCCGCCTCCAATGGAATTCCACCGCAAAAAGTTTACTGGGTTCGGGCACCACCACGAAGGTGGGGGAAACTCTCCCCGGAAAAAGGAGGAGGAAATGAGATGTGTTCCCGGCTTGCAGAAAGAAACGGCGAAAAGAATGGTAGGCAATGGTGCAGTAAACTTGGTTTCTTAATGGAGCGTTTTTTTGGCCGTGATGTGAAGGGGGGTGTAAGATAAAGAAAGAAGGGGGGTGGGAGGGCTTTGTTAGGTTTAAGCTCAAATTACGGGCGGACATGCAAAAACAAACTCCAAGAAAGTTTTTTTTTATGGTTTCACGTAAACTAGGAAGAAAGGCCAAAAGAAGAAGACGACCGGACGAGGAGAGGCCCCGTCCGGAAGAGCTTTGGGGGGAAAGAGCCGTTGACGACGGTGTGATGACGCAATCCTAACCAATGGAAACCGCCAAGGGGAATGAAAAGGGGAAAAAACCGGAAAAATCAAAGATTAATAAATGAGGAGGAACAGACAGGGGCACCTGGTTTCAGGTCTGAATCAAGCGCCACATAGATTCGGAAATTTGGAGGTGAGGGAAGAAAACGTTCAGAGGAGTCACCCGGAAGGGGGTTGGGAAAAAATTTGCCGTATTCCTAACCGAACCTTGTTGGGACCGAAGGGGATAAGGGGTTACTTGGGGGGGAGGTGTTTTTTTGCCCTGGCATTGGGCAGGAGTAGGGAATCGAGTACCTCCACCAAGATGATAGAATCAACAAACAACAACGGTTAGGTACAACTCAGAGCTTTGTGCGGAAAGCTAAAGATTCAGGAAAAAGAGAAAAACCGCCACCCAAAAAATTACAAGCTCCACAACAGAAACAAGAGAGGGAAAACGAACCGGCAAAACTTCCCATTAAAACAACTCCTTACCTGAGCACTGGTTTGAGAGAGCGAAAGAACTCCGGTGGCTGGGAAAAAAGGGGTAGAAGAACCAGCCAACCTGGTAATGTAGAATCAATACTGTTTGGCTGGTTTCACCGGTTTCACCTCTTGCAAGAAAAAATCGCGTCGGGTGAGAGCCGCACAGCCGGCAACGGAGTCAAAAAAGGGCAATAACGGCCAAACACAAGCGCATGGCAATTTTTGCGTTGGCCAGGGGGATGGAAAGAGGGGAACATACCCACCTTCTCAGAAGGTTGGGGATTTCACGAACGTTTAATATGAATAAAAAAAATAAACCAAACAAGAAAATCAAGGCATTTGAAATTCGAAAGGTTGCCCCACAGAGGATAATCTCCAAAGAGAAGAAAGACAAGTAACTGGCCCCCCTAAAAAAAACAAAGAAAAAGGAAGGAATCCAAGTGTCAAAAAGATGGGGGAAAGATTTTGGCCAAGCGTTCTTGGTCCAAGACATGCGAGGGAAAAAGGTCGGGGGTTGGTGTTTAGAACCAAAGGTCCCAACAAATAGCGTCCTAAGGATGGAAAGCCACTACGGGGAAAGGAAGAAAAGAAAAGGGGGGGTTCCCAATGAACAAGAAACTAAGCAACTGCAGGGTCGGGAAAAAATCAGAGAAGAACGAGTAGAGACGGCGGGCCGGTGTGAAAAAGACCAAAGCCTTTTAAGACCAATTAACGTTGAGTAATTGAAAATCGGTGGTTGTCATTGAAAATCGTATGAAGGCACTCCCCTTATCTGGGAAACGAACCGTCAAATTATCGGGAAGAACCTCCAGGTTTATGAACAAAACCCTGACCCCGGTTAAACAAGAAAAAGACAAATGGGGCTCGTCTGGTGCGCGAACCCCGTGGTGTTTAGGAGGGGGGGTGTTTCTTGAAAAGTGGGGCAGCAGGGCAGCAAAAGATGATTTCACAAGTGGTTGTTGGGCCCGCGAAAAAATTCTGGAGAGAAATTAACTTTGGTTTTTTAAACCGACAAAAAAGGGCACCAAAGCCGTATATGCAGAGGGGGGGGACACTAGCAAAAGACCGGGCCAAAGGCACCAAGGGGTTGGGTAAGGACCGGAGGTTTTCAAATGCCGACATAACTGGCGAAACTCTGGTTCCCGGAGAAGGGTGAAAGGAAAAAAGGGGAAATTAGGGGGTGAGGGAGAATACGAACCAGCTGGGTGCCAAGAGGGGGGGGGGGGAGTTCCGCGAAAGTAACGCATGGGGGGGGGTTGAAATTGAACCCAACAATTTTGTTACCAAGCAATGACTCCACAGTGGGAAGAAAAGGACTGGCCTTAAAAGAGAAAGCTATATTGTGCAGCACCAGTAAAAAAAAAAAACCGGGGCAACACAATTTCAGGAGTGGGGTGATCCTGCAAAAAATCTTAATTTCGTTTGGGGGACAGAAAAGGGACCAGGAATCAAATCACGCACTTGGCCGCGAGTCGTGGGGGGGAACGGTACCGGACACCGCCGCACCGGAAAGTGGAAATGGCGGAAGCAGTCATTCCCTTGCAGATTTAGAGAGCCGAGTAAAGAAAAGAGGAGGACTCTTTTCCGGGAAAAAAGGGGGTGGGGGGGGAAAGAGTGCCTGCTCAGAAGCAGGGGGAGGACGCATTTGCCAAACATCATTAACTTGAATCAACTGGGGGAGGAACCCGGAAAAAAGCCGCCAAAGGACGTGACAACAGGAAAGTAGAATTCGAAATAATTTCGAAAAAGGGGAAAGAGAGGAGAAAGAGGTTTGGGAGGTGGCTGATTGCATTGGGGTGTTTGCTTATTCCTCGCCGCCACTGAGGGGTTATCCTTTCGGCCCGATGTAATATCAATGGCAGAAGAACGACCAAAATTCAGTTACCAATTACTGCGCGTTTACTCCGAAAAAAAAAGGGGGAAAAAAAAAGACTGACTTTGGGGGCAAGTCAGCCTTGTGAAAAAAAAGAATGATAAACTTTCCCCAGAGCTGTCTGAGAAAGGGGATAGTTCAGGAGAAAATTCATTAAGATCTGGTCAACCAAAAAACCGAGAAACGAGGTGTGATTTAGAAAAGCCTATTGGTCTCAACCGCTCCCCGCCACAGGGGGGGGGGGGAACAAAAAAAAGAA
>Ga0179593_1333086_pt1 | contig 24967 bp, 23 predicted proteins | sample CZODoug2_1_08_16_FD_185931 | JGI IMG/M metagenome (GOLD analysis project Ga0179593, IMG submission 185931) | Vadose zone soil fungal communities from Angelo Coast Range Reserve, California, USA - CZODoug2_1_08_16fungal (PacBio error correction) | ecosystem: Environmental > Terrestrial > Soil >...
CGGAGAAGGAAAGAGGAGGAGGAGGTGGGGGAGGGAGCGGGGAAATAAGGGGGGGGGAAACGTCGGGAGGAGAGGGGGGTTGGAGGTGTAGGAAACGGGTTCCGTGGTCGTATAGGGGGCGCCTAGGAGGAGGCAACTATCACAGGTAGACAGGGGGGGAGGAAGGGAGAAAGCGCATCGTTGAGGTCAGAGAGGGCGGGACTGAGCTGAAAAAGGGAGGGAAAAACCGTGCAGCGTGGGCAGGACTAGAAGTGCGGGGAACTTAAAAAAAGAGATCGTCGTAGACGTTCCATACGAGAAAGTCTCAGGCGGGAAACGAGAAAAAAAGGGTAAAAAGGAAAGGTGGAATCGCCATGTTAGCGAGGGAACAGGACCTGGAGGGGAGAGGATAAGACCCCGCATTTTCCTAGCTAAACTGGGTCGTCGCGAGCACTTTAAGAAGAGGGGAAAGGAAAGGAGAAGGGGGAAGAGGCACTTCACCAGGAGGGCAAAGATAGAACAAGGATCCAGCGAGGAAATTCTCAGCGTACTTCAGCTTAAAAGACGAAAGAGCTTACAGCTCTCTTTGCCCGCTCAGTCCTATAGAGGAGGGTGGAGGGTAAAAGAGAGAGGGCGGGGGGGGGAGATACGTTGAAAAGAAGGGCTAAAAGCTAACCACGTCTATCATCCATCGGGTGAGAGACCTGCCGGGCGCGTGACTCGCGGAGTGAGAAGGGAAGAGCCAGAGCAGAGGAGGGTGGCAGGCGGAAGGAATAGTAGGAGCCCGTTTTGCCTGTTCAGCAGCTTGGGTATGACCTGCTATGGCTGGAGGGAAAGAGTCGAAAAGGCAGAGAGGGGTCTTAGAAAGGCAGTGAACCCTAAAGAAGAATGGCTTCTACTGGCTCCGGAGCAAGGTTTTTTTGTGGAAGCTACTGTGTGTAGGAGAGGAGAAAAGAGACAAGGACGAGGGGGGGGGGAGAAAAATATTAGGGGTCCCGGAGAAGACTCGGGAAGGAAAAAAGTGCTTCAATTCGATGCAGTAGACTATCGGGTTTGGGTGTTGTGACGTGTGGAAGATAGAGAAATATCAGAAAAGAGGGACCGGGTTAGGTTATCCAATAGACGTTTTGGGGGGGGGGCAAAAAAACTGGGACAAAGAGCAACTTCACCGGAGTCGAAGGGACAGGAGATCTGCAGGGAGCGGTGAAGAAGGGAGGGGAAAGAAAAAACTTGACCTCGAAAGAGAAAGGATTACCGAAAAAGTTTCACTAAGAACTTAGCTCTCTTGGGGCTAATCAACAGGGAAAAGAACGTGTCGTGTGACGTAGAAGAGAGGAGACGGTAGGAGGAGAGTGGTACGGGAGGATGAATTCAAAGAAAGAAAGGGAAGAAGTCCTCTCTGGGCGATACGAAGATCAGTATGCTGCCGGAGTCATCTGATTGAGGGGCGGAAGGTAAACGGGTCGGGGCTTTTAGGACCGATTGTCGTCTGCCAGCAACAGTCGGTCGTTAGCCCGGCGGAGAGCCCGGCGAGCTAAAAAGGAAAGGGGGGAAGACGAAAGGGAGGGGAGGAGGGGGGAGACGAAGGGAGAGGGAAACCGGGATAGAACAACACGGGGGGAAAATAGATAGAGACATCTACTTCAGAAAACGCAAGTTCGGGTGCGGTCGCGGGAAGCGCATCCAGACGGCAAGGAGGGAGGCCGAGGGGGAGAAAAAGAAGACAAGGCCGGAAAGAAAGGCTAACCATGTCTGCTACAGCCGGGCGAGCCGTCGGCAGCAGAAGTGGAGAGGGAAGAAAAAAAGAGGGGACAAGGATCCGAGGAGGTTCATCACGAACTAATACGTGAACTTCAGACTTCTAAGTAAGGGTCGGTGAGTGGAATAGCTTCTGAACGATCCTACAAGTCGAGATGTCGGCACACAGAAGAATTGGGGGAGGATTCGTCACTCCACCGAGAGCGCCTTGGAGAAAAATCTGTGCCCTACGTTAGGTGAAGAGTGAGAGGGGATGGGAAAGTGAGGTCCACGGCAAGGCTAGGGGAAGCTATCTGAGAGGGGTCAGGCCCAGGGGTTTTAACAGGAAACGCGGGCACCAGTACGTTACGGAAAGGATGGGTCGAGGGGAGGGAGGGGAGAAAGAAAAAAGAAAAAAACCGCTTAAACAACGAATAGAACACGTCACAGAATATGAGGGGAAGGAAAAGATTCCGTGACCTGGGGAGCAAGAAGGGAGGAGGACAGTTCCTTTAGACACTCGCAGTGGACCGGAGAAAAGGGGGGGGGGGCAAAATCACCAGTACGGCGTCCAAAAAAAAAAAACAAAGGAGGGGACTCACCCGGAAAGCCAAGAGACAGGGGTCCAGGAGAGAGGTCCTTCACTCAAGAGAAAGGCAGAGAAGAACACCGGACCGAGAGGAATAGTCTCAATACTCTTCCGAGACTGGTAAAAACAAGAAGCATCGGCGCCGATCTGAGAAAGCGGAGGGGGAAAAAAAAGGCATATGTATGACCTGGGGCTCACAGCTCCGGCAGGTCATTCCGCCAAGCGGGGAGAGGGGAGGGCAAGCGTGGGAGAGGGAGCGAAATGGACCACAGAGAAACGAAAAACCACAAGAGGAAGATCAACTACCAGTTAAGACGGGAAACCGCGAGTACGCTCTGTCGGGCAAAGGGAAATCGATCCTGTCGGATGAGGAAGGGGGAAAGAGAGGGAAAACGTTTCTGTAAAGTTTTTCAAGGGTAATCGGCCAAACGGGGCCTCTCCTCGGGGCGCCGGGAAACAAACCCCCACCATGCGAATGTCGGTCCTCTCGACTATCTTCCCCCCCTGTGTCAGAGGGTTCCTGAGAAGAGCCAAAAATCCGCGCGCCAGAAGGAGAAATTTAGAATGAAAACGTACCGTACACAACGAAGTGACTTCCAAAGAGAGGAAGGTCTTGACTGCCGGCTCACTCCAAAAAAAACAATTCCTTCACCACGACCAACTGCAAAAGGTAAGGGAAAAAGGGGTAATAGTACTAGGGAGGAGAAGAGATGAAACCCCATAGGGAAGGAAAATCGAAAGAACCATCTTTCCGGACGACTGAAAGTCAAACTTCTAAAACTTCAAACCTCAAAAAAGTCCCCGGGGGCGGAGCACAGAAGAAAAGAATGGAAAGAACCGAACTCGAGGGGGAGGACCTGCTACTTCAAGTCTTCTGGATCAAACACAGAGAATTTAGAGTGAAAAGATATAGATCTCCTACCGCAGGGACTGAAGGGGGACGAAAGAGGGAAAGATAGAATCTTGGGGACCAAGGGCTAGACCGGTTTGTATCTAACACTTTTAAAGATTGGTCAGTAAGTGTACACGGTGCGCGCCGATCGTCCCGATCACGTCAGAGAAGGGGGTCTAATAATGGGAGGCCTTATGAGGAGATCTAATCAATAAGGGGGCCATCATCTTTCGGGTTGTTGGTCAGGGCTTGCTTCAATTAAAAATCGCTAAAAGGCGTCGGAATTCCAAGACCGGACAAGGCGCAGATGAAAGAGAACCATGAGGAAGGGGTTCACGCAATGACCGCGTCCGGAAGGGCCCGCCCGGCAAACTTTGGGCCGGGAAGAGGAAAAGGAAGGTACTTTTGCGGAATCGGATCTAAGGGGGAACTAGTTATTCAGGCCTTTGCGAAATTCAGCAGTCCAAACGTCCAGCATACAGTCGATCGGAGAGGTGAGAAGGAAAGACTCGAATGCAAAGGAGGGGGTCAAAGCGAGAAGGAGCTAAGTCAGGGTAGCTCGAGTCTATGGTGGTGAATAAGGAAACACTCGCGAAGACGACTCGGCAAAAGATGAGAAACTAAAGAAGCGGCAGGGCTGTTCGGGTTAACCGCAGAAAGAAGGGGGGCTGGGCAGCCCGATCTGCGCCGGAAGAGGGGGGACGGGAGAGAAATGGTGGACCGAAAGTTAAAGAGGGAGATTTGACCGATTCACCCGCTTCTGGGCTGGGCCTTGACTAAAAAGAACGTGCGCGGCTAACTAGCAGAACCGCGTGCGCCGGACCGAATGGGGAAGAGACTGGCCATGAAAGTAAAGAAATGCTTTGGGTCAGAAGGATGTGGCGGGAAAACCCTCCACTTTGTTCTGGTCTCCTTCTTGAAAAAAAAAAAAGCTTAGGATAACCAGAAAAGCGACTATGGACGGAAAGGAATAGGGGGTGGGGGGGGGGGGGGGAAGTTGTAAAGGGGGGGGTGGAGATCATATCTCCTGAATCGGAGGGAGACTGAGAAAAAAAAAGAGAAACTTTCGGAATGGGGGAAAGAAGGGAGAGAGAACTTACTAATTGAGAGAGGGAGAGAGCTGCCCTCTAAAGGACTTTTGAAGAATCCGGAGAAAAGAGCAAAGGGCACACTCTGGCGCCGCCGGCGGCTCGGGGGGGGAAAACGCAGAATAAGAAAAGCTGCTAATAACCGGTTGTGGGGAATATTAGATAGTGTCGTACAGGGGATAAGAAGGGAAATCCTTCCCGCCCGCGATGCTAAAACCAGTTCAATGAACTGAAGGAAAGTTAGAGGGAGCGAGAAGTAAAGGGGTCTTCGAGGAGATTGCGCGTCCGGGAGCGGTCATTCGGGGGGGGGGAGGGGAGACCAAACGAACCCGAGGTGGTCGTCGGGGCGGCACAAAACTTCGTACAGTGTAACAGGAAAGGATAGAAACCCGAGATCACCTCCAAAAAAAAAAGATCTCGTTCCAAAAGAAGGGAGGGGTAGACCTTAGGCGAATCTCTCACCCCTTGTCTATACAAAAAGGCGCATGCAAGGTAAGCTCAACTGCGGGAGCTGCCCGCGAAAGGGGAGAAAGTTCGGAGGAAGAGGAGGGCTCAAATTCACGCGAGCCGGTGAGGAACGACACAGTGCCGGAATAGATGTTCTACAACAAGAACTAAAAAAGGTCTACGCGCGCAAAGCAGGATCACGAGCTCTGAAATCCGAAGCGTGAAAGAACGGTTAAAAAGGGCGGGATTATCCTAGGACTCCTCTCGGTTTAAAAGGCTCAAAAACGAGTCCCTAAGCAAAGGATGCATCAAAAGATAAAGTTAGGGAAGGGGCCGATGTTCTCCAAGACAACTATCTACATTGGCTCCAGGGGGGGACAAACTGTACGACTGGCAGTAAGTCAAGAAGTCTGCAGTGAGCGAAGGAATCGGAAAATAAAAAACGTAATGAAAAGGGGGTAGGCTTGGGCTTAATGGAGGGATCATCCGAAGTAATCAAAACTGCGTGGCGAAACGGTCGAGGACCTAAAAACATCGCACCTATCAAAAACGACAACGATCGCGGGATCCGGAAGGCCTGGGAAAGGGGGAAAGGGGTTCGGAAAGCCGGTCGAGTTCGACACCCAACAAAGGGGGAATTTCCAGGGAGAGAAGGAACACAGGGCGGGGCGGCAAACCAATTGGTTGGGTTGGAAAGAGGCCGCTCAACTTTAAGGGATCAGAGCCCTCGAAACGCGAGACCCTCGCAGAGCGTACAGAAGAAGGTAAGTGGCTTTTAAACGCGCCCAGGCGGAGAAACGAAACAACAGGAACGGCCAGCGAGAAGGAGGAGGTCGATGGGGACCATCACGTAAGGGGGGATAGTAAGTACGGAAATCCTAGCCGGGGAAGAGGGAAGGAAACCGAAAGCGGGGGGCTCTAGATCGCCCGAAGGTGGGAGAGGGGGGGGGAAGAGTGAGACTGAGAAAAAGAGAAGACCCAAAAATCCGAGAGAAGGAAAAGCCTCCGAGTAATCGAGAGAGTGTCTGACCAGGGCGGGACGCTAGTGCGGCGGAACAAGGTGCTCAAAAAAGAGCCAGCGATGAGAACGTTTAATCCTGGAAGAAGTGGGATGTATTTTAAAGTGGTCAGGGAGTGCCACTGGAAACCGTACAAAAAAGGGACGGTCACAAGCAGTCGCGACTGGTAAAGCCAAAACGCATCGCCTCGGGAAGTTAAAAGAGGGGAACGGGCTGGGCAGTCGCCAGCGACCGCTCGAAGGTCGGAAAGCGTCCAAGACGTTTAGAACATTTCAGCGGACCCGAGCAGTACGGGAATGCCGTACAAAAAAAACATAGGAGGAAAAAAAAAAAGAACGCATCTCCCCCCAAGAAAAAACGCTGAACAGGCTTGCCCGGGGGGGCAGAGTAAGAGGAGAAAGGCTAAAGCGGCTACAGACCGGCTAAAAGGTCGTCCGAATACATCAGGAGAGGAAAAAACTTTTAAAGTAAACTACCTTCATAGACCCTTTGTCACAACGTCTGATCAAAAAGAAGAAAAAAAGGGGTTCACGCAGCTCTGAGAGCGGAACGAAAACATGAAGGGAACCCGGCTTAGGCTAGGAAATCAAAACTAACACAAATGAGGAGAGGAAGTCAGGGAATGAGTGATCTAAGGGGGAAAAGGACAGTCCGGGGGCAGGAGCTTGTCGTGTGGAAGAAAGGGAAAGACCGGGAAAAAGGGGTAGTAAAACCTCGCGCCGGAGTAGACTTGCCCGGCCGGGTTGACCGTAGACGCATATTAGTGCTTCTTAAAGGGCGGAGGGGGGGGAACAGCCCAACGTGCCGGGGGGCCGTGTGCAGAGAATCTTCGGCGGGTCACGATCGAAATGAAAAATTCCTTAAAAGTCTCATCTTGAAATGCTGGAAGGTGACCGTGAAGGAAAAAAAGAGTACAAAAAAAACCAACGAGACGGAAGAAGCCCCAATTGCGTTAAACGGTCGTAAAAGGAGCGGGGCGGGAGAAGAAAAAACGGGAAAAGAGAGGGGAAGTTGCAGAAAATGAAAAAATCTCGGCAGCCACCGTAGCACAAGGAGAGCGCTCGAGAACGGACCGATAGCGAGCGTCCAAAAGCTCCCGACGACTGAGAGGAATTGAGATTCGAAGAAGGAAATGATAGGGGTCCTTGGGGGGCCGGATCAGGAACCGGAAAAACGCACAAAGTAAGAAAACCGCTCAAAGGAAGGAGAGGAACGAATAATCGTGCTCGGGTCTATTTACACGTTCCCATAGGTAGTTTAACGAAGGAGGAACCGGCTAGGGAAAGGAAAAAGATCCTGTGTTTGTGTGCCAAACACTATAAAAATGTCTAGTGAGAAAAAACTTACCTAGTTCGTTTATAAGGCCTGTGGAGAGGAGGGACGAAGGCGAAAAGGAACCGCGGCGCCTGGAACTGGAAAAATACCTTTCGGAACCGGGGTGAAAGCGGTTTTTTTTGTGGGTTGACGTACTTGGGGTTTCATTAAGGAAGGAAAAAACAGGAACACGGGCGCGTCGGTGTACGAACAGAAATCTAAGACGGGAAAACACCTGAAAGCCCGGCGAGAAGCACAGAATGAACACGAAGAGCGTGTGGTGTAGTGGGGGGGGAGGGGTGGGGTCGCAGGGTTTAGAGCTTCGCCCGGGAGCAAGAGGCAAAACGGGCTCGTACGCGTACGGGTAGAAAAATCGCTAAAGAAAGGAAAGGGGAGGCCACCGAAAACCTCCAAACGTTGCCGTGGAGCCCGCGACTGGAGAAGCAAAAAATTGCAAAAAAAAGTCGGGAAAAAGGGAAAAAGAAGGAAAGCGGAACGAAAGGGAGGGTGGCAACCACTTTAGAATCCGGCGGGGTTGTGAATCAGCGGAGGCCGCAAACTCTTAACGGTGTCCGATGCATATCAAAAGAGGGGAAAAAAGTCAGATCGTGGTGTCAACGTACGCTAAAAACACCTCTAGGGGAAAGAAACCCATCTCGGATAAGAGACTTTCGAGAACAGGGACGGATCAGTCAAGGGGGAGAATCTGCTCAGCTATCAGGCGATGGGGGAGGAAGGTTCACGTGAAAACGTACGTGAGGGCTTCTTAAAATCGATTTGTTCGGTTGTAAACCAGCCTCTTCGGGTCGTCGACAGTAGCAGCAGAAACGGATCAATAAAGTGGCAAATCGAAACCCGGGAGATTTGAAAGGGGCAGTGGGAAGCCGGACCGGAAAAATCTGCGCTAAAAAACGGTAGGAAAGAGAGGGATGTACCGAATTGGGGACGTCTAGGGAATCACCGTCGCCGAGAAATTTTCTGTGAAATTCTAGGTATGCTCCAGGGTTAAGACAAAGTCTATGTCTACGAAGCAATCGGAAGCTGGCCGGGCAAATAAGCCGTCGGGTTTCTGACCTGAACCAGGACTAACTCAAACAGAGGTAGGATCGAAAACATCGACTGAGCCGCGGCGGCGAGAAAAGCGTAGACGAGGACCGAACAGGATCTCCGACATGCGGCTACGTCGAAAGAACAACTAAGACCGATAAGAGAAGGATTAATAAAAGGAAACACGACAACGGTTCGGGGGCCGCGGGCTGCGGATGCGGCGCGCCAGAACGATCAAGTCCACGGGGCCAAAGGTTCTTTCGGGAGTCTTTGGACACAAGGTAGGCAAACGAAAGGCACTTCCGCGCAGGGAAAAACTAAAAGCACAAGTCCCGGGAGTGCTCGGTTGGGTTGTATCTACTTGCGTATATAGACCAACAGACGAAGGAACGAGCACGCGGAAAACTTGATGGAGAAGGGTCGAGAGACGAACCCAGCTCCCAAAGGCAACCAAAAATTCGGGACATAGAGGACAACCTGACGGTGTGTAAAAAAAAAGGAGTAAAAAGAAACCAGCATCCAAAAAAAACGCTCAAAGGACGTGGACCTAAAAAAAGTACGGCGACAACCAATCAAATGGCACACGAAAAAAAGCGACACACCCTTCGAAAGAAAGGCGTTCCCCGACCGGGAGCCCGGACGGAAGAGGAGAAAAAAAAGAAGAATAGGGTGAAATCACAACCAAAAGACTTGGACACATGTTAAAGGAAGATTCGCTGAAAATAAGGAGGATAGGAGCGTAACTCGACGCGCGCTCAACGGCAAAATCAAAGATTCAAAAGAAGGGTCTCTGGGGGAAAAAACGACTGGAATGGGTATGAGAAGTCCAGCGCAACAGAGAAGCGAGGATTCAAGGGTCACGACGTAGAAAAAAGCGAGCGGGGGGCTCCGTCGGGAAACTTAGCGGTCCGCTTAAAGACATATCGGGAGGGGGAGGAAAAGGTGAATCGCTTGGAACTTAAAGTCGAAAAGAAAAAACCATTACAGGGAAAAAGAAACCGCCTAATACCTTCTAAGGCATACTCAGAAAGAAAGGGAAAAGGAACAAGCTAAGGCGGCACACCACGGGCCAGAAAAGGGGGAAACGTTAGTCCCGTCGGAACATCCCGCTGTCAAAAAAAACCGAGTTATCACTAGGTAGGGCCGAAGAGAGACATGCTAGAAGGGGGAAAGGCAAGCCCGCAAAAAAGAGAAGAAAAAAGGCAAGACGATCGTCCTGAAAAAAAAAAGTCAAGGGAGAACAATTGAAAGGAGGGGCGACAGAGAAGAACAGACTAAGGTAGAAAAAAAGGCATCGACGTTAGAGGGAAAAACTCTCCTTCGCGTCACATTGTGAACGAAACCCCAAAAAAAAAAAATTCCTGCAAACGGGGAGCACCGGCGACATCCGGAAAAGCAAAGTTGGTCCACTCAGGGGGCCCAATCGAAAAAAGACCTCGGGCTTACCTACTAAAGGATTAGGGGAAGGGAATCGGAGACCCCGCAGTAAGAGGGAGACGCCGAGCGACGGGTGGGGGAACCTCTATCAGAAACTCGGCTCGAACACGGTGAAAGGAGAGAATTCAAGGTTCTTCTTAAGGGGAAAAGGGAGGGAGGCGTGCCAAGAAAGTACAGAAATGTTTGGTCCCTTCGGGAAGCCAAAGGGAGGAGCAAAAGCCAAGTGGGCCTATGGAAATTGGGGCACTCGCGTACCAGTACTGAGAGAAAGTCGCAAGAAATTAGACTCGCAGCACGTGAAACGCTTGGATTGTGCGCTGGGGGAGGACGGGAAACCGCGTTCAGTAAAAAAACTAACTAAAAAGAAGAAAAACCCTGGGGAAAAAGCGCTTCCTCAGAGCGCGTGGGATTGAAGGGGAGAAAGATCCCTAAACGAGTTGGAGTAACAAAAAGTGGCCAGAACGGCAAGGAAGGATTACCCCGCCAGAATTAACATCGATTCAAAAAAACAGAACTGACTCGAGAACCCTCGATCTTATTCCACTCGGAGGTTCCCCTCAAAGAGGGAAAGGAATGTTGGAGAAGCTAGCGGACGTTTGTACTCAAGGGGGGATAAAAGATCAAATTACGAACCACGCGTCGAGGATGCCCTAGGTCAGTAACACACAGAGAAAAGGGAGCAGAGGCGAGAGAATGGAGAGAGGTTAAGCGCCATAGAAGGTTGCGCAAATTCTTCCTGGAGACCTATGTTGCAGGGTAAGAGGGAGGGTGAGAGGTACACCTGCGGAAAAAAAACGTCGCGGTGGGGAGCAGGCCGGCCTCAAAAAGCGGGGCTGAGATTGTCCTGTAAAAAGGAAAGGAAAAGCAAGCCGCCGCCGGTACGACTTCTGCCGTGTCCGCCATCATTTGAGGGGTGGTCAATACTTTGGGACGAGTCGAGAAGGGGATGCTGTTGGGGGGGGGAAGGAAAGGGGAAACGGGGTCAGGAGAAGACGCCGGTCGAAACCGGGGGCCGGCCGAAACGAGAAGGCAAGAAATCGGGTGGTGTAGGGGGGGGGGGGATATGGGGGGGGTCCGTCTTTGTTAGGTCGCGAGAGACGCACGGAGCGTAAAGAAATCTCCGCGAGAAATTAGAAGGGGTGAGAAAACACCAAACGCCGCCTTCGTCAACCGGGGGGCGTTGACCTTCTACTAGAAGGGGGGACCAGGGGACGAAAAGGGGGAAAAAAGGATCAAAGGGAAGGAACTGAACAGGAGGGGCAAACTAAAAAGCGCTCGGGCGGAGACATGAACCGTAATCGTACAAGATTTGCAAGAGAGCCTGGGGAAATACGGGGGGGGAGAAAGGAGGAAGAAAGTCAACCAACGAGGGTCGTCAGGACGAAAAAAAAATCAAAAACGAAAGGACCTTAAAATCACGAAAATCACGGTCGATGGTCTGGAGGTCCGTGAGCCAGAAGAAAGGGGAAAGTGTTTGAAGGGCCGGGTCGGGAGGTGTGCGTCGAAATAAAAAGTGTACGGGTCGAGTCCCGTCTAGAAGAAAATCTACATCAAAAAATCCCAACTCTCCCGACACGCCACGGGGAGGGGAAGATCCAAGGCAGGTAGAAGGGAAAAGGGAAAAAACAGGAGAAAAACAACGTAGGATGAAAAGAGAAGAAAAAGAACCTGCCAAACTGCCAGCAGTGCACCCGCGAAAGCCTTAGCCGGGCTCTTAAAAAGAATTCTCGATAAGAGAAGAGAATCGGCTGGCAAAATTCAATGTGGGAGAAGAAAGAAAAAGAACTAAAAAAGACGTACCCGGCAAAAAAAAAGCGCGGCAGCAAAAAAAGCGAAAATCTGTCTGTTCCTGATCAGCGATAGAACGAGTCTGGAAAAGAAGGGAAGGTCGAAAAAGGTAAGGGAAGATCCGCGGGCGGACTTAGGAAAAAAGACAAGTATCCAAGACTAAACGAGGTTCAAGAAGATCACGTCTGCTTTCTAGAATCGGGGGGGCTCAGGGAGAGAAGAGGGGGGGAAAGGAATGGTCATTCGTTGCGTGAAGGCCTTTCCAGAAAACTGTCTCGAAAAGGGCCTCCACGAGACCCGGGGGGAGGTCGGGGGGAGAAAAAAAAAATAAACGAAGTTCTCAGCGCGAGAAAACCAGGAAAACTACTAGCACGTGTGAAGGGAGCCAGCGCCAAGAAAAAAGGGGGGGAACAGCAACTACCACCAACTACAAACTCAACCTTCTTTGTCACTCTTCGGGGGTTTCGATTGTTAAATAGGGAGAGGTAGGACCCCCCGCGACAGTGGAGAAAGTCCGAACGTCCCCTAGGCGGCAACAAGAAAAATGAATTGGAGACAGAAAGTTACCTAGTCGCCTTGCACTGTCTTGCTCGCGAACGAAGAAGAAAAATCTAAGAGGGGGGTGGGAGAGTTTGCTAAGCTCCGCGCGAGGGGGGCTGCCCCTTCAAAAACCGAAAAATGCACGTCTTCAATTCTTTTGAAATAAGGAGGCTAAATGGGGAGAGTTTAAATCCGAAGCAAAATGGCTCACCAACGCTCACATGATCCGATGCCGGTTCTCGATCAGAAGGGGGGTTTGGGAGAGGGAGCAAGAACCGGAAAGCACAAAGAGAACACCTCATCTATCGGAAGCCTTAAAGATTCTAGGAGAGGTAAAAAAAGGGGAGAGATGCCCGCTATAAGGCAGTGAAGAGCTCTAGGCGCCTGGTTCAGAGGCTGGGGGAAAAGGTTGCGAGGGGGCCAACTGACAGTTCAACACGGCGCTCCACGGAAGTCGCATACTTCGAAAACAATCAAAAAATGATATCGGGCGGCCGATGGTTAAAACCGACACAGCCTCACTGGACAGACTCCATCTCTAGCGGTAAAATCGCAACAATAACTTGCCCCCGTTCGTCCCTGGACTGGAGGGAGGAAACGAGGCTCCACCTAGCGAAATTTCCGCGAGCGTCCTCGGTACCGCAAGAAAAGAGGAAGGAACAACTAACAAAAGATGAAAGAGAAGGGAAATTTGCGACATCGGGCGGCGCGATGACCTCCAGGAAAAACAGCCAGACTCAGGAACAAGACTTAAGAAACCGACATCCAGAAGCTCACCGGGTAACTTGCAATCACGCGGAACGGTATTCCCGTTCGAAAAAATCGGGACGACGCCCAAATATAGAGGGGAAGCGAGAGGGACATGAAGGAAGAAAGCGGAGATGCTCAGCAAAACAAAAAGGGGGATAATTATCTCACCAGGCGGAAATTTCACGGGGATCCGTAGCGGGGCTCAGAAGGGGGACGAGGGGGTCGGGGAGGGGGAGGTGAGCTAAGAAGTCGGCAGCGAGGGGGGCCCGTTGTGCGTCTCCACGTGCTCAACTTAAGGAAAAAATCACGAGTCACAGTAGGGAGGAAAGAGGAGGGCTCGATGAGGAAGGAAGAGAGAGGAACTTGGGGAGCACCCGGTGCGTGGGGGGTTCGGTGTCTATATCATCTGGACTGCTGCCTTCAAGGGAAAAGAGAAAAATTGAAAAGAAGACACGCATGAAAGGGGAGGGAACCGACTTCAGGGGGATCTGGGGGGGGACATCGAGAGGGAAGCGGAAAGAACTCCGCCCCACTCCGGAGTTCTTTCTCGAAGGGGAAAAAATGAGTTCTTTAATATAAGATAACGGAGAAATTACTCGGGAGACCTGGAGAGTTTCAAACAACACTCGGAAAAATCCAGGTTCTAGACCAGGACCTCAGAGAGAAGGTCAAAAGAATATCTAGTCCAGCGCGGGGCCCGACATCCGAAAGAGAAAAAGATTAATTCACTCTCGAGGTGAAGAGCAGTGGGAAGAGGGGGAATCAGGCAGAACACGGCAGAAGAGCCCCGCTTCGAATCGGAAAAAAAAAAAAGCACGTTAAGAACCAAGGGCAACATAAAGTAAAAAGGGACGGGGTCAAAAAGGAGGCGCAAGAAGAGAACGGAGGGGCCCTGGGACGGCAGCCACTTCCTCGTGAGGACAATGAGGATCGGCGCGAGAGGGCTAAGGAGGGGAAAAGGAGAAAGAGAATGCCAAGGGGAGAAGACACTAACTGGCCAAGTTTCCCCCGAATAAAAAGCCCGGGAGAATCCGGGGGAGGAACGCCTGGTCCCGACTTAAAAAAAAGGGAAGAAAAAAAGGGGAGGAGGGGGGGGTTGAGGGGGAAAGAAGAACCGGCCGGGTCTGCACAGACGGCCGCGGAGTGCACGGCACAACAATCTGGGTGTTTATTTGGGTTGGTGGGTGGTTAGGGGGAGTCGAGAACTGGACGCCGGTTGGAAAAAAAACCTTCTCTCACTCACGCGTTCAGGCTCCAGCAGAATTTTGGGGGAAAAAGGGAAGAAGCAGAAGGAAAGGGAAAACCGTGAGCAGGTCAAACTGAACGAGTGCCGCATTAAATTCCAAATTGCCCAGCGAGAAACCATACACAGCTCGCCAAGAGCGAGGAACAAAAAGGGGGGGTGGACTGGAAAAAGCAGAATCGACACGAAATGACTTTCATTCTCGGAGGTCTTTTCTGGGTCATCTCTCGATGTAGGGTCAGGGCCAAGGAAAGGGAAGGGGGGGAGAAGCGAGGAGAGAAAGGGGAGAGGGCGTCGAGAAAAAAACGCGAGGGTCGCGCAAGGGGGGGCTTGACGTTGAAACTTTAGTCAAAAAAAAAAAATCTGTTCGAGGGACCGGCCGCTTCGGGATCGGAGAAAAGAAAAAAGAGGAAGAAAACGGAGAAAAGCTACAGCAAGGAAGGGGAAGACTCGGCGCGGGCATCCAAGCCGGACCGGGCGCGCATCTCTAGAACAACAACAATCGAAAGATATAGTCTAAAGAAAAAGGACACCGGCCTGTTAGAAGAGAACCAATTCTGATAGGAGGGGACAGCAATTGAGGAAAAACAGGGATAGGGAGAGGACCGAAGAGTCAAGGGGCCGAAACCAAAACCTTTTTCTTGGAAAAGAGAAGAGAACTCAAACTGAAGTCTATCAAAAGGAAGAGGAAGAAAGAGGGGGAAAAAAAAAAAGAACAACGAAAGAGGAAAGGACGCGCCGGTTCCGGCAGTCGACATGCGGGAAAGTTGAAGAACATCTCAGCCGAAAACTGCACACGACGGCTATGAAAAAACTATAACGGGGAGGGCCGGACGCTTCGGATGCACTCAATACAAATGAGGTCGTCAAAGGAAAAACCCTCGGTCAGTGTTTCCCTTCTTAGGAGGACCCGGAAGAGGCCAAACTCGGCAGAGCGTAGGACGGCCACACCAAGAACGTGTCGTTTTAAGAAAAAACACAGTCCTTAGAGAGCTCAAAAAAAAAGAAAAGGAAAAGATACACTGCCGGGGGAGCTGATTATTCTGTGCTATCTAACAAAAAAAAACTCACAACTAAACCAACTCCAAAAAAGGTAAAGGCCGAACTAATAGCGTGTAGTACCTGAATAAAATTTCAAAGCGAACCAAGGCTCACTTAAAAAGACGGAAGACGTACGCGGCCACCACCACTCATGTCGCGACATCTAACAAAATTAATCTAGGGGAAGGATCGGCCCAAAAATTCCGTAAGAAAAAAAAGGAAGAAAAAACGGAGGGGAAAAAGGTGCTCAAAATCTAACCGCCGAGGACGTGGCTCCGCAACACATTGATATTCTCAGGCATAGGAGACCGTGGGGAAAAAAAATGATGCTCTTTGAGAGGAAAAACTGTGGTACCTCCCCCACCTCTCAAGGACGATGACACGCCAGGGCTCGAGTCTAATCCAGGGGGGAGGAGTGTCTCAGATACTGGGAGACAAATAATCTACCCTCGCTTCAACCTCCAATAATACTGGGTGTCGATCGGGAGAGAAAGAGAGTGACCGTGATCCAATATGCCGGTTCAACTAGTTCTTGAGCAAAGGGAAGGGGTATTAACGGAGCCCGTCCTACACCGCGGTGGGCAACCCTATTCCAACGGAAAAATGCGAGTAGTCTGTCCAAACCAATGGCAAGTGCCGGGGGGAAAAGAAAAGAACCGGCCTCCCAATCGATAGGTAGCGTGGTCCGAATTCTCGTGAACTAGGTAGAAGGAGCGATGTAAGGCCTGAGACGGAAGGGGCGAGGGGAGGAACAGCATAACTCTATCCAAAACAAGGGCACGCTTGTGTCTACGTGAGGAGGGAGCAGGACTCAGAGGGGAAGAAAAGGGAGACAAAAAGAGAGTGATAGAAAACTCCGACGGCGCGCAAAGGGTACGACCGCAGGAAAAGCTGCACGGGCCTTGTTCTCGAAAAACACACTATACATCCGAGATTTCCCACACGAGAAAAAAGAGGACGCGAACAGGAAGGGGAAACTGCGGTCCGATCTATCATCTCAAAAACAACCGGATAATGAGATGGCCACTCCCGGGGGGGGGGGATGTAGGCACTGAGAAAAGGGGGAAAAAGGCGCGCAGGGAGAGGAGCGAGGGGTCGGGAGACCGAACCGCCGGATTGCCGTGGTAGGACAGTAACCTTGCGCGCCGGAGGATCAAAAAACAACTGAGATGCGACAGTCGGGAAAGAGGGGTGGGTGGCGATCTCGACGACGAAAGTCCGATGAATGACAGGTGGCATTCCCAACAAACTTGTCGTGGTGGTTGCGAGAAGTCTTGGTCTAAACGATCGGGAGGAGGGAGGAAAAGCGAAAGGTCATAGTGAAAAAAAGAAAAAGGGACTACGAAAAATCGCCCTGAGAAGGCCGGGCCAAAGATAGCGGCTTTAGAAATCCCCCGACCTGAATGTAGGGAAAAAGAAAGGGGGAGGACGGCAAGAGAGGGGGTGGCTTGGATGTCGGCGCCCGGAGAGTTATCGCTCCGAAGCGCCTAAGATCAACCTGAGGGAAAGAAGGAAAATTCTGAGAGGGAGAAGGCTAGCCCGTTCCATCGAGCGTCCAGAGATTTAAACAACTCGGCAGTTCGGGAAAGGTCTTGGGGAAAAAAAAACAAAAAAAAAAAAAAAAAAAAAAAAAGCAAAAAAAAAAGAAAAAAAAAAGGTCCCGCGTTGGCTCTCCGTTGGGATCCGACCTCGAAAAAAAAAAAAAGTTGACCCATCAACCCCTTGAAGCGAAGGAAGAGGGCAGACTGTAGCGAGGCGTCTATCACGCACCAAGCCGAAGGGAATTGCCACCTGATACATAAGTAACTGTTTTACGACTTCTCGGAGGGGGAGGGAAAAAGAAAAATGAATTCACAAAGGGAGTGGGTGGCGAGGGCCGGAATAAATGCAGGCTCAAGAGGCACTCGTCGAAGGAACCTGTCCGTGGAGAAAAATCGCAGGGGAGGAAAAGAAGGGGGAAGTGGGGGGGTTCAGCCTTAGGTGTTTATGGAGGCGGAACCACGTCTACGCGCTTTTAACTACTCTCTTAGAAAAAAGGAACTTTGCGACACTCTTCGTGAGACCTGGACACGAGGAGTGTGTGGTTTATTGGTGGGGGGAGGGGGGGGGCAAGGGGGGGGGATTTCAGGCGAGAAACGCTAATAGCCACAGAAAGGGTACGGTACTGAAAAACTACGTCATAAGCCGGCGCCCCGAGAACCGGTTGGCAAAGAGAAAAAGATCTCCAGGAAGAGAGTGCAGGACTAGTTTACTGACGTGCCGAAGACACGATGGAACGAAGGAAAAAGGTCACGCGGCGCACGACAATCTCGAAAAAGTCACCATCCGGGAGGGGAAAGAACGGTCGTGTCGACTTAGGGAAAGAGGGGAAAATGAAAGCCAGAAAAAGGATGACGAAGATAACCGACGTCGACAGGTTCCGCGCGGGAGGGTCGGCATCTATCTTGTCTTTCCAAAAAAACTTTCACGTTCTTGGGGGTCGGGGGATCTTAGGAAGAAAAGAAGGTTGCTGGGCCTGCCGCAGTCTCGTAGTAAGACCAAATCTGCAACTCAAGCGACCGGAAAAAAAAAAAAAAATCTTCTGTCATATCCTGTCTCATCAAACTAGATGATTGAAGGAAGAAAAAAGAAAGGGGCCTCTCACAGGCAGGGAGAAAAAGATGCAACAAAGTCGGGGAATCGCCCCCGACTAGATGAAATAACAAATGCGTACTCAAATCGGACTACTACAATAACAGAAAAGGTTCTCAGGCAGGGGCACGTCGAGGAAAGAGAAAGCTGATATACACGAATAATCGAGCTTCTTCCGGATACGGGAGTTCTTTCTACTGAAAAAAAATCGCGGCTTCTGGAATCGCTACAAACTACACCGGAAAAGGAGCGGGGAGAATTACAGATAGGGTGTCGACGCGCGAAAGCGAAGATTAAAATCGTAAGGACAGGTGTTACAGTAACAATTTAGGCCACAAAAGGTTCCATGCGGGTCGACGGACTACACTTATCTACTAGGGGAAACAATCTGAAGACGCTATGCCAACTAAACCAGGGATTGGGAAAAGAAAATGAGATGGGGAGAGAAATCAACCAAAGGCAAGAAAAAACATCTCTTTTCATCGACCGGAAAGCCCGGCGAAGGGGGGGGGAAATTCCTCGCCACGAACAAGATCAGGGGGAGGGGGAAGAGATCCGTTGCATAACGCGGCCACCCCCATCAATGTGCGACATTCTAACATGCGGCCGCAGGAGGGGCCGCTCTTTAGAAAAAAGACGGGGTAGAAAGGGAAGACGCTAGAACGTAAGCATAAATCCCTAAAACGGAAAACGTCCAGCGCAGATCAGGAGGGGGACCAAAACTAGCTATGGGACGCGTGGAAAAGACGCGCAAGGAAGGTCCAGATTAAGGCCGTCGGAGAAAAATAGTGGAGAGGGGTACGATCCGGGATCAAAAGGAAACAAACACTAAAGAAGGCTCCCTACCTGATATGCGCGTCGCGCAACGAGGGGAACGCTGAGATCGCCCGGAGATAAGGAAGAAGCGAGACCAAGGGGAGAGGGAACGAAACTGTTAGGTGCAGGTAGAAACCTCAAACTAAGGGCGCCGCTTCCATGAAAAAGATCGCGAACGGAGGAGGGGGAACCGAAAAGTGGAAAGGGAGGTACAGTTCACCTCGCAACTTAAACCAGATCGCGATTCCCCACTAGGCTCGTGGAAAAAGAGGGACGAAGGACGAGGAGGGGGAGGAAACTGACAGAGGTAAGACGAAACGCTGGGTCACCTGCACGCATTGCAGACATAACTTTGGGAGCCACCAGATTGCCCACTCGACAGAAAGGGGCGAGGGAGGGATAGGCGCTGAACGGCTCGAAAATGGGGACTAAAACTCACCTCTACCGCGCCGCTACCAAAAAAAAGGCGGAGGATCACTCGCAAACAAAATTCTCTACACCTTCGACGAAAAGAAAAAAGAATTCTTAAAAGGAAAGGGAAAATATGGGATCGCCTGGAGTAGAAGGGCGATCTCTAGATTGTGGACGCTCGTCCAACTCATCGCTTTGTCAAGAACAAGAAAAAAAATTGCCGTTTTAGAAAGGGGGGAGCGATGAGTCCGGATATCAGTGGAGGGGGAGTCGGGAGTGAGGAAAAGGGGAGGGGAGACTCACAGTCGAGTGAAACCAGTACGGTTGATTGAATCTTCTTGCGGTGATGTAAAGAAGCTCTTAAAATTCCACGCGGAGGTTAAACTCTAAAAAAGTAGAGAAAACGGGGAAGGGGGGGAAAGGGGAAATCGGGAATTTAACTCGGAGGAGAACGCACTCGCCCTGGCCAACTTTTTCCGCACGCGGGAGGAATCTCAAAAACAGGCGCAAGGACTCGGGAGCGCTTCAGGGATCGGCACGTCAGAAACCCCACAACGCCACCGTTCGGGAAAGAAAGAGGAAAGCAGGGCTCCCGAACTTAATCGAGGGGAGGTGAAAAAGGAGTCATGACGATGGATGGGGGAGGGGAAAACGACTTGCTGAGTTCCAAAAGATTTTTGTCCTACCCAATCTTAATAGAACCCGTCGTACTCTTAAAGAAAGGGCTGAGGGAGGGGCTCTTCGGCTGAAAAGCGAATGGGCGAACCTGGGCTCTCTTAAAAGATCCCAAAAGGACTCTGCTAACTCAGCACAAGTGAGGGAGGTGGAGGAGAGGCCGTGACTCTCTCCGAAGCCAAGCGCCGGCCGGTGACGGTACGCGCTCTTTTCTTATTGGACTTTGATGACCCATTTGGGGGGGGGGGGGAAGAAAAGAAGGGGGGTCGGAACGCGGAAAAGGAGTTACAGAACTAATGAAAGAAAATCAGCAAGATTCCCACTCAGAAAGCAGGGGGGTTGGTTGTGTTGGGTGGGGGGGGGTGGGGGAGGGGCAGTTTGGAAGCGACACTCGAGCGGTCTCTGAAGAGGGAGTGAGACTAGCGAGGAAAGAACTGGATGGGGGGGGGAGCGCAGGCCGCGAACCGATTCGTGTCTCCGTACTCGTCGCCTTCGAAAACGGAAACTGAGGACTAGAAAAGATCGCAGCGAACGAACCAGAAAGCTGGAGAAGAAAGAGAGAGGTCGGGAGGGAGAAGAAGCAAAAAAGCGCGGAGTGCACTGGTCTAGACGTCACGGGGAGGTCAAAAACGTCTAAGGAAAAACGAAGATTTTCGTCGCCGGGAAAGAGAAAAACCGGAGAAAAAAAAGGGAGAAGCACTCGAAGGAGGGAGAGAGCTACTAGGAAGCGCGTCTCGCGTGTAAAACGTTCGTCTTTTATTCGGCGAGGATCTTAAAGGAAAAAAATCGCTTCAAGGGGGAACCGAGACGCCGGGGAAAAAAAAGAGAGAAAAAGAACTCGGAACGCCAAAGAGAAGGGCTAAGACTAAAGTGACCGAGCGCATCACTCTAACAAAAAAACAGGCTGGGTAGTAGTCGCAAAAACTGCATTCCCTCAAAAAGGGGAAAAATTAACGTGCCTGGTCAAACCAGGTGGCTGAAGCGAGAAGGGAGGGCCTAAAAAAGGTAAAGAGGGACGGAAGTAGGTCGAGGCAAGATCCGAAAAGTGAATCCTGAAGAAAAAAAAGGGCAAATCTATAAAAAGCACATCGACCTAAAATATAAAGAGTGGAAAAAGAAGATACGTCAGACAAGTCGGATTGAGTTAGAAAACAACGACACTCGCGTGCATTCATCGGCAAATGCGCCACGGAAGCCAAAGAAAGAGGGAAAGGAGCTCTAGGGAAACTAATTTCATGGGGGAAGAGTCGTGGGACACGTTCGTCCCCGAGAGGAAGAAAGCTCTGAATGAAAAGAAGAAAATCCGGTGGGGGAGAGGGGGCTGTTCTCAAAAAGAGTATCATCGCGAAGAAAAGGAAGGACGTATCACTGAGGGGGAGGAGAAAAGACTTGGCGAGTCACGGAGACAACTCCCAAAAAAAACCAACCACCAGCCTGGAGTAAAGGTGTCGATCAAGGAGTTGCGACAAACGGTGACGAGGTCGAAAAAAGAGACTGGGGGAAAGGGGGGTTTCCGAGAATTCTCACCAAGGGGCGCCACCCACCAGAAACAGGTAAGCCGGCATACGGGCCTTCGAAGGAGGGAAGGAGCCGGGGAGAAGATCCCAGGAAAGAAAGAGAATACTAAACCTACGATTGGGTGATTATTTTGAACAACCCGGGGGGTGAAAAAAAAAACAGGAATCTGGTCAGGGCCAGAAGACTGCCTCAATAATGTGGACGAAGCAACAAGAAATTGCTATTTACCCTCGAAAAAATGCAGTGAATCTCCAGGGCCACGATGACAAGAGGAAGAGGAAAGCCGTGGGGGAAGGGAGAGGGGCCTAAGAACGTTAGACAAAGCAGAACGAGCCACATCGACCGCAAATATGCTGCTCGGCGCCTTGTAAAAAGATGGCCGAAAGAGAGGAAAGGGATCGCGGGAAAAGGGGGGGGGCGGTTTCATGTCGGGAAGTTACGAGGAAAAATAAAGCCTCGTCCTGCAAGATCAAGAAACCAAAAGCGGATCAGAGGAAGCGGGTCTAAGAACGGGGGCCTCTCACTCAGCGCGGTCGCCCCATCTAAAAATTGAAAGAAAAAGTGCACCGAGGGGGGGACTGAGCGTCAGGAGAAAGCACAGGCGGAAAAAAACAGAGGACGGGAAAACAGACCCCCTCTGCATAAAAAAGCAAATTCATCTAAAAGAGAAAACGAAGCGACAAAAGGAAGGAGGGAAGAATGCCAGAAAGAAGGAGCAGACACCGGGGGGGAAAAAACAATCCGCTCTTGTTAGCAAAATACACCGGCTCTCACTAGGTTTTCCCATAAAACGCGCTAGGAAAAAATGAAGAACGCCTAGGGTCTCTCAAACAACAAAGGAGGGTAAATTAGCCTTCGGGCGAGAATGTGACGGCGCGCCGGATGCTAGAAGGGGAGGGGAAGGTGAGAGAAAAAGCAACTACAAGAAGGGAAGGGAGTCGGAACACTGGCTGAGTGAACGATCACTGGCGAGCCGGTGTACGCCGGCTCTATGATGCCTAGCCTACTAAAAGAGGGGGCGTGTGAGGAAGACGGTAAAAGGGAGAAAAAGGCCGGACGAAACGCTCGGAAGAGAGGAAATAAACTGAGCAAGTCGACGATAGGCAATTAACTGGAGCAGGATGTCCCAAAAAAGCATAAGTAAAAGACCGACCTTTGGTAGGACGCCGGGGGGGAGGAAGAGAGGTTTAAACAACCGGCGACCATTCCTAGTCAAAAGGGGTCCTAAAAACTGCACAAGAGGGGGAAAGAAGAAGAATTCGGACACAGGTCATCCTCGAAAAAAGAAGCAACCTCCTAATCTCGAGGGACTCAAAAGGGAGGCAAAAATTCCCCGCCACAACAATCAAGGGGGAGAAGAATAAAAAAAGTGGAAGGGGAAAGGCAGAAGCTCGGGTGGTTTTTTTTGCCTAAGGATGAACCGAAACGTCGGAGAAGAGGGGGAAGGGAACCTAGGGAGGGTCAAAACTTAATAGAATTCTTCCTGTCGAGTCCGTCTTCTTTGGATATCAAGGAAAAAAAACTTGGGGGGTCCATCCTTCGGCAGAAAGAGGACGGGACTATTGAAAAGGGGGGTGCATAGACGCGGTGAGGTACTGCTTCCAGCCTTTTCGAAGCGATAAAAATGAATCGCAAAAGGCCCCAAAAAAGGCCGCCGGAGGTAGAGGTCTTAAAGGGAGGAAAAAGCCGGTTTATGAGAGAAAGCCGTAAAAAAACAACCAAAAAAAAACACACCACAAAACAAAAACAAACAAAAAAAAAAAAAAGCTAAAGGGAGCTGGGTGAACCTGACCCAGCGTCGGGAGCCGGCAAGATCTCATTTACTCCTCTCTGTGGTGGGTGTGGTTTGGCCGCGGGTGGGGAGGGGAAGAGCGAACATCTAAAGAAGGAAACAGGGGACTCAGTGCTGGTCCCAGCCGAAAGGGTAACACCGGTTCCGTCACCTTTATGCCGGATGCTCGAAGCAAGTATCCGTCGGGGAAAACACAACGCGGAAAAGAGGGGGAAAAAAAAAAAGGAAAAGTAAAGAAAAGAGGGGAAAAGAGGATCGACTGTTTCTGGCCTCTACTCATGGGCAAGCCCCCAAAGTGAAAAGCAGGGGGGAAAGGAGGGCATAACGGAAGACGTCTGATGGAGCTTTCTAGGGGTCGAAAAGGGACAAGACAGGAGATGGTGGGTCAGGTTGCTATGCGACAAGGTGATAGGAAACGAAGAGAAGAAGTCGGGTGATCTTAGAGTAGCCTAGATCAAGGACAAGTGGGTGACATTCGTCTGCTGTCTTCTAACCAGATGCAGGGTTTCTCGGGGGAGCAGTAAGAGGTCAGAGGAAAGAAAAGAACCCTCGCTCATCCGGAGGATCAAAAACTCACTCCAAAAGGGGGGGGAAGGGAGGATTCAAATCCCTTCGGGCAGCCGGACAAGGGGGTTCGCTCATTCAAATCGGAGGAGGAAGGAGAAAAAAAAGAGCAAGAACCCGAAAGGAAAAAGAAAAGAAACTGTAGCGTTTGAAAGAGAAAGGTAAGTGCCAGGTCGCGGGGATCTCTCGCCGAATAAAATTCTAACCTAATCGAATTACAGAAGGAATACAAGAGTTTAGAAAGGGGACGACTACAGAAAAAAAAAAAGGGGACCATTCGCTAGCCCTCTCTCAGCTAGGAAAGCAAGGAAAGCCTTAGACATCTCTCTAAAGGAGAATTGGAAAGGAGTCCACACAACGAGAGACGGAAGAAGAAATCCCGAAATCGAAAGGCATACACAAGAAAATCCTTTTCTGGATTCATAAGAGAAACATAAAACGAGCGAAGAAAAAAGCAAGCAGGGAAGGAGAAACGTTTGCCTGGGCTTGTGGAACAAGGCGTACCCCCGACAAACTTACTCCGTCGCGAAAAGATCCCGGACGGTCCGGTGGAAAGAAAAAACCAATGAGAGGGTACTAAAAAAGATGGCTCAACCGACTCACTGAAAAATAGGCAGGGTGCTATAAAGGGGCCCCGAAAAAAAATCCTCACAACACGATCTGAGTGACAAGAGAGCAACCGGAAAGAAATGTCGAGCCTAAGTAGGGGGCGCCGTAACGGTTCAACACCTCCCGGTGGTCAAAAAGCGGGAGAAAAAAGGACAAACCACAAAAGGAAAAAACACGGAAGGGACTGACCATAAAAGACTAGGGGGGTTCATCTAGAATCCAGTTCACACGATGCCAGAAAGGGATAACCGACAGGGGAAATAAGTGATACACAAAACGCCTATTTAAAAAAAAAAAAAAGTTATCCAGGACAGGGAAGAGCATCATCGGCTTATCAACGGGTAGATTACTCAAAGAGAAAAAATAAACACGAGCAGAACGGGACCAAAAAAAAGAGGGGGAACAGGAATTGTCCATTCTAGAACTCTAACAAAATATACGACACATAGAACGACGAGAAAAAGAAAAGAAGAGACATCCTCAACTTCCCGGGGGAGGTGGCGAGCCGATATCTTAAGAGCCGATCTAGACCGGTGATAAAATGGACGAAGGTGGGAGGATGTAACGACAGCATTGCTAACCCTAGTGACCAAACCGGAAGGAAGGCGACTCTACAAGGGGAAACCAAAAAGAGAACGGAACACAGGGGGGAAGGAATTTTCCTCTCCAGCGTGTAAACGAAGAAGCCAGAGATTCACGGTCCGTCAGAAAGGGGAGGAGTAAAATCTTGACTTTCTCAATTCCTTAGAACGCCTATCTAAAACTCTTCTAAAACTCGGGTCTTCAAAAAAACAAGTAGGAAGAGACAAAATTTCGAAAGAGGCGGGAGTATCCCATATTGCCTTAAAGAGAAACACCTGGAAAGGTTATTGAAGAAAGAGCACTCACTAGTACGACAGAACAACGGAAAGAACGCATTAGGGGGGGAAAAGGGGGTCGCTCCTACACCAAAAAGGGGCTCATCTCGCAGGAAGGGACAGGGAAAAAACGGTTGACAACCTCACTCAATTCCTATCGGAAAAAAAGAAAGAAGAGGTCAA
>Ga0179593_1284806_pt1 | contig 24955 bp, 30 predicted proteins | sample CZODoug2_1_08_16_FD_185931 | JGI IMG/M metagenome (GOLD analysis project Ga0179593, IMG submission 185931) | Vadose zone soil fungal communities from Angelo Coast Range Reserve, California, USA - CZODoug2_1_08_16fungal (PacBio error correction) | ecosystem: Environmental > Terrestrial > Soil >...
TATGGGGGAAGGAAAGAAAGTGTCAAGTAGGTGCAGGGAGGCCACATCTTCGAGAAAGACTGGAAAAACGTAATTCCAAGTCGGCATTGGTTTGGGGGGGAAAGGGCCACCACAGGTAATGCCGAGCATGACCTGTGGTGGAAGGGGGTGGAAGCCAGAAAAGGGGGAGGCCAAGACGGATGACTCGCCGCTATGCAGCCTTCCTGGTTGAGGACAAGAACGAAGGTGAGGATGATACATCCTACGAAGAGTAGAAGTGGATGTTTGTGGGGGGACAGTAATGAATGGAGAGAAAATTTGCGGGGGCAAGCGGCGGACAGCCATCGGGAATATTTTGTTGTTTCTGATTCATGTGCGAAAGCTTATTAGGAAACGGATGTTTCCTCAGGCGACGGTGACCAGGGTCAAAGGGGGAGGAACTGAGACTTTGATGGGGAAATAGAATTTCAATTTGGTCCGGGGCGGAAATCTCGATTTGTAAGGGCATTGGTCGCATGAAGAGAGGCAGAGGAAAGGCACCAGGTGACGGCAGTGGAATTTGAACCTATTTGGGCGCGGCGAGGCACAGGGGTAAGGAAGACGGAGGGGCCATTGGGTTTTGGGAAAATGGAAGGGAAGAGGGGCCGACCAGGGGCTTTCCATATCGCCAGAGGGTACACAATCTGATTGAGACAAGGAAGGGGACGGGACGTTTGTCGGTGGGGGCAAAAAACAATCGATTGCAGGGAAGAGACGATTTAAAGCACAAAAACTTATTAAGGAAAGAAAGGGGTTTCCCCTCGGGGGACGTGGAAAAGAGGTAACCTAAAAAAAGTATCAAGAGGAACGAACCATCATATTGGAAAAGAGGGGGAAGAATCTGAACCGAAGGAAGCACTCAGCTCCTTGCATTAAAAACTTGAGCACTGAAAGGGGATCGAGGCTTTGAAGTACTCCACCATCGGGCTAAGGAAAAAAAGCGGGAGGTGGGCATCTTGAAACCGAGGAAAGAAAAACCCGTCATTAGGAAATCCAATTTTCCGAGAACCCTAAAGACTGCTAAAGGAAGAAAATTTGCATGAACGTGTCAAGAAAACTGAAAAACGCGGAGCCTTCGGCCCCCCTCGAAACCCGCAGCGATAGGCAAGAAAACAAAAGGGAATGGTGGGCGCCTAAACTGTAGGGTGAAGAAATGGAATGGCAGATACTTCAGCAAAGAAAATCAATTCAGGAGAGATTGCAACAACAGAACTAAGATGAGATGAGTACCAGAGGCCGAAAGACCCTTCGAAACACGGAGGACAGGGGGGCACGACTAGGCGAATACCCCTCAAACGGGTACACGAGCCAAGGGATCGGCCGGTAACGTGGGGAGCAGTATAGGGGGGAGCCCAACTCTTAGGTCAATGCGGTGCCCACGGAGTGAAAAGAAGCAGACAATGCAATCCCTCGATATCAAAAAATAAGGAGAGGGGATTTCCAAGCCACGGGAGAAAAACGTTCTCCGCAAGAGCAGAAAAGGTCTGCTCGGGGAACAATTCCGTAGGAGTCTATCCCGGGGGGGGTCTCTCGTCGTGCTCCGGCCCACACTCAAGACCGGAATTTGGCGATGGGGTGATGAAAGACGATAATAAGCCGTCAAGCACAGAGCACCGAACATGAAAAACAGGTCCGGGCTGAAGGGTTTAGCCCGTCGACCTAAAAAAAACTCAAAAAAATTGGTTTCCTTCGGGACTGAACTAACACGCAAAAACCAAAATAGTGATGGCAGTTTAATTCAACGTGTCGGGAGTCCGTCCCCCATTCATCTTTGCCAAGAAAAGGGGGAGGCACCGCGCGTGAGCTCTATTTAGAAGTGCTCGAAAGGAAGGAATGAAACATAACAGTTTCGATCCCCTGCTGGGAGGACATTCGAAGAAGGGCCTTCCTTGTACGGGAAAAAGGGGAAATCGGGATACCCGCGCAAAATCTATTCAAAACTACTAAGAAGAAACGGCATCGAAGGTTCCTCGGCGAAACCTGGATGGACGAACAGACTGAAATTTAGTTCATTCTGTCTTCTTCAGTTGGGGGTCTGTGTAGAGGCTGCAGAGTCGGAAAGCGGGAACATGCCGCTTTTCCAAATACTTCAAAGCTTTGGGGTCCGATAAAACACTACAGAAGCCAAGGAAACGCTAAATGAAACCCTGCTCACTATCACCGGGGCGACCCCGACCCAAACGGCCGCTCCCAGCTGGGCAAAGAGTGTCTCTTCCTCGCTTCAGGCACCACGTTTGAAAGGTCAATACGACCGCTTCCGGCTGAAGGCTGGAAGTCGTGCGCAGCACGGAGAGACTGGGATGATTCAGGGTAGTAACGCATGGAGAGGAAGAGAGCAGAAACTCGCCAACAAAGAAGATAGGGCTGTGGTTCGAAAAGGTAGATAAGGGTTCTAACGGAGGGTCGGCACAGGGGGAAGATCGCCCACCTCCGGCTGATCCCAATATGCAGAAAAAAAGCAATTGGGAGCTCGACATGACCAGGACTCAGGGGTCACGAACGAAAATCTAAAGATCTACAATCCTAATCAAGGAACTTGCCAACTATTCACTTCCACAAGCATCACACGGTTGGAAACAATGCGGTGGAAATTCTCACTACTCTTAACCCAAGGTCAACCGATAGAGGGACCCAGTGCTGCGGCTCCAAGGGAATCATAGATCCAGACCATCCTAAAATCACTCTGCTTTCAAATCCAGTCCGCAGGCACCTGAAACCAGAACGTCTTGCACCTGGAGGCTTTGAAGCAGAAGCAATGTCCAAGGAAAACAAGTCCGTGCAAAAAAAGAAAATGGGGAGGGGGAATCTCTGGATTGCCGCGAAGAGTTTCGGGGGGGTTCGGACAAAATCAGATAGCAGATGGGTCGTAGGAATCCAGAAATGAGGGAGACCCCTCGGTGTAGTCACGCCACACAAAAAACCCAAGCTCGTAGCCCAGGTGCAAGGATGGGATCTGTCGGAAAGTTTCAAGTGCAGAATCTAAGGGAAAACAGGAGAGAGGATAAGAAGTCGTGCTAGGGAACTTGAGGGGGGAGGTGTGCTGGCTTCTAAACTGAAATAAAAGGGACCAGCGTAACCGGACCGGAAGGCTGATATTTTGATTGTAGCAAAGAAAGGGGTACCAGTGAGGGATCAAGAACAATCAGGTTTCTGTACAACAATTGGTTCGTTGTCAAAAATAGGGAATGGGGGTTGGCAGGAGAAAGTAGAAGAGTAAGGCCGAAAAGGGTGGGGTAGGGGAAAACCCAGAAAAAGCTGGGACAAGTAAAAATCATTTTATCTCTCTCAACAGGAGGAGTGAAAAAGAAGGAGCAAAGGGACCGCGATGAACCAGAAAGTCCGCGAAAAAAAAGGCTGGAGATTTAAAACCATAGAACTTAGGGGATTGCCAATCCCATCGGGAAATTTCAAAAGGTGTGGCGAGAAGGGTTGCGCGCCCGCTCGTCGTTGGGGGGGAAGAGATTGTTAAAATTGATATAATTGATTTTGGAAAAAAATCCCAAAGAGAAGAATGAACCGGTCACTTACGCGATTTGGATCGGGGCTGAACGCAACAAAAAAAAAAGTAATCAAAAAACTCCAAGGATCCTTCATCCTTTTCCGCCCCGGGGGCGGGGAAAAGTTTTCAAGCAAAAATTGGTCACTCTGTAATTTGAAATATCATGGGAGCCGAGAGGGGGGGGAAAAATTATGGTTTTTCTTGGTACAGGGTAAAAAGGGACAGAGGGCGATATCGCAAGGGAGCGAAGAGATTTGGTAAAAAACACAGAATCGACAGGAGAAGCCCGGGAAGGGCAACCGCTTATTGATCGACAATGGAGTGGTGTTTTTACCGGGGTAGGAGGGGGGAATTGCAATGAAATTTGCATTTGCAGCGATTATGACCTTTGGCAAACTAGTGGGGGGTAAGAGGGGGTTTCTAGGGGTCGTGAGGAAAAATCAAGGGAGGCTGTGGCGGTTTCGGCTGGACTAAGGTATAAACGGGGAGATGCAGCAGGGGAGGAATTATGGGTTCTTGGTTCGAGTAACTTTTTTCCTTTAGTGCGAGGGAGCAACGCTCTTTGTTGCAAAAGAGAACGCCATTTGAGGGGGCCTGGGAGGTCATAGCTTTAAAAAATGCTTTCCTTTATATTCGGGGGGGGAAGCGGAAGGGGGGATGGTGAGAAGGGGGGCATTGGGCTTGAGGGGGGGGGGAGGAGAAAAGCTAAGGCGGAGCGAGTCATAATTTGGATCTCGCAGGTGGGAAGGTTCCTTCACTTTGGAGAAGGGGGGGGGACAAGGAAGGGTTCGTAATCACTAGTAAAGGGGGGACTGGTGTGAACGGGAAAATAGAAGATTAGGGAACGCGAAAGCTCGCGGGCTCATACCCTTCTTGTAACGAAAAAGCCCGCATCAACTTGCTAAAACGGCGCAAAACGACTGAAAAGGAGGCGGAAAGACAGGTGCTTTGGGTCGTGGAAAACTAAAAACAGTGGCTATGAAGAAAGAAAATGGTCCTACCCTTTTTCACGGGCCTCCCTTTTCTGGGGGGAAGGGTATCCACCCGGTTCGAGGGGGGTCGAGGCTGTGTGGAAGAAATGTAAGGGGACTGAGAGGTTCGAAAGGGAAAAAGCATTATCCTCAAAAGAAATGCACTCCGCTTTTGAGAAGAATAGAGGTGAGATGAATGTTTCAGGGGTCAGGGCTGAGGGGAAGATGTAGCGGAAAAAGAAAATGGGGGGGTGCGCTAGTTTGGGAAGAGTAGCCTGATAAAAGAAGAGGACGCACGGATGGCAAGCAGGAGGAAAGAAGGCAGAATCGAGGGAAGAAAAACTAATTAGAAGAGGAGACAACTGCTTCTATTGCCATCTGCAGGAGGAGGAGGCCGCTCTGTAAAATTTACCCTTTCCCAAGGAGGGGGGCAAAGGGCGAAAACCAAGTGTACTCACTTCGAAGAAAAGGTCGATGGGGGATGTGAAAGAAAGGAAAAAACGCCTTTCAAATAGATGGTCGAGGCCTTTCAGCAGGAGGAGAGGCCCGAAAAAAGAACTGTTTGAACGGTTTTCGGGTCTAAGAGTCGGGGCGTCTCATGCTAGAGATTCCTTCCCCCCTCATAAGGAGGAAGGTGGAGGGGAGGAGGGAGACCCCGAAAAAGGATTAATACTTAAATTGTTTAAAACGAACTGAGAAAAAAAAGAGGGCGTCCTTCTAGGGAGAGGTCAAGTCCCGTGGCTAAAGAGAAGTAGTTGGTCGAGAGCGCATAAAAGGTTGGGGGGAGGGGGACCGAGACGTCGAAGAATCCGGGGGAAGAAAATGGGGGGGGGCCAAAGCTGAAAGGGGGGTTCGTCCACGGTCCTAAAAAGAATCCACGGGTAAGGGGGCCACTGGGGAAGGCGTCAGGGAATGGTGCGCAGCTGGATTCGGGTGGAAAGGAAGCAATCGAGGGAGAAAAAAATTTCGGTCTTACGTCAGGCCCGAATTAATCAATGCAGGGAAAAAACAGGGAAAAGTTGGTTTGGGGAAGAGTGGAAAAAAAGATTAAGTTCTCTTATAACTTTTGGGAATCAGGAGGGGGAAGTCTGTAAAGAACGTGAGGAGGGGATCATTGGGTTTCAGTGAAAAATCTCTTGTATGAACAAAGGGGGGATGGTTCCGGAGAGAATGACCAGGAGGGGACAAGTCGTTCTCCGGAAAATTTGTGAAGAAGAAGGGCCCTCTCTGGTGGGAAATTTAAAAGGGGGGGGGGTATTTTGGCCAAAAAGGTCCAGGTGGAGGGAAAAGAACAAGCAAAAAACATTTCGTTCGTGAACGCCGAAGAAGGGGGGGAGAGTCTCGGGCCATGCCGGGCAACCAGAGAAAAGTGCTGGGCAAGGGAACGCAATTATTTCGAGTGCATCCCTTAGGGGGGTACCAGATCGGGGAAAAAGGATGAGACATATTGGAAGAAGTGGAGAAAAGAAGGGGGGTCACGCTTTGTTGCTGGGTGGACCCAATCGGGGGATGGGAAAAGAAACGAGGGGTAATCTAAAGAGAAAGAAAGGGTAGGAGTAAAAGAGAGATTAAAAAAAGGAGGCGGAACGAAACAGAGGGGAAGGAGAAAAGCTGACCAGAGGAAGAGAGTCGGAGAGAATGTCCTCTCAGGATTTAACAGAAGACTGACCGTCTGGAGAAAGAAAAACCTAGAATCAGGGAAAAAAAGTCCACACACTTGGTCAAACATGGGACCTCAGGTGACGGTGGTCCAGCGAAAAAAAGAGGGGGTTGCAGGAACTTAAACGAACGAAAGCGGTGGAATGCGCTTGGGTCTAAACGGGAAAGAAAAGCAGAGACCCTGAAAGACTGTGAGGGAAGAGTCAAGTCAAAAGGGACCCGACCAAACGGTAGGTCACATGGATGACAAATGGCTCAGGCTAAATGGGGAAAAGGAAAGGAGGGGGTCTGAACACAGGAAGACACAAAGCGCCTTCGGAACTGAAACCAAGGAGCGCAAAAAAAGGTACTTTAAAAAGAACAGGGGGGAAGGGAGGGTGGACTGCCTTTCACCAGATCTCCATTCAATTCGATTATAGCAGAAAAAAAAAGGAAAGGACCAAGCTCTTGCCTTAAAAAAAAAAAGGAAGCCGGTGCGAAGATTAGGCGCAAGAGAAAAGAGAGAAACATGGCTCAGAACGCTTTCCCCTGGAAGAAAAAGTAACCCGGGAATGCGGAAAAGAAAACATGTGGTACTCCACAACCACTACAGCAGTAGAAAATGCAAGGGGGAGCCAAAAGCTCAAAGATCTCGGCGCAAAAAACAAAAAAAAACTCAAAAAAAATAGGGATAGTCGTCTCCAAACCAGGAGGACCCCGCCGAAGGAGAAAGACATTTTCTCTAGTGGGGAAAGTTCGGAGGGAGCAGTCAAAAAGGCTCCGCGGAAAGAAAAAAAAGAACAAAGGATCTCCTCTATTGGAGCTTGGGGAGAAAAAAAATTTAAAATGCGAACGAAGCAGCTTGAGAAAAACACTTTTGAAAGTTCGGGTGTGGGGGGAAATTCTAACTACACTCAGATAAAGGAAGCGCCTTTGAACAGGCAATCACTCACTGAGGAAAGTGCGGAAGAGGGGCTTCTGAATGCAAGAGTGCCCCACTAAAAATGGCGGTCAAAAGAGGAGAGCTATTTAATTACGGGGGGGGAAAAAAATAAGCAAAGCTATGAGAACACCATGGCGAGGAAGGCCGACGGAGCGTCGCCTGGCATTGAAAAAATACCGGCTGGACTGAGGGGGGAAACGGGGAACACCGCTCCACATCGAAAAAAAGAGAAGAGGAATCCGTCCGATAAAGGGTAAGCGCAGGGGCAACCTCTTCTAAAGCAATGACACCAGCACGAGCGATCCGGTCGAGAAAGGGCGAAATAAAATCTATGGGCAAGTTTGCGCATAATAGGGAAGGGGAGGGGGTGGCCTAAATAAGGAACGGAACATGGCGTCTATGAATCAACCAACGCTTCATAGACAAAGAGCCCGTGGCAACAGAAAAAACCCGCATTGCGAAAAAAAAACGTGTCGGTTCGGAAGAGGGAGGGAGTGCTCAAACGGGTCGAACCAGGTCAACAAAGTCCACCTCGAGGACTTGAAAATAGGGATGATAAGTAAGGAAACCCATAAGCTGAAAGAAAGGGGGTTAGTCCAAGCAGGGGGATTCTAACTTAAAGCGCGAAGATCGATGGGGGAAAAGACAGGAAACTTCTATACTATGGGAGGGATCATCCTGATTCGGCTCCAAAAAATACGCAAAGGGACGACCTCTATGAAACAGTATTAAAAAGCCGAGCCCAGAAAAAAGGAAAAGGGCTCTCAATTCAGCTGGAGGGGGAAAAAAAAGGCAAGGACAGAAAAGGGTCCTCGAAGAAAAGTCCATCGGGCGAGTCAAGCGCAGAACCTCTCAAGAAAGGCAGAAACGATTCCCGGCCAAAGAACCCGTGCGCAGGGGAAAAAAACTTGCAATTCACAATACCAGTTCCTCAAACCCAAGCGCCATTGCTGAGGTGAAGCGACAAAACTCGGAAAAAAAAGAGGCACAGAACTCGTCGAACTAAAGAACAGAGCCCTCAACCGACGGAAGGGGGAAAAACTATCCGGAGGAGGGATGCAACTGCAAGAACGGCGAAAAGAACACCACAGACCGGTTGTCAAACAAGTCTCGAACGCTAAACCAGACCGAGGAAAAACTGGTACTCTCCGCTAAGATGAGTTTCGGGCGGAACGCAGGGATTGCATATAACGAAGAGGCTAAAAAATGGGCATCTCCTCAAACCATAAGGGCGTAACATCTCGGATCAATTGGAAGAAATGGACTCTACGGGGGGAGGGAAGGAACAAGGGCATAAATATAAATTTTATACATGAAAAAGATGAGAAACGGTTTGTATTCGAAAGGGGGGGGGTTTTGAGGGCGTCAACAAAGAGGCCCCTAACCGGGGACTTCGGTAAAAATAGAGAGGACCAGGGAAAAAGGGGAAGAGTGATAAATCTTAACAGAAAGGGAGGCAAAACGAAAGAAAAGGGAAAGGAATTAGGAGGGGAAGAAAAAGGGGGAAAAGAGGCGAAATGGTGGGGTGGCAATATTGAGGCTTAGGAATCAGACAAGAGACGAGACAAATCAGCCAAATAGGGGGCCAGAAGGAAAAAAAAGGACGCACGCAAGGGACTCTCAACAAAACGTAAAAAGAAGAGGGGAAGGGAGGCGACTTGTGAAAGAGAAGGGAAAGCGTTGGAGAGGCTCATCAAAAAGGCTGGGGGATTTCCCTGCAGTCATTCTGGAAGATAGCATAGGGGAGGGAAAGGAATCAAATTGTCTCTTATGAGGAAGAGAGGGCATGTGGAAAACGAAAAAAGGGGGGGGGAAGAAAAAGGTTATCATATTGGGTTTCTTTGGTTAATGCCATCCCCCCCTCGCGAAAAGGCGGACCAGGGGAAAGGTAAAAAGAGGTCGTTCTTGTCAGGGGTCAGGAAAAAAACTGATTCGAATAAAACAAAAACCGCCAGAATGAAGGAGACGGGTTCGAATGGGGGGGGCAAATGGGGTCAAGAAACTTTCCGGAAAAAGAAGTCCTATTAAGGGTAACTATAATTTTTATCAGAAGAGGATGTTCTTTTATGAAGGAAATCTCGGAAAGGGGGATGAGATAGAAAAAAAATCTTCTCTGGTCAGCAACACAAGAGAAGAAAATGATAGAAAGGAAGAGAGCACGGGGGGGGGGGAGGTGGTGGGGAAGGGGGGAATGACGGATTGGGCAGGGAACAAAAAGGGTATGGCCCCGGGGCAACGACTGGTTGAGCGGGGGAGAGGCGTACTAGGTTAAGTGGAAAAGAGGGCAGGGGAAGATTGTCGTTCCAGAGGAAGAAGCAAGGGAGCCTCGGGATTGAGGGGGAATGTGGGGGAAATTTGTGCTGGAGAAAAAACTCTTCGTGGGGGCAGAAAAGCCCTGGGGGGATGAGGGAGGAGAGTAATTGAAAAAAGGAAGGGGCGGGGTCTCTCTTCGGAAGATTGGGCGAGTTAAAGGGGGGGTGGCCTTTAAAGGGAGGAGAAGCGAAGGGCTCGCTCTAATTGGGGGGGAATCATCGGGAGCGGTGGGAGATAGTTGTAAATCAGAAGGGAAAAGGATCACAAGTATCTGTACTTTTTAACTTTAAAACAATCGAGCAGAAGGGGGGGAAAGGGAGTTTCCTGAGCTCGATCCGCTTAACTCGAACTAAAGCGATTAGAATTCTAGAAAAACTTCGTGTGAGAGCGCGGGAAGAAGGTGCGGTGGGGCGGGGGGGAACTCTTTGAAAACGTGCGAATGGACGAAAAAAAGCCAGAAAGTTGCCTTTTCTCCGGACGGGGGTGATGGGCGACCACGGGGGACTTGAGAAAAGGCAAATCTCCATGTGCGGCGAAATTGAGGAAAACAGTTGGAAAAGACGAGGGGCGTTCGGGGACGATCAGTCTTCTGGAAAACTAATGGGGCAGAGGAGGAGAATTCGTAAGAGACTTACCAATTGTTCGAATAGAAACGGCGGGAGGGGGAGCGGAGTGGCAGGGAAAAGGGGTAGGTTCTCTCTATTTGAGCAAGGGTCATCCTCAGATCAAGGTTCAATAGAGCCGAAAAAGCAGGATTGCATGCAGTTCGACGCAGCCCTAGCAGTGAAAGGGGGGGGCTCCCCATCGTTAAGTAAAGCCCGAGTGCAAGGAGTGGGATGGCGAGATCCAGAAGGCCCCATAGCTTGGGGGGCCGAGGGGTCAGGCCAAAAAACTCCACTTCTCCATCCATGAGAAGGATTGTGGAGGAAGGACATCTCCGGTAAAGGAAGAATTCTGAAAGCGACATGCACTAGGAAAATAAACCAGGAAGGTTTCATTTTTCTGGGGATCTGCAAAGGAGAGTCGCATGAGGGAAACGTCAGGAAACAAGAAACCAAACCAGCGGGGGGGAAGTTTCCAAAGTGGGAAAAGGAACGACGAAATCCACCACGGGGAAATTCCGAAGGGAGCAGAACCTTCAGCAGGCGCTCCGAGAGAGAAATTCCGATTAAACAAGGGAGGGACGAACTCGCCACTGGGGGGGGCGATTCTATATTTATTAAGTGAAAAAGATAGAACACGTGGCAGCAAACTTGAATTGGAAGGACGGGAAAGGGTGGGGCGGCAACAAGTCTAAGCGCAGGTCGGAAGAGGGGAAAAAAAGGGTCCAGGCAATTTTGGAAAGGTGCTTGCAGCGCCCAAAAGCAATCCGTGCTTCTACAGGTGGCTGCGGGCGCGCAATCGAGAAGAGGCTTCAGTGGAGGGGAGGGGGACCTCCTGCATTCTAGTAAAAGTCTGATGCGCAGGAAAGGGGGAGGAAAGGGAGGGCCAAACTTTGGTGCGGTGAAAAAGGTTTGTCAGGGCAAGAGAACGGGGATGAAAACGGGGGGGTTCCAGGGGGGGAAGAAAACCGAAACATTTTTTCACATAGTAGAAAGAAGACGACGATTGCAAAAGGGAAAGTCATCTGGGAAAGGGGGACCGTCGGAAAAAATGGTAAAAAAGCCAAGGAGGTCAGGGCGCAGGGGAAAAAAGGAGGACATGCAAACTCTTTCTTCAAAGGGGGGTGAGTGCCGGAGGGAGGTGAGCGCTCGGGAAAGTCATCGGGTCGGCCGGGCCGTGCAGGGTTTTCCACAGAAGGGGTCAGGCATCCTTCTTCGAAACTGTACGGAAAGCCATAATGAGACGGGACATCTGTGAGAGAGGGAAGTTCCTAGGGGGGGGGGGGGGTTCTTGTCCCCAAGGCGATTCCTCCACAAAGGGTAATCCTCTAAAAAAAAACACAAAGGAAGTAAATAGGTATATTCAAACGCGTAGGCGGAAAAAAAATGGTTGTCAATCACGAAAAAAGGAGGGACCCTACAGATCAAAGGGGAGAAAAATCCGATGGAGAGCAAGGCGTGAACTCTTACTAGTATGGGAAGCAGCCTGCACGTAAAACAACGGGCCAAGAAGAAAAAGGAAGAGTTGGGACCATCTATTAAGTTTAGCCCAATGAGGAGGGGAGAGGGGGTACCAAACGAAAGAGGGATGTTTCTCTTCGGGGTCGAACCGCGACTGATCCTTGTCTCAAATAGAATGCCTGGACAAAGAAAAAAAGCAAGCGTAAAAAAGGTCGCAGGAGGAAGGGAAAAAGAAAAACTGGACACCGTAGGAGGAACCCTCGGTGGTAATACCCGAGAACGTTCGCTGGACAACTGCAGAAAAGGGAAAAAGGGTTCAAGACTGGGGAAAAGAAGATGCCTTCAGAAAGAATAACAAGAAGGATGCCAACAGCGGTGCTAACTGCATATGGTGCATAAACCGGATGCGCAGCCTCAAATAAGCCGAGGGAGGAGGAGGGGAAAAAAAAAAAAAAAAACAAAATCAAAACCCAGCGGCAAAAGAAAAAACGAACGACGGCGTAAAAAGTGGAACAAGTCTTCCGGGAGGAAGGCAGGATGGGGGGCGCAACACCAATCCTACTCTGATGGAAATCACGACAAGGAGAGAAGGCTCTCACTGCAAGGCCTAGCGGAAAGACAAGGGGAGAGTCATGTCTCAAAAGAGGGGAGATCAGAAGAGAAGCAATCTTCATTTGTTCGGTGAGGGTGGAAACAAAATGAGGGGGGGCCTATCCGTGGCGGGGCGAGCGGAGATTAAAAACACGGGAAATCGCCGAGGTTGGGGAGGGGGGGGACGAAGGGACCACTCATGCTATCCGGACAAGCAGAGAGCAAGGAAAAACGTTGAACCCAGGCCACGGGGGCGTAAGGGCAAGAAACTAGGGGCGACGAAAAACGATGGGGGGGCCGGCAGTTGGGACGCAGAACCAGCTAAAGGAGGGAGAAGTAGGAATGGCTTCTGCCTGCCCTAGGAAAAACTACACTCTAAGTTGGGCAAATGAAATGTTCAAAGGGCTCCGGAGAGTTTAGGAGATGTCCCTCTAAGGCAAACGAAGTGAAGGGGAGGTTTCGCCATGGTCGAACGACCTCAGATGGGTTCCTTGGCAAGCATCCTTCAGTCGGTAAGGACGGAAGTTGAAAGAGGACAAGCTCTACAAGGCAGCAAACAAAAAAGGCCATACAGGGAAGAGCGTTTCTCTTAATACAGCAACTGGAACGAAACCAGGGCGAGAGGGGGGCCACTGACCAAATGGGAGCTCCGCCGAGAAAGCGGAGTTCGCAAAAGAATAGGGAGGTTAGCCTTTGCCGAATCCGTAGCCGCAGACGCTCTGCTCACAACGCTTCGCCAACGAGCCCGGAAAAACAACCAAAAGAGAAACTGTCAACTTGAAGGGCCTCGCTACTGTTGAAAAAAAAAACCGCCACCGCACCTAGTGGCCGGCGAGTCAGTGGAGCCGCAGGAGCAAAAAGGAGGTAGCATGTTAGGGGGTGAAAAAAAGGAAGGGAGTACTCTCGAAATTAAAGAGAACTAAGATCGGTAAGGGGAGAAAAAAAAAAATCTGAAAATTGTTATTAAGCCGCAGGGTCTATAAAAGATGAAAAGCCCACCTGCTCCGCGATGTGAGAGCTCGAATTCCGAGGAGGCCGCAGTTCAATTACCTCAGGAAAAGGAACGTCCAAGCGCGAAGGGGAGGAAAAGCCCCTCAGGCCCGCGGGCCTTAAAACTATGGCATGCTCAAGGGGTTAAAGCTGAAACCCCGCTCGTGGTGAAAATCAAAGGGACCATTACTCTAAATCCCATCGGGACCCTGCGCTCTCTCGGGAATCTAAAATCAGAGCCGCCACCGAAAAGACGCCGAGGCTCATCGCCCCTAGAAAAAACCAGACGTCGTGAGTGATGCTTGGAGGAAATGACGTTCCAATGCCACCCAAGGGGGGGAAAGGGTAAAAAAATCCAAGGGAAAAAGCCCGCGTGTATCCCTGGATGTCTCAAGAGAAGGATTCTTTTCGTGGTGTGGCTGGACCGACAAGATCAAGGGGTGAATGCCATCAGGTCAGAAGGAGACCTAGTGGGATTCAAGAGAAAACCAACAGAAGCTAAAGGGCTCACCAGAGTCACAATTGGAGAAGTTTTCACAGGTTGGCATGAAAAGACGGGAAAGGTTCAGGAGGAACACATGGGGGGAAGAGAAAGGGGGGAAAAACCTTATAGAATGAGATTCTGGCTGATATTTTTTTAAAGGCAAAACTTGGAGGAGGGGTCATGGAGTCATACCCTAAAAAGAAAAGTACCGGACCGCGGTATCAGGGTCGGAGGGGGGGGGAAAAATAAAGTAGATTGGAACAGATGAAGACCCTTTGCGTTCAACACTAAAGGCGTCGCAATATGGTGAGGTCAAGGACATCAAACAGGGGGAAAAGACTACTTGGATTTGCAAGTATCTTAGGATGCCTTATCCACCAGCAGTTTTTAGGCGAGAAAAATCCAAAGCCTGGGACGCTGAGAATCTACAAACAAAAGGAAATAGATATATCCCCTGAAGGGCGAAGGGGAAAGCTTTGGAGGTGGAGGAGGAAGTTCGCTAAGCCTTCACTAAATATCGTTGAACAAGTAGTATTTCCATTTTATGGCCAAGGGGCTCTTAGGCGCTAACTGAGGGGTATTATCAAGAAGGTAATGGAAAAATCTGTGGCTCCAATCCGCACCCTCGGAAGCCATGAGGAGCTGTCCCGGTTACGCCCGGGGGGCGCTTCAGTTGCTACTCCACGAAACGCCTGAAAAGTAGAATCCCACCCACGTCAGAAAGTCACAGGGTTAAAGACCACAAGGTGGCTTGCAAAATGTTGGAAAGGTCCAGAGGGAAGCTAGATTAAGTGAAACTGGTCCCGAGAGGGTCCGAGATGGGGAGAAGAAAGTTCTGGGGTTGTGCAAAAGGCGATGAATAAGGGAGCAAAGAGGAAAAGGGGGGGGGGTGATCGCAAAAAGAGGGAAAACTATTCCCACCCAAGGAATCGCAAACATTTGAGAACTGCTGAAGAGGAAGGACTGATTTGTAAGCGGGCCTTGGCATATGATGCAGTGGGGCAGCAAGAGGGGGCCAAGACGTCGGGGAAATGAGTCGGGCTTTTCTTCGGGAATTCGGGGCTTCGGCGGGAAGGAGAAGTGGGAAGGTGAGCCGCAGCAGATGGGCAGAGCTAGGAGAATTAACTGTTTACAGGGGAATTGCTGGAGAAAAAAGGGGACTAAAAGGTGTGCAAGCGAAAGACCGGGAAAAAGTTTTTTGCATTGAGAAGGTGGGGAAACGTAAAAGCTGAAAGAGAGGTCGCGATGGAGTTCGGCGAGATTTAAGATGTTCTTTGACTTTCCCAAGGGCGAGTGGGGCACGGGGGGGGGGATCATCAGAGGAAGGGGGATTCCTTCACTTTTGAGCCGAAGAGGCACACATCAGAGGAACGCTCCATCGAGACGTGTGCGCGAGCCTGCGCTCGCTCCTCAGAAAACTGCGTGAAAAAAGACGCAGAAGAAAACGCAGGGGGCGTCCACTACTGAAAGACTTCGGACGTGCCAAGGACGGGAGGAAGCCGTGACCTGGGCGAAAAAAAAATGTGGGCAGCCGAAGGTCAAGAACACGTTTGGCCGAGGGAAAATGGGGGGTGGGTGGGAGGCTCACTTTCTCTGGTGGGGGGGAGTAAGAAAGGTAAAGGCGACGGATTTCGAGGCAAATCGTTACACAATAGTATGGCGCCGCGGAAAAGGCTGGTTAGACGAAGCAAGAGGCAGAGAAATCACATTCTTCTTGTACGAATGTGGAGTCTAAAATAGAAAGCGAGCGTTTATATCGACGGGCGCTTTAGTTGAACTCAATCGATTTGCGCCGGGGTAGAGATCAAAGTCCGTAAATAGACGTCAAGTCTTTCAGAAAGCCAGGACGGGTCCGATTCTCGGAAATGGTGACAACTTTCCTTCACTCCGGGTGGGGAAGAGGGGGAAGATGGAACATAGATGTCGGAATCGTCTGTTTAATCCCCTGGAATGGCAAGGGGTAATTTTTGTCCGCGGGGAAAAAGCATGGAAAAGAAAAGTCTCCATAAGAGTGATGGGGTAGGTTTCGGTCAGCCGCCGGGCAAGTCGTAGGGAAAAAGTCGCACGCCATGCGAGAATTCCCCCCTAACGAAGGGGGTAAAACGGGTGGTTTCTGCGGGAGCTGATCTGTACGATCCATGAGGGCATAGTGCTGGAGAACATAGCAATCGGGAGGATTTTTCAAGGGGAACTTCGCCAAAAAGCGAAGCAAAGGGATGGTCATTCGAAATGTTAACACAACCAAGAGAAAAGAAAGTCAAATTCTCCTTCTGGGACGGAGAGATGGCGTGGGAAAAGAAGCTCATTATTTTGCGAGATTCAAAAAGGGTACTATCATCTTCCGAGAAGTGGGCAGCAGAAAGGGGGGGCCAAGACGTATATTGGGGGGGGGGGGGAGGGAAAAACAGTAAAGGGGCCGCTCATCTCAACAAAAAATTTTTGGGGGAAAGGTTGTTCCACACGCGCCGCGGCGGTTTTCGGTCGCGGGAGGACTTTGCCGGGACGAGGGAAAAATAAGGGCGTCGGGATTTCGGCTGGACCGGAGAAAAGAGGGGGGAAATGTGTGATGGTTGGGGGAAAGCTGGGATCGAATGTCTATGAAAAAGCTATTTGAGCAAAGGAGTAAAAGGTTCCGGCTTGAAAAAAATTTTTTTCAGGGCGCGGAATTTTTGAAGGCGAAGAACGGAGGGGGGGTTCATCCGAGGGCCGAAGGCTCCGGCATGGGCGGCAAAGTAAGCCGACACTTTGTTACGGGACTCCGCTTCCTTAGCCAGGGGGAGGGGGAAAAAGGGGCGATGGGGACTCCAATGAATCGGCGCGGAAAGGGGGAAAGAAGGAAAGGGGACAATGACAAAGTCAAAGTAGGAGGGAAAGGATAATCTGGCGCGCTAGGACAAAAAAACATCTCTGGCAAGCGTTGGCCGGGCCAGGGTTTTCCGGCAATGTCAGATTTCCACCCCACCACGACGGCGACAGGGAAGAAAAGAAAAAAACTTGCAGTCGACAGCGCGTTTGAGACGGAAAAAGTGGAGGACGAGGTCCGCGTTTTTCGGGGGGAGTGCCTAAAAGTTTCGTGCACTCCGCTTGGCCCTCAACACATAGGAAAAGAGGAGAGGAAAGGCGGACGAAAAGAGGGATTGGAACTCCACCGAAAACGGAAGAGGAAGACAAAACTTTCAGTAGTCAATCGAGCACTCAAAAACCAAACCGGGAAAGCAGGAAAGGGGGAAAGTCTTCAAAAAAGGCCCGCCTTGCCAGGGGCAATCGATGTACGGTCCCGCGCGCGCCACCATCGGCTGAAGCCCTTTCAGAAGAAGGTTCTTGCGAGGAGAAGGAGAACGAAAAGATAGGGGGAAACTGAATGAAAAGAGTAAAAGAGATAGAAGGTATGAGTGGATAGGAAGGAGTGGTTGAGAAAACGAAAAGGGCAGGAGGGACTGAGAACCCGTGATGAGAGGGACCAGAGAAGAGGGGCTGAACAAAGAAAAGGCATTAGCGAGGGAATACGCGAAGTGGAGCTGAGGTGGAGAGGGGAAGCAGGGCAAAGGGATGAAACAGGATACAGATGAAGATCATTCAAAGGCACGGGATGGGTAAGGAAAGCAAGGGTAATAGGGGGGGGGGAAGCGAGGTATAGTGTACAGAGCTAGTGAAGGATGGGGAGGGGGAGAGAGATAAAAGGAGGACAGGTAGGGACTGACCGACGCAAAAAAAGATGAGGGGGGGTACGCAAGGAGAGGTGGGGTAGGGAGGGACGGCGAGGGGGTATGGAGAGGGAAAAGGAAGTGGAAAAAAATAGAGATATGGGTATGATGGAGAAGAGGAAGGATGGGGGCGGAGGGAAAAGTGGGAGAGGATGGGACAACGGTGAAGAAGATCAAGCGAGAGGGCATGAGGGATTTGAGTGGATGGGGGGAGGAAGATAACAAGGAAGAAGGGGAGAAAAGCGAAGAATAAAGATAGAGGTGGCCGGAGGAGGGGATGGCACGGGGGCAGGAAGAGAGAGAAGGGGGGGGGGGCAACTCGGGATAGAGGGGAAGTCGATAAAGAGTTATATTAACAGGGGAAGCAGTAGCGGAGGGCAGAAGAGGAACGGGTCATGAGGAATAGGAAAGAATGGGGGAGAGGTGGGGATTGGAGAGGGTCGTGGGGGGCAGGGAGAAGAGTGAAGTGAGGGGGAAGGCGAGAGAGAGGAGAGGGGTGGGAAATATGAAGAACACGGGGAGATAGCAGCAAGTTCGGTTGTTGAAGAGAACCGGAGGAGGGAAGAACTGGTAGAAGATGGTCTGGATACGCGACCCTAAATCAAAGGCACACAAAAAAAGGGGACCGACGGACCCTGGGGAATTACTTCACATGTCGTAAAAATGGGGGTCGCACTTGACAAGGGGGGTTACCGGACGCCTCGGTTGTCATCACCACAAGCCTGTCACCTGCCACCACGCGCCGGCAAAAAACTTTTTAAAAAGCTTTCTGACTTCAGACAAGCTCCCGCACTTCACAGCTTGCCCAAAATCACTGACTTACCGGAAGGAGAGTCGGCCTCCAGTTCGAAAACGGATGAGGCAGCCGGAAAAAAATCAAATGCGAAAAACTTCTCGAAGGAGGAAAGAGTGGAACCCTCTGAAGGAAGAATCATGACCTGTGGCCCAATACGAACGCAGCCAAATTCGTTTGACTGAAACAGGATCAGAGAAACGGACACTGCAAGACCTCTGCGAAGCAAATAAAGGGGCAGCGGATAAAGCCACTGGAAGCCAACGCACTCACGAAGCGAAGCTGTCAGGGACCGCTGCGGGGCCCGGGGTAGAAGGAGCGTCAAGACAGGATTGGGGGCTCTCGTCGTTCGGCGCAACCACGGAACTCTCCGAGTGCAGGGGGGGAGGAAAGGGGGGATCCGAATCTCTCATGCGAATTCAGATCAGTATTCACAAAAAACGGCGGGGGAGGGGGTTTAATTAGAAAGGCAGTAGAATCATACGAAAAGTCTGCCTTACACTCCATCAAAACATCAGCGAACGGGGTCCGGCTGAGAATGCGATTGCCCCACTTAAAACGCGAGGTCAGGAAGGGTTCACCGCAGACGGCATCGAGGATAAGCCTGAAAAATCGAAGCAAGAGGAGGTGAATGGAGCAGCCAAGGGCATCCTAGACGGGGAAGCAAATCCAGCCCCCGTCTTTTAAATTGATCGAGGGGGGCTATCCGGAAAGAGGGACGAAAAAAAAAAAACCGAAACTGGGAATCGGCTGGACCCTCTTCGAAACAGAGGGACCTCAAGGGAAAATTTGCGCTGGCAGGCTGATCTGAATACCGAAAAGAGTGAGGAAGGCACCGAGTCCGAGCATAATGTAAAAGAAAGCTGCCGAAATCATGTGACTCCATGGCGTCATCTGGACTAAAGACGATCCACGTGGCGCCATCAAGAACAGGTGGAGAAATCGCAACCGGGCGGGCAGAGAGGCGGAAAAAACTGTAAGACAGTTCAACTCCTCAGGGCGCGGAAAAGGGGAAGGCAGGGCGAAGCTGGGGGTGGGGGGGGGGGGGGGGGGGGGGTGGTGGGGGGGGGGTGGGGGAGGGGGGGGGGGGGGGGGGGGGGGGGGGCGCAGGCAACTTTGCTGCGGAGAGATGTTCTTTCACGAAGGGAGATCTATCAGGAATGACACAATAGTGTGGGCGAATACGATGTGACGACGCCAAGGCAGGAGGAGAAAGTGAAAGGGGAAAAAAAATCCAGGGGATAACAACAAAAAAGGCGCTTCTCCTCAAGCAAGGGAGACGGAAAGAACTTCCGCGCGAGGAAAAGCCTCTCACTGCCACGTGTGGAAATTCCTTACACCGGCAGCAAAAAAAAGGCGGTTAGAAGCTTTGCTCAAGCAACTTCCCGAAAAGGACTCGAAATCCCGAAGCGCCCAGGAGGGAGAGAAGGGGCGGGAACTACACTACCCAGAAAGAGGAGAACCGGAAAAACAACAGCTTCAACCATACTGGAGTTGTTGCCACCTGGTCCCGGGATTGCTGCAAGAAGTCCGCAACTGCTCAAGAACAAGTTGTCGGGGACACCAAGAGGTCGAGCTTACGCCAGAGAGATCCAGGGGCTAAGATTCTTGCGTGGGGGGGGTGCGAAAATCAGATAGCCGAGTTTCGATAGAATAAAGGAGAAAAAGGTATGAAGGCAAGCAGCCGCTTCAAGACAAATCTCGGAAAACACCATTGCAAAGGAAGTTCATTTAGGTCAGTTGAGGGGAGGAAACATTTTGGGAACGGAGAAGGAAGGAGGAATTGTGTTGGATTCGACCTTGAAGGGGGGGAGGGAGGAAGACAAACAATCCTAATCCGTTTGTCTGGAGCATGGCGGAGTGGGGGGGCCCAGCTAAAGGGCAATTAATGGGAGGAGAAATAGGATAAAGGGAGTCAACAACGAAGGCGTTGAAGCTGGGCCAGACTTGGAAAATCTCAGGGGGGGGGGGGGCAGAAAGATCGTAGAAGGATGCAGTTGTGTTGAGCAGACGCTCCAGCTGGGCGACACAATCGCAACGCATTTGATCTTCAAAGCTCACAACACCCCCGAGGGAGAGGAACAAGGCGACTTGGGGGAGAGTGCCGGGGGGTGGAGATGGTTCTCAGCTCCAAGGACTAATAATTAATAGATTTGCACAGCAACCAAGTCAGCAGATTTTCAACCTGTGGAGATTGCTAGTAGCGAGAGAGAGGTGTGGAGAGAAGAAGAAGTGGAATTTCTTGGGGAAAAGGCTCGCAATCCCACCAAGTCCGCGCGGACCTGTTAAAGCCGGCTTGTAAGGACGCCCCGCAAAACTGCCTTGGAAGAAGCCAAAAGTAATGAAGTCCTTCTATCGGAGCATCTCCCCTTATATTTCGGAAATGTGGAAGAAAGCCATAAACTTTTTCGCGAGGACAAAATGGGAACAATGGTCCGGAAGGGTGGAGAGCATCGGGTTGGTGGGGCTATGATAAAGCCTCTCTGACATGGAGGGAACTTACGAATCTGCAGGAGAGGGTGGGCCAACCACTAATCCTTCTTACGGAAACGAGGAGGCGTAGGTCTTGGGGGGAAACAGGATGCTTGGGGGGGGATTTCAGTGCAAGCAATCACGGAAAGGAACCGGGGGCCAAGACGTCTTTTGAAGCGGGCGATGAAGGTCTTTGGCTTTCTCCTATTCGGAGAGGGGGGGCTGGGGACGAATTGTTTATAGAAATGGACGCTTCGATGACGCGGAAGTTGGGCAAGGGAGCAAGAAAAGGGGTGGCAAAGTGTGCGTGGAAGGAAGGAGTGGGAATGTCCACGGGGGCTAAGGGCGCGAGGTCAGTGATGTCAAGGTGCACGTGGGCGAAGCGAAAGGGAGGCAGCAAAAGCAATCAAGGCGGAAGCATGGGGGGGGGCGCAATTTCACTTTGGGAGAAGGCGGCGGGTGGAACATCACCTCGTGAAGGGGTTGCGAACACATCGAAGCGTGCGCTAGGTACCAAGGCGCGCTCCCTGCAGGGGGAAACGACACAGAAGCTGCTCCGGTCGACACGACACTGCAGCCCTGGCCGGAAGGGGGCGGGTGACCGGGAGAAAAAGTTCGCTGTACGCAAAGGGGCACAACTGCGAGTTCGACCTTGGCGGGGGTGAGGGACGCGGGATGGCGTCAGCTTGGGGAAGATCCAAAGCGGGGGACGGTTTCGGAAGCTGGGGCCGAGTATTCTCAACGCCCTAACCAACGTTTCGTAGACTATAAGCGGCAGCGAAGAAAGGAATGAGCCGTGTTAGTAAAGGGGAGGAAAAAGGAAACTGAAAGGAGAGGCGGGGAAAAATTAATCTTTTCAGGTGCGGGCGGAGGGGGTAGCGCTAAAGGGGAAGAGACGCCGGAAGGGCAGAGCTGGCATGCTGCGAAGAAGGACCAGAGGACTCGAAAAATCTGGTCAGAATTCAAAAAGGGTGGCAAAAGAGTGCCAGCTCATGAATAGATGCTGGAAGTCAAAATTAAGAACCATTGCGTGAGGGGGGGGGCACGCGGAGTCAAAGCAGAAAGGACGCTTCTACAAATTTCGAGTGAGGGGGGGATGGGGAAAAACACGCCGGTCAAATTAGAACGGAGTGTCCGTCAGAGAGAAAGGGGGGCCCCCGAACGGAGCCAGGTTTTCTCGCGTATAGGAGGAGGTAAAAGGGAGAGAATAGTAATCACCAAACCCTGGCCCTATGCCCCACGGGAGGGGGGGCCTGGGGGTGAAGAATGAAAAAGGGCCAGGATTGTCATCGGAGAGGGGGTTGCATCCGGAAGAGGACCCTGTAGCCGGAGGAGGTCCCGTTAGTAGAGGCAAAGGAGAACGAAGGAGGCCACTTAATTTTGCGGATGAGCAGTTGGTATAAAGAGCATCTTCGCAGACAAAGAAAAGCATGTGGCCAAGCGCCAGAGTTGGTGGGGCTCCACAGACGCGAAATTCACGGGTTCAAGAATAGGGGGCCACGAGGGGGCCGCGGGGGAGGGGGGACTCTCTGTATTTAAGGAGAAGCGATCAAGCCGACGGAGAAAAATTTGAGGGCGCAATAAGTAAGCAAGAGCAGGGGATTTGTGTGTAAGGAGGGGTGGACTTAATGCAGGGAATAGTTTCTGCAAAGGGAAAATCTGTCCTTTGAAAAAAAACGGTGTGTGTGGGGGGAGAAAAAAGGGGGTGTGCAGGCGAAGAAAGAGGCTTTTTGATTACAAACGAGGGGAAAGAACATTAAAGTGCCATACCTGCAGAAAGGGGTAATGTGCCGCTGCTGGGAAGGTTATTCTTAAATAGCGATGTACGCCAAGGGAGATCGCGGAGGGCGACAATCAGCGTTCAACACTTGCTTGAACTCGTGAAGTATTCCGGACTGATGGGCCCTCGTGCCACAAGTAGTGAGTAATAAATTTCAATTTTAGGGGAAAAGGGTTTCAAGAATGATTCTTACCTTAATGGTACATGTCCTACGGAGAATGAGAAACGTTAACAGTGTATGGAAGGGGGTTCGGATGGGGGTCCCCACTACGGTGCCAGTCCAGTGGCTCTAAACGAACAAGAGTATATTCTAGGCGAACAAATAGTGTTGGGGTCAAAAAAAATGACCTCGTCCTCTAGAAAAAATGGGGTCCTTCTCAAGAGATTCGGCAAATGGCAGAAAAGCTGAGGACGAGAGGGAAAAGCTGAAAAAAGTGCCACGCAACGAAAACTTTCCCATGCCTTGAAAAAGAAGCGCCAAGCGGAGCAATTTCCACGTCAAGGCATTGTGACTTTGGCAAAACCCATGAAATGGGTCTTCCACGAGCGCTTAAACGGAACCATGCACATCGTAAAAAAATTCGCAGGTACGATTGCCGAACTGGGGGGGAACGGGAAGACTATGGCATCACCGCAAAAGGGGGTCTTTCTCCGGCCAACGCGCAAAGAAAACTTTAAACAAGACGGAAGAACGGAGGCCGGAGGGAAAAAAATCAGGCCAAGGGACCCACCACAAGGATTAAAGCTTCGGTCCAGTCATCAGACAGACCGGTTAGGAATGAGCTGGCAAGAGCGCTCCCATCTGCTGAAAATCTCGCAAAGCGTGGACATCTTAGGCGGGGGAATGCGACGGGAGGGGGGAACTACAAGCGGAGGGGGACATGACGGGGAATATCGAGAAAAAAAAATAATAGGGTCACTGCAATGGTGCTTCTCGCAAAGAAAGTGGCGAAATCGGTCACACTGAAGTCGGAAGAGACGACTAAATGAAGCGGAGGTTCTGCTGAAGGGGTTGGGGACAATTTCACGAATGGGGGGAAGAGCATCCGGAGACGTTATGGCCGTCCAAAGACGCTATTGGCTGGGGGGGAAGGCTAAAAGAATAGAGCCGGCAAGCATGTAATCCGAAAAACTTGAAAAAAAGGCTGTGAGATGTAGCCGAATGGCGAACTAAAGACCGAATACTAATTTGGGAGTCGTGAAAAGCACCAAGAAAATCGAAAAACTGATGGGAGAGGACACTTGCGGCTGTCTGAGGAAGGAGGGGGTCACCAAGGAAGGGGGAACAGAATGGAAGGAAACGGAGGACGCATCTATTTAAAAAAAGAGGGCAAGCAAGGATGGGAAAGCTGGGGGAAACATGGCCAAAGCATAGCGAGGAGACAGGGCGGAAAAAAGCGCTTAATTACGGAACGGGGAGGAAACCCTCGCGCCACTCTAGTCGCCCCATCAGGGGAAAACGCCGATAAAACATCGCTGGGGGGACTATTCAAAGCCCTTGACGAAACCAGGATAAAAAAAACTTCGAAGGGCCGCTGCTCGTAAAAAGAAAAACAGGCGTATTGTCAGAGATTTGGCCATCTGCTCAGAACATGGACGCTAGGAGCCCAAATTCGAAATCGACACCTTTGGCGCATCAACAAGGCGAAGAGGGCAAAACGTGGTCCTTGGGCTGAGTCCAAACACGGGTTTTTCACAGGAAAAGCCGCAAGACAGCTCCTGGAGGCCGAGGCTGCGAAGTAGTGGGCACTCAAGGAAAACATAAGAGAGGGAAATGTTCGTTCAAACGCGGGAAAGTGTCTATCTGAAGAAAGGGAGAACTAGGGGGGGGCGAAATTCAAACTGATAAAGAGAAAAGGGTGATTAACCTCCTAGGCAGAAAAGGGGAAGGAATAAATTAAGCCGATTAGACCAATTATGCCGGATCGCGGGGGGGGGAAAAACCTCAGGAACCTGACTCCCATCTGAGCTCATAGAGTCCAAAGGAAATTTACTTCCACTATTCCTTCAATATCACTCCCTTCGTACTCGGAAAAACATGGAGGGGAATCCATGAAACAGTTCTCGAAAAGACCCTCGCGCCTTCTTCGTCACCGCGCTACAATCGGAAGAAAAGAATCAAGCACGGCGACCTCCCAGTGGGACCGCTTACAAAAAAAGAAGCCATGCTTTCTGCAACTGTCCCGGGGCCAAAATGCCAACCACCGCTCCTCAACCAAGTGGGCTCGAAGAGGAAAGCAAAGGGGTCCAAGCTCCGACGATTTATTTCGTGGTTAGGGGAAAAAAAGATATCATATTTTCGATATGAAAGGGAGGGGGAAAAACTCTTCCAAAAAAAAAAGAGGCTTCTCCAACCTAGAAAAGCAGAGGGAGTTGTCAACTGGTCAAGAGAAAAGTTTATGGAAATCGAAAGGGGAGAAACAGGAGGGAGGGAGGGAGGTAGCGTTTTTGGGCGGGGTGGCGGGGTAGGAAACAGACCACGAGTCGAATCCCGAGGGAAAAAAAGGGCAAAACCGCTGTAGGCGAAGTTGGAGAAGCTAAGAGGACAGAATATTGAGGCTGTCATAATATCTCGCCATAAGAGAATTAGGAAAGACAGGGAAAAGCTGCTGGGGGAGCAAGGATGGCAGATTAGGAATCCGAACCAGCTTTGGAGCGGGAAATTAAATAACAAAGCGGCAAAAGGAGAGCATTGT
>Ga0179593_1315659_pt1 | contig 24952 bp, 25 predicted proteins | sample CZODoug2_1_08_16_FD_185931 | JGI IMG/M metagenome (GOLD analysis project Ga0179593, IMG submission 185931) | Vadose zone soil fungal communities from Angelo Coast Range Reserve, California, USA - CZODoug2_1_08_16fungal (PacBio error correction) | ecosystem: Environmental > Terrestrial > Soil >...
CCGTCCCAGAAAGGAAAGGGGATCAGTCGCGTGAATATCCATGTTTAGCCTAAGGTGGACAAGGGGGGAGAACGAGTATCGGAGAGGTGGATGGGCACTCGGTTTGGAGTATCGAAGGGGAGAGGAAGGTCGCTGAGGGAATGGGGGCAAATCTACTCGCACGTCAGTTATTAAAAGAACTGGGTATACGGAGCAGGGGAAAATCAAAGGAAAACGCCGTATCAGAGAGGTAAGGTCTCAGGGGGAATGAAATAACAATGCAGCTCTTGAAACTATTGTGGTCTCAAAAAAAAGAACATGGTGGCTGTCTTAATGGGGAGGGGATGGTTAAGACGCATCACCTGAGCAAACTCATCTGTAAAACAAAGAAAGGGACGGGCCGGGTTATTCCGAGGGTGGGAGCCCGACTCTTCTGTGGGATTGGGAAGGGAAAAAAACATATAGCAGGAGAAAGTCGGCGATGGGCCCTAGGGGGGAAAAAAGAGGGTTGGATAGAGCAGGTGGCATACTCTCGACATGATGTGGGAAGAAAGGAGTTTTGCTCCAAAGTCATCTGCGTCGAAAAGGGGGTGGTGACCTGAGCACGCCATATTCTGAAGGTCCGCAGAGAAGCTAAAACACGCTCAACAGAAAACGGGGGGGACATGTTCGCTGTACACACGGAAAAAGGATTTCAATCTAAAGTGAAGTCTCCGCTAAACGGGGGTTGGTGGCCTTTGGACGCAACCGGCGGGACTCGGGAGGATAGTTTGAAAAAAACACCTTAATTGAAGAGGGCGCCCGTTATTTCTAGGGAGCCTGATACAAAATTGGAAAGAACTACGGATATAACATCTGGGTCAGGTCAGCAGGCCAAAGAGGGGGGTTTGGGGGGGAGGGTTTGGGGTCCGCGATCTGGACTAAAAGACATCTCCTTCCTCAGCGAAGGGGGAAAAAAAGAGTAGGGGGGTCTCCCATACAAGAGCCAAGAACCATCTGTCCGTCAATCTTACTATGCCTCGGACTCGCTAAAATATCCTCCGAAAAAGACGGGCGATGTCGCAGTGGCCTCGGGCGCGGAACGTTTTACTATAGAGCAAGGAGGGAGGGATGATCCTTCCTGGGACGCTTTTCTTCACAAACGGACAGGAGGGGAAGCACAGGGGCAAATTGCGAAACGGGCAGATTTCAAAGGATTCAACATTTCAGAAAGGGTAGGGATAAAACCCAGACTTGCGTAAGAGGGCGACGGAGTAAGGGGACTCGACCTAGAGCAGAGAAAAATACGGCGGCCGCAATAAAAAAAAGAGTACACGAATAGCCAGAAAGGAAAAAGGTATACACAAACTGCAGCCAGGGAGGGCGAGTAAGTCAAGGGGGAAGGCGCATTTATACTTTGGGGTGAAAGGGAAAGGGGAAGCAGAAAAAGTTTGTTTACATAATCGATCCGAACCAGCAAAACCCCCACACCGGAGATAAATCAAAAAAGAGGGGTATCTTAGGATGGGAAAAAAAACGCCCTGTGTATATAGCAAGCGCAATCAATAGCACGGGGGTAAACGGGGGCTGAGATGGGGAAGAACCTTGAAGAATCAATCACGGGCTACCGAGGAGGACTTTTTTAGGGGGGGGGGGGAAGGGGGAAGGTGCTAGCCACTAAGGGGAGGCAGAAACCCCCTGCTAAGCGGGGAGGCACAACGCCATTATCAACGGAAACCGTCGGGCCAAAGAAAGGGGCAGACGGCAGCCTCCACAAAAAAAATAGTGATGCGAAAAATATATATATGGGGGGGGAAACTCAGGAAGGACGTTTGGCCCAGCAGTTCCCGCTCCAGAATGAGGTGACCGGAATCATCAAGCTGAGCATTTTTTTGTCTGAGACAAGAGCAAGTTGATCGAAGAAAAGCATCAAACTCGCTGCAGATCAGGGAAAAAGGGCGGGGGAATGGGAAAAAAAGGAAAGGAAAAGTTTTTTTAAAGGGAAAGAGCCGGCCTGCGCTGCTCAGACACAGCCTTTTCCACCATGGGGAGAAAGAGAGAGTCGGGGAAGGTTATATCGGGGGTGGTGGCTATTTGGTAAGGGGCAATTTGAAAGGGGGTGCGAGGCCTCAACAACTTCGATAGGAGAGAGACGCCCGAAATGTTCACCAAGAACACTGAGAAAGAAGAGGAAAGGGGAGCCTCCCGTCCACCGTTGGGGTGGTCTATGTATCGGGGGAGGAGTGATCGATTTGATGGGGGAAGGGAGGGGGCGCTAAGTGAAGAGGGGGGGGGGAGCTCCCTCTCAGGGAGGTCTGTAATTGGGAAACAGAAAAGACTAGGACGTCCTATTAACCGCTACCGGGAGATGGGAGTCCATAACAACAGGGGGGGGAAATGAACCTAAAAAAAGGGGGAGAGGAGACCGTATTAGAAAGGGGGGGTTCCCCATTCGGTGAAGAAAAAAAAAGGAAACGGAAGCAACGGAACCGTTAGACTCTTCCACATAAGAGAAGAGACTAGGACAGAGGTCACGCAGCTATTAGGAGGGTAGTAACAGGAAGTCCCGCGGCATCGGGAGGTCCGTTAGAAAGATTGGAAAGGGTATCTTCACTTGGGAGATGGCCGACTAAGGCCACCTGTCTACCAACTCGGTAGACCTCTAAAGAGGGAAGGACATCTGTCTGGCGACTGCAGACAAGGGAGCAAAGAAAGAGCAAGGGGACTCTCCTGTCCAGGATCTTCGTTCTAGTGACAATTCAGATAAGGGCTCCAAAGAGGAAAAAAATCCGGGCGCGAAGGGAAAATGGACTTTGGTGCAGGGAAAAAGCCGGGGTTTTGAACAAGGGACAAAAAAAGTAGTTGGGCGGAGCTCAGTGGCAAGGGATAACCGGGGGGCCGTGTTTTGCCACTACCATCACATGGTTACCATACGCTTCAGTACAGTGCAGAGTCGTCTTCGGTGAATAATTGAACACGCTGAAACTCCAAGTGATCAATGGTCCAAACACCCTTTCGGGGAAGAATTACTGGGGAGCAACATCTAATCCCGCGGTGACACTGACCTTTCAGCGAAGGAAGAAACAACGGATAGAGCAAAAAACGATCCGTAAAAAAAAGGCCAAAGACGGCCATCGGACCTGTCGGTCTGTACAATTCCCGCACCTGGGAGCGGCGTGTCCACGAAGGCAACAGACAAGAAGGAGGGCGAAGTTTTTAAAAACGGGAGGACCTCGATCAGGGAAATTCCCAGTCCATTCCTCCGAAAATGCAAAGGGGGAGGCGAAACGAGCATGGGCTCATTCCAGTAGAAATGAGGCGGGGAATACGGTTTGGCTGAGGGGGGGGAGCTTGGGGACATGCGAAATACCGGGGGGAGATCGCCGATGAGCGGCGCTTACAAAAGACCAGCCGCGCCGTCAGGAGCAAAAAAAAGCAGAGAGAACCGACATCAACCTTCAAAAAGGGGGAGCAGGAGATTGATAAGATGCAGATCGGCGCGCCCAATTGAGGGTGCCACGGCAAGACGGAGAAAAGGGACCATTAGAAATAAAAAGAGAGGGGGGGGGAGGAAAAGAGACTTGATTGCACCGAGGCGGGGGAGTAGGGTGGGGGGCCAACAAGGCAAAGCGCCTGGAGGATAAGCGACCAAATGTGTGGACGAGGCAAAATCTCCCGAGTGCTCGGCTTCACGACGAGGGGACGCGGTGGGAAGGGGTGAAGGGTCGTACGAGCTCAGGGAGCTACAGGAAAAAACGCATGTTATTTGGGGAAGAAGGGTCATTGCGAGGCCGATAGGTAAGTCCAACTGGTGGGACTAGCAGAGCGCGTCAACAACCGGATAGAGACCCCACGGGGGAATCTGTGGTGATGCGTAGCACTTAACGTTCACTGAAGGTAGTTCACGGGGACCTAGCTGACGAGGTCTCAAAGAGCACGCAACCAGTCTCGAAAAAGTTGGACTCGGTTTCTCAGAGGGTGCGCAAAAGAGCAGCTTGGGAGAAAAACTTGCCGGATGGACGGAGCCTCAAGTTTTGAAGGCAAATGTGCACCTGAGCTGTGCGGGACACTGAGGATCCACCGTACTCAACTATTAAGGGAGAAGGCTCAGGAGCGGTCGCTAGGGGGAGACGATGCACCTCAGAACAGCGTTCGGTGGTTAAAGCGGAGGCCAAGGGATCGGGAAAGTCCACGATCTTCCTTGGGAAGTATCGGGACATTCTGCCACGGCGCAAGATACGGTAAAGGGGAACGGAAAAAGGAGGGAGAAACCGTCTCAGGGGTCACTGTTGTCTACTAAGGAAAAAGGGGGAAGGGGGCAATCGCGAATATGTGTTCACGTTTCTTGGTAATAAGCAAAGGGGGGAAGCCTTGTTCACGAACATTTGCCAGAACGGTCGGGCCAAAAGAGGTGGGTCTGGAACAAGGGGTAACCGGTTCAATAACGGGGAGCAAAAGTATGTTTATAGACACGTTCACGATTGTTCAAATAAAAAGACGCAGAAAACAGAGAAGATGGCTTTGTTTCTGGAAGGAGATGGACCGTGAAGAGGTACTCTGGCGAGGGTCAGCAAAAATCAGGGCTCAGTAGGACTGGGGGGGGGACTGAGGAGGAAGGGTCGTGGAGGGGGGGGGTGAAGGAGATTGGGGGGGGGGGGCGGGTGGAGGGATTGGGTGATACTACATTGGAGGTGAGGATGGGGAAGTCTACTGGGAAGGGGGAGCCCGGCATATCAAAAACCATTAACTTTTTCATCTAAACAGAAGGGAAGATTCTCTCCACCCCCGGGTGGAGCAGAAAAGATCCCAGTGAAACCTGTTCGGCCGCGTACTACGACGAGAAAATGAATCCATGGCTCCAAGGTCTAGACTTGCAGACTGATGAAGTATAAAGAGCGCAGTGTCAAAGAATGCTGCCAGTGCGATGAGATCCAGGGAAATTTTTCTTTGACGACGCGTCTGAAGAGAGAGGATAAAGGGTTATCTAGCTAGAGGCAACAACAACCAAAATAGGCTTAAAGAGAAGATAGAGAGGGAAAAGTGCAGGGTATTACCTCTCTCGCAGAATGCAACCAACCGCCCCGTGGAAGGGAGAGAAAGAAAGGAGCTTTCACTCTTCGACGGCTTACAAATTGCTTCAATAGGAAAGGAGCCCATAAAGGAAGTGGGGATAGAGTATCCCTCTGCTCACAGATCGTGTCACGTTACTGAAATGAGGTGCTGAGGACCGATACGTCTGTTTAGCTATGCCCAAGCAGGTGGGGGAAGATGCCGGGATAGCAAACAGAGCGAAAGATAATAAAAGAGCTCGAAGCAACAACAAGAAGAAAGAGAGTCAACCCGACACGTACGAAAAAACAACCCTTCGCTAATCTCTAAAAAAGGAGGACGTAAAAAGAAGTCCCACCGGAAGGTCATTGATAAACCACCCCGTACATGGAAAAAGAGTTGGGAAAGAGGGGATGCCGGCAGTTACCCGATCCAGGAAGACCTAGGCGAGCGTCCTGGAGGGCAAACGGTTCAAGAGACATAGCTACGAGTTTTCGAAAAGATCGGAGGGGGGGAGGAACGCTCCTCTGGGAGAGGAAAACGGCAGGAAAAACCAATCTCTGGGTGCCTGAAAAGGAAACCCCCCTTCAAGAAAGAGTCTTCCCCGATTAATGCAAGGGGAGATGTGTGAAACTTCCATGTAGCAGGGAGAAGGGAGAGAAGGCCACTGATCTGAATTAAAAAAAAAAAAGTAAGAGCCATGGGGGAAGAAACAAACAGGTATTCTTGGAAAATAGCAGCGATTCGACTCAGAAACTATTCTCCTGGCGAAGTGCGGAGAGGGGTACAGGGGGAAAGAAGAGAACGCCACAGAGTAGAAGCAAAACCATGAAGGTCAAACATGAGGGGAGAAAAAGAAAGAGTTTTGGGGCGAAAAACCGCTGAAAACGGCTGCCACACGAAAAGTCCAGTCGAGGGATGAGGGGGTTGAGCCCCTCTATACAGCTTTGCCCAAGTAGGACCAAGGGAAAACTAAAAGTTACGTAGAGCCGGACTGAAGAAAGACCATAAAGAAACTAGGTACGACAAAGGGAGAAAAGGCGTTTCACCATTTGGGCTGACATCTCGACGCCGCAAAGGGACAAGGGAGAACTAAAAAATGAACTGGGACTTGGGGGGGCGCCTGCTAGAGCGAGCTCGACAATCCAGGAAACTCGGAAACCAGATGGGGGGCATCCTATCCACACGAGGAAGCATTGTACTTGAAACACAAAGGTCGCCGGGGGGGTGGAAAATAAAAAAGTCCTCTAGCTTGGAAAAGAATAAGCACGACAGAAAGAGTACAGATTCTGCAGAAAGGGGGGAGAAAGGACTTCTATAAAAGAGAGAGGTAAGTGAAAAAGAAAGGAAAAGCAGGGGAGCTTGACGGGCAAGAATAAATTGTGTAGGGAAGGTAGAAGAATACAAGGGAAAGAGTCCTCCTTTGATGGGGCTCCTCTTTGGTATCATTTAGAAGGCCGGCGCGGCCTTGTACGTGGGGGGGGGGAGGGAAAGGACAGCACGCAATCGGCGGCGGACCCTGATTAAGACTTAGCCGGGGAAAGGAAGACATCTCCTAAAACCGGTGCAAAGTCTTAGGGTCGAAGGGGGGGATTAGTCAAATGACGGGATCGGGGAAGTTTTAAGCAAAACACATAAAGGGTTGGCTGGCAGGCGGGAAGGAACTGGGAGTACTCCTAAATATCTAATTGCTCATCTTTAAAGACTAGCAGAGGGCAGGTCCTTTTATAGGGGCGGAGTGGATCACAAGCGTTCGGCGGGAATTGAAAACATAGGATCCGAAGAGCTATGGACGAAAGCTGTCGGTGGACAACGAATATTTTTGTGCGAGAGACTGTGGTGTTGTAGACGCGGGGAAGCCCTGAGTGAAAGAAGGAGGAGAGTTAAATTGCTACAGGATCTGCTTAAACCGGTGTTTACCGGAGCACGCCGGAGGGGAAGAGGGTGGGAAACACTCTCCTCGGGAGGCAGAAGATGCCGACAAAGTATTTCACTGGGGGAGGTCGATGGACCAAACAGGGGGGCCAAACCCGGGATGCAGTTGCCTTGAAAAAAACTCCAAAAAAACTTTGGGTTCCTGTTGGAAATCCACAGTTTCTCCGGCGTGAGACCGCGGTTCATAAAAAACAGAAGGGGGAAGGGGAGACTCCCTGTGGCGGGGAGGGCGCAGGAAGGCCTTGAACATGGGGATGAACTAAAAAAACTCTAAGGGGAAGGAAGCGAGCTCAACCGTCGAGCTTCTTCTCTAATCTGGGGAGGCGCGCCACTCGCCTTCAAAGAGGCAGGTTCGGAAAAGGGGAGGGGGCTCCCAGAAGGGATCCAGGAGGAAACATCTGTCCTGCCCTCGGACCGAACGGGCAGGACGGAGTAAGGGGCTACCATATCTTTCTTGAAGTTCGACAGCCTCTTCAACTCAGTGGTCTGTACATGAGATAGAAACGTGAGGGAAAAGGCTGAGCTCCCTGGGGAAGAAGGGGAGCGTTGATTAAACTGAATGATTACAATGGGGCCACGTTTAAGAACAGGGCAGAGGGGAAAGGAGGGGGGATCAAACTAAATCTTGGGTGTCAGCCCAAAGGCTCCGCGTTCATCTGAAAAAGAGGGACTGGGAAAAAGGTAAGAGAAGGAAGCAGGAAAATCCTATACTTAATCAAAACTCTAACATAAAGCGACGATAAAGCCCTAATAGAAAGGTATACACCAAATCGGGGAAGACTTCACCAGGGGGGGAAAGGCCTTGAAGGAAGTGGGGCAGCAGGGAGACTTGTTTTAATTGTCGAGGCCGGGGGGGGGAGAAAAAGAAGGGGGGGTTCCAAGTCAATGACTTTACCATGGAAGCACAAAACCTGAGAGAATCAAAGAGAGAGAGGAGGACTTCGGACCAGGAAGGTGTGAAGTATGACTCAAAGGAGAAAAGAAGAAGTCAGGAAGGTTAAATAAACTGATCTGAAGGGGCAACACCGCTTGATGGAGAGGAAAGACTGCTCACGGAGCGCTAAGGGGGTTCTTGGCCGCTGGGAGAGAAGAGGCAGCTTGAGAAGACAACAACCTGCTCAGCGTGACAGAAGTAAACTCTTCCTCAGGAAACCTGTGAAGGGAGGGAAAGAAAGGGAGGGGTTCCATATCTAGAACCAACAGGAGTTATTAAAATATAGAGCTCAAACGCGAAAGGGCCGGTTGGACCGCAGGGGGGAGTTCTCGTCCATAAGGGGAAAGACGTCAATCAGGAAGCAAGGGTGGTGTGTCTCTCAATCTGCTAGTTTGTAGGGAAAAGTGGTAAAACGAGCAGCTGGAGCTCAGTTGCCATCTCGTTTATGGACAATGAAAGGAAAAGAGAAGTATCAAAAAAGGGGCGACAGGAAGAGGCCGGCTGCACCGGAAGGCTCCTATTACCAAGGCTTGCCGTTTGAAGAAACGATCTTTTTAAAGGATATCAGGGGGTGTGGGTGCATTGTGTTCAAAGGGTGAATTTAAGGGAAGTTCTTCACACCCGGAGAAGGAGCGCGAAAATGGAAACCCTACCCTATGCCAAAGAGGACCCGGGGGAAGAAAGGACTGGGGTTCCCCTTGTGGGGGTGTAACATTTGATCTTGAAGGAGGGAGCGTCCGAGTTTCTGGTAGGAAAAGGCAGACCGGAGAAGGTTTTCCTCAAAGGAGAGAAGGAAGCTTAATGGGGGAACAAGGAAACGACGACTCAGGAAGGTCCCGAGAATACAAAAACCTTCTGCGGGGGCTAAACAACCAAGTATAAAGGAGGGGGAAAGGAAGGAGAAAAAAGACCCATAAAAAAGTAAGTGAGGAGGGGAATCATGGAGTTACTACACGCGCGGTCCTAACTCTTCACTCAACAAGTTTTCCTGAAAAACGGAGAGAGACGTCATCAACAAAGAGCGCATGACGAAACAAAGAGTCAAGCTCGTTTTGGGGGCGATATATTCAGAATTCGCGCATCGGTACAAAGGGGAAAAATTTGCGCAAGGGGGGGGGGAGACAGGATTGCGATGCTCAATCTACCTGTTTCGGAAGCGCCGTGGTGGATAATTCACTCCGGTCACCAGGAGGAGACTCAGGCATAGAAGGAGGGAGCCTCGGGGCCTCTCAGGGAGAGGAGGGTCTCGGTAAAAAGAGAAGAAAAGTCACTAAAACTCTCCATCATCAAAAGAGTCGGAACAGGGGGGTGGGACCAACAGCGGCTCAAATGCTTCTACATGTTCTTGACCAACCCAGGGAGGGGGACGAGAGCACAATTTCATAATTAACTCTTGTGGCCGGGGGGGGAAAGAACATCACATTTTCAATACCGTTGCGTCCCGTTCGGTGCCGTAGCTAGGGAGGGGAAGAAGGGTAAAAACAACGATCGCAAATGTCAGGAAAACCCTGGGGGTGCGAACCGGAGTAGGACAATCAGTGCATTCTTATCCACCGGAGAGAAGGAAAAAACTACTGCAAGGGGGGAAAAAAAAGGAGACCATCTGAGTTAGTCCGATCGTCATCCGGAAGGGGAGGTCGCCCCTTTCAACAGACAGACTGCGGGAAGGGAAAACTACGGCTTCAGAGAACCAACAGAAAGCAGATTCTCTATGTGTTGACACAAGACTGCGCCTTGGGGGCGACGCGATTCCCATTTCCATACTGCGGCCTCATAAAAGGGGGGAATGGCCCAAACAGAAGGAGCAAACGAGGGAGCGACGTCATAAAACATGGAAAGAACGTTCTTGTTCGCGCTGTGGGAGGCTTGTCCAGGCGAAAAGCATAAAATAATTCGGGGAAGGAAGCCGAAGGCGCTGGCGCGGGAAAACACACTCAAGCCGTCTCCTGCAAGGGAAGAAAAAATATACTCACTGAGGCGCAATAAACAACAGGAGCCCGCTCACCAGCGAAGGATAAAGCTTGAAATCTCCTTCTCAAAATTTATTGGACCACAGGAACTGGGGGGGGACAACTCTTTTTTATCAGACCTGCGAGAGGGGGGTAAGCAGGCGGGCAGATTATCCGGAAGAGTGGAGCGTTATCTGGGAGGAGGGATCAACGAGAGCAGGCGCGCCTTATGAGGAAAAAAAGAAAAAAGTTTCGGAGCGTCCAGGAGAAGAGGGTGGAGCAGGGAGCCCTCCTCTTTCTACCGGGGTTTGTCAGTGGGAACCGGTGCTGGCCGTTCGAGCTTCTAAGAAAGGGAAGCCTCCAAACATAAAAGGGAAGTAGTTGCAGAAGAAAAGGGGGGGGGGAAAACTTGCTAACAGAGTGGGGGGAGGAAAAAAAGGGGGGACTATCTCTCCTTATCGCTTACCGCTGATGTGAGGACGTCTGGGGGGAAAGCTGGGGGATAAAAGGAAAAAAACGGTAGTGAAAGGGGGAAAAACATCGCTGGGGACAGCGGTCTCGGAGTGCTAACCACACGCATCATAAAGGGAAAAAGTTTAACTCTGCTTCTAGCGGGTGCGAAGCGCAGACACTGGGTTCTAAAAAAAAACTTGGCCTGAGAAGCGAGAAAAACCTCAGTTTAAATGTCATTTGGGGGGTGAAACTTGGGAGGAAGGACTTCTGACAAAGAGCTCCAACGATCAAGCAAGGGGCAAAGGTCGGAGGCGTGAAAAAAAAGGAGGGGGGAGGGGTCGAATACAGAAACAAAATCGTTCTGCGGGAATAGGAAGTTTATCAGGTCAAGAGGAACGTACCGCGCGCAGTGGTTCCCTTCTGGGACACTCGCCAAAGGAACGGGAACCGATCAACGGCCAAAAGGAAGGGTCAGGAGAAGGGGGAAGGGTCTTGGGGGGGGCAGGTGCGCAAGTAATGAGGCAAGAGAAAGAGGAGAAAAAAGTCCTTTTCCGTCCGGCGTGTCTCGCGCACAAGTCCGTGCGGAACCATTGCAAGAGAGGGCCAAACACTCGTAGCGAGGGATCGTGACCTTGCATGACTCTTCTCGTAAGGCTGGGCTAGCACGGTAACGGAAACGGGGTTCAAATAAAAAAGAGGAACTCTCATCAAGGTACACCCCTTGTTGTCGGTCCTGGGGGGAGATTGGTATGGAAGCTGGCCACTCGAACCTCGGCGAGAAGTCTACCTTTACGGGATAGCGGGTTTAGGTCTCCGGGTAGTGGGGGGGATCTTGGGGGGTGGTTGTTGATGTTGGCATGGGATGTTGGGTTGGTAAGCGATCGAGGGAGGATCGGGGCAACAAGTCTAGATGGGGAGGGAAATCACCACTGTCAAATCCCTGTCGGGTGTAGGATCTCAAAAAGAAGGCCTCTACGGAGGGAAAGGTGATCCGCGTACCAGTAACCTAATTCGACCGGTAGGGGTGATACGGGGTCCCAAGTAAATCAGGCCCGGAGAAAGGGACTCAATGCTCTTGTATCTCTACCTTGGCCAGCATGACTGACCGGGAGATGAAAGAAACACGGGGGAAAAAGGGGGGGAGGTAGACTCGTTCGGGCGGATAGAGAAAATAAAGGGGAAAAAGGAAAAGGTATCTCTCTCACCCAAAAACGAGGATGAGAAGGGGGGGATCGTGAAAGTGAGTGGTATTCCTCTCGGCAGAAAGGAGAAGAAAAAACAATAAACTGTCGATAAGTAAATAGAATGCAGGAAAAGATTTCAGCGTAACGGGACCCACGATAGAACTTAACCTGCAATTTACTTTAGAGGGGGAAAGCCCCGGCTCGACTAGGATGGTCGGAGGGAACTGGAGCCTTTCATCCTCTAGTGCTGACGAGCACGGACGGGGGGCTCTAAAAAAGGTCACAAGCAGGGCGGTGAAAATTTATAAGGAAATCAGACTCCCTCAGAATAAAATATCGAAGGAACCACCAACATCAGAATAAAAAGCGTCCTGGAAAAAAACCACAAAAGCCCGACCCTCCAATAAAATAGCGAGAGAAGAACCTGATAACTCCAGGAGTCAGGGCCCCTCGTCAAGGTCAGATCAATGTACGCAAAAAGACAATGGTTGTGTTTGTCCTGGGGAGTTAACCCCCGCTTCCGGGGGTTCGAGCCCGAGCCTCAAGCCGCCAAATCTCCGTTAGGAAAAAGGGTCAAAAGACCTCTACGAAGGGGCCAAATCGGTAGGTACGGAAGGGGAATCTTTGGGAGCGATACACAGACGGGAACAGTAACCTAAGCGTGAAAGCCAAGATCGGACGCCAAAAACGTAAAATACCGGATTATCCTGAGCCCTAGTACTTGTGTCCGGGGAGAGGGTAACGGAAGTCATGGAGCGGGTTCATAAGTAGAGAAAGGGAATGCAGCGAAAGAAAAGTCCTATTAAACTACCAGGTAGTCCGCTAAAAAAGAAAAGGGCGAGGGCTGATGTCATCGCTACGAGCTACAAGGGCATCCTTACTCCAATTGACTCCGTCCTGACTTTCTTTTATCCGGGGGTGCAGACATCTTATAAAAAATCATAAGTTAAAACCAGTTCAACCTGAAAGGTCTAGAAGAAGAAGAAGGCGTGGTTCAGACAAAAAAGGGGAGCTTGGCTTCAGGCCACCCTTCGAAAAAGCAGAGTATCCAAAGGAAAAGAAACCTTAACTTCTTTGTGTTCCAGGCCGCGATCCAAAAGTTCCAAAGATATTACCCTGAACTAACTTGACAGCTGGAAGGGGCTCGGAAAGCCTCCGCCGATATACGACGCCTTCGATGAAGTGAAAAACCCCGGCTGCACTCTCTCAAACGCCGCAAGGGGGACCCTTAGCTAAATAACATTCCCTGGGGGCTGTGGGGGGGGAAAGTCCGAGCTAAGAGAAAAGGAGACAGGGGAAAAAGTATCTCATCAGGGACTACCCAGGAGGGAGGGAAGACAGGAGGGGAAAAAATCCTGGAAACAAACACCCTTTCTCATCAAAGAGAAACGGCTATCAGAAGTCCTCACTACTAAAGATACCGAAGGAGAAAATCGAACGTCCCGCATAAAAAGAGAGGGGTAATGATAAAAACGAGCCGGGGATCAGTTTTGTCATAGAACATTTTGTAGCAAAGGGGAGATAAGAGGATCAGAAGGGTTATCGGATGCCGGGGTATTGGCTCAATCGTTTTCTGTGAGAGAAAGGGCTCCGGAAGAGGGGAAAGGGGACGGGGAGACGCGCGTAAGATTCGTCCCTCCGGTATAGATAGCCTGGCAACAACTGCACAAAATCCGCAGAACCTTAGCAAAAGGCTGATTTCGGCCGGAAGATGGGAACTCAGGAAAAATCTGGCAGACTAAGTGGGGCCCACCGGGGTCATGAGCAGTAAGGGGAATAATCATATATACGGGGAACGGGGGCAGCAGCGAGAAAAACATCGAGTCAATCTGCTGGTACCTGGGGAGAAGCGGATTTTCTCTCACGCGTGAGTTTCGGAATTTGGAGCAAAAAGAAAAGAGGTGAACCTTCTCCGATCAGGGCGTGGGCACCGCGGAGTTGTTCCGGCATCTGGGGGGGGGGGATCCCCGTACCGGGGGTCTACGAGCATGTGCTGGAAAAGAGAAGGATGCGAAGGAAAAAAGTAAAAAGTTCTTCGACAGGGTGGGTGGCACTTCAGGGGGAGGAGATAGTGCTGGATTCCAGGGGGGAATCGGGCCAAAGGAAACCATACGAGGTCACCCCAGGGGGATGTGATAAAGGAATGCAACACTTCCAACAGGTGAGTCAATTTCTTCACGGAAAAAAAGAAACCTCGCCCCACTGTTGAATGGGGGTTCGCAAACCGGGAGAAGGCGGGGAGGGAGCCGCTTGTAAGAAAAAAAAAGGGGAAGACTCGCGCCCTTATTGGGACTGTTACGCCGGAAAGGCTGCAGTGAAGGACCCTAAGCGACTTGAGTTCGAGGAGTACTCTCCCGTCATTCAGGAGTGCTAGAGGGAGAGGGGGGAGGGGCGAGCAAACGAACAGCTTCCTCATAGAAAAGGTCTCACAAGGCGGTGCGAATAAGGGCAGCGCCGTCCCCGCGAAAGATGGCCATCTTACGCGTGACAGGACTTCCTTCTACTAGATCGGAAGGAAACAATATCGTAGGGAAAGGGGGATGTCGGAAGTGACTCGGCGAGGTTTGGCAATTACGATAGAACGGGGACAGGAAAAGGGAGGAAGCTCTGGGGCCGGGTCCTTCCTAGCGGTTATTCAAGGAACGGGGGAACTCACTTCACCGTGCAAAAAAGAATAGTGTACGCGCGGTTTTTGGGAATTTCCTAAGCGGATGGGCACAACAAGCCCTGAGCGATATGGACGACCGGGAGGGAGGTGTAGGGGGAAAAAAAGTTGAAACCAAAATCCCTGAACAGGAGGAAAAAAAAAGAGGAAATAAGTCTTCCGGACAAATCGAACAAAAATCGACATAAAGACCTAAAGAGCAAATGGTCACACACAAAACAGGGTTGCTCTCCAGATGAGGCGATTACCGTTCGGGGCAGCAGGGTAACTGGGGGTTGGGGAAAACGGTCCGTGAGGGCTCGCCGTAAAAAAGGTGTTGTAACAGAACACTTAACTCTTACCTTTCAAAAAAAACAAAACTGAGAAGAGGAACTCAGGGAGAGTTAGGGAGGGAACAACGAACGGTAATATAGCATAAGGCAGCCGCGAGCGGCGAGTGGAATAAAAAGGCAAAGAACTTCCTGGAGACAAATGCTTCCGTATAGGAAATACGAGGCCAACCCGCTGCGGAGGCGGTTTTCGAAATAAGAATATTGCGAGACAGAAAGGGGAGGAGGGAGAACAAACCCATGAGCGACGTGGACGTCCGTCAAGAAAGCAGAAGAAAAGTAAAGGGAGGCCAACAATGTCAGCTTGTCCATATCGCTAGACAACAAAAACAACTGAGGGGGAAGAGCGATCTATCTTCCCACGACGGGGAAGGAAGTGGGGAAAAAGCACGGGCACATGGCCGGCGAAGCAAGGTGAGGAAAAGACACTCTTGAGGTTGGGAGTAAACAAGCAGCATAGGGAGAGAAAGGATGGGGAAAAACAGCGGACTCGCACGAGCGCAGCCGGCTTGCCGGAGGAATAGTTGTGTATGGACCATGGGAACAGCAGGGAAAGGGAAAACGGGCGACGAAAAAGAGGGAAGGCTGCTACTGCGAATATTACACAGGGAGGGTGAGGTGGCCAGTGAAGAACCGAAAAAAATAATAGATTTTTCCTTTAGACATGGTGGGTTGGCGGGGTTTTCACATGGGGGAAGTTAGGTCATGACAACAAAAAAAACGTCGATAGCGAGAAATCAATGGTAAAAAAAGTACCAGGCGACCCCGGCGGGAGGGCTCCTCCTGAGGTGCAGAAAAAAACCGTTTGTGTGGAGACATTTGATCTTGGAGGTTCGGTAGGACGATTTTAAATTTCATTGGAGGAGCCGAATCGGGGGTAAGAAAATCCCTCGGGAGGAGGAATTTTGCCACGTAAATAAAAGGTCTCGACCGATGACCAGCATACGGGAGGGGGAGGCCAATACCCAGAGTTAGGAAATGTCTCGAAGCGACAATATGCAAATAGGTCGCAAGGGAAGCAATAAAAGGTCCTTTTTCCCTCAAACGCAGAAATTAAGCGGCGAGCTCAGAAAAAAGGGGGCCGTCCCAAGGAGAGCGGTCAGAAAAAAAGCGCCGAGGAACGTTAAGACATCGGCATACGCCGTATGGTGACGGAGATAAAAGGAAGCTTTTTAAAAAAGAGGCCAAGGGAAAAGATGGCACAGGTTCGCAGGGGGGGAGAGTTATTTCTGGAAAAAAACCTCCTTTTGAGAAAAGCGAAGATTTGGAACTGCCAGGGGAGGAGCCGCCGCAACCATAAAAGATAGCGCGCCCCACATCGGGGAAAATGATCCTCGCCTCGAATGCATAAGGCGCGGAGGGGGGGGAGCGTTCCATGCAGATCTAAAAAACCCGCGCCATCATGTGGCAGGAAAGAGGGGGGGAGGACAAAACGGGGGGGGTACCAGAAGAACATTGTTGTGGGGAACACCAGAACCAAAACGTGCTAAGGATGCAGACAGTTACGTGGACTGTTGGGGGGCACCGCGACATCGTTACTAATCCGTCTTCCTCGTTATTTACTGCCTTAGGCGGAGGAAATTACAGCCGGGAAATCGCCTTAAGGGGGGAGCCAAGTTCACAACACCCTTGCCGGGGCAGTGAACTTTTGGAGACCTGTGGAAAGAAGCGACGGCGTACAGACAGCCTCTGTAACACAGGAGGGAGAAAACCTCTTCCGAAAAAAAAAGAAGGGAGCATAGGGTGGGGGGGGAAGATCGCGGGGGTCGGGGATGTCGGGCTCAAATGCCAAGGCACCTACTAGAGGGTATCCCCTCCTGCGGCATATCACAGAAGCAGAGCGGTTTTTCACGAGCAGTTTCAAGATCAAAAATGCGTTCCTTAACAGTCCACGAACGCCGCCTGCAATGGGGAACCACCAATCGGGCGGCCATCGGCAAATTGGCATGCGCCTGCAGGAAGGGGCAAAATTTCATCTTACTGGGAGGGAGGATTGGTGTGGTTCGCGTTGGAAAGAAGAAAGGGGGGTGAGCCGTACGATGCGATTCAGGTCTTCCATCAAGTCACCCCGAACGAGGCCGGCCTGAGCCAGACGATCACGGAGTCCCTCACAAAGACCGATCACCGTGAGTTGAAGAAAGGGGAGAAGACCGGCGGCGCAAAAGGGAGTAACTTCCAAGGCGAACTTCTCACGACGGCCGGGGTATAACTTAACAGCGAGAGGCTAACCAGGACGTCTCAAGGGAAAGGGGGGCCGCCGAGGTCTCTGTTGTTCAGTGCGAAAAGGACGCAACCCAAGAAAGGAAAAAAACCTGATGAGCAGGCTACAGGGTGTGTGTCAGCTTCCGCTCAGCGGGCTCACTTAGGGAAAACGAGGTAGAACGTGTCGGGTTTGCCGTCGAACTTGGAGGGAAGGGTGGGGCCTCTAGAAGGCCATGTAAGGCAAACCGGTCCAGGGCATGGTGATGTGTCTACTGTCAACTGTGCGCTGGAAGACTGGGAAGGAACAATGGGGTTGAACTCATCGCGGGGTGCCGAGGCAAGAACCAGTGGAATGGGGAAAAGTCTGTCGAGTCCGGACTTGAAAGATTCAGAGAGCTTTGAAACGCTGGTCTTGACGGTAGAAACAGCATCATCAGGGAAAAAAAAGTTCCTTTTGGGGACTCAGCTTTCTGCAGAGTTTGGCGAACGGAAAAAAGCCGCGCTTTTTCGGAAAACTGGCCGATGTAATCTGAGGAACTCAGTTTTTTATTTGAATGGTGAGGAAAAATTTGACGGAAAATATGAAAAATCGGCTAAACCATCGAAGAGGCTGGGACGAAGGGGGCGGGAGGATCTGGCCAGGGGGCTCTTCGGAAATGACTCACATCGTTGGAAGGGGGGGGAAGATAAAGGAAAAAGATTCAAAGAGCACTAGAAAGAAAGGGTCCTTCTCAGACAGGAGAACGCTCAAGAGGCCGGGAAACCTATCCACGGCTAAAGGGAAGGGAGCAGGCTCCGAGGAAAATGAAGGGAGCCGAGTACGTGGGGGAGTTGCAATCGCGAGCGGTTTTAAAAAAAAGAAGGCTTGGATCGGAGGGAAAAAGACACGGGGACGGTCAAGAAGTCGACGAGACGGGTGGAGCCCACTAGGCAGAGAGTTAGAGGGGCTCACCTTTGAACGCCGCGGCGCTACGGCTCTTGCGAGGAACGAAACTAGGGGGAAAAAAAACAGCATGACGGAAAACTATCCGCAGTAGGGTGTTAGGTAAGTATATTAAAATTTACAGCGGGAAGAAGGGGGGGGGGCGGTCCGCGTGAGTCAGGCGGGGAATGATATATCTACTGGGGTTACGGTACGCAAAGGGAGGTTAACGTTCTTGGTTTGGGGAGGGGATGGAGGTCGATAGGTGGTGAAATGCATTGGGTTTCGACGATCAGAGGGGTGGGGTAGGGGAGGGCAGGAGATCTGATTGGACTTACCTCCCGGTCGAGTCACATGATTGGGCCAATCCAAAAAAAAAAGGACTCGTGAAGAAGCGCGTCGAACTGTGCGAAGACAACATAAAAAGAAGGTAAATCCGCGGATGACTACGAATACCAATGCCATATCAATGATGGAGGACAAGTTTCTCGAAGTGTCAAAAAAGGAATAGGCGAGCAAAAGTGGCAAAGCATGACGCCGGACGAGGAGGACAATTTCTTGAACTGGGTCTTGCGGTCCGGGCAAAAAGAAGGAAGGAAAAGGCCCTTGGAAAAGAGGGAGGTCGAGAGAAAAAACAAAAAAAGGGAGGAGGAGGCCACGAGAGCTAAGGAGTCAGGGGGAAGTGCAGTGAAAAAAGAAAATCTCCATAAAAGACCATACAAGGCACATTGTCAATAGAAGGGGATGATGGGAGGGGGGGGAAAAAGCGCGAGCTATACGCATGGCTGCCACGGCGAGAACTGGCGAAAGGGGAAAATGAGTCTGGAGATCCAATCGGAAGGAAAAAAAGGCTTGTCCTGGTAGGAAAAAGGGGAGGCGAAAGGTCGCCGCTCTCTACAAGCCGTGCGGGTGGCGCGACGAAGGTAAGCACTAGTGCCCCAGATCCGACAAAAACTCCTCCCAGAGCAGTTCGAAAAAAACACGCAAGGGAAGAAGTCGGGGGGGGGGACTTCACCACAATCCCCAATAGGAGAAATTCGCGAATACTTCTCGTTCGACTGGGGAGCCGTTCGAGGGCCCGGAAAAAGTCACGCTAGACGCAACAAAAGGTATGCGAGTAGGGGGCCGGTGTGGATTTGGGGTCCCACAACTTCTTTCCCAGGGAAAGCCCCTAAAATACGCTCGCCGCGCAGTTAGTTCCACGGGTCAAGAACAATAGAAGGGAGTTGGGGCCCTATCGGGTAGATGCGGGACACGCACGGCGAAGTTCATAAGCCGGGAGGAAACAAGAGCGAGTTGCCCTGCAATTGGGGGGGGAATACGCAAACGGTCAAGGCAGGGAAACTGCAAACCGAGGAAGATGCCCTTTATCCAGGGGTTCAAGGATCAAGGAGAGTGGAATGAGATGTCAGGAGATACGTTACGCTTGAAGAAAGGGGATATTAAACCGACCAACCGAAAAGGAGGATCGCCTGCTATGAGAAAAAGGCAAGCATGAGACCTTCGCACCGTGGGATTTGCGGAGAGGGGTGGATAGTGGAAATCATGCAGAAAGAAGCCAAGAGTGGGAAAACCCCATGGCAAACAGGGGGGGTTATCAAATCAAGCTCAAAGGGGGGATACCGGGCGCGGTCGGGAAAAATCGAAAAAAGAAGAGGAAAAAACGGAAACTCTACACTAGAGCTTTGGTGGTGCTCCAGTAAAAGACCCATGGGGGAAAAAAGAGTAGAACCGGGGACTCCGTCCGTCGACGTAAGTCTCGTAACGCAAAATCAGAGGTAGGTGAAAATTCTCTCTGATTGGTCCACCACGTGGGGACTGCAAAGCTCAAACGAAAGGGGGAGAAACAAATAACTAAAGGGGGGAAAGGGGTTGTCGGCTAAGGCGAAGCGGGGAGGAAGGATGAACAAACCAAACAGAGAACTAAAACTCTGATTGCAAGGAAAAAAAAAAACGCTATCATAGGGGGACGATTCCGGCACACTTGGGTCCTATGAATCAGGAGAAGGAGGAGGCTCCTCAGGCACTACCTAAAAAGATACCTCTTCTCCAACGCCCGTCCCGTCGAATAAAAAGATCGCTGCATGATAAAATAGTGAAAGCAGAAGGGTGCCTAAATCCATTTTGACATTCTTCAGGATTGAATCAAGACTATGGGGATCGGCGCCGGTTTTGATGGAAAACCGAGGGTTGAGGTGACAGGGGAGGTCTTCGCAAGCGAGTCGGTTCACGTGCGGGAAAGGGACGCGCATAGGGCGAAAATTCCCCTACGTTATCGAATTGCGGAAACTTTACCAACGCGCCCAAAAAAACGAACCGTATCAAATCGAAAGGGGATAAGGCCACATTAATGGCAAGGCACCGCGCGGGCCTACAGGGAGGGGGCGGCACGCAATGGTCGGGCGGCATTAATTTAATAAAGCACGCCACGAATCGCACTTACTGCCTCTGGGTTAAAAACTGGGATAAGGAAAAATGGTCTGGCCCGAGGGGATGGGAACAAGAAGCGTCAGGTGGGGCAAGGGGGAATTGGATAACCGACATAGTAAACGAAGCGGCGATGCCCAAATAACGGGGGGGGAAAATCGGGTGGGGGAGAGATCCATGGTTGGGCTACGCGCTGCCAGGAAAGGAACGAGGCGTCTCAGGAAAGGGGCACCAAGGATGGGGAGGGGAGCCTTTTTGGGAAAGAAACCCGCGATAGTGGTGAACGCATCCTCCTAGCCGGCAAGAGGCTAGGCCGGGGGGAACTTGCGGTTGAATTTGAAAAAGGACAAACTGTAGGTCAGGCTTCACTTTGGGCCCGCGACACGAAGGGTGGGGGCCTTGTGGTCAGCCCACCCGGCGCCTCTGGACGTTAAAAAAAAGGCCCCAACGGGGAGGGAAGGACGAAGAAACGGAGGTCTGGTCCCTCAGTTAGGGGATGAAAATTGGAAAAGCGACCGACAGAAGGGATAGGGAAATTCTAAGTCTCAAGCCTTAGGAGTAGGGGAGAAAAAGGATGCTTTTCTGCGCGCCCTAAATAATATAAAAACTCGATTGAGAAAAGGGAGGGGAGGTTGGTCTAAGAGGGAAAGTCCGGCCGGACATGGAACATATTTCTGGACATAGAAGATTGCGACTGTCCGGCTGAAACCGTCACTCCAATAGTCTTGAAAAAGTCGCGTTAACTCGGAAAAATCAGTTGTCTGGGAGGGCGAACGGTAAAAACAATTCTTAACCCCGGAGGGAAGGAAGGAGGGGCTGGAAAGTCAATGACCTGTTCTCACTTCCCTTTGGAAGAGACGGCATATTGGAAGATTGCGGAAAATTGACTAAGGTGGGGTGTCATCCCGAGCCGGTATCGAAAGAGGTCCCTATAAAGTACGTGAAAATTTGAGCAGGAAGAAAGTTAAAAGAGAGAAGGAAAGAAAATCGACATAAAGCGGGAGGATAGCCCTCGTCTCAATTGTGGAGAACCACGGGACTCGGACAGCAGGGGAGGAGATAAAAGAAGTATTCCTCAATTTGAGACTTGTTTACAGTTCCTTCCTAGAGACTAGATGGTGTTGAATAACACAGTAAGGGAAAAATTTGAAAAAAGGAAGCACAAACCTGATATATCAAAAGGACGCGGTAAAAAAGTGATGGAAACGACGCACTGGTTAAGGAGAGAACATCCAATGCGTAGCGCAGTGTACATAACAGAAACGGATATGAATGGGAACCAAAAAATTTCCAGAGGAAAATCACGGAGGGAAGGAGGAGCTTTTGGGGGGGTAAGCCGAACTGTGCGAGAACAGGCGGCTTTAGCACAACCACCCGGAAAGAAATCGTGGAACAGGTAAGAAATGGCCGCAGAAAACTGTGCCCGTGCGGGCCACAACAACTTGACGCGTGGGCAGAAAGCGCAAAAAAAAAAAGTTAGAAGGGGGGAAAGAATCGGCCCAAACGGCGGAAACTGCTGTGGCAAGCACGGCACATGGTTCTCGAGGAAAGCGTTGACCTGACGGAAAGAGGTTAGCATGGGTTGACAAAAACTGCTCACTTCATCAAGAGGGAATAGGGCAAATATCGACACACGAAAAAACTCCGACGAGCAGCAGACCGCTTTCCGAATAGAAAGCGGTGGAAAAAAGGGCAAGAGCAGTTGGGGTCTTGCACCGTGACCATAACGCTGGAAGGGAGCTCAGATACCCAGGGGCTACAAAACAGTAGAAAAGGCGAGGTCGGGGTTGACTGTATATCATGTGGGTGGGGGACGATTGTTGGTCAAAGGGGTGAAAAGGAGTGAGGGGAAGTCCAACCCCCTTCGATGCAGTAGAAAAAAGAATGTCAAACAAAAGCTGGACGCTGCTACCCAGGACCGGTAATATCCTAAAAACTGAGGGAAGGAGTCCCGTGGTGGGGGTGGAGACCTTGGATCTGGGGACGTGTAAGAAGTCATTGGAAAGGGACCTATTTTCTGAGAAAACCGTAGCAGAGGTGTCTACCAGTCTCTCGGGGGAGGAATTTTTGCCAAGGACTCTCTAGAAAATGACACGAGAAAACGGCGGGATGGGCTGCACATAAAGCCGGATGAAAAGTAATAACGAAAGCGGACAAAGATGCCCGTTACAAAATTTTTCGAAAGGGAATGGAGGGGGGAAATCAATGCAGTTGAGAAAAAGCGCATGCCGGAAAGAAAAGGCGATATAACCTTTGCCGTAACCCTTCGAAAGGAAGATCCACCCACTACGGGGAACGTCGGGACCAATCGTCACGAAAAAATATGGGGGGACTCGGATAGGAGAAGGAGTCACTAGGGAATCGGGTCCGATTTGACCATATTGTACGCCGTGATAGGCCCGGAATGGAGATCGCCCGAAGGTCCGTTCTACCCCTAGCCGATTGACAGAGCGTCGGTCTGCTCCGAAACAATCGAGGGCCTCCGCCACTGTCTGGAGGATCCAGGGCCTCGAAATCTAAGCGTCGGTTCAGTCCAATGCAGCTCATGAACGCAAAGAGCAGAAGGGGCGCCGGGGGTCAATGTTGGGCGACCACTCGGCTCATCCCGCGGACGACAGGGGGCGTGAAAAACCAGACCGCCACAGAAATTGAGGAAAGGGGGGCAGACGGACAGAACGGTGCCCGGGTTGTCCCAAGCGACCAGCAAGGAGGCTAAATTTTCTTCCCTCAGTATTGGGCTTTCCGTTCCAGCGGGAGGACAGGGAAGGAAACACATAGCACGGAAGGACCGGTAAAAACCTGGCGAACGAGTGAGTTGGCTGAAGGGGCGAAGAACGCGGCGGACAGGAAAGGGAAAGGAGATTAGACACCATGCTATAAAAACCGACTTCAGTAAAAAAAACCATCTTGCTAATGAAATATCTGGCCAAACTGAGTCTTTTCGTCTACATTCAGAAATAAAGGAAAGCGGGGAGGAAAGACCACTCGAGTACATAAAAGACACGCAGAAAGAACCGTTTTTCACGCTTCCCGTGAGGGCGAGAAGGCTAAAAAGAATCCAAGCAGGAAGCGGGAAAGGCCACATGCGGGGTCGAAAGAGGGCGCCAGAGAGAAAGGATGCCTGCCGGCGACAGTTAAATAAGAAGACAGGTGGGGTGAGGAGGCTTGTGGTGGCTATGTTGGTAAAGTCGGCGCTAAGTTATGGGGGAAAAAAAATGAAGGAAGCTCTTCGATGACACCCGAACCCACCCTCTCATTCCTTACAGAACGATAAGAAAAAGGGACGAACATCAAAACCGGCGCCTATACCATCGTTCTTTATCAGGATGAAAAGATAAGGGAGCTCAAGGAGGAAAAACCCGCGAATGTATCACCGATAATGTTTAGACATACGGATGGTTTTTAGGCAATACAGTTCGTACTTTGTGCCGATGGGGAGAGTGGGGAGTTGCCACAGGGCAGGAAGGCGCAACTAGCAAGCAAAATCGGAACATTGATGATCGCGAAAAAGGGGGGGTGTGATGAGCGTCAGGCGCGAGGGTGGTATATGGAGACCCGCAAAAGCATGAAATAGTTGTTCAGTTTCCTTGTTCTCACGGCTTTAGAAGGAGCCGCAAAAAAGGGTCCCAGTGCGATTAAAAAAGGTTCAACTTGAGGAGGGATACTGGGAAAAAGAAACCAACTGTTGGTTGAAAGAAATCTCCGACACTCCCATGAACCTCTAAAAATAGGATTGGGGGGGCGGCTTTGCTAGGAAGGAAGTCGCGGGAAGTTTTAGTTTCACGGTGTCGTATACAAAGATGGGGGGGGACCCTTAGGCGAACCTATCAATCGGAGGAAGTGTGCACACGGGGCTTTCTCGGGCTTTTGGGGGAAAGAGCGGGGGGAAAGAGGAGGTTGGATCAACCAAACTTGACTGATGGAAGCTTTAAAGAAGGAAACGGGGGAATGTACATTTTGTGGAATTCTTACGAAGGGGGGGGTTGGTGGGAGGAGGAAAAGATTAGCCACCTATCCGCAATCGGGCATTGGCAATTCTTCATTATCCGTCGCCGATGAAGGCAGAATACCTCGCAATCGGGGTTCGGTGTTTCAGGCTTAATACCCAGTTATATGGCAAGCCGGCAACGGATCGATCTCAGGGGGGGACAGGCTCGACCTTAGGCAAAGAGAAATGAGCACAGAAGGGTGAAAAACTGCATCAAATTACGCTTGGGCAAAGCGGCCTCCCATTCTTGGAAGGGGGGGCTTAAGAGTAGTGGGCATTGACTAAGATCTGTTTTGAAGGAAAAACAGGGTTGGACGATCAAGATGAAAGTGCTGTGCACGAAACCATTCGCGATAGTGCGGGGCAAACTTCGCGAGTCTCTTGAACAGGGCACGAAAGTATTCGGCCGTCTTCTTTCTAGAACGGTCAAGAGTGGCTCACACATTCGGCCAACTAGAAGAAGGTACTGGGGGGGAAGGCCGGGGAGATTGGGGAACGTGAATCGAACCGAAGTAACTTAAACTGAGATCACCCCGGGGGTCTCATATAAATTGTCCGTGCAGGAGGGGGCGGGATTGGGTTAGGCTGATTGCTTGATTGCTTAGTTTCTAACCTTTGGAGGGGAAAAAGAGGACCGGAGGATCTGCGGTATCCCTAAATAACCTCTTGGCAAGGAGCCACAGAAGCCTCGTCCTAAAACGAGTAGGGAACCAGGGGACAAACGCGGGGGTACTCATGACCCCGAATGGATATTTAACGGGGGGGGAATACTCGATCCCATATCAAGGGAAAAGTTTAGACTGGCTCTGGGAGGGAAAAATTGGCAAAAATCCTGACTCCATGAAAAGGGATACGACACGTGGATGGTCTAAAAAGAAAAGGGGCAAAAAGGCTAGAGAAGGAAAAAATAAAGGTCAAGGGAGAGCACTCTCAACACACATTATTATGAGTAAGAGA
>Ga0179593_1452657_pt1 | contig 24952 bp, 51 predicted proteins | sample CZODoug2_1_08_16_FD_185931 | JGI IMG/M metagenome (GOLD analysis project Ga0179593, IMG submission 185931) | Vadose zone soil fungal communities from Angelo Coast Range Reserve, California, USA - CZODoug2_1_08_16fungal (PacBio error correction) | ecosystem: Environmental > Terrestrial > Soil >...
TGGTCTGACCATAAGCAGAGAATAATGGGATCATGTACATAAGACGACGAGAGTCTGCAGACTTCTGTACTTGTTCAGTACCCGAGAAAGTGAAAACATCTGTCAAAGAACCGCAAGTCTTGCCTGGTGACTCGTATTAATGGTGACACTTTTACCTGTAAGATGAGGACAAGCACACCTCCGGCGGCCTCTTGGTACCCTAATGGAGCTCTGTAATACCTTGTCTCCATAGGTTAACATGTGTGTATGCTACGAGCCTTGACCCGAGTAGGGGATGGTTCTCTCTTAGGGTGGGATGCATTGCTCTAAATGGTGCAGCTATGCATTACGTGCCTATGCGCTCACATCTCAAGGCAGTGAGGGTGGGAAGGTATGTCACGCGTTCTTCATTTACAGCAGCTACCTCCATGAGTTTCTGAACAATGAGTCTGACTTAAACTGCGGAACACTTCAGGTGGGTGTATGGCTGGGAATTAGGACAATACGAACAGAACACTTCCAGTCGTGCCCACCCACGTAGTCGGTTTGGCGCACGGACGAGTGGTTGGCCACTCGAACAAAATAGTTGGTTGACCGCAAAAAAATGTGCAAGTATAAGAGAAAACGGGTGTAAGTAGAGGGTTTGAGAGGGGGGAAAGGGGGCGGGGATGAGGGAAAGTCGAGGTTGATTCGCACATGCCCGCAAACCTGTGAGTAGGGGGAGGCGTGGTGCCATATGCCTATGGGTCGATGAATCGTGTCCATATAACATAAGTTATCAAATAGGGCTTCCTGCTGAGAAAACAATCCTGGCTCTGGTATAGAATCCATTGACATTACAGTTGGTGGCGGTGTGCCAAAGGGGGTTGCTCGGAATGCAATCATAATTACAGATTTGATGCAGGTATGGTTACGAGGAGTGAATCGGGGGGGGTCCCAATGGAGAAACTGGATGATTTCAAAACTCAGAGTCGTCACGTCCTGCTAGCTCAAGATACTCAAGACATGCCAGATGTCGTGAGAACCACAAAGAATAGGAGATCGCCATTGCCAATTTGAGCTATAATATACGATGACTGAAGAAAGAAGTCGGCTATTGTGGGAACCGTAAGCCTGAGAGAGTAGTGTCCGCATCCCCGCTACAATGGCAGGGGAATGCTAAAAAACATGCGTTACAAAGGCCCGAGGAGGAGCAGAACGAGTGTGAGTGAAGCTGTCTCATGATACACGTAATCTTTTCCCGCTTGACGAAACGTACATGCGCGGTAAACGAGGGACGCGAGCATCTGGAGGCCGTCTGCCAATGGTCACTATACGGGGAAAAGACTATGACAGGGTGGGGGGTAATGACACTGTTGCGACGCAGACTTTGGGGGTGTGGGGCATTGGGTAGGGGTTTTGTAAGAGTCGGCAGGGCGGCATTAAGACTAGGGTCGGACAGGGTGGGGGGTGGGGGGGCCTTGTTCAGTGGGGCCGTAGCACGGAAGCGGATGAAGGGGGGGGGAATTCTTCGCTCTGGGGGGGTGGGAGTATAGAAATAACGAGGACTGTGTGAAGCAAACACGGCGCAAAGTTCCTAGCAAACGTCGAAGAAAGAGGAGACACCAACAAAATACTAAGTTAGAAAGTGAGCTTATTATAGCAAGACCGTTGGGTAGGGAGAGTCAAAGAAAAAGGACCACACGGTGAGAGAAATTTGAATGGTGAAGGGTCAAAAAAAAAACACATCCGCAGGGGGACAAAGGCGAACAAAACTATTGTTGTTACCACGGCAGAGAACCAGATGAGTGTAAAAATCAGGGGAGGGAATCCTACGGGCGCCAAATGAAGACCTTAAAAAAAAATCGGAACAGATAGGCAGATCAGTAAGGGACATAAGTGGGACTGAGAGTGACTGTACAGGCGGCGTCGGGAGATTTGGGGGGGTGGGTCGACTAAGATCATCATGCAAAAACCGAATCAAAATCGCTGGCGTCCCGATGCACGAAGACTGAACACTGCCGAAGGCAACAACGAATGGGGGAAATAACTATCGCATTTTGGTGCCGGCTGGGCCCGGCAAAGCAGAAAAGGTCCCATCCTGGAGAAAGAAAAAAACGAAGATACAAAAAGGCGGGGGGGGGGGGGGGGGGTCAGAACATTGGCCCACTCCAGACTGAAAGGGATCAGGGAGATTAAGGAAAAACGGGGGTACGTAACACAAAATATTGTTCCGAAGAAAAGGGTTACTAATAAAAAAAAAGATGCCCTCGGCCATGGGATGGTGGGGAATGGACCAGTGGATTCATGGTGTAGCGGGCGCTGATCAACGAACCAGCGGCAACAGGAGTTAGGGGGGGGGGGAGAAAGGAAAGGGTAGGAAAGACAAAAGAAACATGAGGGAAAGAGCGACGGGACGCTCAATGGGGGAAAAAAGGGAAGAAGGGAAAAGGAAAAGAACAAGAAGCCTTTCAGCCGGGACACGGAGGCTCCGGTTCACTTGGCTATGGTATGAGGGGGAGGGGGTAGAACGATGAGGGAAAAAGCGAAGAGTTGGAGCAAGGTGTTATGCCAAGAGGCGCGGAGCTAACAATTTAAGCGAGCAATAAAAAAAAGTCAAAATTAGACAGCGGACAAGATAAAAAGGCAAGAGGGGAAGCGCGAAGCCAAGAGAATAAAGAAGAAAAAAGAAGCTGCAAAGTTAAAGAACAAGGTTGAATTCCGGTCAGACCTAAAAGGGGCTAATGGGTCTATTGGCTGAACGCCTGTAAGCGGCCGAAAAAAAAAAGAACCGGCGAAGCGAAAAAACCGGGATCAAACAGAATCTTAATCGCACAGGAAAAGAAGGCTCCGCTCGTGGGGGGAAAAAAGAAGGGTGTGGGTTGGGCGGGAAAAATGGAAATGGAAGACTGGGAAATGAAAAATGGGGGGTGCAGAGAGCGCGGGGGGCACCAGGGTGTGACAAGAACGAAGAAAGACTTTGAGGTAGATGATGACGAGTAACAAGCAGAGGCCATATGAGCAAAGGGAGGGGGAAGAATCAAGGGCAAGAAGGACACTACCAAGAGTGAAAGTGTAAAGTAGAGGGGATCAGGAAGCTGGGAGGGAGGTTGGGGGCACGGTCCAAAGAAAAGTACAAGTGGATGTGCAGGAAGGGGACGAAGCCTAACGAAAAGCAAAATGACGTAGTCATCTAAGAGTTCCACCAAGAAAAAGAGAATGAGTAAGTCTAGTACAAAGGGGGAGACAACCAGAGCGTTGATTTACGACTTGAACAGAACAAGGGGCAGAGATAATTAGGAAGAGGATAAATCATAAAAGGAGAGGGAAAACGCATCCAGAGAATAACGGGTTTAAGACATGAAGATCAAAAAAGGCAATAGCTCAAAGGGCAGAGGGGACCATAAGGCGCAAAAATTCGGGCAAATGTATGTAGAGGTACTTATGAGACGAAAGGTCGTCAAAAGTATCAAAGGGTGTTAATTTGATTAAAATATAAACGTCAACAAAAACCTGACAAATAGGAAAAGGAAATGAAAAAGGGGAAGGGCCGAGATTGAATGACACGTAGAAAAAAGGGGAAAGAGAGGGGGTGAAAAGGAAAAGCGTGAAAAGGGAAAAAATTAGGAAAGGGAAAAGGAGGAAAAAAAAAGGGGTGGAAAGGGGGGAAAACCGCAGGCCGTAGGGGTGACGAAGGAAATACCTAGGTGCAGGGGTGGTAGTGAGACATGTGCATACTAAAGGAGGTCAGAAGGGGAAATTCCCGAGAGAAGGGTTGGCAAAAGGGTGGACGGAGTCGGGGGCGTTTGGCGTAGAAAAACAGGATGGGAGAGAAGTACGTCGGGACCGAAAGGAAATAGAACTCAGGAGCCGATGTCCAAAAATTGTACAAAAGAAAAACAGACAGGTAGATGCAAAAGGGCGACAAAAAGTTCAAATGAAGGAGAGGGAAGAGGCAGTGGGAAATTGAAAAGGGTAAGAGAGTGTGGCGGAGGGACAGAAAGGCCGCACCCCCATTCAACACCTCAAATGGAAGGCCCGTAGAGAAGAAAACCAAAAGTAGAAGATCGGTAGTAGGCAAAAAAAAGAAAGCAATTGTAAAAGCGACCCGGAGGTTAACAACGCCCAACCAAAGGCGAGAGGAGGATTAAAGGAGCTTCGCGCAGGGAATGGGGGAAAGCGCACAAAACACTATGTAGGGGGGGAGAAGAGATATGCGGGCACTTCTGAAGCGGTGGGAAGGAATAAGGAAAAAGGCAATAATAGAACAATTTATCAAGACGGGGGGACGGTGGGTGTGTCACAAAGCCAATAGAAAACTGGAGCAACGCTCTTAGGTGGTAGAACAGAACTTTAACGCCATCACAAAGAAAGACTTAAGACACGGAGGGAAGCCATGGGTCAGGGAAAATGTAACGGTCCAAATTAATAAAAGGAGCGAACAGGGCCGTATGGATTGTGAAAGACGGAAAAAGCGCAGTCGTAAAAAGAGGGGTCAGGACAAAAACAAAGGCGTGCGAAAACGGAGAGACGTATAAGGGTAGGAGGGTGGGGGAAAAAGGAAAGGGGAGAAAAGAGGAAGAATGCGTTAAAAGGATGGATCCGGGAATGTGGGAACAAGGGGGGGGGGAGTTTAACGACACAGGTTTAGAAGGGGGAAATCCACGCGCCCAAAAAAAAGTAAAGGAGTGGGGGCCGAGGGCCTGGCCATGTGGTCCATGGAACGAGGGAATAATAATGGGGCCCGAAGCGTTAAACGACCGCCGGGGGTCCAATCCAAAAGAACGTAAAAGGGGGCTCACAAGGTTCAAGGAGGAAAAGTCTCGAGGAAGGACCCAGCCCAAAAAAGGGGGGGGAAGGAGAAAAAGAAGAGAGGGAAATTCTGAACGTAGAAGGGAGAAGTGCCAGGAGATCCATTGGAAACAAAAAAAGCTTGCGGAAATCGTGGTCAAGAGCTGGATTACAATAGGAAGAACAAAAGGAATGAAGGGGGAAATAAAAAAAACAAAGGAAAGAACGGAGTCACAAAAAAAGGGGCGGGATCCCGTCCATGGAAGCTCCGAAGGGCAATACGGGGGGGGTGTGGGAAGAGAGTTCAAATTCAAGTGTAAACGGGGGAGGGGGGGAAAATAACAAAAGTACCTGGAAAAAAGGATATGGTGCAAAACCAGGAAGGCTGAATACGAAAGAAGGGAGAGTTGGGGTGGGAAGACGAATAGGGAGACACCGCAGATAGGCAAAAACTTAAAAACTTTGAAGACCAAAAACGAGTAGGGGGGGAAGTGTGAGTGAATACACTGAGGTGCGAAAGCAAGGGGGGTCTTCACCTTCGAGGGAAAGGAGTTTTGGGAAAGCAAGAAAAGAGAAAAAGGTAAGAAAAAAAAACGGAACGGGATGAAGAACAGATCGGTGAGGAGGAGGGAGGAAGCCAGCGGGGTTGACTCACGCGGGGGGGACAAAAACCCCGGTAAAGAAGAGGAATTTCGCAAACAAGGGGGCTGCGAGCGTCAGGGGGGACGGGGGAAAAAAAAAGGGGAAAAAAAAAAAAAAGCGGAAGGGGGGTGCTAGTGACGAGGAAGCTGCGTAACATTGCACGGGGAGTCTCAGGGAAAATGCTGAGCAGGCCCAAAAAGAGAGGAAAAAACAGGTCAAAGGGGAGAAAAAAGGAGGAGGGACAGGGGGGGGGACGGGAACAAGGAAGAGAAAGGTGGGCGTCCCGACACAGGCAAAGGAATCGCATGAAACCAATAACACAATGAAAGAGAGAAAAAAAAAAGAAAGGGAGAAAAACGTTTGCAAGGTCAGGTAAAAAAAGGAGGGAACAAGAGAAATAGGTAGGGGGATACAAGGAAGAGAAAGAAAAAAAAAAGGGAAGAAAAAAAAGAGAAAAAAGGGAAAGAATTAGGGAAAGGGAGAGCGGCTATGCGTTAAGAGAGGGAAAATGTGCAGGAGGAGTGATGACGCAACAGAACACAGAAGATAAACACGAGAAAACAGAAGCAAGGCACGCGGTAAGGAAGCATCAGAGCTAACTGAAAGTCGAAGCGCTAGCAGCACGAAAAAGGGGACCCTTGAGAGGATCAGAAGAAGACAGAGGGGATAAATGCTTTCTAGGCGGGGAGGGGAAAGGGGGCGGCGGGGGGGAGGGGGGAGGGGAAAAAAGAGATTCAGGGGGGGAAGGGGGAAGAAAGTAAGGGATGACACTCAGTGGAAAAAGTGCTAAGGGGGAACGGGGTTAGGTCGCGGAAAAGTGGGAGAAAGGTGGTTACCAGGGGACGGGGTGTCCTGACAACGAGGACAAACAACAGCAATTCCAGCGTGGTAAGCGTGCAAGGACAAGCCTCTATAGAAAGTGACGGGAGGAAAAAGGTCCCAGAGTCAAAGTGAAAGGTGTAAGACAAAAAAGGTTTGGAAAACCCCTCCAAAAGGGAGCAAAAAACTTTAAATTATTGTTAGCAATTGGATAGAACGGAAAAGACCTTGGGAGAAGGGTGAGAAAAAAAAATGACAACGAAAATGAACAGTGAGGGGTAAATGAGACAAATAAGTGAAAACGGAAAAAAGGGAACGATGGGGAGATAACATTCTGAAAGAGTGGACAGGAAAGAAAGTGGGTTGGGACATTACTTAGACACAAATCCCACGATACTTCGTGGTCCAGTGAGCCAAAAGCAATGTTAAAACAAAGACATAAAGCCTGGGGCATATGTCGGTGTCAAAAACTGGGAAAAAAACGCCGGAAAAGGGGTCGAATGCCTGATGGAAGGAAAGAGGCACAGCCCAGTCGAAAAAATCCGGGTAGTATAGTGCTGAGAACAAAACAGGAAAAGACAAGGGAAAGAGGTCGGGACTTTGTGGGAAAAAATAATGGAGGGAAGGGTGCGAGAACAAGGGGGGGAAAAAGGTGGGGGACGGGAGGTTCCTTTAGAAAAAGGCCCGCCTAGTGGGGTAAAGTGGTGGGGGGTGGGGTATACATAAATAGGGCACGGGGGTGGAGTAAAAAGTAGGGGGAGTGTAGGGTTGTTGAGGGGTGAATACAAAGGAAAAACAGGGTAACGAATGAACCCACAAAACGGGACTTTGGAGGGGTAAGGTGGGGAACCACACAAGGCAAGGCTGAGGAGGGGGGGGTTCGCAACCACCCGTAATTTGCTAAAAAACAGGAGGTACGTGAAACCAAAGACGATAAGAGCAAAAGGAAGCCAGAAGGAAAAGGAAAGGGCTAGGGGAGAAAAACTGCTGGGAAGAGAGGGGAGCCGGCGGGACAGGGCCGGGAGGAAACCTCATAAAAAAAGAAAAAAACAATAGTCAAGGAGAGGATGCAGGGAAACACGAGGAAAGAATGGGCTAAGAGCGGCGGGGGGGTACATCCCCGACGATCTCAGAGGAAACGAGGGGGGGGGGGGTTGGTCTGAAGAAAAAGGTGGGGGGCCGGAACTGTGGGTGAATGGAAGATATCAGGGGGAGAGACCAGGGGGAGAAAGAGACTTCTCCATTAAGAAGCAGGGGGGTGGAGAGTCAGAGGAAAGGATGCCTTCAGAGAACGGGAGAAAAAAAAGCCGAGGGGGGAAAAAGGAAGGTACAACGAACATAGGTAGGAGAGGCGGGGAAGATCAAGACGCCAGTTAGGATCGAATAGAAAAAGGGAAAAAAAAAAATAAAAGGGGGAAAACGGGGAGGGGAAAGAGATGGGGAGGAAAACGAAGAGGGGAAACTAGAAAGGAAGGGGGGTGGGGGAAGTGGGACGCAGAGGAAGTGACGTGGTGAAATTAAGTCGAGAACCGGAGAAGCGGTGTAAAAGAACATAAAAAGAAATGGCGAGGGAGAAGGGGGAAGGGGAAAAAGAGGAAGGAAAGGCGGGGGGGAACTTCGGGAATGTGTAACAAGGGGGGGAAAAAAATGAAATTAGAAAAAGGGAAAGGAAGGTGGGGCGTGACGGCAGCAGACGATAATAAAAATAATCACAAAAAAAAAAACGCAATGGAAAAAGACACGAACTGCCGTGAAGACTGTGAAAAATTCCAGTGAGATATGGGGAGACGGGCCAGAAAGACGGAAAGAAGGAAAAGCACAAAAAGGACAATGTAAAAAAAAAGGAAGACGAAAGAAGGGAAAAAAAGGGAAACGGAAAGAAGGACGAGTCGCCAAAGAGGGGGGGATGAAGAAGGGGGGCCAGGTAGGGTAGGAACAAAGGGGAAAAGCGGCCGGCAGGACAAAAGGTTGCTAAGAGAGGGCACGCAGAAGCATAAGGGGAGGGGTCCGGGGGGGAAAGGGGTACACCTGCAGCAAGCGGGAGGGATGCTATTAGGGGGAAAGAAGAATAGGAAGGAAAAAAAAATCGTTGAAGAAAAAGGGGAAAAGAAGGGGGGCAAAGGGAGAGCAAGACTGCAAGACACACAACGATAGGGGACACTATAAGGGAAAATTCAAAAAGGTGTGGGAAAAGACAATCGAGGGGGGGGGCACATTCCTATTGGGTGAAGACCAGCTGGGCCGCGGGGGAGGGGGAATGGGGGTTGACAAACTATAAGTCATCGAAAAAGGAAGACAACGAAAAAAAAAGGTAGACAGAGGGGCCCAGAAAGATGAAAATGGGAAGTGTACTATATAAAAAGTCTCCTGGGAAGTGGGAAAAAAAAAAGGCAAGTTAAATCAAATCTGTATAACAGGTTGGAGAAAAGGGAATTGCCAGAAAGTGGGGAGGAAGGAAGTGAATGACATGGGAGCTGGGGGAAACTCGAAGGTGCGCTCCATCAGAACATATAAAATCGGGGGGGGGGGTCCGCATGAGGTGGGTCCGTCGTAGACTAGAATATGTGAACTGCAGGGAGAGAGAAAGGTGGAAAAAAGGGGGGGGGAAGACGTTACACGGGAAGGGGTAAAGTAAAATGGGGTTTTGTGGGGGAGGGGATTGACGGCGCAAGGATAAAAATGGTTCGAAGTGTGAAGGGCCTGGGGCCGTGCAAACCAGGGCTGTTGGAAAGAAGCAGGAAAAAATGGGGACGGTATCGTATGAGGTGAAAAGGGAGGGGGGGCTAGGTAAAGGGGGGGGAGGGAAGGATGTAGAGAACAGATGCTCGGTACTAGAGCGGGGATTAAGAGATAGAACATGGCTGCCGCAGAGGGGGGGGGGAAAAAAGGGAAAGTCACTACCTCAGCGGAAATGAAAAGAAGGCAGCACGAAAAAGACTGAGGGCAGAGAGGAGGAGGGAAGCCCAGGGAAACGCAGGCAGGAAAAAGCTAATATCTTGCGGGTTTGAGTACAGGGGACGACATAGTAAAACTTGGGGAGGAGGGAACGGAGGTGTAGACAACTTTCAGGCCAAAGCAAGGCGAGACTTAATTATGGGGTGGAAGCCAGATAGCAAAAGACACTAAAAATAAAAAAGAGGGGGGGGGGGGAAGAAAGGAATGAAGAGAAGAAGACGGAGGGGGAAACTCTGGTGAGCTGTGATGTCGTAAAAGAGAGCTTCCCAAATAAACATATCAGGAATTTCAAAACGGCAGAATGTAAAGGAGGTTAGGTTGGGAGACGTAAGCGGGGAGTAAGTGTATAAACAAGGGAACCATCAGAGATGATACAGATGACGGGGACACAGAAAGAAAGAGGGGCAAAAGGAGACATGCCAAAAAAAACCGCCAGGGGGGGGAAAAAAGAGGAAATAGAAGGGGGGGAAAAGAGAAAGGGGTGGGCAAAAACAGCCAAAATAAACAGAGCTAAAGATTGTTTTAGAAAAAGAGGGGGGAGGTTCCAATGAATATAAAAAGGGAAGATCTTCCGCAGAGATTGAGGGGGAACAAGTCGATGCGGGAAAAAGCAGGCTCTGGGGGGTGGTGATTAAAGATTGTGTGGGGGTGGGAGGATCAAAGGGTTGTGTATAAGATCTCTAGAAGAGGATGGCAATCCGTGAGTCAAAAAGGGGGGGCCAAGGGGGGAGGAAGAAGAGGGTATCGTTGGACAAGACAAAAAAGATAGGATGCAAACTGGGGATGAGTTGAGCAACTAAAGATGAAGGGGGAAGGAAAAAAAAGTACTGTCTTTGAAGGGAAAAAATGGGTCAGCGAAAGTAAAAGGAGTAAAAGTAGGGGGGTGGTACTAGGGAGGTTAGGAGGGGAAGTAGGTATGACTGCTCACCCGAAGGGAGGCCCGGGAAAAGGACAAGATGGCCTATACACGAGGCAGGATAAAGGAAGACCCAGGGGAAGTAAAACAGGGGGGGGTAACCACTTACAAGTTGAAAAATGCATAAGGCCGTCGCGGAAACGGGAGGCGGGAATCGACCCACAAAAAACAGAAGTGGGATGAAAAACACAGAGGGATATATGTCAGGGGGTCTGAAAAGGTCCCCAGGGAATCTGAGGGTTGAAGGCCGACAAAGGGGCTGGGAGTAGGCTGGCGGGGGGAGGCCAAAGGTCGAAGCTAAGGCGGTGGGGATACAGGGTTTACTACGGGAAAGGCACAGGCAACGATAAAAATAGGAAGAGCGAAGGGGTGGGAGGAAAACGGGGAAAAAGGAATGAAAGGATGACACTCACCGGGGAGCGGGGGAGCCAGTTTGAGAATGAATCTCTGCCAAAACTAAAAAGGGGAAAAAAAACCCACGGGGGGTGGAGAAGGAGGATGGTCAGAATAAGGGAAAACAGTGGGGCGACATAATTCCGCAAAAATAAAATAAGCTTGAAAAAGAGTATGGTCAAAACCCAAAGCAGGGAGAGTAAAAGCCAGAACGAGGTAGTAACTGGAACGGGAAAAGAAGAACGGGGCAAACGCAACACGGGTAAAGACGTTCCAAAATGTGTTGGGGGCAGGGTCGGAAAACAAAAAAAGAGAACGGGGGGGGAACCGGGGGAGAAGAGTAGAAAAAAAACAAAAGTTAAGACCAACTAAAGAGGAGTAGGGGATGGGCTGGGGGGTGGGGACGCGAGTCTTCTACGGTAAAAAAAACTGAAAAAAAAAAAAGAAGGTCTGTGGTGGCTGGGAGGGAGCGCGTAAATCGGGGCCGGTAAGCCTTGTGGAATGAAGGGGGGCATGAGAGACGGAGGTAGAAAAGCACGGGAACGATCTACCGGTGGGAGGTACAGCGGTTCTTGAAAAACGGTATCTGCCCTATCAGGGAGCCAAGGGGAAAAAAAAGAAATGAACAACGGGAAAAGGGGTCGGGGGGGAAAATGAAAGAGAGCACCATCGCGAAAGTCAGGAGAAGGATAACATAGGCGGGAACAACATAAGGTTGTCCAAAAAAATGTGGAATAATAATGAGAATGCTTCAGCCCGGTAATATAAAGAATTAAGAAGGAGGACGTTGAACAAACAGTTAAATGAGGTGATTTTTTTCGTGTCAGAACAGTTGAGCCTCAAAAGTAAGAGGGGCCGAAAGGGGACAAAAACAATTGCGGGGGAGGAACTACTAAGGGGTTTAAAAGATTAGGAGGGTGCTCTTGAAAAAAAAAAAAGGGGGATTGCTCGCTTGTGAGAAAATCAAGATCGTCAACATGGGGTGAACAGGTAAGAGCGCCTCCTGGTAATGGGGGACAGGCAGGTTACATGAAATGGGTTAATGGGGGGAATTGCCGGATCTTGGTGGGCAGAGAAAAAACGCGAACAGGGAAGGGGAAAAAGTTTGGGGGAGGTCCAGTTCTCCACCGGAGGATGCAGGGGTGGTAAACCAAAAAAGTCGCCAAAAAGAGAGAGGCAGGTCCAAAGGGTGAGGGAAGTGGAAATGTTACGCGTCAATGGGGGATCGAGAGAATGAAAGACGGGACTCTTAGGACAGCTTAGTGCCAATTCCCGAACGGCAGAACGGGGGGATCCCATAAACGGCGAGTTATCAGAGAGGGGGCAAAAGAAATGTCACCGGGTGTATCAGGGAAATGGAAGCAAAGAAAAACGGAATAGAAGGGCGGGAAAAAGAATGACGGAAACCATCTCAAAAAGAAGGGGAAGAGACAACCGGGCAATCCTGGAGTGGGAGGTTACAGAAAGTCTCGGTTGGAAAAAGGTGGCCTTCGATGAACCCAGCTGGGCAGTAAGACCGAGGGTGGGGGGGATATCAGGGAAGAACTAAAGGGCGACAATTATCCTGCACCCAGTGGAAAAAGGCGGAAAAAAACGTCGAAGGAAAAGTAAAAAGGACCCTAGTTTATGAGAAGTGAAAGGAGAAAAGGCGGACGAAGGGGGAAATAATTGCAAAAGAAAGGGCAAAGAAGCTAAACGGAGTGTTTGGCAAGGGTCGCCCCAGCGAAGGGTCGGGCGTCAAGTGGACCGGGCATCCGCAGGTAAAGAGAGCGAGGCAAACTACGAAAACGGCAAAACAAGGTACCGGGGGAGAGGAGGAAATAGGGAAAAAGCGAAGCGTTGGGTACAGGGGGCAAATGTGAAAGCGTGGGGAAACCAAAGTGAGATGATTCGGGGCCAGGGGAGGGAAGGAGGGTAAGCACAAGCAGCCTCGGCAGGAAAAGAATGGGGGAGGGCACGGTCAAAGGGGGGAGGGGACGGCTGGGGGGTGGGGGGGGAACGAAAACGTAGGAAGAGACATACGGGGCGGGGAAAAAAAAAAGCAAAAAGAAATGAGAAGGGCGCTGGGGAACGGAAAAAAAAAGGCCAAACATTAAGGTGGAGAAAAAAGGAGTATGGCTCTGAGCTGCGGAACAAAAGAGTAAAAAAATGGGAGGGAAAGCAGGAAACAAGGAATGAGGGCCAGGACTGACCGTTCGAAATTAACAGGCTAGGGGGAGAAAGTGTGAGTGGCAAAAAAAGGCATGTTTTTGGAAGGAGGGTGAGAAGAACGAAATCGGCCAACAAGATAGAACGGGGTTTCACAAAGGCGAAGACCGACAGGGAAAGAGGCAATACCAGTTGAGAAAGAAACGGGGGGAAAAACAACTGGGGACGAGGCGGAATACTCGAAAAAGAAAATGAAAAAAGAGTAAAAGAAGGAAACAGCCAGGGGCAGATCATGGGTAATTACATCACTGAAAAGGCACAACAGGTGGGAAGAACAATAGCAGGGAGGAGTGGCGACTAAAACAAACAGGCCCAATCGGGGGGCGAGGGGGGCAGAAAAAAAGGGGGGGGCGGCACAAAAAAAAAAACCCAATTAAAAAAAATAATGCAACCGTGACGATAGGGGAAAAGAAGACCATGACATAGTACTGCGGTAGATATCATGTGGGAAAAGGAAGTGTGGGTTCGGTACAAAAGAAAACATGGGGGAGAAGAGTTTGCTGGACGAGCTCGGGGTGGTATTATGATGGGGAGGTCGAAAAAAAGTAAAAAACAAAAAGCAGAAACAAAAAGAGTGTCCAAAAGAAAAATGGGGGAAAAATGGCTGTAGAAAAAGGGGGACCGTAGAGTAGTAGGTTTGGGTGTAAGAAAAAGGGTAGGGAAGGGTAAAAAGGGGGGGGAAAAAAAACAGCCAACTAGGAACGGTGTACGGAAACCCCTAAAAACACATAAGGAAATTTCCGCGGGGGGGAGTAAAAATAGAGGTTCGAAACAGCAAGGAAGGGGAGATAGGGGAAAAGGACCAGATCCAGGCTCCGAAAAACGGCAAACAGCTCAGAGGGAAAAGAAGGCGGGGGAGAAAAAATGTCTTGCAACCTGGGAAAAAAGGGGGAACAAGAAAAGGGTTACTACCAGGTTAAGTGACTTACGAATCGGGCCATAGGTGACAGGAGCGAGAAAAGGTAGTGGCAAATACAAACCGGAAAGAAAACTAAGGGGGGAAAATTGCCCGTCACAAGAGAAAAGCAAATGTAATATATAAGGGGTCCGTCATAGGTCAGAAGGAAGAGGAACGACCATACAAGATGTATCGGGTGAACACGAGAGTTGCACGCCAACAGAGAAATACGCAGCAAATGGACACAAAGGGTTCTGGGAATGGGGGGGTACGGCAAATGGGACAGTCGGTAGATTCGGCATTCGACCAAGGAAGGTATGGAATGAAGGAATGGGGGCAAAGGAAAACGTTTAAGAAAAAGAAAAACTAAGAAAGCCATGCAGAGGACGGGTTTAGAGAGGAGTGCTGTGTGTCAACCGTGAAACCGAGGGGTAGGGTATGAAACGAGGGGGTGGAAGCCTTCAAAACGGTAGCGAGATTGCCAAACTAAAGAAGTGCCGTGAAGGCCGGGGGTGTGCGGCGGAGGGGTCCACGTGCAAGAAAGAGTTCATCTCAAGGGGAGGGGGAGACTTGAGAAAAAAAAAAAGGCAGGGAAGGGTACGGGGGCAACTGAATACAAGGCCGAAGCCCAAAAAAGAGGAAGAAAGGCACTCGGTAATAAAGGAATATGGGGGGTTGGGGAAGGGGGAGGGGGGTATACAAAAGTTGGAAGCGTCACGAACGCAGAAAGACCCGACCATAAAATCACCCGGGGGGGAAATCCTGGCGGTTTCTAGGGGGGGGCGTGCCACGGGGGTGCGAGAACCCAAAGTCACGAAGAAAGAGACTCCTACAATTCTCACCTGAAAAGATCACTGGGGGTGGGTATCCCCCGTAAAGGGTGACCGAAAGAGAATGTAGACGGAGCATAGGGGGCATTTAAATCAAACAAAGATTTAATGCACCAAGATAACTACCAATACGCCGAAAAAAAAGGGTTTGGTTCCGAGCCAGTGCAGTGGGTTGAAAAGCAAATAGCTGGAGGGAAAAAAAATACCTGACAAAACAATATAAGGCTTGTGACAGGAATACTAAACGAAAAGGAAGGGGGAGAACGAAGTAACCGCTGGGCAGGCGGAGCACGGAATAACAGGCGGCCAATGCAAAAAAGGGACATGGAAGGAAGTTCGTCTGGCAGGTACAGGGGGTTTTTTAGGGGAGGAAAGGGGGAAGGGTGGGTGAAGGTCGAAACGAGGTGGTTATTTTATGCACGGGGTGAACACAAAAGAAAAGAAGGGAAATTGCCTTATCGGGCGCGAGAGATCGCGTCACCAGGGAAAAAAAGGAGAAGACACAGACAAGACCAAGGGGGGAGGGAGAATAAGGGGGGGGGAAAAAGGAGAGAGAAATCGACGAAACGTTAAACAAAAAGGTAAACTAGTGACAAGAAGTCAGGGTGAAGGAAAGACAACCAACGACAACAATCTATGGGCAAGTAATAAGAAGAAACCTGTAGCAACAGCTGACGAAGGCAAGGAAACCAACTCCCGGGCCGCGGAATGAAAAACAAAGGAAGGGTAAAAGAAAGTGGTTTGCAAGACTGGACAAACGAAGGAACGGCAACAGGGGAGGGTTTTCCCAAAAAACTCAAAACGTAGCAAGACACTGGAATGGGAAAAAAAATGAGGATAGTAGGGTTTGTTGATCTATTCAACTTGCAAAGGAGATGAATCAAGGGAGGACAGCGATCGGGGGGGGACTAAGGTAGGGAACAAGGAAAAGCAACAGAGCTGGGGAAAAAAGAAACAAAGAGAAAAAAGAGAAGAAGGTGGAAGCCCGTAGTGGTAAACATAAGAACTGGGGAAAAAAACACTGAGGATGGAGAAGTTAAAGTAAAATGCTAATTGGTGACCTCCGGCGCCTATGTCATCAAAAAAAAGGTAAGGAAAAACGAAAAAGGAGTGGGGAAAGGCAAACAGAAGGCGAAAGAAGGAAGGAGAGGAAGGGAAAATCGCAGGGGCAGAAGGGAACATTTCCTTGCAATGCAGGGAGGGTAATGTCGGCAAAAAAAAAAAAACAAGTGAAAGAGAAGGAAAAGGGGAAACCGGCTGCGGAGAGAGGAGGAGGGGAGGAGGGGAACGTTTATTAAAACAGAGGAAAAAGGACCAGAAGGAGAAGTCTCCGGGAAAAGAAAGGTCTAGAGTAAGGGGAGAGCGAAAAAGAAATCATAACAAAACGACGAGACTAGCGCAACATCAAAAAAAGGAAAAGGGGGAAAAGAAAGAAAGGGGATAAAACCAACCGGAAAGAATGAGGGAGAAGAAATACAGAGCAAAAAGGGAACGAAAAGAAAGCCGGGTCACAGAAAAAAGGAAATTGTCAACAGGGGAGGGGGGCAGGAAAGAGTGTATGAGGAAAAAGAAAGGTATGGAAGAAATGTTTATGAAACATCAACTATCGCAAAGCGACGACGTGGGTGGCACGGGAGACGAAAGAATGCCGAGAAAAGGGCAAAAGTGAAGATGGGAAGGTGGATGCAAAAACGAAAAATGGAAGTCCCGGCAGGGGAGGGGGGAAGACGAATAGTGGAAAAACAAACGGAAGGGCAATCGGGGAGAAAGGTAGCGGGGCCAAATCGGCGAAAGAGGGGGGGAAAAGAACGGAGTACCCTCGGTATCATAACTGGGTAGGAAAGGGTGAAATATATAAAAAAGTGGACGTAAAAGGGAGTATGATCGAAGGCAAAAAGGAAAAGAAATTGTAAGGATGAAACAAACGACAACCGGGCTGAGGAGAAACGGCATTGTGGAAGAAGGTGAAAAAAGACCTTGAAGGGGAAAGGGATTGAAAACCGCACGAAAAAGAAAAATAATCCTCCGCAGTACACCGACAATTCGCTAAAGCGGATATCAAAAGTAGGGTAAACTACATGGTGACGGGATCGCGAAAACTAATGCACAAGGAAGAGAAGAAAACAGAGATAGCCAAGATAAAGGGTATTCGGGGGCGGGCGAGTATAGCGGCCAAAAAGAAAAAGGACACCTTCAATGTAATGGGTGAGAGGGTAAAGGGGGCAGACACGAGATAATTGCCGGAAATGCAGAAAACAACGCAGAAAAAAAAGGGGGGAATCGAGGAAAAAAGGGGGGAAAGAGGGTCTGTGTAGGGAGGGACTCTCCAGGGAAAAGGAGGCACCAGCCATCAAGCAAGAAAGGGGCCCCAGGTAGTCCTTCTGAAAGGGGGAAAGGGGGGAAAAGCACCACTAATCAGGAGGAGACAAAAGCGCCATCAAAGCAAGAAGAAAAAAAGTGGAACATAAAAAAATAAAAAGTGTGGGAAGGGGGCAGGAGCGGAGATAGGGGGAAAAGTTATGGGGTTGGGATTAGAGGATAAAAAGGAATAGGGGAAAGGTAGCGCGACAAACGGCCAGACTAAAAAGAAAAAACAACAAGTGGCCAAACAAAAGGAAGGGGATAAATGGGGGCTAAATCGAAATGCTAAATTAGGGCCCAATGGTCAAGAGGGGTTGGCGTAGGGAAGGATGGGTCACGAAGGGAAGAGAAGAAAACCAGAATAAGCGGCGAGAAAGAAAAGATACGGACGAAAAAAGTGAACCCGGAAGAGAGTGAGCGACTAGAAACGAAACAACGGAGCGAAGTTTGAATAATACTATGAAAAAAGCAAGAATCAGGCGGAAAAATAAGGAAATCGAGAAAAAAGCTGGCTAAAGAAAAACGAAAGGGGAGGGGAGAGGAAGGGAAGCACAAGGGGACGGAGAAGAAAAGGGCTAAACAGAAATCAAAAAGGACGCTAAGGGTAAAGAAGAAGGTAAGGGAAATCGGTGGGGGGCCAAAAGCTCAGAACAAGACCAGAAAAGACGCCTACGGACACTAGGAAAAAAAGTGGATCACAGAAGGGAGGGGTGGCCCTCGGGGAAAATAGCACCGAGACCCGGGGAGAAGGGGGGAAAGGAGAAACACAATGTGAGACGAAGATAAAGCTCTGCCTGGGAAGGGGGTAGGGGTTTTGTTCAGAGGCAGGGAAGAGGGGAAAAGGAAAACAACTGGACCGGGGTTAAAAGAAGACGAACGCCCATCGGAGAAAAGGAGGCCAGAACTCTTAAGGACAGGGGGGGGAAAATAGCAACAAAACCGAATTGCAGGTAAAAGCGAAAAAAGGGGTGGGAAGGGGAAAGAGGGAAAGAGGGTGGGGGGAAGAAAAAAGAAAAGAGGAGGGAAGTGCTCTCTAACCGGCGGGCAAACAACAACAACTCGCAATCAAAGAGCCCCCAATCCAAAGGTTTAAACACACCGGGAGGGGAGGAACGAATTTACGATTCGTATTTCAAGGAAGTGGAAAGGGACCATCTAACATAGCAATCCAACCGTATAAAGAAAAAGCGAGGTCATAAGCGCAACTAAGAGGGAACGTCGCGGGGGGGGGAACAAAGGGAAGGGTAGGTGACGCAGTTCCACAGATATGATGGGGTAATTGTGGTAGGAGGATTTACAAAAAGGGGTTGGTGCATCGGTAGGGGGAGAGGAGAGGGGGGGAATTTCTAGGAAGAAAGTAGTGGTCGCTGCGAGGGGGAAAGGGTATCAAAAATAATGGGATAAGGGTGGGGAAAGAGAAGGGAAGGTGGGGGAGGGGGGTACGGAGGGAGGGGGGGCAAAAGATTACCGCAGAAAAAAGAATTAAAAAAAATAAAAAGGGGGAATCAAAGGAGAAAATAAAAGAGGGGAGAAGAAGAAATACAGTGTAAGTCGCGAAGGAAGTGATTGTAGGGCCGGGGAGCTTGCGCAACGAAAGGGGGGAAAGGGGGGGGATTCAAATAAGAAAAGGGTTGGGGGTGGGGAGGATAGGGAAAAGAACGCACGGGAGGGGGGTGTGGGGAAGAAGGGGGGAAGAGGGACAAAGGAGGACGAACCAAGGCTAATTATGTGAGATGAGCCAGATAGGGGCTGAGGGGGTTGATCAAGGGGTTGGGAGTGCCTGATGTTATAAAAGGCCGGGGGTCGTGCATGATGGGGGGAGGGGGACTAGTGGAAAGCGGGGGGGGGGCACGGGACTACCAATTAAGGAGGAAGGAAATCGAAGGGTGTGCTAGGGTCCGCGCTGGGGCGTGGAAAAAGGAACTTTCCAAAAAAAAGAATTAAAAAAAAAAGGTTATGGGGTGGGGTGAAAGGGAAAGTCGAGGGAGGAGGAATGAAAGTTCCTTCACGGGAGATTAGGTATAGTAATCAAATAACAGGGACACGACAGAGGGAAAATAAAAGCGGGAAGTGATGTCAAAGGCGACAGCAAGACACCAAGAGAAAAGGCGAAGAAAAAGCTCAAGACTAAGGAAAGATAGTCAGGATAAAAGAAGAATAACCAAAGAGACTCATTGGGGGGCGAAGGGTAGGTGAAACAAGGGGAAAAGAGCCGGTTATGGACTTTGAAGATAGATGAGGGCCAAGGTTAATGGAAATTTTAGGGGGAAAAGTGGAAACTTAATGAGGTTATCTGTTTCGAACTTAGGGAAGTGGAGGAGAAGCGAAAAAGGGGGAGACCGAAGCCGCAAAAAGAAAGGAGAAGCGAGAAGAGCTTAGGTAAGCATGAAAACGGTGCAACCAGGTCGGGATGTGGGGCAGGAGTTGAAAGAATAGCAAAAAAGGAATAGGAGAAGTTTTAGGGGTCTGGTCCGATTGCAAAGACACCGGGGTGAAAGTAAAAAGGGAAGACGAACCTGACTCACCGAAGGGGGTAAAAAAAAAGGATCTGTAAAATGGTAAAGCAAAGAAGGTGGTTTGAGCAGAAGAAGACAGAAGGGGGCAGAAAAGAATGAGTGAAAGGAGGGTAGCACAAGAAAGAATGGGGGAAAGGGGGGGAGAGGAAAACAAGGAAAAAGAAAAGGAAAGGAAAAAAAAAAGAGAAAAGGGGAACTAGTCAAGTCTAAAAAATAAAACTGAAGTGAACTCGGGGGGAAACCGGGACAAGAAAGGGGGGTGAAAAAAGGGGAAGGCGCGGGGGGGGAAGAAGCGGGGGAGGGGAGGAAGGAAAGGAAAGAAGGAAAGGGGGGGAAAGGACAAGGAAAAAAGGGAAACAAAAAAAGAAGAAAAAAGGGGAGGGGGGAGTGCCCGGGAAGGACAAGGGGCTCTGAGAAGCCTACAAAGGGAATAGCGGGAGGGAGGGGGGGGGGAGAGGGGGGAAAAAGGACAGGTCGTATCGTGTTGCACTAATGGAACAAGAGGGGGGCGAAAACACAGGAAAAAGTCATGTTCATGTTGGGGTTTTGGGAGGTGAAAAGAACGGAAAAAAAAAGGTGAGGTCCCGCAACAAATGAAAGGACAAACGACAGTAACTGAAGTAGGGCCCCAGAGGGATACTAGAAAAAGAAGAGATCAGAAGTCAAGAGATACCAGACAAGCAGAGGGGAGGCAGTCCCTCTTAAAAAACGGAAACTGGTGGGGGGGGTGGGGGTGGTCCAGGGGGCACGGTCCCGCAAGAGTCAAGGGGTGGGAGCGGATTAGACAGCAGGGAATGCGCAAGGGCATATCTAGGGGAGAAAAGGGGAGGCCACCGAAGGTCCCCATCAAAGGAATTGAGGACCGGAAAAGGCCGTGTCTGGAGAATAAGGGGGGGGAGAATGGAAGGACCACGGCTGGTAAAAAATGAAATGGCACAGAGTTCTGCAAGGGGAGGCGAGGAAGGGGGTTCGAAAGGAAAAGGACAATATGCGGGGAAAAAGAGGGAGTGCTAAAATGGGAGGAGCGAAAAAAATAGGGGTGGTAAAGAAGAAAAAAAAGTGAGTCGAACTGAAAAGGGAGAGACACAAGAAAAATAAAAAACCGGGGGGATAAAAGAAATCAGGCCAGGGAGTGTGGGGTCGTCATTGGCTATAAACTAATGTGTCGTAAACTCAGGAGGAAGGCAAAAAAGGAGGGTTAAGGAGCGGTTGACCCTAGGGCTTGGAAAAAAGCCAAAAAGAACGAAAAAGGGGGAGCCGGGCAAGGGCAGGGGGAAAAGAAGGGAGAGAGGGGGGAAAAGACGCGGAGAAAAAAAAAGAGAGGGAGAATAGGAAAGAGAGGCCCGATAGTATATGTTGCATATTAGTCTATAGGAAGAAAAGGAGAGGTCCTTGGTCAGGGAAAACGCGCAGGACAAGCAACACGAAAAAAGGAAAGTGAGAGAATGCTAAATGGAAGAAATGAACCCATCGGGTGTCTGAGGGAGAAGGGCATCCAAGGGGAGAAAAGAAGGAAGGGGGGTTGTAGGTACCAATGGGAAAACCGAAAACTAAATAAGGAAAGGAGAAAGGGGGGAACACTGGGGGTGGAGTTAAAAAGAAAAATAAAAGGAGAGTTGGGTATTCTAGGTGAAGAAGGTGGGATGAATTGAAATGCAACTGAAAGGCAGGGGGGGGGCCGTAATATGGCTTAGGAGGATCGGGTATTGTGGGGTGATTTTTTAGCAGGCGGTAGGAAGGGGAGGGGGGAGGGTACTAAAATCGAGGACACGGGGAAAGAGCAGGGTGGGGAAGGGGGATGAAGGAGGATAACCTTGAACCAAGGGAAAAGGGGAGCAAAAAAACACAGGGGAAGGAAGAAAAGAAAATATCGAGAGAAGTAAGACGAAAGGTGAGGGACGGCAAAAGAAGAGACAGGGAATAAAAGGAGGAATTAAAAAAGTAAAACAAAGGGTCAAGGTAAGCCGGAGGGCACCTACTAAAGGGATGTCTGGGGGAAGGTGACAGAGCAAAAAAATGACGGGGCGCCTTGACGGAAAGGGGAAGAACAAAACCAATAACGTGAGGGTGAAAGCAAGGGGCCCGGAAAGAAGGGGGAGGACTTTAAACGAAAAGTGAGTAAACAAAACTTAACAGGTGGTGGGGGGAGGGGGGTTGGACTAGTCAGTGGGAAACAATCAGGCTAACAGAAACCATGAACATGGCACAGAAAAAGAGGCAAAGGTTGTGTAGAATTTTTAAACCAATTAGAAAGATATGCAATGGGCCGGTTTGAGGGGAGCGAAGAAAGAGGGGCTCTAACAAAAAACGAACAGGCCTGGGTAGGGAGCCTTGCGGGAAATGGCCTGGCTAGAAAGAGCAAACAAAAGGCCGCACGAGGTCGGGAAAAGTGAGCAAAAAAAAAGTATGACGGGATCTGGAGACGAAGAGGTGGGGAGGTGGGGGGAAGACGAGGTAAATGAAGTACGCTAAACAGGGGGTTGCCGGCGGCTGATTGGTCAATGCAGAGGCTCCAAAGAAAGTGGAGCACCGTGGTGTCTCAAGGGGGGGTTTAGACCAAGTAAAAGTAAAGTTTCTAGTAGGTCGGGTTACTCTAGTGCTGTTGCAAAGGTCCTACATTGGTCAATATGTCATGTAAACTACTAGAAAAAGGGGGGGGACGCAGTGAAATGCAGATTGAGTGAAAAAAAAAGGATGAACTACAGACTCCGGGGGGAGGTATCTGGACTCTCCGATGAGGGGTTGGGGATCACTCCATCACTGGGGATCAAAGAGTGACTTCGGGGGGGGGGGGATAACGTACGGAAGGGGCAAAAAAGAATAAAAGAGAATCAAAAAAAAAACCGAAGGGGTTTTGGTTTGGCGGCACAGGTATTGTTGTGTGAGTGGCAGTGTACGGGGGATGCGGGAGGCAGAAATGTGAAAGACTTTAAAGTCATGAAAAAAAGGGTGGGATAAAAAACCGAGAGGGAAAAGAAAGATGCGGGCGGGCAGAACCGTATGAAGAAATTAATTAACTACCGATCGGGTAGGAAACTGTGGATAAGGGTCGTTTGTCAGTATTTTGGAACTACCGGGTGTAAATGGGTCTCGAAAAAAAACCGGCAAGGTGGGCCATTTGAGGGGGGGGAGTGACAAAACAAGCCATCAGTGAACGGTGGTGGCAAGCGAGTAGATTCTGGTAGCTAAGCAGGGGGGACACAGGCATTTAAAAAACGTGAACCAAACTTTAATTCCTGGGAAGATGGGGCCGGAGGGGAGGAAGTAAGAAAACGGAAAAATGAACCCGAGAAGGAAGGGCAAAGGGGGAAAGCAATAGGTGAAGTGATAAAAAAAAGGTAAGGAAAGATGGATGTCGTGAAGGGGGGGCAAGGCAGAGCGAATTGGGCAGTGGACGAAGGGATCAGTCAGAATGTACGCTAGCAAGCTGGCCAGGGGGGAAGGAGAAGAAAAGAAAAAAGAAATAAAAGAGGGGAAACAATCACGAAGGAACAATCCAGGCACAAAGAAGAAAGAAAAGGACAGGGGGGCAGAAATGGGAGATCAGTCTCGGGGGGGACAAAAACATAGTGTGAGTGTGCAAAAAACGAGCTCATAATAGGGAAAGCACCAAGGAAAGGGGGGGGATCCGCAGAGACACGATAAAAAAGTACGGAAGAGCTGAAGGGCAAGGAAGGTGGCAACAGGAAAAAAAAAGACGAAACGAAAAAGGATGACTGCAAAAAAAAACAGGGGGTGCGGGGCAAAGCCAAAAGTAATTTTCGAGTCGGGGGGGATAATAAGACGCGGAACCCCACTGCCCGGCAGGAACAAGAAACAGGGGGGTAAGTGCTCCTTTAAGAAGGGTAGGGTGAGCGAGTACTAGACCACCTCGAACGCCGTAAGGAAAGGAAATGAAAGCTGGGAAACGGTGCAGACCAAGGGGTGGGAAGTTGAAAAAAAGGAAACAGAGGTGGGAGAAGAAGGACAGACGGGAGGGCGAAAATATGGGGTGCTAAATAAAAGTAAAGGGGGGTAGGGGGAACAATGTTTGTAAGGGAGTGCTGGAACAAACTACCACAGCAAAGGAAAAATACAAAGTGGAGGATCAAGGAAGGAGAGGGGCTGTGGCGTGGAAACTCGTAGGGAGAACAAAAAAGGAAAACAAGAAAAGGCGTAACGGGGATAAATAACATAAAGACAAAGAAGGGTACGGGTGCCTTAAAGCAAGGCAGGTGTGGCCGTCGGTAACGCCTGTTGAGAGATCCAGCCCAAAGACCAAAGTTGACGGGGGTCGGAAAAAAAAAACGGGCTCGAATAAAAGACAGGGGTTTAGAGAAAAAGGATGTACGTCACGGGGGGGTGGAAAAAAAAAAGATAAGACCGGGGGTGAAAAAAATGGGCCAGGAACAAAAGGGGGGGGATTGGGGTAATGGGAAAGGCTGAGGGAAAAACAAAAAAAGAACAAAATTCCCAGGGAAACCAAAAAGCACTCCAGAAAGGAAGGGAAAGGAACACTACGAAGGAAAGACCTTCTGCTGGGGGTAAACGGCGACACACGGCGAGAACAGACACCGAAGGTAGAATAGGAAAAACGAAGACTCAAATGGAAAAGCTGGAAGACTTCCTCCAACAATACCGATTGCAGGGGGTAAGCGAAAAAACGCGAAGAAAAGGAAAAAGGGCCCGAAAGGAAGAAGCTAAAGTACGGCACTAGGAAAAGCTGGAGGCAGGTGAAAGAAGCTTCGTGGTTGCAGAAAAGGGTGAAAGAAGGACAGAGGGGTGCAATGAAGAAAGTCAATTAGGGGGAAATCAGGGAGGTGGGGTGAATGAGACAAAAGAGGTCATGGAAATTTGGAGGAGAGGGAAAATTGAAGTCCAGAAACAAAAGGTATGCGCTGAAGAAAAAGGGCAAGAATGAAAATCTCGGGAGGGGAGCGGTCCCGCCCTATGCGATAAAAAGGAAGGGGGGTTAGCCTAAGGGGGGTCAGAGTAGCGATATTGCACTAAGCGAAAAAAAAAACATGCCACGTGCTTAAATGAAAAGAGGTGGCTAGGTGAGAGGGAAGTGATATCACGTGGGGGGACTGGGAAAAGTAAGGTACAAACGGCCGCTGTTCTCACTTGATGGGAAAGTTGACATATGAGCAGGTAGAAAACAACCAAGAAAGAAAAAAAACAAAGCATCCTGGATAGAACGGGGCGAGGGAAGGGGGGCGTACGGGGGAGAGAATACATGGTATGTAGAATAGAGGCGGGAGAAAGGACTGGGGAAGCTATACGTGGCAGGACGACCAAAAAACGAGTTCTCCTATGAAAGAATGGGGCGGAAGTTCGGGATGTGGGTGTGTTGCGCTCCATTTCACAAAGGGGGGGGGAAAAAAGTCAACTGGAAGGCATGCCGGAAAAAGGAGAGAATATCAAGGGGCAGAAAGAGAATTGGAAACAGAGAGTACTTTTAGGTGAAAAAGGGGTGGGAGATACAAAGGAAAAAGCCTTGGGGTGGTCAAAATACAGACAAGGGCCAAACGGAGGCAAAGGTGAGTTTAAAGCCCATCGGTTGGGGCACAGGCCAAGGCACTGGGAGATTCCGGAGAATACGGAATCTAACATCGTGGAAAGGGGAGCAAGAGAGGGAAAACTCAGAGAACGGGAAAGATCCTGCTGAATACAGAAAAAAAGAATG